>Ga0066187_1000320_pt1 | contig 17484 bp, 13 predicted proteins | sample WorMetexBAHAMAS1_FD_58706 | JGI IMG/M metagenome (GOLD analysis project Ga0066187, IMG submission 58706) | Marine gutless worms symbiont microbial communities from Max Planck institute for Marine Microbiology, Germany - Inanidrilus exumae... | ecosystem: Host-associated > Annelida > Digestive...
AAGCACCTCAAAGGATGCACCTCCTACCAAATTCCCAGCAAGTTTAGGACTTCACCGTCTCCGCTTTCGTCCGTTCGGTAGGGCTCAGTCCGTCGAGGCGGGTTTTTGGCAAGGCCTGCAACGTCGCAGCCAAGTTGGTCAGGGAGTTAACGTTGTTTGGAGACTTTGCCACTGATTGGCGGAGCCAATGAACAGCTGCGTCGAAATCCTGAAGGTTCTTGTGGGCGATCCCCAAATTGGTAACGAACGCGATCTCCTGCGGATAGAGGCGGGTGCCTTCTTTGCAAATTGCGCGGGCTTCGTCGAACTTGCCGCTCAGCAACAGGGTGGCCGACAACATCTTCCTGGCATTGAGATCTTCTCCGGCCTCGGCCAACACCTGTCGGCAATGGGCTTCCGCCTCGCTATGCCGGCCGGCGAGATTGCATTGACTGGCTGCTTCCAGAAGTGGGTGGATGATCGTTTGTTTCCCAGACTCCGGTCGTCTTCGTCCCTTTTTACGGGCCGCTTGTTTTGCCTGTCGGCGTTGTTTTCGGTTCGTCGTTTGAAGATTCATGAAAAAATGTGTTGGACCGAACACTATTCAGTTCGCTCGAAAGAGCGGGGGCCTTACGTCGTGATCCTCTCGTCTAGTGCGCAGTCCCAGCTGTTGTTGAGGTCTCCCTGTGCTTACCCGTTTACCGAGTATTCGTTCATAAATCGAATTTCCAAAAAGGAAAATACTTAATCGAGTGATTGGGATTGGTTGGACCTAAGGGGAGCTGGTGGACGAAGCACCCAAACCTCTAATGCTACGCCTATGGGGATCGCAACAATTGCCACCAGGAAACCAGACGTCCCACCCTCAGACAAAGCGGGCCGTCCGGCGCGTTCGTTTCGGATTTTCTGGAGTAATTGCCGCTCCGCCGACAGAATCGCCCGCCGCCGCTACTGCCCGGCCGACTTCGCCGCCTGTTGCTTTTCCAATTCGGAGCGCAGGATGTTGTGGCAGCCGTCGATGACGGCGAAGCGTTGCGACGGGATCTTGCCGGCGCCCATCTTGACCGCACCGGGCGTGATGAAGACGCGCTTGATGTATTTGCGGCCGACCGCCTTGTTGAGGGGTTTCAGCAGCTTCTTCTCGGCGCCCTTGACCAGCATCTTGCGTTTCTTGAGAGGAATCGGGTCACGCGACAGGACGCGCAGCAGGGCGTCGCGCACCTTCGGCATGCGTTTGCAGATGTTTTCGACCCGGTCTTTTTTGACCGCCTGCAAGAACAGGGTCATCGGCGCCGAGGTGTTGCCGACCGGCAGCATCATGGGGACCATCTGGATGTGTGTCGGGTCTTTGATGAATTTCGCGTCGCTCTTTTTTCCGGCTGCCGCGGCATCGAACCCGGTCGCGGCGACGGCCATACCGATCGCCAAAATTGCCCAATGCATCCCCGTGGCCCCTCTCGATTATCTGGTTAGCACCCCGGGAAGCATTCTACCTGGAATTTACGTAATTCCTAGTCCTTCACTGTTACAACCGGTGAACAGAATGCATTTTTTTGCCGACCGTCAGGGGTCCGAAGGCAGGCCTTGAGCGCTCGGCGTCGTCCGCCGTTCCGGACCGGTTTCTGTCGTATCCGGTGGTTCGCCCGCCTTTTTATTTTCGACATAGGCGGCGGCCAGCTTGATGCGGTCATCCTTGATCCGCCGGAACAACCGAGCCACGCCGGCACGCAAGCCGTCCATGTCATCGGCCGGCGCACCGTCGGGAATGGTCCTGTCGATGTAGGCGGCCATCTTGTTGTCGCCGTCATCGTCGTTCTTCCGTTTGAGCAGTTGGCGGAGGATGATCAGGGTCATTGTCTTCAGTTGATCCGGCGTTTCGGACCGGCAGGCGAGAACGATCAGGCCGTCGCTCGGGTCCTCGAAAACGCGTTCCCAATCGGTAGTGCCGTCGGCGGTCGTCGGCCACGCCCGGGCGCCCGTGTCGTTCATGTCGTCTTTCTCCGCCGGAGCAGTCTAACTTGGGCCCGAATATAACATGATGTCCGGGCGGCCGTCGCCTGCCGACATGTTCCCGTGGCCGTGACCTGCCGACAAACCGTCATGAAAATGGTGTTGATGAACGGGTCGTTTTGATCCACGGTCCCGGTAAGACTGGCGGCTGAAGCAACGGCAAGGAGCCGGGCCGTGTCGGCGGTCAGTTCTAGGACGCGAATCATGAAGATCTTGTTCGTCTCATCGGAAGCTTATCCGCTGGTCAAAACGGGTGGTTTGGCCGACGTCGCCTTCGCGCTGCCGAAAGCCTTGGCCGAATTGGGCGAGGATGTACGGATCCTGCTTCCGGCCTATCCGGAAGCCCTCGACCGCATGGAAGGCCGCGGCCGACGAGTCCGGCTCGGCGATCCCTTGGGCACGGGTCAGACCTACCTGTTGCCGGGCCGCATGCCGGACAGCGACGTGCGTGTCTGGCTGCTCGACAATCCGGCGCTCTTCGAGCGGACCGGCGAGCCCTATGTCGGGCCCGACGGGTTCGATTGGCCGGACAACCATCTGCGCTTCGCGCTATTGGCCCGGGCCGCCGCCATGATCGGCTTCGCTGGCTCGATGGTCGGTTGGCCGCCGGACGTGATCCACGCCAACGATTGGCAGACCGGCCTGATCCCCGCCTATCTGGCGCAATGGGGCGGCAAGACGCCGCCGACGCTGTTCACCATCCACAATCTCCACTATCAGGGACTGTTCGGACCCGAGGTGTTGGCGTCGGTGGGGCTCGAAAGCGGGGTTTTCACCGTCGACGGCGCTGAATACTATGGTGCTCTGTCCTATCTTAAAGCAGGCATCACCTATTCGAACATGATCACCACCGTCAGCCCGACCTATGCTAAGGAGATCCTGACCCCGGAATTCGGCGGCGGCATGGAGGGCGTGCTCGAGGCCCGTACCGACGATCTCGTCGGTATCCTCAACGGCATCGACTACGAGACCTGGAACCCGGAACAAGACCCGATGATTCCGGCCGCCTATTCGGCCGAGGATTTCGACGGCAAGGAAAAGTGCAAGGAGATCCTGCTCGAGTACACCGGCCTGCCGCCCAACGGACACAGCCCGGTGCTGGGGCTGGTCGGCCGCCTTGTCGAACAGAAAGGCGTCGACCTGATACTCGACGCCATGACCGGCATTCTCGATATGGGGTTTTCGGTGATCATTCAAGGTACCGGCGACCCGGTGTTGGAGGAGCGCTGCCGCCAAGCGGCTGCCGAGGCGCCGGACAAGGTCGCCGTTCGCATCGACTACGACGAGGCTTTCGCCCACCTGATCCAGGCCGGCAGCGACGCCATCCTGGTGCCGTCGCGGTTCGAGCCCTGCGGACTGACCCAGCTCTACGCCATGCGCTACGGATCGATACCCGTGGTGCGGCGGACCGGCGGGCTGTCGGACACGGTCATCGACGCCGCCGACCGGGAAGACGGCTGTGGTTTCGTCTTTGACGCGGCCGACCCCGGCGACCTTTTGGAGACTTTGGGGCGGGTCCGGCAATGGTACGGGAACCCGGACTGGTGGCGCGCCCTTCAACAAAATGCCATGCAGAAAGACTATAGTTGGCAAGTGGGGGCGCGATCATACCATGACCTATACAGAACCCTCGCCATGAGTCACTGATGGACGAGCGGGTAAAACAAGATCTGACGGAACTCTGTCTTCAGGACAGACTCCGTGATGCGTTCGACAGCGCCGAGACGCTGAAGGCGGCGCTGGTCAACGCGGTCATCCACGAGATCGGCATGAACCCCAACCGCGCCACGACGCGGGACTGGTTCTTCGCGCTCGCCCATCTGATCCGGTGTGTTCTCTCGGAGCGTAACATCCGCACGGCCAGGGCCAGCTACGACAAGGGCCTCAAGCGCGTCTACTACCTGTCCATGGAATACCTGATCGGACGCAATCTGAAAAAATCACTGCACGATCTGGGTATTTACGAGGTCACCGAGCAGGCCCTCGACGAACTCGGCCATCCGCTCGCCGATCTGGTCGAGTGCGAATACGACGCGGCCATTGGTAACGGCGGCCTGGGGCGGCTCGCCGCGTGCTTCATGGACTCGATGGCGACCCACGACTATCCCGGCATCGGCTATGGGCTGCGCTTTGAATACGGCATGTTCACGCAGTCGATCGAAGGCGGCAAGCAGGTCGAAAAACCGGAAAACTGGCTGCGTTACGGAAACCCGTGGGAAGTCGAGCGGGCGAGTGTCCTCTATCCCGTGCGCTTCGGCGGGCACATCCTGTGTTTCCGCAACCCGGCCGGCGAGGAGGAATGCCAGTGGGTGGACACCGAGGACGTCTACGCCATGGCCTTCGATGTACCGGTCTCCGGCTTCGCCACCGAAACAGTCGGTAACCTGCGCCTGTGGTCGGCGCGCTCGCCCAAGGAATTCGACCTCAAGCACTTCAATCAGGGCAATTACGCGGACGCGGTGCGCGAAAAGACCGATTCCGAAAACCTGACCAAGGTGCTTTATCCCAACGACAAGAACACCCGCGGCCAGGGGTTGCGCCTGAAACAGGAGTACTTCTTCGTCAGCGCCTCGATCCAGGACATCGTCGCCCGCTATTTGCGTAGCGGCGAAGATCTCAAGGGACTGTCCGACAAGGCCGTCATCCAGCTCAACGACACCCATCCGGCGCTGGCGATCCCGGAGCTGATGCGCATCTTCGTCGACGAACACAAGATGGCGTTCGACGACGCCTGGGACATTACGACCAAGACCTTCGCCTATACCAACCACACGCTGCTCCCGGAAGCGCTGGAGACGTGGCCCATCGACATGCTCCAGCGGATCCTGCCCCGGCATCTCGAAATCATCTTCCAGATCAACGATATCTTCCTGAAGAACGTGCGGCGGCTTTACCCGGGCGATTCGGCCATGCTCGGCCGCTTGTCCCTGGTCGACGACTTCAACCGTTCGATCCGCATGGCGCATTTGGCCATCGTCGGTGGCGCCAAGGTCAACGGCGTCGCCGAGCTGCACACCAAGCTGTTGCGCGAATCGACCTTTCCCGAGTTCGACGCCATCTACCCGGGCAAGTTCCTCAACATGACCAACGGGATTACACCGCGCTTGTGGCTGCACCAGGCGAATAGCGGATTGTCCGACCTGATAACCGAGGCCATCGGCTCCGACTGGATCCGCGACCTGCCGCAATTGAAGGCCCTGGTTCCCTTCGCCGACGACGCCGGCTTCCGCCACTCGTTCCGTGCCGTCAAACAAAACAACAAGGAACGCCTGGCGGCGATGATCGAAAAACGCCAGGGCGTCCAGCTGTCGACGGAGACGATGTTCGATTCCCAAGCCAAGCGCATTCACGAGTACAAGCGCCAACTCCTGAACTTGTTGCAGGTGGTGGCCCGGTACAATCGGTTGCGCGAGGATCCGTCGGCGGATGCCGTGCCGCGCACCGTCATCTTCGCCGGCAAGGCGGCCTCCGGATACGACATGGCGAAACTGATCATCCGGTTGATCAACGATGTCGCCGAGACCATCAACCACGACCCGGCCGTCGACGGACGCCTGAAGGTGGTGTTCTGTCCCAACTACAGGGTCTCATTGGCCGAGGTCATCATCCCGGGCAGCGAGCTTTCCGAACAGATCTCGACGGCCGGCACCGAGGCGTCGGGCACCGGCAACATGAAATTCGCGCTCAACGGGGCACTGACCATCGGCACCATGGACGGCGCCAACATCGAAATCCACGACGAAGTCGGGCCCGAGAACATCTTCATCTTCGGTCTCGATGCCGAAGGTGCCCACAGCCTCAGGTCACGGGGGTACGACCCGACCCAGTATTACCACGACAACGCGGAACTGCGGCAAGTCCTCGACATGATCCGCGGCGGATACTTCTCGGCAGACGACACCTATCGCTACCGCGCCGTGGTCGACTCGTTGCTGCGCGGCGGCGACCATTACCTGCTGCTCGCCGATTTCGCCTCTTACCTGGAGTGCCAGGAGCGCGTCGATCAAGCCTACCGCGACCCCGAGGACTGGACGCGCCGCGCCATCCTCAACGTTGCCAACATGGGGCGCTTCTCCAGCGACGAAACGATCCATCGCTATGCGGCGAAAATCTGGGAAATCGAACCGAACGGGACCTAGTGCGGGCGTTCTTCCGCGACGGCCCTCAGGACATCGGCGATGTCCGGATCGGCGGCCATGTCCTCGACGCAGACGGCGAGGCGGCGGCGCCAGTTGGGATATTCCGCCACCGTTCCCGGCAGGTTGAGCTGCTCGAGTTCCATCAGGAGGTCGTCCAGGTTGACCATCATCAAGGTTGCATTGGAGCGGGCCAGATAGCGCTGGACGGCGGTGATGATCGCCTTCAGAGCACCGTCGCCGGCGGAGCCATCGGGCTCCAGACCGTCGACGGGCAGCTCCTGATCGCGGAGCGCCGCGAGCATGACCGCGCGCTCGGCTTCGCGTGCTTTCTCGACGGTGTCAAGGTCCTCGCCGCCGCTGAGCCCGAGGCGGTCGCGTAAGATCAGATCGTCGCCGCTCCAGTAGCCGGCGAGTGTCGGCAGGTCGTGGGTCGACCCGGTCGCCAACGACAGATCGGGATAGGCGTCGGGACGCTTGAAGAGGCCGTCCGGCCAGCGTTCGAAATAAAACACCCGGTAGGAAAGGAACTTCTCCCGGTCCATGTAGGCGCGGAACGCGTCGGGCACGGTGCCCAGGTCCTCGCCGACGATCAGGCAACGGTTGCGGTGGCTCTCCAGCGCGAGCACGCCGGCGAGATCGGCGTGGGGGTAGGAGACATAGGCGCCCTCCGTCGGTTTGGCGCCATCGGGGACCCAGAACAGCCGCATCAGGCCCAACGCGTGATCGATCCTCAACGCGCCGGCGTGGCGCATGTTGGCCCGCAGGAGGCGGGCGAAGGGTTCGAAGGCTTGCGCCTCCATGACGTGGGGGTTGGGTGGCGGCATGCCCCAGTCCTGGCCCTGGTCGTTGAAGGCGTCGGGCGGCGCGCCGAAGGTGACGCCGCGGGCCATGGCCTCGGGATCGGCCCAGGCATCGGCGCCGTTGGGATCGACACCGGTGGCCAGGTCCCGATAGAGGCGCGCCCCGCGGCCATCCGTGGCCGACGTCAATTGGGTATCGGCCAACCATTGTAGGAAGGCGTAGTAACCGACCCGTTCGCCATGTTCGGCTGCGAAGGCTTCGACGGCGGGACCGGACGGGGTCCGATAGTCTGAGGGCCACGTGGTCCAGGGAGTCCCGTCGAAGTGACCGTGCAGGGTCTCGAACAGGCAAAACCGGGCGAGGGCGTCGCCGCCGGCCGACCGGAAGTCCTCGTAAGCGCGACGGTGTTCCGCCGGCAAACGGCCAAAGTCCTCATAAGCGGCTTGCAGTACCCGGTGCTTGAGGGCCGATACCCCGGCGTAGTCGACATGGCGGTCCGAACGCGCTGCGTCCAACCGCCCCGCCAACTCGCGATCGCCGAAAATCTCTTGCGCTCGCGGGCAGGCGTCGAAGAACGGAATCTTTGCGACGTCGATGTAGAGCGGGTTGAGGAAATGCCGGCTCGACGGGGAATAGGGGCTGGCGTTGTCCGGGTAACGGCCGAACGGGGCATGCAGCGGGTTGATGCCGACGACAGCAGCGCCGAGGCCGTCGGCGGCCTTCATCAGGTGTTCGAGACCGGAGAAATCGCCGATCCCCCAGTCGCCCGACGAGCGCAGGGAATAGAGGTGACAAGCCAATCCCCATCGCCGCCCGCCGCCGGTCATCCAATCGGGCCGATAGGCGGCCGGCGGCGCCACGATCACCTTGGCCTCGGCGGGCGCGTTGCCAGCGCTGACACGCAATCGGTGATATCCGTCCGGCAGGTCGGCCGGCAGCGCCAGGAGGAGCCCGGGAGCTTCGCCTGGAGCCTCGGCAAGTCCCTCGCGGCGGCTGTCGCCGCTCACCGTTTCACCGGTTTCGAGGGTCAGTTCCCAGGCGATGGTGCCGGCGGTGTCCGGAACGTTGACGGCGACGGCAAGGGCCTGGCGGTCGCGGCGAAGGACGGTTGCCGGGGCCAGAACGCGTCGGCGATCGGATTCCTCGGCAGCGTGCAGGCTGTCGCTCACGGCCCCCGGCGTGTCCACCTCGAACCCCATGGCCGACAACAGGGCCCGTTGCGTGTCGGGCGGGGTCCGGTGGCCTTCGCCGAAGATGTCCCAATAGTGGAGATGAATTCCGGCCCGTTCGGCGAGGCGTTCCAGGTCGGTCGGTTCGTCGCTCACGCCATGGCTCCCTGAACATGGACGAGCAGGGCCATCGAATGGTCTTCGAGAGGATAGGTCTGGCGGGCGCGATAGACCGGACCTTCGTCCAGGCTCTCCGGCAGCGCGGTGTCGAACACCTGGCGCCACGCCTCGCCGAACGACGGTTCGGGGAGAATGAAAGGCACCGCTTCGTTGTCGGCGTTCATCAACACAACAAACCGCTCGTCCGTGAGTTCCCGGCCGTCGCGGCCGAGGTAGGTGCCGGTATCGCCACCCAGGTGGAACCCGAGACAGCGTGCCTCGGCAAGGCCCCATTCGTGTTGCCTGAGTTCACGGCCCTCGGGCGACAGCCAGGTGATGTCGTTGAGCCGCGAGCCGTTGATCGGCCGGCCCTGAAAAAACCGCGGTCGCCGGAATACCGGGTGCTCGCGGCGAAGGGCGGTCATACGGCGCACGAACTCGAGGAAACCGTGATCCTCCGCATCGAGATCCTCCCATTCGATCCAGCTGATCTCGTTGTCCTGGCAGTAGGCGTTGTTGTTTCCGCCCTGGGTCCGTCCCAATTCGTCGCCGGCGGTCACCATCGGTACGCCTTGCGACAGCATCAGGGTGGCCATGAAATTGCGTTTCTGGCGCAGACGGAGAGCACGCACAACCGGATCATCGCTCGGTCCTTCGCTACCGCAGCTCCAGGACCGGTTGTCGGCGGTTCCATCGCGGTTGTTCTCGCCGTTGGCTTCGTTGCGTTTGGTCTCATAGGTGACCAGGTCGGTCAGGGTAAAGCCGTCGTGGGCGGTGACGAAATTGACGCTGGCCCGTGGGCGGCGGCCATGGGTGTCGAAGAGGTGGCTGCTGCCGGTGACGGATGAGGCCATGTCGCCGCGGGTGCCTTCGTCGCCCCGCCAGAAGGCGCGGACCGTATCGCGGTACTTGTCGTTCCATTCCGACCAACCGGGCGGAAAACCTCCCACCCGGTAACCGCCGGGGCCCAGATCCCAGGCCTCGGCGATCAACTTGACCCGCGACAGGACCGGGTCCTGGCGCACGGCGGCAAGGAACGGTCCGTCCGGTTCGAAACCGCCGGCTCCGCGGGCCAGCGTCGTCGCCAAATCGAAGCGGAAGCCGTCGACATGCATGTCCTCGACCCAGAAGCGGAGCGAGTCGAGGACCATCTGGAGGACCCGCGGATGGGACAGGTCGAGGCTGTTGCCGCAGCCGGTATGGTCAGCGTATCGGCCCGGGTCATCGGCTGCATGATGGTAGTAGGATGCGTTGTCGATGCCGCGGAAGCTGAGCGTCGGGCCGAGGGCGTCGCCTTCTCCGGTGTGGTTGTAGACGACGTCGAGGATGATCTGCAGACCGGCCTCGTGAAAACGCGCCGCCATCCGGCGGAACTCATCGTTTTTACCCGACGCCAGGTAGCGCGGGTCCGGGGCGAAATAGTTGAAAGGGCTGTAGCCCCAGTAGTTGGTCATGCCGCGATCGGCCAGGTGGCGTTCGTCGGTGAAGGCCTGGACCGGCAGCAGTTCCACCGTGTTGACGCCGAGCGAGACCAGATGGTCGATCACCGCCTCGCCGGCGAGCCCGGCAAAGGTGCCGCGGTGGTCGTCTTCGACCTCCGGGTGGCGCATGGTCATGCCGCGGGTGTGGAGTTCATAGATCACCGTTTCCTGCCAGGGAATATCCGGCGATGAAACGTCCCGGTCGCCGGTTGTGGGGCTGGTGACCACGGCCTTCGGCACGAACGGCGCGTTGTCGATGTGGCTGAAGGACCGATCCTTCCTCGCGCTGTAGGGGTCGTAGCCGAGATTCGCGTCATTCCACACCAATTGGCCGGTCAGCTTGCGGGCGTAGGGGTCGACGACAAGCTTGTGGTGATTGAAACGGTGTCCGCGCTCGGGCGCGTAGGGTCCGAAGACCCGGAAACCGTAGACCTGCCCCGGCTGAACGTCCGGCACATAGCCGTGCCAGACCTGGTCGGTGTATTCGGGAAGCGTGATCCTTCGTGTTTCGCGTCCGCCGTCGAACAGGCACAAATCGACCCGTTCGGCGTTGGCCGAGAACAGCGCGAAGTTCGTGCCTTTGCCGTCCGCGCTGGCGCCCAAGGGGTAGGGCGCGCCGGGCCACACCGAATTCTCGCCGCCGGCCTTCCGTCTAGTCATCAAGGGCGAGCACCAAGGTCGCCAGCGGCGGCAGGGTCAGGGCCAGGGAATGGCGGTGGCCGTGCATGGCCTCGTCGGCGGTGGCGATGCCGCCCCCATTGCCGACGTCACCGCCACCGTAGAAACCTGAGTCCGTGTTCAGCGCTTCGAGGTAACGGCCGGCGCGCGGCACGCCGAGCCGATAGTCATGACGGACCACCGGCGTGAAATTGCAGACGACGACGACTAGCCCCCGGCCATCCGCACCGAACCGCATGAAAGAAAGCACGCTTTGTTCGCTGTCGTTGCAGTCGATCCAGGAGAAGCCCGCTGGATCACAATCCCTTTCATGCAACGCCGGCGTGTCGCGGTAGAGCCAGTTGAGATCGCGCAGGAGGTTCTGCACGCCGCCGTGCAGCGGGTCCGACAACAGGTGCCAGTCGAGGCTGTCGTCGTGGTTCCATTCCCGCTCCTGGCCGAATTCGCCACCCATGAACAAGAGTTTCTTTCCTGGGTGGGCATACATGAAAGCGTAATAGGCGCGCAGGTTGGCGAACCGCTGCCAACGGTCGCCCGGCATGCGCCCGAGGATCGACCCTTTGCCGTGGACGACTTCGTCGTGGCTCAGCGGCAGCACGAAGTTCTCGTGGAATGCGTAGAGCATGCCGAACGTCAGGTCGTCATGGTGGAACTTGCGATGCACGGGTTCCTTCGACATGTAGCGCAGCGTGTCGTGCATCCAGCCCATGTTCCACTTGTAGCCGAAACCGAGGCCGCCGAGGTAGGTGGGCCGGGACACCAGCGGCCAGGCGGTCGACTCCTCGGCCAAGGTGAAGGCGCCGGGATGGGCGCCGTAAACAGCCTCGTTCAGCCGTTTGAGGAAGGCGATGGCGCCCAGGTTCTCGTTTCCGCCGTACTCGTTGGGGACCCAGTCGTCGGCGTCTCGGCTGTAGTCGAGATAGAGCATCGAGGCGACGGCATCGACGCGGAGCCCGTCGATATGGAAGGACTCGAGCCAGTAGAGCGCGTTGGCGATGAGGAAATTGGCGACTTCGCGGCGGTCGAAGTTGTAGATCAAGGTTCCCCAGTCCATGTGCCGGCCCTTGCGCGGGTCCGCGTGTTCATAGAGATGGGTGCCGTCGAACAGGCCGAGACCGTGGGCGTCTTCCGGGAAATGGCCCGGCACCCAATCGATGATGACACCGATTCCTTTGTCATGGCAGGCATCGACGAAGGCGCGGAACTCGTCGGGCGATCCGAACCGGCTGGTCGGCGCGAAAAGGCCGATCGGCTGATAACCCCAGGACCCGTCGAAGGGATACTCGTTGACGGGCAGGAGTTCGATATGGGTGAAACCGAGATCGGCCACGTAAGGGACCAGTTGTTCGGCCAGCTCTCGGTAGCTGAGGTAGCGGTTATTCTCCTCCGGGCAGCGGCGCCAGGAGCCGGGATGGACCTCGTAGATGGACATCGGGCGTTCGTTGCCGGTTCGCGCGGCCCGCGACGTCATCCAGGCCCCGTCGCGCCAGGGGAATGGTTCGGTATCGACGACGATGTTGGCCGAACGGGGCGGTTGCTCGCAGGAAAAGGCGTAAGGGTCGGCTTTCAAGGGCAGCAGCGAACCGTCCTCCGCCTTGATCTCGAACTTGTAGACGGCGCCGGCACCGAGACCAGGGACGAATATTTCCCATACGCCGCAACCGGGATGGTTGCGCATCGGATGACGGCGTCCGTCCCAGGCGTTGAAATCGCCAACCACGCTGACGCGGCGCGCATTGGGGGCCCAGACCGCGATATTGACGCCATCGACGCCATCCAGACGGGTCACATGGGCGCCCAGTTTGTCGTAGGTTCGAAAGTGGCTGCCTTCGCCGAAGAGATGCAGGTCAATCTCGCCCAGTACCGGTTGGAACCGGTACGGGTCTTCGAGTTCAACAACCGCTTCCGGGAACGTCATTTTGAGGCGATAGGCGAAGGGGTGGTCGCGGTTCTTGATAACGGCCGTGAAGCAGCCCGGGCTTTTGACTCGGCGCATGCGAGCCGCCTGTTTTCCCGTCGCCGCGTCGATGACGTCGATGCGCTGGGCGTCCGGATGAAAGGCGCGGGCGACGACATTTCCGTCGCCGTCCAGGTGCATGCCGAGAAAGGAAAACGGGTCGCCGTGGTCCCCCGCGAGGATCGCCTCGAAACCCTTCATGTCCGGCGGCCTTTCGCCGGCTGCGGAGCGCGCTGCGTCCAAGGCCGGTCTCCCCACGGTTGAGCGATGGTTGGGCACACGATTATAGGCCCGTTCGTGATTATATCACGCGGTTTCGAACGAATTAAACACTCGGGCGATACCACTGTCGCGGTCCGCCCGTTTGCCGATCAGGTGGTGTCGGACTTCTTCTTTCGGGTCGTCTTCGGCTTGGCGGCTGCAGCCGTCTTCGGTTTTGCCGCCTTGGCCGTTGCCTTGGTCTTGCTCGCCGCCTTGGCCGTCACCGACTTGGCGGTCGTTCCCTTGGCCTTTCTGCCCGGGCTTTTTGCTTTGGTTGCCGGCGTTGCAGTGGCCTTCGAGGCTTCTTGGATTTCCTTCTCGGCTTGCAGCCAAAAGTCCATGGCTTTGCCGGTGGCTTTACCAGATTGCTCCCAGAGAGCGTATGCGCGTTCACGGATCTTCGTTTCGGTTTGTTGGTTCATGATCGTCTCACACAAATGGGATTGTGGCCGTGTCAGGGATGGACGCGCCTTCCTCCGAACGGGGATAGTTTTATGGGGGTTTTCGGAATTCGCTAGCGGAATTGTGGCGCCCGACGAAATTGTCATGAAAGAGTCATATAATCGTATGCGGATCGATTTCGAATTGGTGCACCCCTCGAAATCGAAGCCTAGACCGGTTGGGCCGCGCCGCGCCGCGGGCCAAGAACCGTCACGATTAGTTCATTTGCGGTTGCGGCAGCGGGGGGCCATAACCATTTACAAGAAGACGCCGTCCGTCCCGGCGCGGCCAGGAGTGGTAGCGCCGGCGGGTGGCGATCGGTTCATCGGAGGCGGGGGATACCATGGTGAAACTCTCCATTAACGGTAAGGCTTACGACATCGATGCGCCCGGCGACATGCCGCTGTTGTGGGCGATCCGTGATCTCGTCGGTTTGACCGGCACCAAATTCGGTTGCGGGTTGGCCCAGTGCGGGTCCTGCACGGTTCATATGGACGGCACGCCGATCCGCGCCTGCCAGACGTTTCTTGAGGACGTCGGTGATGCTTCGATCACCACCATCGAGGGGCTCGACGGGAAGGTTGCCGAGACGGTCCGTGCCGTCTGGACGGACCTCGATGTGCCGCAATGCGGTTACTGCCAATCGGGTCAGATCATGGCCGCGGCGGCGTTGCTCACGGAAAACCCGAAACCGAGCGATGTCGACATCGACGAGGCGATGACCGGCAATCTCTGCCGCTGCGCCACCTACTACCGCATCCGGGCCGGCATCCACGAAGCGGCCCGCAGGCTGGAGGCGTGACCATGATGAACCTTTTAAATCGTGACGTAGAAATAGCCGGCGAGGGAACCTCGCGGCGCGGTTTCCTGATCGGTGCGGCGGCGACGGCCGGCGGCCTCGTCATCGGTTTCGGCGGTGGCGCATCGGCCGCGGCCCCGGCCGCGGATAAGAAACCGGCCGCGCCGGTTTCTCCGTTTGCCGCCTATCTAGAAATCGGTACGGATAATCGGGTGACGGTATTGTCGTCACAGTTCGATATGGGCCAGGGCAGCTACCACGGTGTCGCGACGCTGGTCGTCGAGGAACTGGGCGCCGCTTGGGACCAGGTGGCGGTCCTGGGCGCCAGCGCCAACACGGCGCTTTATGGCAATATCATGTGGGGCGGCGTCGCCCAGGGCACCGGTGGTTCGACGACCATCGCGACGTCCTTTGAGCGCTACCGCAAGGCCGGCGCGACAGCGAAGGCGATGCTGGTCGCCGCCGCCGCCGAGGCTTGGCAGGTGCCGGCCGGCGAGATTGCCGTCGGCGACGGCATGCTGACCCACCCGTCCGGCAAGAAAGCGACCTTCGGTGCCATGGCGTCGGCTGCCGCCAGGCAACCGATCCCTGAGAACGTGCCGCTGAAACCGCCGTCCCAATGGACCGAGATCGGCTCGGAGTCGAAGCGCCGGTTCGATACGGCGCCGAAGACGACCGGCACCCACGACTTCACCCTCGACATCAAGCTGCCGGGGATGCTGACCGCGGTAATGATCCATCCGCCGCGCTTCGGCGCCACCGTCCAGTCCTTAGAGGCCGCCGAGGCCAAGGCCATGCCCGGTGTCGTCGACGTTGTCACAGTGCCGCGCGGCGTCGCCGTCGTCGGTGAGCACATGTGGGCGGCGCTCAGCGGGCGCGATGCGGTCAAGATAACCTGGGACGAAAGCAAGGCCGAGAAACGCGGTTCGGCCGAATTGCTGGACGAGTTCGAACGCTTGTCCAATACGCCGCCGGCATTGAGCGCGGCGTCCACGGGCGACGCGGCCGGCGCCATGGCCAAGGCCGACAAGATCGTCGAGGGGACCTACCGCTTCCCCTACCTGGCGCACGCCGCCATGGAACCCTTGAACGCCGTCGCCCGCATGAACGCGGACGGTACGCTCGAGGTCTGGGGCGGCCTGCAAATCCCCGACCTCTATCTCCACCTCGCCGCCGCCACGGCCGGCGTCGAGAAGGAAAAGGTGAGATTGCACGTGATGAAGACGGGCGGCGGTTTCGGCCGGCGCGGTGTCGGTGACGGCGACGTCATTACCGAGGCAGTTTCGGTGGCCAAGGCGATCGGCTTCAAGGCGCCGGTCAAGGTGCAATGGACCCGAGAAAACGACATGCGGGGCGGGCGCTACCGGCCGGCCTACGTGCACCGCCTGAAGGCCGGGATCGACAAGAACGGCAACATCGCCGCCTGGGAACACCACATCGTCGGCCAGTCGATCGTCGCCGGGACGCCCTTCCAGGGCATGGCCCGCGACGGCATCGACCCGACCTCGGTCGAAGGTGCGGCCAACCTTCCCTACGCGGTGCCCAACCTGGACGTCGGTCTGACGACCATGGACGTCGGCGTACCGGTGCTGTGGTGGCGCTCCGTCGGCTCGACCCATACGGCCTACTCGACGGAAACCTTCCTCGACGAGGTCGCCGCCGCCGCCGGCCGCGATCCGCTGGACCTGCGTCTCGAGCTCCTGAAGGACCATCCGCGCCACGCCGGCGTCCTCAAGCTTGCCGCCGAAAAGGCCGGATGGGGTAAACCGGTGGCCACGGGCCGGGCGTTGGGCCTCGCCGTGCATGAGAGTTTCTCCAGCTTCGTGGCGCAGGTCGCCGAGGTGTCGATTGTCGACGGCCTGCCCCGCGTGCACCGGGTCGTTGCCGCCGTCGATTGCGGGGTGCCCGTGAACCCCGACGTCATTCGGGCCCAGGTCGAGGGCGCGATCGGCTTCGGCATCGGCGCTATATTGGCTGAGAACCTGACGCTGACCGAAGGCGTCGTCGACCAGGGCAATTACGATACGTATACGCCGCTCAGGATCGACGCTATGCCCGACGTCGAGGTCCATATCGTGCCGTCAACCGAGAGCCCGACCGGCATTGGCGAACCGGGCGTGCCGCCGATCGGACCGGCCGTCGCCAACGCGGTCTTCAAGCTGACCGGATCGATGCGCCGGACCCTGCCGTTTGCGTCGTAGACGTTAAGACTGTCAACGGCCGGATGGTCGCCGGCCGGGCCGGCGAGACAACCTCCCGTGGTTGGGATATCCTATGCAGGTGCAACGACGCATAGGCCCCTAGGGCTGGAGGCTCGCATGGATATTCAGACACTCACCGAGTTCTTCAAGTGGTGCACGATCATCAACGCGGCGTTGTTGATCCTGTCCGTCGGCATGTACATGGTGGCGCCCGATTTCATATACCGGGCCCAGAGTCGATTTTTTCCGATCGCGCGGGATACATTTGACCCCATCTTCTACGGGCTGCTCGGCGGTTATAAGATCGCGATCATCGTTTTCAGCGCCGTTCCTTATGTCGCCCTCGAGATCATCGGATAGGTCGCGATTATTTGGTGCCATCGAACAGCTGCACGATGCCGGTGATGTTATCGCCGCCATAGCCTTGCGCGACGCCAGTTGCGTAGACGTTTCCGGTGACGACGCTGACCGGTACTTGCGCCGCCAAGTCCTCGGCCGATCGTGTGATCAACTCGAAGTCCTTGGCCACCAGATCGATCGGAAATGCCGGCGCAAAAACACCGGATAACATGGCCGATGCCGAAGCCTTGGCGGCCGGGCTGCACACCGGGGTGGCGCCAATGATGTCGACCGCCTTTTCAACGTCGATACCGGCTTTTCCCGCCAAACCGATGAGTTCGGCGAAGGCCGCGAGCTGGGCGCCGAACAGGGCATTGACCATCAACTTGACCGTGGCGCCGGCACCGTTGTCACCGGCGTGGTGAATGGCGCCACCCATGATCTCGAGCAGCGGCGAAACCTTGGCGAGAACGGCGGCCGGGCCGCCGGCCAGGAAGATCAACTGGCCGGCTTCCGCCTGTGGTCGCGAACCGGCCAGCGGCGCGTCCAGGAATGCCCGGCCGGCCCTATGGAATGCTTCTGCCAGGTTCCGAACGTGCGCCAGCGACAGTGTCGAGCAGTCAATGCCGATGGCCTCCGGAGATAAACCCGCCAGCGCGCCGCTCCCGTCGTCGAGCCAGACGCTTTGCGAGGCTGAATCGTCGCGTACCATGGCGAACACGAAGTCGGCGCCCGTGGCCGCTTGGCGCGGCGAGTGCGCAACCCGGGCGCCGGCCTTGGCGAGTGGTGCCGTGCGGTCTTGGCTACGGTTCCAAACGGTCACCGCGTGTCCGGCCGAAATGAGTCGCGCCGCCATGCGCGATCCCATGGCGCCGAGCCCGAGGAAGGAAATCTTGGTCATGGTTATGCCTCCTGAGTTGATTCAGAGGCAGATTAATTCATGGGTTTGTAGACAAAAACCGATCGATAAACATCATATTCATGCTAAACTCGCATGAATGGATTGGAAAAGCCGGTCAAGTCCGACTCTTGCTGGATAAATTCGTAGGCTTGGCGACCTTCGAGGCGCT
>Ga0066187_1000321_pt1 | contig 17429 bp, 18 predicted proteins | sample WorMetexBAHAMAS1_FD_58706 | JGI IMG/M metagenome (GOLD analysis project Ga0066187, IMG submission 58706) | Marine gutless worms symbiont microbial communities from Max Planck institute for Marine Microbiology, Germany - Inanidrilus exumae... | ecosystem: Host-associated > Annelida > Digestive...
CTCCGTATCCGGCGGAATACACCTTAACCCCCTGTCCGAATTTCTGGGACCACCTCAATCGTCGACAATCTGACGGAACGCGCCAAGGAAGGCCGGCGTTGGTTGCGCCGCTCCGGCGAGACACTGCATCGGTATGGTTAACCGTTTCTTATCCCTTTGAGGCTACCGTCCGGTGTGGCGCCTTGTAAGTGGACGGCGCCTTCTTTGAGTGGGGCAATCGATTATGGGCAAGCCGAAATGGCCGCAGACGCCCGACGGCGTGACCGACTGGGAGTTCGTCTTCGAGGACGCCGGCGAAGGTTTCATCCCACTGGTGATGATGGCCAGCTCTCCCGTGATCCTGAAGGAATGTGCCACGGTCATCGTCCAGAAACTGTTCACCCGCGAGGACGATGGAATCCACGTCATGAAATACATCATCGAACTCGACGAGATCATCCCGGAAGCAAGCGAAAATTACACCGACCGCGGCTTGATCGACGCCATGAAAACCCGAACCGCCAATTTGCTTCGCGAAATCAAGGACGATCGAAAGAAGAAGGCGGCCGCCTTCCTGCAACGTAAGAAAACGGGTGGCGACAAGCGCCGTATTTAGTCGTGGCCACCGCTTCAGGCCTGCGGGTCGAGCATTCGTTCCAAACGCCCTGCTCCAGCCAACCCGAAACGCAAGATCTGGGCGCGGCGGCGGGTCCCGTTCATCGGCTGCGGAGGCGCCGGTCGGCGCACGACGGCGCCGAAGGCGTCGGCGACGATCAATCCGCAATCATCGGGAATGAGATCGGTCGGAAAACCGGCGGCCACCGCGAAGTAGAATTCATCGCAATAGGCGCGGTATTCCGGCCACTTATCGTCCGTACGAAAATCGGCTGGTGAGGATTTGACCTCGACAATGGAGAATTTGCCCTTGGCGTCGAGCCCGATCAAATCCACACGCCGCCCGTTCGACAATCGGAATTCGCGGAGAACTGCATTTCCCAGTTCGCGGAAGTAACGGCTCGCGCCACGTGTGATTCCTTCGGCCGGCGACAGGGCATTAGCATCGAGTTCCGAACTCTCGAGTGGAATGTTCATATTATGTTCCATGCCCGCTCATAGGTATCGCGAAGCCACCCGCAACGCAAGCCCGCACGGTGGAATTCCTGCCGTTTCGTTTGCCGCCGATCGGCGTATTATGGCCTCAGGATTAGACGCCCCCGGGGTTACGGGCATGGGCCTGCGCCAAGAAAACTCGGAGATTTCCATCCGCACGGCCGGCCAGGGACTGGTCGAAATCACCTCGGACGTGCTCGGCTGGGTTGGTCATACGACGATCTCGTCCGGGCTCTTGACGCTTCATTGCCGCCATACATCGGCCTCCCTGACTATTCAGGAAAACGCCGATCCCGACGTCATGCGGGATCTGGAGACGTTTTTCAGCCGCCTGGTCAAGGAAGATCCGTCCCTCTACCGTCATACCATGGAGGGTGCCGACGACATGCCGGCCCATATCCGAAGCGCACTCACCGACGTATCGTTATCGATCCCGGTCACCGACGGCCGGCCGGCCCTGGGTACATGGCAGGGGATCTATCTTTTCGAACACCGGGCCCGGCCACACGAGCGGCGCGTCGCATTGCATCTGATCGGCAGTTGATCGCAGAAGGATTGCCGGTCAGGCGGATTTACTCTCGTCGTAGAGATGCACGTCGCGTTGCGGGAACGGGAACGAGATATCCTCCGTATCGAAACGCTGTTTGACCGCCTTCACGAAATCGCACTTAAGCGCCCAGTAGTCGCCGCTGGCGCACCAGATGTGGACCAGCAGGTTGACCGAACTGTCAGCCAATTCGCCGACGGCGATCAGCGGTTCCGGGTCGCCGTGGCAGCGTTCGTCGGCGGCGATCATCTCCTTCAGGATTTCCATGGCCTTGTCGATATCGTCGTCGTAGCCGATGCCAAACACGAGATCGAGACGGCGTGTCGCGTGAAAGCTGAAGTTCTTGATGGCCGTGTTCCACAGCTGGGTGTTGGGCAGAATGATAGCGACGTTGTCGGGGGTCGCGATATGGGTGACGAACAGAGAGACCTCCTTCACCGTTCCGCTGTGGCCAGCCCCCTCGATGAAATCGCCAACCTTGAACGGCCGAAGCAACAGGATCATGACACCGGCCGCCACATTCGATAGCGTGCCTTGCAAGGCGAGACCGATGGCGATGCCGGTGGCGCCAAGGATGGCGACGAAGCTGGTCGTCTCGACGCCGAAGCGGTCGAGAACGGCGAGCACGGTGAGGATAAGGACCGTGTAACGGACGGCAGCCGCCAGGAACCCGGTCAGCATCGCGTCGACTCGGCCCGTCTTCTCGAGTGCCAATTGAGCCCACGCGCGCGACCGGCCTGCGATCCACCAGCCGATGATCAGGATGAGGATCGCACCGACGACGTCGAGGCCATAGGTCACGCCCACCTCGATCATCAGGTTCCAGGTTTCGCGTACGGTTTCTTCCATCAAAGGATCCTCCTGACGCCAGAATGGTATGTCAGGGAATACAACGAAATCGCCCAGGCCTCCACATGTTCGCTGTCTCTCCGGAAATAAGGCGGATCGGGTGGGATTTCCCGGCTTCCATGACGGCGAATGCGGTCGCGGAGACCTTACCCTACCTCCTTGAGAAGTTTTTTAGCCTTTTTCTGGTGTCGTTGGTTGGTCTCCAGTCGGGCTTGGAGTTCTCTTTTCCGTTTTTTTGATTTTTCCGAATCCAGGGCGACGCGGATCTTGTCGCTCTTTTTTTCCAGTTTGGTAAGGGCCTTTTGTAGGGTCGATCGCTTTTTCGACCTTTTCATCTTCTCAGTACTGAAGATCTTTTTGATCTCGGCGTAGAGAGTCACCGAACTATGCCTTATCGGTTGGGTTGGTCGCCAGCTGCAGCGGCTGGCTCGACACGGAGCTTTTCCAATGTCCTTTCGGTGGCCTCGACGACGGTGAGGCGATACCCGAGCTCAACGATCGAATCGCCTTTCACGGGAATCCGCCTGAGGCGACCCATGACAAACCCGCCAAGGGTATGGAACTCGGTCGCCGGCAAATGAACCCCGAGCACCTCGTTGACTTCGGAGATAGACAACCGTGAATCCATCAGATAGACGTCGTCGCCCAGTCTCTCGTAAACGCGACGGCGTTTCGGGTGGTACTCCTCGAAATCATAGCCGACATCGATCTCGCCCAGCACTTCCTCGACGATATCCTCCATGGTGATCATGCCGACGGCCGATCCGAACTCGTCGACGACGATGGCCATGCGGTCCTCGCGTTTTCTCAGAGTCGGCAGCAGGGTATCGATGGTCTGGTTCGGCGCCACATAGAAGGCCGGTTTGATCAGATCCTCGAGGGTCTTGCCTTCCGGGTGCTCGGCCATCAAGTCCCAGGTCGTCAAGGTCACCACTCCGACGATGTTGCTGGTGTTGTCCTGGTAGACGGGAATGCGGTTGAACCCGTGCTTACGCACCAGTTCGACCGCGGCTCGCATACTCTTCTTTTCGCTGCGGTCGCGGTCGAGCGACACCACCTGGCCGATCGGCACCATGGCTTCGGCGACCGTCGTATCGGCAAATCGAATAACCCGGCGGATGCGCCCGCGGTTCGATTCACTGAGCGCTGCGCCCTGTTCGGCCATGTCGACCAGGGTGCGGAACTGCTCGCGGGTAATGAACAGCGTATGGTCTGGTTTGCTGACGCCGGCCAGTCGGGCGAAGAACCGGGCGACCCGAGAAAACACGAAAACCACCGGATAAAACAGCCACGAACTCCAGCGTAGCGGATAGATGATCAGCGGCGTCAGGACGGTCGACTTCTGCTGGTAGACGCTCTTCGGCACGATTTCGCCGAGGACCAGGAACAACGGCGTAAACAGCAGAAAGGCATAGAGATCGCCATGCCCGCCAAACAAGTCGAACATCAAGAGCGTGCCGACCGTCGTCAGGGCGATGGTCGAGATGTTGGTCCCGACAAGTGTCGTGCTCAATAGCACTTCCGGCTTTTGCAGCATTTTCAGCGACAACTCGGCGCCGCGGTCGGCCTGTTTCGACTTTTGACGCAGCTTGATCTTGTCGGCGTTGACCAGGGCGATCTCGGAGCCGGAGAAGAACCCTTTCAACAGAAGGAGCCCAACCATGAAAACGAGGGCGGCGAGAATATCCATGGTCACCCTCCTGCCCCGCGCGCCGTCGGTGCGTCGTCATCCGATCCCTTGTCCGGACCGTCGTCGTCCGCCGGTCCGTCCTCCACGGCCTTGGGCAGGACAACGACTTCCGCGCCTTCCCTGTGCGTAGAGTCATCGTCCAGGTCTCGCATCTCGTCGTTTTGAGCGGCTGTCTTTTTGGTCACCCGGACCCTCGCGACGCGGTGGCGGTCCATCTCCAAGACCGTTGCTTTGTAACCTTCGACAACCACCGAGTCGCCGACTTTCGGCAACCGGTCGAGATACCGGAACACGATGCCGCCGATGGTCGTCATCCGCGGGTCCTCGATGCCGAAGTTGGTGAGGTCGTTGAAATCGGTGAGTTTCATGTCGCCCGGCACTTCGTAGGTGTTCTCGTCCTTCTCGTGGTAGTAGGCCTGGCTCGGCACCCCTTCGGAGATTTCGCCGAAGATGAACTTGATGATGTCGCGCATGGTGATCATGCCGTCGACGCCGCCGAATTCGTTCAAGACGATGGCGGCCCGCGAGTTGTTGGCGGTGAAGAAGTCGAACATCTCATCGACATTCTTGGTCGGCGGCACGACGACGGGCGGATGCATGACGTCGCTGGGCGTCAACGACTCCAGGTCGACACCGTCGAGAGACATGCGCATCACGTCTTCCGCGTGGACGAACCCGACCAGATTGTCGATGCTGCCGTCGAACACGGGAACCCGCGGGTGCTCGAAACGCCTGAAGTGCTCGACCATCTCGGGCACCGACATGTCGATGCTCAGGAAGTTGAGCCGCGTGCGCGGCGTCATGATCTCGACGATCTCGGTTTCGCCGGCTTCCAAAAGGTTATCGATGAGAACCCGTTCGGTGGCGTCGAGAACCCCTTCCTCGGCAACGTCCTCGAGAACGGCCCGGAACTCATCCACCTGCAACAGGTTTTCCGGCGCCCGATCCTCGCCGACGACCCAGGTCGTGATACCGTCGGCAGCCACCCGGACAACCCGCCTCAACGGCGTCACCAACTTTGTCCAGTAGGCAAGCGGCGAGGCGACCAACTGGGTACTGATGCCGATCGGATTGCTCACGGCAATCGTTTTCGGCGTCACTTCGCCGAACAGCAGGAGCAGCGGGAACATGACGAGGATGGTGATCCATCCGGCTTGATCGCTGCCATAAAGGGCAACCAGGATGCCGGCCATGTTTGCCGTCGCCGCGATGTTGACCAGTTCGTTGCCGCAGAGGATCGAGATGATGAGGCGGCGCGGCTCGTCCAAGAGGGCGTGAAGGGTTTCAGATTTCGGGTGCCGTTCCCGGCGAAGTTTTTGAAGATCGAGGCGCGACAGCGAAAACAAGGCCGTTTCCGACCCGGAGAAAAACGCGGAAAGCCCGAACAGAAAAACCTGTAGCGTCAGGCGGGCGATCATTTCGGGCTCGAGCAGACGGGCAGTGTCGATGGCAATTCCATCGACGAACAGATTCCAGTAATAGCCCGGGTCCAGGACGATGCCTTCCATGACGTTCTCCGGTCGACCGGTCGCGCAACCGTTCGGGTGTTCGACGCTTATCCCGGTTGACAGCGTCTCTCGTTATCGCTGGCCCAGGCTTTGCGCCCACACTACGCTCCCGTTGATGACACAATTCGGTCGTCCTTTCACCCCCTTTTGGTGCCCCGGGCGATAGCTTTCGGGCGCCTCAGCTCCATCTTGCGGACTTCCTGGTGGCGGCTTTCGGCGGCGTCGATCATCGCCTGCTGGCATCCCCGGCGTTCACCCGAGGCATCGTCCGGCATGCGATGCACATACGTTCCGTCGGGCAGCATTTCCCAGACGTCGCAGGTGTCGTTGAGCTGGGTCTCAAGAAACTCGCGCAGTTCATCGCGCAGCCGCTCGTCCTCCACCGCGGCCACGACCTCGGCGCGATGCTCGAGATTACGCATCATCAGGTCGGCCGAGCCGATGTAGAACTCCTCGTCGCCGCCGTTGCGGAAAAAGAACACGCGTGTGTGTTCCAGGAACCGGCCGACGACGCTGATCACGGTGATGTTGTCGGACAGGCACGGAATACCGGGGCGGATGCGACACGAGTCGCGGATGATCAACTCGACCTTGACGTCGGCTCGCGATGCCCGATAGAGCGCTTCCGTAATGTCCGGATCCTCCAGCGCGTTGGTCTTCAGCCGGATCAAGCCGGGTGAGCGGGAAGAATGCTTGGAGATCTCGCGGTCGATCTTGGCCAGCAACTGGTTCTTCATGTTCCTCGGCGACACCAGGATTTTCGAGTAGCGCCGCATGGGCTGGCAGCCCGAAGTCAGGAAGTTGAAGAAATCGATCAGGTCGGAACCGACCTCGTTGTCACCGGCCAACATGCCGAAGTCGGCGTAGAGCCGCGCCGTGCCGGCGTGGTAGTTGCCGGTGCCGATATGCGCGTAGCGCCTGAGCCCGTTGAAATCACGGCGAATGACCAGGATCAACTTGGAGTGGGTCTTCAGCCCGACGACGCCGTAGGTGACGTGAATGCCGGCCTCCTCCAGGCGGCTCGCCCATTTGATGTTGGCGCTCTCGTCGAACCGCGCCTTCAGTTCCACGGAAACCGCTACCTGCTTGCCATTGCGCGCCGCTTCGATCAGATGATCGACGATACCGGTCCCTTCCGTCGTTCGGTATAGCGTCATCTTGATGGCCAGAACCTTCGGGTCCTGGCAGGCCTCGCGGACGAAGCGAACCACCGAGGTGTTGAACGATTCATAAGGATGATGGAGCAGGATCGGTCCCTTGTTGCGGATGATGTGGAAGATGTTCTGTGCGTCGTCGAGATCGACGTTGTCGATCGGATGGTGATCGGGGTCGTGCAGGTGCGGGATGTCGAGACCGGCGATCTCCATGAGATCGCGCTGGCCGAGCATGACGTCGCTCTCGAAGACGTCCTCCTCTTCGTCGAGGCCCAGTTCGGCCGCCAGCATGCCCCGGTGCGGCGGCTTGATGCTGTCGGTCGTCTCCAGGCGGACGATCGGCGCGAACTTGCGGTCGCGGACCTCGCTCTCGATCATTTCGAGAAGATCGTCGGCGGTGTCCTCGTCACGTTCCGTATTGGCATTGCGCGTGACCCGGAACACCTCGCAATCGAGGATCTCGACCTCGGGGAACAGGACGTCGAGGTTGTTGGCCATGACGTCCTCGAGCGGCACGAACTGGTTGCCGTCACCGACTTGGATGAACCTGGACACGGCGTTGCCGGTCGGCACCTTGACCCGCGCCAGCATCGGCGTCGCCTCCTCGGGCGTGCGCAGCGTCACCAACAGATTGAGCGACAGGTTGGAGATATGCGGAAACGGATGGGCCGGGTCCATCGCCAGCGGTGTCACCAACGGAAAGATGTTCTCCAGGTAATAAGCGCGTACACCGGCCAATTCGTCGGGCGACAGTTCGGCCCAGGACGAGATGAAGATGTCGTTGTCGCGCAGTTCCTCGCGGAGATCGAGATAGACCTTGCGGATGTCAGTTTGGATCTCGCGGACGAGTGCGACGGAGTCGCGGATCTGTTGATCGGGGGAACGGCCGTCGACGGTCAAGTCGTGGACACCGGCGCCCAACTGTTGTTTGAGCCCGCCGATTCGCTTCATGAAGAACTCGTCCAGATTGGATCCGACGATGGCCAGGAACTTGATCCGCTCGAGGATCGGGTTTCCCGAATCCTGCGCTTCCCGCAGCACCCTTCTGTTGAAGTTCAACCACGTCAGTTCCCGGTTGAGGTAGAGCTCGGGCGCCCGGAGGTCGGTGCCGGTTTCAGCCTCGGCGCGGGCCGCCTTGGCGGCGGCGGTGGCGGCACGTTTTGCGGCACGGTCGGCGTCCGCCTTCGACGCGGCGGCGGCGGCGGCCACGGCCGCTGTCGCTTCCCTCTTCTCGGCGGCCCTGGCCTGCGCCGGAAACTCCCTAGCTTTCTCCTCGGCCCTGCGGGCCGCATCGGCGGTCCTCTTGACGGCCTTGGCCGCCACCTCGACCTTGGCCGCTGCAGCTTCGGCGTCGGTTTTCGCGCGGGCCGCCAGGGTGGCAACGGCGGCGGCCGCACCGGCCGCTTCCGATTCCGCGGTCTTCGCCAATTGATCGAGTTTGGCGACGCGGTTTAGGATGGTCTTTCGGACCTTCTGGCTGAGCGCTTTGTTTCGTTCGGCCTGCACCGCCTCGATCTCGGCACCGCGGGCACGGGCGCGTGCTTTGATGGCGGCTGTTTCCTTCTTCCGCGCCATGCCCGCCGCCGCTTCGCTCTCGCGCGCCAGCTTGGCTGCGCGTGTCGCGAGATCCGCGGCCGCAACCGCAACCTTGGCCGCCGCCGTGGTCCGGTCCACTGCCTTGGCCGCCTTCTTCCGCGCCTTGGTCGCCGCCTTCGACGTCAAGCCGGCGCGCGTCTTCACTTTAGGGGATTGCTGCGGCAACGGGTCTTTCTCCATATCGTCCGTACCCACCTCTCGTAGCGGGCCGCCGTCTCGGTCAGGCATGGTCCTCTCCCAGTAAATGGACCCCGAGGGTTATTGTATGACGATTTTATGACATTCTAGCAGGATTGGCCCAGGGATGAACCGAATCCTGTCGAACAGCGTGGGGAACTCGGGTTTGACTCGAATAATGGAGGGCGGAACGTTACGGACCCGTCTCCACACGAAAGCGGTCCTTGGCGGGTCCAGCGGCGGTTTGCCGGGCCAGCCCGGTACGGCGCACCTCGCCGGAACACCCTCGTACCGACGGTTCGAACTGACGCCGACAGGAAAACCGCTTCGAGGCGCTAAGCCGGATTGTAATCGAAATGGGCGCAGAGCACCCCGTGGTCGGTAGCCCCATAGGCCCCCTCGTCGGGCAGGTAGTCGTTCCAGATGCGCATCTCGCGGAACGACCAAACCCGGTTTTGCGAATGATCGTAAAACTGCTCCGAAACCAAAACGTGGTCCAAGCTGTCGTACTCACCCTTGTAGATATGGGTGTAGTTGACGTCACGGAACGAGCGGAGTTGCTGCAAAGCGCCGGCCATGTAGAGGCTTTTGTCGCTGGTCCGCCCGGCCCGGCTATCGGCGTAGAAACGAAAACTCGGCTGTTCGGTGACGATTGCCAGCGTGTTGCTGTTCGGCGAATCGTTGAAATCGCCGGCGACCACCACCGGAACGTCGGTGTCGTCCATCAGACCGTTGAGGATGATACGGAGCGCTGCGCTTTCCGCGGTCCGGCGGATCGTTGACAGGGCGGCGCCCAGCGCGCTGGAGTGCGGTTTCACGGCGGCATCGTCCTGCTCCTCGCGGTCGAGCCGCGTCGGCAGCTTAGACTTCAGATGGGCGGCGAAGAACTGGATGGGCGGCACGTCACCATGCTCGCTGTGTTCGACGCTCAGTTGGATCAGGGCCCGGGAAAACCGCGAAATCACGACTTCGATGTCGTCGTCCTCGTCTTCGCGTGAGGCGGCGCGGTCGACCTCGCGCTTGATCAGCCGGAAGCCGTCGGGAAAGTCCTTGTGCACCGTCTTGGCGCCGATCCGCCAGGGCTTGCGGACCGCCGCGGCGACCGCGATGTCGTACCAGCCGTCGTCGCGCACGTACGCCAGTTCGTATTCGTCCTCGAGACCGGCGGCCCGGAAGATGTCGGCCAGGCATTCCGGCGACCACAGCTCCTGAAACGCGATGACATCGGCGTCCATGTCGGCGACGGTGGCGGCCGAAAACTCGATCTTTTCATCGTATTCCGCCTGCGTATAGGTCTTGTTGCGCCAATTCTCCCCTGGCAGTTGCAGGTTGTAGAGGTTGAAGCTGCCGAAGTTGATGTCGCGCGCGTTGCGGGCCATGGCCAGCCTCCCAGTCGCCTGTTGTGAAAAAATAGCTAACGAGCCAGGATACTACCCGCTTAGATTGAATGTTGGAAAGTGATGTTTCTGAGACATAAACGACGCCTCGCAGCGCCCGGATCGTCCGGGAAGGAGAAGGTTCGGAGTGTTTGGTGGAGTTGGCGCACCCGACAGGATTCGAACCTGTGACCTCTGCCTTCGGAGGGCAGCGCTCTATCCAGCTGAGCTACGGGTGCCAAGCGCCGGTTTGACTGGGCGCACCTTACGCCCCGGCCCGCCCGCCTTCAAGGGGCAATGGTGACGATGTCCGGTCCCGGTTGCCGCCGGCCGCGGCTGCATTCGCGCACCTCCATGCGCCCGGAAAACTCGGTTTCCAGGACCGGCAGAGCGTCTCGCGGATCACACTTGCCGCACATGTAAATGTCGATGGCGGCGAACCGCTCGGCGGGCCAGGTATGGACGCTGATGTGGCTTTCGGCGAGCACCAGGACGCCGGATACGCCGGGCCCCGAGGAGAAGCGGTGGAAGTGTCCGTGCAGGATGGTGGCGCCGGCGGCTTCGGCGGCGCGGCGCAGCGAGCGCTCGATGCGGTCCGGATCGACCAGGCTGTCGGCTTCCCAGATGTCGACAAGGAGGTGCAGGCCGGCAAAATCGATCTCGGCGCCGGTGACCGGCGGCCGGTCGCGCTCGACGGTACTGTTTGCGGTCATGGGGCGGCGTCTCCTAGCGGATCAGGACAATACGAAGATGGCCATGGCGTTGACCTCGCGGCCCGCCTCCGGGGCGGTGACGATGGCCTCCGTCGATCTGTCGCGGTAGGCGATGGGGATTCCCTGGCCACGCGTCACGTAATCGGAAACGATCTCGGCCCAGGTCTTGTGCTCTTCGTGCTCGAGGCAAACGATGCGTTCGCCCTCCGCGGTGAACAGGTTCTCGAGGATGTCGCTGGAACCGGGGTTGAGGAAGGCGCCGACGATCATTTCCGGATAGGACCGCACCGGGCGGACGACGATCGAGGCGCCGGCCGTCTTCAGGCGCTCGCGGTTGTCGTCGTCGACGCATTCGGCGACGATGGTCGCCTTTGTGTTGCTGTCGCGGATGCGGTGGATGATGTCGAAGGTCTTGCCGTCGGTCCGCACCTCGTTCTCGTTCCAGGCCAGAACGATGACGATGCCGGCGCCGTCGACTCCGGCCCGGTCCAGCGCCTCCGGGTCGCCGCCGGCCCCGTTGACGAAGCGCACGCCCAGGTTCTCGAGGGCCATCGGCAAGCCGTTGTCGAACGACGTCGAGATCAAGACGATCTTGCGGTCGGCGGTCCGCGGGTCATGCTTGAGCTCGCCGATCAGGCGCGTGAAGTAGTATTCGAAATCCTGTTCCGTGCCGATGATGATGATGTGGTCTTCCATGTCGGAAAAATCCCATTTTCCCTGTTTCAGGGCATCGCGGCGCGATGCCCGGTAGTCGAAGAAGTCGCCGGCGAATTTACCGACCACGAAGATGCCGCCGAAGTAGATGATCAGGACCGTCGCCCAGCGCCCCTGCCAGGTGGCCGCCGAAAGGTCGCCGTAGCCGACCGTGGTGATGCTGGTCATGGTCAGCCACAGACCGTCGCCGAGGCCCATACCCTCGAAATAGGCCATGGCCAGGGCGTGGCCGGCGACGATCAGGACCATGTAGGCGACCGCCGTGGCGGTCCGCCGATAGAGCCGTGACGTCGAGGCCTGTGGCAGGCGCAACAAGCCGCGCCGCCGTTTTCGCCGCCACAATCCGAAGAACGGCATCATGACCTCAGCGCTCCCACTGGCGCCAGCCGTCCAGGTAGTGGCGCAGGATGACCGGCTGGTCGAGGGTGCTGATGGCGGCCGGTGTTTTGCCGCCCGGCGGGCCGATATCCTTTTCGAACCGGAACAGGCTCGGGAACACGCCGGCGTCGAGATAGCGGGTTTCGACGTTTATGGACTGGGCTGCACCGGTCACGTCGACCGGCCGATCGGCAGCCAGCACGAAACCCCAATCGCCGAACGACGGCACCAGGGCGTGATAGGGATAGGTATGGGCGAACTCGGCGGCCAGCGTGTCGTGGATGGTCCAGAAGGCCCGTCGCGCATGCACGGGGCTGGTCGATTGGGTGACGAACAGGCCGTCAGGCGCCAGCCGGTTGCGGACCAATCGGTAGAACTCGCGCGTGTAAAGTCGCGCCAGGTCCGTGTTGTTGGGGTCGGGCAGGTCGGCGAGCACCAGGTCGTAGAGCCGCGTGTCCTGGCGCAGGAAGCCGAAGGCGTCGGCATTGACGACCCGTACTCGGCTGTCGGCGGTCAGGCTGTTTCCGTTGAGCGCGGTCACATGGGGGTTCTCGCGGCCGATCCGCGTCACCGCCGGGTCGAGATCGACCAGGGTGACGCGCTCGACGATGTTGTGTTTGAGGAGTTCGCGCACGGCGAGGCCGTCGCCGCCGCCGAGCATGAGGACGTCGAGACCGGTCCGCCCGGCGCTCCTCAGCGCCGCCATGGGCACGTGGACCAGGAGTTCGTGGTAGCGGTACTCGTCCAGGGATGAGAACTGCAGGTTTCCGTCCAAATAGAGCCGGAGGTCGGCGCGGTGCCTGGCCAGGACGATCTGCTGGAAACGGGTGCGCTCCGCGTGCAGGACCCGGCCCTCGTAGACGCTGGCGTTCCACATCCCCAACAGGTGATGGGCGAAGACCAACCCGGCCAGGATGGACAGCGCGATGAGCACGCTGAGCGCCCGGAACAGGGCCGCCGCGCCGCGCCCGATGCGGTCGGAAAACCGCCAGATCAGGAGAAGCCCGATGCTCATGTTCATGAGCCCGAAAAAGAGACCGCTGCGGAACGTCCCGAACAGCGGCAGCAGCACCAGGGGGAAAGCGACGGTGGCGATCAAGGCGCCGAGATAATCCAGGGACAGGACATGGGCGATGGAGACGCGGAGCGAATCGTAACGCTCCAGGAGCCGGGTCAGCAAAGGCACCTCAAGGCCGATCAGGAAACCGACCAGAAGAGTCAGGGCGACGTAGAGCTCGACGATGGCGTCGGTGTTGGCGAAGGCCCAGTAGAGCACGGGAATGGAAAAACCGCCGAGGAACCCGAGCGCCGTTTCGGCGGCGACGAGGACCAGCATCAGATTGCCGGTCAAATATTTCGACGCGTAGGCGCCGGCCCCCATGGCCGCCATGTAGAGGCCGATGGTCAGGGAGAAATAGGTGACGCTGTCGCCCTCGAAATAGGCCAGCGTGGTGGCGATGAGGAGCTCGTAGATGATCGAGCAGAGACCGGCGACGAAGACGGCGTAGACGAGGGTGAACACCTCGCGCGAGCGGGTGCCGTCGCCGGCCGTCCCGCTGACGGTGGTCATTTATTTTCCTCCGGCGGTCCCGCCGCCGCCGCTCCGGCTGCCTAAGGACCCGCCGCGGACGCTGGCGCTATCGTGGTAGACGCGGGAATTGCCGCCGGAGAACCAGAAAAAACCGCTGCGATGTCCCGAGTAGCCGTAACCCGACGACGACGGGACCAGGGCCGCCAGATAAACGACGGCGAGGATGCCGCCTGCGATCACCATTGCCCAACCGGTTCTGTTCATGCGCCGCCCCCGTCAGTCCCCGTCATCGAAGGAATTGATGATGCCGATGATCGTCTGGTTGCGGATCTCGTTGAGGATGACGCCGATGATCAGCAGCAGGATACCCAGATAGAAGAGCAGGGTCGAACCGCCCTTTTTGTAGTTCACCGTTACTCTCAGTTTGGCGCCATCTTTCAAATCATAAGCGCCGGCTCTGTTGCTGCGACCGCCTTGGCCTTGGAACCTCAAGAAATACTTGCCGGGTTCCGGTAGGACGACGGTGACGTTGCCGCCGGTTTCCGACTCGGTCCAGGCCCCGTCGCTGTCGTAGCCGGACTCGTGGTAAAAGTCGCTACCGAAGGTCGTGATGGTCCGCTTCTTGGCGTCGTAGACTTCCGTTTCAATATAGGACCACATGTTGTTGCCCGGGTGGGTCTCGATCTTGATCTCGACCACCGTGTCGTTCTTGTTGGTTTCGATCGGGCCGACCAATTGGTTGGAGAAAACCGTCTTCTTGATGGTGCGGTCGCTGATCTCGAAGAAGCCGGCCGTCGCGAAATAAAGGATGGCGAAACCGATGAAGACCAGCGCCACCTTTCCCCAATGCACGGGCTGGTGCTCCCCGTAGGCTTCCTCGATACGCTCGTCGAGCCCGCGCCGGCCGAAGCCGGGGCGTTCGCCGCCGCCGAAGGAGGCATCTTTCGAGGGATCGGGCGGGCGTTCGGCCAAAGTCACTCCTCCTCAGATCAACGCCACAAGGACGATGGCGAAACTGAGCGCCACGCTCATCTCGACGAAACCGGCGGCCGCGTTGCGGTCCTCGGAAATCTCCCGGTTGATGTCGTGTCCGGTGAGCACCAGCTTGTCCATGAAGAAACGCACGATCATCAGGATGACGATGCCGGTGACCGCCATTTCGGCGAACAGGATCAGGTTTTCCGTCCAGCCGATGAAGTTGCCGGAGACGGAGCGCGCCACGATCAGGCCGAGGGCGGCGATGGCCCCGCCGAAGGCGACGCCGGCCGCCAGGTTGCCGCTGGCCACCTCTTCCTGCAGATGATAGGGCGTCAGCCAGTCGTAGACGCGGGCGAAGACGATGAGGACGACCTGGCCGAGCAAGAAGAACACGATCGCCGTATGCACCCCGCCGCCCTGGCCGTGCAGACTGCCGGCGGCGATCAGGCCGGTGGCGATATAGGCACCGAAGCGCACCGCCGCCATGCCGCAATTGCGGTCCTCGACGATGGCCGTCATGTTGCAGAACTTGTGGAAGACCAGCTTGTCGAGGCTCCAGCGCGACAGGTTGAGGAAGACCAGACCGAGCACCGAATAGGCGGTGACGGCGATCAGGTCCTGCACCAGCCCGGTACTGGGCCCGGTCAGCACGCCGATGAAGATGATCGCGGTGGCCAGGAAATAGCCGCCGATGGAAATGCCGACGGCGATGTTGTCCTTCATGGCCAGTTCCTCGATCAGGCGATAGGGCGTCAGGAAGTCGTTCATCGCCTTGGCCACCAGGAACAACAGGGCATAGACGCCAACGAAGGCGAGAATGGTGAGGATTTCCGTTCCCAGCCCGGCCCAATCCATGTCAGCCGTCCCCCCTCAGGGAGTAGACGCTGAGCTGCGAGTCGCGGACCGTTTGCGACAGGTGCACTTCGTAGGACCCGTCGGCCCAGCGTTCGACCGAGATCGACGACCGGCCGTCGCCGGCCTCGAAATCCCAATAGGTCAGTCGTTCGGCCGTGCCGCGGTCACCATTGCGGTGGAAATTGGCCCGGCCCGTCTCGTCGAACCCGTAGGTTTGACCCTCGAAGGAAAAGCTGCCCGCCGAATTGGCCAGGCCGTCGAGGTCGTCCGGGGTCAGGCCGAGGTCGTTCAGTTTGACCTTTCGGAGCGTCACCGAGAGTTCTGTCTCGTCATCGACCTCGATGGTCAGCCAGATCTTGCGGCCGCCGGTCTCGCCCTCAAGCTCGACCCATTCATAGCCGTCCTCGTCGTAGACGTGGCGGGCGAGGACGCTGACGTCGAGATCCTCCATGTCGGGGCCGTAGCCCCTGAGGCTGAACAGGCCGCCGGCACCGACGTTCTCGATACGAAGCTCGCCGCCGGACCCTGGGCTGCTCGAGCCCGAGTTTTCGGTCGCGCCGCCACCCTCCTTTTTAGCCTGATTGGCACGCCATATCAGGAAAGCGGCGCCGACGGCGACGACCAGAAGTAGGATGGTGATAAAGTCCATCGGATGTCCGCTCCCCCAACGGCCTCTGCGGTGTCTCTTATTTCTTCTCCAAGAGCACCGGGCTTTCGTGTTCGATGACCAGCGGCTCGCCGACACCCATGCGCGACTTCAGCTGCAGGAGCGCGTCCGATTGGTCGAGCTGGGCGCTGCCGCCGAGCGCCTTGTCGATCTCGTCGTCGACCGAGCGCTCGACCTGGGCCATTTCGCCGTAAGCCTCGGCCAGGGACTCCTCTTCCTGGACCTTGTCGCGCATGCGTTCGAGCATGGAAATGGTGCCGGTTGAATCGACCTGGGCCAGCTGTTCGTTGAGTTTGCGCGTCGCCTTGCCGACCTGGGCCCGCGCTTTCAGGGTCTGCAGTTCGTTTTCCCACTTGGAGATCTGGTGCTTCAGGTTCTGAATGTTGTTGTCGAGTTGCCCGCCCATGCGTTCCAGGTTCGTCATCTCCTTGGACAGAACCGTCGCCCGCTCGATGGCGCCCTCGCGCTTGGACAGGGCCTCCGAGGCCAGACGGTCGGCCTCGGTCGCGTCGAGGCTTCCCTGTTGCGCCCGGGTCAGGAGCATCATCGCTTTCTGTTCGTAGTCGGCGGCGATCTCTTTCTGGCGCTCCGTGTCCTTGCGGGTGCGGATGGTCTGGGCCTTGACCTTGGCCAGGCCCTCCATGGCCTCGCTCAAATCCTTGCGCAGATCGCGGATGCCCTGTTCCGCCATCTTGATGGGGTCTTCCATGTGATCAAGGGCCGCGTGGGCTTCCGACTTGCCCCAGGTGAATACCCGTTTCAGAAGGCTCATGGTGCGTTCTCTCTTCCTGAGTTCAGATCCGTTGTCTATACGCCTGTCTATGTGCCCTTGGCGAAAGCGATCAGTTCGTCGGCGAACGTGGCCAGGCCCAGGCCCAAGGCGTTGACCGACCCCTCGAGTTCGTTGAGATCCAGGTTCTCCAGTTGCAGCGTGTCGCGGAACAGAACCCGGCCGGTATCGGTGTCCAGCACGAAGGCTCCGTGCACCAGTTCCCGGTTCATCTCGAGTAGGCGCTTGAACACCGCGCCGTCGTCGGCCCTGATCTCGAAGATGACCTGCTCGATGACCAGCACCTCTTCCTCGCAATCGACGATCAGGTTGTTGATGCCGCGGCTTTCGTCGTCGACCACGAACAAGGTCGCCGGCGCGTCCTCGCGGACGATCGTCACGTCGATTTCCTCAAGATAGGCTCGGACTTTGTCGAAATGGGTCTCGGACATGGCAGTATGGCTTCCCGTGGCAAGTTCTTCCGTGACGCGCTCAACTTAGGCTAGCCAACCTGACCGGTCAACTCGCCATCAAGTAACGACAATCGGTTGTGCGTTTTCATGTGGCTGAACGGCTTTTTTGGCAGCCCGGCAACGACCGATAATGGCTAGTCTTTTCCGATTGCCAAGGTTTGACGCCGGTCCGCCCGCTATCAGGCCGCACGCGTCGCCGGTGCCTTAGCGCATGGCGTCGAGGATCTTGCGGATGCTTTCTTCCTTGCCGACGGCATGGCGGGCGATGTCGCGGTCCCGGCCCTTGATGTGGTCGGCCCACCAATCGAGTGTCAACGGCAACTTAAATTTCCCCATAATCGGCAACTTAAAATTCCCCGGTTTTG
>Ga0066187_1000322_pt1 | contig 17358 bp, 15 predicted proteins | sample WorMetexBAHAMAS1_FD_58706 | JGI IMG/M metagenome (GOLD analysis project Ga0066187, IMG submission 58706) | Marine gutless worms symbiont microbial communities from Max Planck institute for Marine Microbiology, Germany - Inanidrilus exumae... | ecosystem: Host-associated > Annelida > Digestive...
CTGTGCTTCCTTTTCTTCTTTGGCTCTTTCCAAGTCCTTCTCCTGATCTTATGTTAGAATGATTCCTTCCTGAGCTACCTTAGCTTCGAGAGCTTTAAGTCTCTTACGAAAAGTTTCAAGATCATGCCTCAGCCAGATCGAACGAACTCCTCCCGGAGATACGGATATCGCCCGATTTCTTAGCTTGTTTGACACACGCACTTGCCCGTAAGCTGGCTTTTCTATGTAAAAGGCAACTACAGCTTCTTCAACACACTGATCCACATGATTTTGGGGACATGCTTTCCTTCAAGAAATATCTCTAAGAGCCTCTTCTCCACCAGCCTCATATAGTATCTTGAAACGATAAAAACTATCACTAGAATAACCCATAACTCTGCACGCTTCTGCTACATTACCAAAAATTTTGGCAAACTTAAGAAGCCCAAGTTTATTCTTGACAACTTTTTGCCTTTCTGATACGTTCGGAGCTTGACATTCCCTTTGGCCGATCTCTTAAAATCTTGCCTTAGCTCATGTGGGCCGCAATGCTTCAGTCTTTGCTGGCCTAATTTGTTGTTGTGATATTTATTATAACTGTCCGATTATGTACTGCCTAATACAAATTTTTATAGAACTACGGGAAGATGGGGTCTTTCTTCACGGTGCGCTTCAAAGCGTGCGGTTAAAAAATTCAAACAGATTTTTTGAATTCTGTTTCAAAGCAGAAGACCCCGTCATCACTATTTAGTTAAATTTAGATCCCCAATCGGATCTATCCTTGGTTTTTTGAAGGGTTGTTGCGCCAGGGGGAAGGAGATGTGCCCCATCTAGGGAATGCAAGTGGAGTGATGGCGTTCCAGTTACTGCACAAGATTTTGAATACGCATGGAAGAGGCAGATTAATCCACACTCACCTGCAACCATTCCAGTACCAGAGTTAGTCTCCGCCATTAAGAATGCAAAAAAATGTCTTGCAGGAGAGTGTAGTAGCGAGTGTGTGAGGATTGTCGTTGTCGATGACAAAACATTGTCGGTGGAACTGGAATATCCGGTGGCATATTTTCTCGACACTGTGGCCAGCACCTTCTTAGCCCTCGCAACTAAACATTTCGCGAATAAGGATCCTGATGCTTGGGAAACACGGGAGAATTTTGTCTGTAATGGCCCCCTTCCTCGTGTCAAAATGGAGGAAAGCCTCAGGATTGGTTTTTGTAAAAAACACCCATTATTGGGATAAAGAACATGTCTACTTGGACGGAATTCAAGCCTATTATAAACGGGTTGAGGTCAAGTACTTCAACCAATCTTTTCGCATGTAACAATTACAAATATCCGCTGAATAGTAGGGCTCTCAGAAAAGCTCTTTTCTACGCAATGAATCGAGAAGACATTGTGGAAAATGTGTTTTATAATTATGCAGATCCCGCAACTTCCGCGCTCCCTGCTACATTAAGATTGAGGAATACACCAATGTTTAAAGACAATAATATTCCAGAAGCAAAGAAACTTTTAAATAAGGCTCTAGAAGAATTCGGAGAATCATTAGAGGCATTTCCCACGATTGAGTTATTATACCCATCTGATGCTGAATTTTGTAAGCAAACGTGCCTTGCTGTACAAGACAATTGGGAAAACATCTGGTGATTAGCGTTGTCCTGAGGGTGGTATCAGATTTGCATGACAGTGGTGTCTCCTAGTGTTTTTGATACACGCTTTGTCTTATCCTGCTTTCAGACAAAAACCGATCGGTGTAACACATGTAATTGGGAAGACAAGACCTTTCAATACATCATGGAGCGGACAAATCACAGTATCGGAGACATTGAGGAAACATAAAGGACGTTGTAGGCACAGGGCTTTTTAATGGATCAGATGCCTACCTTTTCCATCTGTTACGGAAAAAAGCTATACGCAAAAAATCCAAAAACGAAAGGGGAAGGTGGTCTCCTACCTTCGATATGTAGACTTTAAATCACCATATTTTGAAGATTAGTTTTTCACACCCACTACACTGGGCGTGATAGCCAATGTTGCATAATAGCGCAGTCCCAAAAGATCGATTTTCAATCTGCCATAAGAATTTTGGTTATATATTAAATGGATACGTATGTCTGATGCTCTGTATAGGTTCTGCTCCGTTTATCTTTTTCAACAGAGCCATTTAGCTGCAATAAACACCGCTCTTTAATTTGGCCTTTTTCAACAACAAAAAAGTCTTTAAGTCTTTTTCCATATGATTTAGTATGGCGACTTTTTAACCTAGCTTATAGGTAGACTGATGAGGAAATTTCGCCGTTTTACCATCTTCTCACTTCTGTCCCTTTCAATACTAATTGGAGTTTTCGTCATGTTCAAAGCAGATTTCAAATTGGGCACAAAGCAGAGCCCAAACTTTCTTAAAATCGCTGTGCGTAGCGACATCTCTACAATGAACTTATCCGCGAACAATAAGGGAAGCTACAGTAACTCCTCTGTTGTTATTCCATGGGTTTTTGAGGGATTATTACGTAGGGGGGAGGGAGATGTGCCCCGCCCAGCTATTGCTCACAAGGTAGACGTCTCTCCAGACCAGATGAGATATATCTTTCATTTGAGGGATTGTACATGGAGCGATGGTGTTCCGATTACTGCACAAGATTTTGAATATGCATGGAAGAGGCAGATTGACCCACACTCTCCTGCCCTCATTCCAGTACCAGAGCTGGTTACATCCATTAAAAATGCAAAAAAATGTCTTACAGGAGGGTGTGGCATTGAGGAGGTAGGCATTAGTGTTATCGATGACAAAACATTGTCGGTGGAGTTGGAGTATCCTGCGCAATGTTTCCTCGATATTGTAGCCAGCCCCTTCTTTGTTCCAGCTCCTAGACATTTTGCAGAAAAAGATCCTACCGCTTGGGCAACACGAGAAAATTTCGTATGTAATGGCCCATTCCTCGTGTCAAAATGGAAGAAAAATTCAGAATTGGTTTTTGTAAAAAACCACCATTATTGGGACAAAGAGCACGTCTATTTAGATGGGATTCAGGCCTATATTTTGCCACACTACCAAACAGTCTTACACATGTTTGAGAAGGGAGAATTGGACTGGGCTGGGTCGCCATTTATAACCATACCTAGTGACTGTTCTGAGCCTATTTTAAATGGTGTGATGGCAGATGCTATGACCTTCTTTTTTGCATGTAACAATGATAAATATCCGCTGAATAACAGAGAGCTTAGAAAGGCCCTTTCCTACGCCATGGATCGAGCTGCAATTGTGGAAAATGTGTTTTGTAATTACGCGCACCCCTCAACCTCTGTGCTCCCCATTTCATTAAGATTGAGGAATACACCACTGTTTAAAGATAATAATATCCCAGAGGCTAAAAACCTCTTAAATAAGGCCCTCGAGTCCCTTGGGGAGTCGTCAGAGACACTTCCCGCGATAGAATTATTATATCAGTCAGATGCCGAATTTTGTAAACAAACCTGTCTTGCTGTGCAAGACCATTGGAAAAAAAATTTGGGGATTAACATCATTTTGCGGGGAGTGTTGGGGCGAAATGAATTTGTCGACACCCTCAAGAGGGGAGAGTATCAGATTAGCATGACGGGAGTGCTTCCTACTATTTTTGATGCACGCTTTGTTTTTTCCTCTTTTCACACTAAAACAGATCTATGTAATACTTCTAATTGGGAAGATACGACCTTCCAAAACCTCATAGAACGATCAAATCACAGTATCGGCGACATCGAAAGGACTAAACATCTGTTGGAAGCAGAGGATGTTTTAATGGATCAAATGCCGGTCCTCCCCATCTGTTCTCCAAAAAAGCTGTACGCAAAAAATCCAAAAGTTAAGGGGGAGTTGGTCTCCTACCTTAGATTTGTGGATTTTAAATCGGCGTATTTTGAAAAGTAAAATGCCCCTTGCTATAAACAACTTCTTCGCCATAGACTGCGTATGTGTGGTTCGCATCTGTTTGTGGCGTTCGAGGTGAGGAGGCTGATATCGGTTCTTCGATGAGAGGAGGATTGAAAGGAAATGGCGAGGAGGAGGAGGAGCGCTTACCGCCGTGGTTACGTCGCAAGCTCCCTCGTGGCTTTGTGTATGCCCAAACTCAGAACACACTCAGAAAGCACAAAATTCGTACCGTGTGTGAAGAGGCTAAGTGCCCTAACCATCTGGAGTGCTTTTCCAAAAAGAGCGCCACCTTTCTTGTCCTTGGAAAGTCGTGTACGCGAGCATGTAGCTTTTGTGACGTAGATTTTTCAAGTAGTCCGCCCCCACCCGACAAGGAGGAACCTGAAAGGATCGCGCAAGCAGCTAAAGCTTTGTCTTTAAATCATGTCGTTATCACTATGGTTACGAGAGATGACTTAGCCGATCAGGGGGCGTCTCATGTTGCAGAGACCATCCAAAGGGTGCGAGAGGAGCTCCCGCACGCCTCTATAGAAGTACTCACTTCAGATTTTTCTGGTGATCGGCAATTAATCGATGTCGTGCTTGAGGAGAAGCCAGAAATTTTTAATCATAATATCGAAACTGTAAGACGCCTCACCCCGCGCGTACGCCACTGCGCCACATATGCACGCACCATCCAACTACTCTCCTATGCATATTCTTGCAATAAAGCCTCTTTTATTAAATCGGGAATCATGGTAGGCATTGGAGAGAGGGAGGGGGAGGTAGAGGAAACCATTTTAGACCTTTATAGCGCGGGGTGTTCTATCATCACTATTGGGCAATATTTGCAACCAAAAAAGGGAAAGCTTCCCATCGCATCATTTGTTCATCCCAAACAGTTTAGATGGTATGAAGAGTATGGGTATTCTATTGGAGTTCAAACTATGTATTGTGCTCCCTTCGTGCGTTCAAGTTATAACGCACACCTCTTGAAGAAGGGTAATATTGGAGGGAAGCTGTTCCGTGGTAGAGTCTGAATTGCAGGTTATCGATACTATCGATATGGAAATTATCATGCATCGGGAGGCACACTTTGGTAGTAGTTTTGAGGTAATGTTGGAGTATTATGAGCAGGGCGGGGTCGGGAGGATGCGAGACTTTGAAGTTACGAAAATACGACAGCTGCAAAGTTTTGAAAATCGCTTAGGGCAGAACCTTGCTAAACTTTACCTTCCCAGTGCTGCGCGTGAGGTCGTCGACGCGTCAAAACAGCTATACCAAGATCTGCGTGAGGCCTATGCAAAAGAGGCGCCCGAATCCCTTGCGATTCTGCTGAGCGATCTCATCCTTTCAGAGGAGGAATATCCTGAACAGGCGATCAAGGCTCTCGTTGCCAGGGGGGAGGAGTGCGTCCCACCACTCATTCACCTTCTCTCTTCTCCAACCTTTTCTGACCCACTTTATCCTGGATATGGACGTGCACCTATCTTTGTCGCTCGATGTTTGGCAGCCGTTCAGGATAAGCGTGCCATCTCCCCCCTTTTTGAGGCCTTAGGGGAAGATAATTTTTTCACAGATGAAGAGATAATTAAGGCGATCGCTTCGTTTGGAGAGATCTCAAAACATTTTTTGCTTAATATATTAAAACAGACTCCCCATTCCAAGGACAACGAACATGCAGCGATTGCCTTAAATGGTTTTCCTGAAGATGAGGAAATTGCGTCATCTAGCTTAGAGGTGCTCGAAAGAGAAAACACACTACACAAGCCCTCTTTTTCTAGTTACCTCATTTTTTTGTGTGCACCCCTTGCCCAAAAAAGTGAACGGGAGAGATTTATTGCTATCTCCCGCACAAAGAATTTGCCGAAACAGATTTCAGATGAGATGGCCGTCGTAATTAAGAACTGGAAAGTAAGCTAGATATTTGCTGCTACTTATATTCTCAAAATGGCGGGCAAGATATGGGCACCACATTATGCTCATCCTATGTGTGTCGATTTTATGTAGTTGGTAATATCTCTGCGCGACATGTCGGACACTTCCGTGGGTAATTTCCCCTTATCAATTTGATAAGCTCATTTCTTTCATACGTATGTCCACATCTCGTTCGCACAGGGTGGCGCATCGGAAATTGAGAGATGGGGCATACTTCCCCCACCACCGTTGAGTCAGTAGCATCAACCTCTGTAAAAAACATGTGAACAGGGGTAAAACAGGATAGTAGGTGATTGTAAAGATCACGAATAAGGCAATATGTGGTTATCGACCCCAATAATGTGAGAGAGATTAGGATATCTAGGATACCTAGACTGACTGAACCTGCGCAGAAGATCGAATATCCCATCGTACATGGGAGAAACCAGATTAGGAATAATGCAGGCGGCAACATAACTACTTTAAAAGCCGTGTTAGCAAAGACATTCTCTATTGTATAGTTTGTTCTGAAAAAGGAACGCGCAAAGCGAGGCTCTAATAAACCCAAATCCTCTATCCACTTTCTCGCAATTTCAATAAACAAGGTTAATACAAAGACAGAGGCGATCTGCGTCACAACTGCACAAGGAGGGGCTAGGACTGCAAATAGAGGTATCGCTATCCAAAGAGAATCGCACACACTCGCAAGCAAGAAGCCTAGACAGACCTCGGCTGAATAGGGGAGATAGGTACTCATAGCGTCCAAGCAAAGACGCAGCACAATAACTATGGCAAAATCATTTACTTGTCTCTCATTTTGATTTTCTAAGGAATCATAAGCACGTCGCAAACCTATTGGAAGAACACAAGCAACACAACCGATGATAGTCACAGTCACTACATTCATCATACCTCCGTATCTGCAAGAGACATATGCAAAGATGCTTAGAAATACGCCTAGTCGATTCATTCCAAGCCATTAAGCTACTATTCAAGTATCTTGCAATAAAACTTTATTGTCAAGAGACAATGTCTCTATAATAAATAATTTCATATATTGATAAAATGCCTGGAACACAACCTAAAGGAATGCATCAGCAAATTACACAGATTCAACTTGTGCATCTATCTCCTGGGATAGGTATTGAGAAAAATTTTCTAATAACTCGTTGACCTTCGCCCCCTCATTGATTATATGGAAGTATGGGGGAGAGAGCTAGTGGCTTCAATAAGGAAAAAAGGATTTAATCTGACAGACCGAGTCGCTTGCGTAATATTGGCCGGGGGGCAAGGGACTCGTCTATTTCCTCTCACGAAAAATCGATGTAAACCTGCTGTCTGTTTTGGTGGAAAGTACCGTCTTATCGACGTTCCGATTTCCAACTCCCTCAACTCTAATATGAAACACGTTTTTGTTATCTCTCAATATTTTTCTGCTGGCTTAAATCGACATCTTCAGGAAACCTATCATCTCGATCAGTTCCAGGGAGGTAGCCTTGTCCTGATTAACCCTGAAACACGTCCTGGAGGGAGGGTCTGGTATGAGGGGACTGCCGATTCTGTGAGAAAAAACATCGATCTACTGACAAAGCTTCCGGTCGATTATTTTCTCATTTTATCGGGAGATCAGCTCTACAATATGGACTTAGCCTCCATGGTACTATTTGCTCATGAAAGGAATAGCGACCTTACTGTTGCGGTGATACCTGTGGAACACGTAGAGGCGCCACGCCTAGGCCTATTAAATGTCGACCGTGAAGCTAATATTCTAGATTTTTGTGAAAAGCCTGCAAATGAAGAACTGCTCAAACGGTTTGAAATGCCCGATCATATCCTTAAAAAGGGTGGCTTTTTCTGTGCGGATCCCCCATGGTTTTTGGCATCGATGGGAATATATGTATTTAAGAAAGAAGCACTTATTGACCTTTTGGCCCAAGATGGCCAAAATGATTTTGGAAAACACATGATCCCTACACAGCTGAAGCGAGGGCGAGCCACTGCCTTTATCCACCTGGGATATTGGAAAGATATTGGTACTATCTCCTCATTTTATAGGGCAAACCTTTCTCTCACAACTCATTCTTCGGGGTTGAATCTCTATAATGAAGTGTTTCCCATTTACACGCATAACCACTACCTCCCAGGGGCGAGAATTGCGCAGACAGAAGTTAACGACTCTATCATCAGCGATGGGGCGATCGTTGAAGCACAGAGGATAGACCATAGCATCATTGGTGTTCGCAACGTGATCAAGAGTGGAACTGAAATTCACGATTCTGTCTTGCTAGGGAACGAATATTACTCATCCCCGAGCGATCCAAGTCGTTGCTACACCATTGGGAAAAATTGCCATATTGAGAAAGCTATTATCGATGAAAACGTCATCATAGGAAACAATGTAAAACTTACCAACGAAAACGGACACACACACTATGATGGAGATGGGATTTTTGTACGCGATGGAATCACCGTCATCTCCAACGGGACTACCATACCAGACAATTTCAGCTTCTAAACGTATGCACTATCGAGCAAAAGTTTTTATGCCTTAATCTTTATATCTACGCCAGCGGCGACGGGCAACACCTTCAACTTGTCGATAGTATCTAAAGTAGGATTTAAAATGTCTAGCACACGAATATGTGTACGCACCTCAAATTGCTCTCGCGACTTACGATCGACGTGGGGGGAGCGGAGCACGGTATAGACCTCACGCTTAGTGGGGAGTGGGATAGGGCCTACGACACGAGCTCCTGTACGTTTTGCCGTCTCGACGATATCTGCAGTCGAACAGTCTAATGTTCTCTGGTCATAACCTTTAAGGCGAATACGTATCTTTTTCTTATCAGACTTTTTAGTCATAACCACATCCCTATCTCGTTATAATTTCTTCTTGAATTTTTGTAGGAACACGCTCGAAATGTCCAGGTTCCATCACATAGGTTGCTCGCCCAGAACTTAAAGAGCGCAGCATTGTAGAATAACCAAACATTTCAGCTAGTGGCACCGCACAATCTACGGCTACGACCTTGCGCTCATTTGTTTGATTGACAATTTTTCCTCGACGACGGTTGATGTCGCCAATAATATCTCCCATGAAGTCTTCAGGAGTATCGACCACTACTTTCATGATAGGTTCTAAGATAATGGGATTGCTCTTTTTTACAGCATCTTTGATCGCCATCGAAGCACAAATCCTGAAAGCCATTTCACTCGAATCTACCTCATGGTAGGAGCCGAATACGAGGAACACTTTAACATCTACGAGAGCAAACCCGGCCAATGCTCCAGAAGATAATCCATCTTCGATTCCACTTATACAGGCGGGAATATACTCTTTTGGGATCACACCACCAAAAATCTTGACGATGATTTCATTCCCTTTTCCTGCCTCGTTGGGTTCAATTTCAAGGCATACGTGAGCATATTGTCCCCGACCGCCCGATTGCTTGACGAATTTAGTATCTGTCTTTCCGGCACATGTCACAGTCTCCTTGTATGATACTTGTGGCTTGCCAACATTCGCTTCAACCTTGAATTCACGAAACATCCGATCTTTTAAAACTTCTAAGTGAAGTTCTCCCATTCCAGAGATGATCGTCTGTCCCGTCTCCCTGTTGGAAGAGACGCGGAAGGTGGGGTCTTCCTCAGAAAGGGCCCCTAGGGCGATAGACAATTTTTCTCTGTCCCCTTTAGACTTCGGCTCGATCGCCATGGAGATCACTGGCTCGGGAAACTCCATTTTCTCGAGCAGAAGAGGAAAATCTTCATCGCACAGAGTGTCTCCGGTACTGGTGTGTTTCAATCCGATGCAGGCAACAATATCTCCGGTGAAAAATGCATCACGATCCTTGCGCTGATTTGAATGCATCTCTAGTAGACGCGAAATACGCTCTCTTTTCCCTTTTGTGGTATTCCTGAGTGTCATCCCCTTCAGCAGGGATCCCGAATAGACGCGCACGAAAGTTAACCTCCCAACGTAAGGGTCGGTGGCAACCTTAAATGCCAAAGCTGCTAAAGGAGACTCATCCGAGGGGGTCAACGCAATCTCTCGGTCATCGTCTACGCCAAGCCCCATGATTGTACCGCGATCGATAGGCGAAGGCATCCAAAGTGTGATACTATCCAACAATGGTTGTATCCCCTTGTTTTTGAAGGCCGTCCCGCAGAGTACGGGATGAATCTTATTGGTACAAACTCCGGTGCGGATAACTGCGTGAATCTCATCTTCAGTGAGCTTTTCGGGGCTTTCTAACACTTTCACCATGAAATCTTCATTGGACTCATCTACTGTAGCAAGCTCTTCAAGTAGTTGTGCACGCATCTCTTCGCATTTCACTCTCAGCTCTTCTGGGATCTCTGTAGTGTCGAACTCAGACCCAAGTGTCTCTTCCTTAAAGACATAGGCCTTCATGGAAACCAGGTCCACCATGCCAACAAAATCCGACTCTGCCCCCAAAGGATAGTGGAGTGCAACAGGGTTTGCCCCGAGCTTTTCCCTTATATTCCTCAAGCAGAAGAAAAAGTCTGCTCCAATGCGGTCCATCTTATTTATAAATACGATGCGTGGCACCTTATAACGTTCAGCCTGCCTCCAGACCGTTTCCGATTGGGGTTGAACGCCATCAACCGCACTAAAAATTGCTACAGAGCCATCGAGAACTCGCAGAGACCGCTCGACCTCAACCGTAAAATCGACATGACCAGGAGTGTCGATAATATTGATTTTGCACCCGCGCCAATAAACGGTAGTTGCGGCAGAGGTAATTGTGATTCCGCGCTCTTGTTCCTGTTCCATCCAGTCCATGGTTGCGGCACCCTCATGCACCTCTCCGATGCGGTGTGTACGCCCAGAATAATAGAGAATACGCTCAGTGCAAGTGGTTTTTCCGGCATCAATGTGAGCCATGATCCCGATATTGCGCACATTTTCGAGCTTATTTTGCGGGAGGCGTTTTTCCACCATATTGCGCTGTCCCCTCTCTACCACTTGTAATGGGCGAATGCTTTGTTGGCTTCAGCCATGCGATGTGTGTCCTCTTTCTTCTTTACCGTTGCCCCCTGATTATTGAAACAGTCGACAAGCTCCATAGCTAATCCATCCATCATGTTACGCCCCACCTTTTTTCTCGCATACATAATAATCCATCTCATTGCCATTGCTTCACGCCTTTCCGGATCTATCTCAACTGGCACCTGGTAGGTGGCACCACCGATACGACGAGATTTCACCTCCAAAATAGGCATTGCATTTTCCATTGCCCTATCAAAGGCTTTGAGAGAGTCGTCGGCATTGACCTTTTTTGCAAACTGCTGGAGCGCAGTGTAAACTAGCCTACTAGCGAGGGTTTTTTTTCCCGCGAGCATCACCCGATTGATCAACTTTGCGATGGCCAAACTATTGTAAATGGGGTCTGGAGAAATTTTTCTCTTTACAGCACGGCGTCTTCTAGACATAGATTATTCCTTCACTTGGGTCTTTTTGCACCATATTTTGATCGGCATTGCTTGCGATCTTTGACTGCAGCGCAATCGAGTGCCCCACGGATAATGTGGTAACGTACTCCAGGTAAATCCTTCACGCGACCGCCTCGAAGAAGAACTATGCTGTGTTCCTGAAGGTTATGTCCCTCGCCACCAATGTAGGCCACTACCTCTTGTCCGTTTGAGAGGCGCACCCAGGCAACCTTACGTAGGGCAGAATTAGGTTTTCTTGGAGTTTTAGTTTTAACTTGTAGGCAAACCCCACGCTTCTGTGGGCACTTTTGGAGAGCTGGTGATTTCTTCTTCTTCCTCTTCGGACTGCGCGGGTTGCGGACGAGTTGATTGATCGTTGGCATTAAAAACCCTATATTCCTCACATTTACGAACTACTACGCCTGGGTCTCTCTTCCCAAGGTTGATAAAAGGAGAGTGTATCCTAGGTAGAGATTTTTTGCAAAAGGGAAGATGTAGTTTCCTAAATTTTTCCACATTAGCGCTATTGATTCCCACTATTCTTTCTATGCACATTGTGCGCCCTGAACGGAAGATGCACGCTACTTTATCGAGCAAGACACCAGATGTATCGGATGCTTTAGGTGGGGCAAGCGATCGGACCATAGAACTTTGAAGAACTATAGCCAAGAGAAGATGGTCGATGATGTCAGAGAGGGCGTGCACATTGGAGGTGAACCCCTATTTCGCAGAGTTTCTCAAGGGCTACCTCCTTCCACCTCACCACCTGTGTGCGCTACGTGAAAGAAGTGTCCCAAAAAGGTCGAAGACAGGGAGGCGCTCATCGTAATCTGCAACACTGACGATGGTAAGATCACCACAACAAACTACTTAGCGAGATGAACGATGGAGCCTAAATACCCTACAGCATCTTGGTCTTAAAGTGCTTGCAAATATCGTTGTGGTGCGACCTAATAAAGACAGGGTAGATCTTTGGATGAAATCATGCCTATCGGGCATGCCAAGGATCCAAAAACCTTTATGCCACAATGAGATACCACAATAAGTGCGGGAAGGATCAAGGTGGCCATCCTCACCAAATGCTACACTTTACGCGCTGATAGTAGGTATGGCCTTTACGAAATGCTCAAAACCTGCTCTAACCTCCCTGGTCACGCAGAAAACCTATAACGTCACCCCAGGTATTTGCTTATATACATCACTCAAATACCTTTATCTTTTCGCTTTTTAGCTCTGGGATGCGTTTTTCCATACACCTCACCCTTCAACTTCGCAGAGACGCGCGTATAGATGGTGGTAGTAGAAAGAGAGCTATGCCCAAGAAGAATCTGAATCGTCTTGAGATTCATGCCCCGCTCCAACCAGTGTGTGGCGATAGTGTGGCGAATGGTATGTGGAGTGATGGATGTTGCTATTCCACTGAGGATGAGGTACTTCTTAAAGAGGCGGTCGATGGACCGCGTCGAAAGGCGCTCTCCCCACCTATTGAGGAAAATAGCTTGAGAATCTTTTTGGGCATGGGGCCTACCCTCCTCAAACCGGCGGGGATGTTGAAGGTAATCTCGGATCCATCTGGCTACATTCCTTGTAAGGGGGACGACACGCTCTTTTTTCCCCTTCCCATACACACGTAGAGAGCGAAACAAAAAATTAAAATCATCGCGGCTAAGGCCAGCAAGCTCACCGAGCCTCAGCCCAGAACTGTAAAAGAGTTCCAAGATGCATCGATCTCGAAAACCGAGCAACTCCTCAGTATTTGGTTGATCAAACAGCCGTTCCACCTCCCGATAGGAGATAGCTTTGGGAAGGGGGTGGTCAAGTTTAGGAGCAGCAACCTCTTGAGCTGGATTCTTTTCAATGCGTTTCTCCTTCATGAGATATTTGAAGAAAGATCGCAGCACAGAGAGATGACGCCGCACACTCCTTCTCGCCATTCCACATATGTTGAGGTGTGCAAGATAACTGCGCAGCAATCGTCTGTCTAAGGGGGCCTCGCCTGAAAAGGAGAGAAAAGACTTGAGGTCGAGGTGGTAATTGCGCAACGTATGGGGAGAGACACCACGTACCGTTTCTAGGTAATAAAGGAAATCACAGATGCTGTCTTTTAAATTCATTCCACTTGTTTTTGTCTACATGGTTTGTTACGATTATCCAAAAGTTTTAGTTTTTCAACCATGATTGTTCTGGATAAAATTTCAAAAAAATTTGGGACACGTACTCTGTTCGACGATGTCAGTGCCACATTCACCTCCGGCAATCGCTATGGTTTGACTGGACCTAATGGCTCTGGAAAATCGACGCTGCTTAAGATCATGATTGGCGAGGAAGAGGCCTCGTCGGGGACCCTCACCATGCCCAAAAAGGTGGGATTCTTAAAGCAGAGTATTGAGGAATTTAAGGATGCACGCGTCCTAGATGCCGTAATTATGGGGAATGCACGCCTGTGGGAGGCCATGGCCGAGCGCGAAAGGCTCTACGAGGGCGAGATAACCAACGCTGTCGGCCTCCACCTCGGCAAGCTCGAAGAGATTATCGCCGACGAAGATGGCTACAGCGCCGAGACATCTGCAGAAATGCTTCTCACCGGCATGGGTATTGGGTCTGAGCATCATGAGAAGTTGATGCAAGAGCTCCCTCTCGACCTGCAATTTCGTGTCCTCCTCTGCCAAGCTCTATTTGGGACGCCAGAGGCCTTGCTCCTCGATGAACCCACGAACCACCTCGATTTGGAAGCTATTGGATGGCTAGAAAATTTCCTTCACAACTACTCAGGGGCGTTGATCATGGTCAGCCACGACCGCCACTTTCTCAACGCTGTCGCAACCCACATTGCCGACGTCGATTATGATACGATAATTATCTATCACGGAAATTATGATAGAATGTTGGTGACGAAAACTGAGGTCAGGGAACGCGCTGAACGAGAAGCTAAATCGAAAGAGAAGAAGGTGGCCCAACTCAAGGAATTTATCTCTAGCTTTGGTGCGGGAACGCGCGCTTCTAGGGCACAATCACGCCTCAAAGAAATTAAACGGATCCAACCGGAGGAGTTAAAAAAATCAAATATCCAACGCCCCTACATTCGCTTTGCTCCTCCCAAAAATCCCTCGGGGGAACTCGTATTGAGGGCAAAGGGGGTCAGCAAAGCCTTTGACTACCTCCCCGTTATCCACTCTTTTAACATAGAGATCCTGCGCGGAGATAAGATCGCCGTAATTGGAAACAATGGCATTGGAAAAAGTACCCTACTTAAAATCCTCGCGGGAAAGCTGAAACCCGATCGGGGCACAGTGACATATGGCCATCAAGTGGAGATCGGATATTTTCCTCAAAACCACTCAGATATTATGGACAAATCCGAGGAAATTGTCGCTTTTGACTATTTAAAACGGCAAAAACCCACAGCTTATGACCAAGAGATTCGCAGCGTCATGGGGAAGATGCTCTTCTCAGGAGATGATGCCTTTAAAGAGATTGCTAAACTATCGGGAGGGGAGACAGCGCGCCTCATTTTTGCCTCACTCCTCATCAACTCCCACAACACCCTCATTCTCGATGAACCGAACAACCATCTCGACATCGAGTCGGTGTCTGAACTTGGGTGTGGGCTGCACTCATTTGAAGGGAGTGCAATTGTCGCATCACACGATCGTGAATTGATCAATGAATTTGCCCAAAAAATCCTCTCAATTGACAGTGACGGGGTGCGCCTCTTTGACGGGGGTTTGGAGGAGTATCTCGCTGCGCGCTCCACATAGGCTACTCCACCTTCAACACCTCCATAAATACCGAATGGGGAATGGTCACCCTGCCAAACTCCTTCATACGCTTCTTGCCCCTCTTTTGCTTTTCCCAAAGCTTACGCTTTCTAGTGATATCTCCTCCGTAACACTTTGCAGTAACATTTTTTGCAAGGGCTGAGAGTGTCTCTCGGGCAATAACCTTACCTCCAATCGCCGCCTGGATGGGCACTTTAAACTGCTGACGAGGGACTATCTCCTTGAGTTTGTGGCAAATAGCGCGCCCTTTCGACTCTGCTTTAGAGACATGGACAAGACAGGAAAAGGGATCTACCACCTCATGATTCAACAAAATCTCCAGTTTAGAGATAGAGGTCATCTCATATTTATCAAACTCATAGTCAAAAGAGCCATAACCACGAGTTATCGACTTGAGTCTGCTGTTGAAATCTGTGAAAACTTCACTCATTGGAAAGCGGAAGGTGAGAAGAAGTCTTTTTTCCCCTACAGACTCGGTCTTTTCAAACACCCCCCGTTTTTCCGTACTTAAACCCATGATAGCTCCCAGGTGCTCTTTGGGTGTCATGATGTGGGAAAGCACCCAAGGCTCTTCAACACATTTAATGTTAGCTGGATCTGGATATTGGGCGGGGTTGTCCACCCCCCTCTTCTCCCCGCTGGAAAGGGTGACGTGATAGATTACGCTGGGAGATGTAATAAGGATATCAAGATCGAATTCCCTACGCAACCGCTCAAAAATGATTTCCAAGTGCAGCAAGCCAAGAAAGCCACAACGACACCCAAAGCCGAGGGCGGCACTGCTCTCTTGCTCGATGCGGAGCGCAGGGTCATTGAGCTGCAACTTCACCAAAGCATCGCGTAAATCCGCAAAATCGGAGGAGTCGACCGGATAGATGCCAGCATACACAACCGGCTTGATGAGGCGAAACCCTGGCAGGGGTGTGTCACTCCCCGCGGGGAAGGCGGTGATCGTATCCCCAATTTTGACGTCTGCACTATTTTTTATATTTGCAATAACATACCCCACCTCACCACTTAGCAACATCTGACAGGGCGTCTCATCGGGAGAGAATACCCCCACCTCACCCACCTCAAAAATTTTTTGCGTTGCCATAAGCTTGATCTGCAACCCCTTTTCAATCCTTCCACTCATCACCCGCACATAGATCATCACTCCCCGGTAAGGGTCATAGTGTGAATCGAATACTAGAGCGCGCAGCGAAGAAGCATTGTGATATTCAGGTGGTGGGACGCAGAGCAAAATGTGCTCCAGGATACTCTCAATGCCCTCCCCAGTTTTTGCAGAACAGAGCAGAACATCGCCTCTATCCAAACCGATGATCTCCTCGATTTGATCGATGACCTGCTCTGTCTGCGCCGCGGGCAAATCAATTTTATTGATAATGGGAATAATCTCTAAGTCACGCTCAATCGCCCTGTGGACATTTGCAATGGTTTGTGCTTGTACACCCTGCACAGCATCTACAATGAGGAGAGCCCCCTCACAGGCTGCGAGGGAACGAGAAACCTCATAAGAAAAGTCCACATGCCCTGGAGTGTCGATAAAATTATATTGATAGGTATATCCATCCAAAGCCTTGTAATACATCGTAACTGGGCGCGCCTTGATTGTGATCCCCCGTTCCTTTTCGAGCTCCATATTATCCAGAAGTTGCGCGTGCATCTCTCTTTTGGGCACTGTCCCCGTTATCTCAAGTAGTCTGTCAGAGAGTGTAGACTTTCCATGATCGATATGGGCGATAATCGAAAAGTTGCGAATAAATTCGAGGTCGTACTTAAAGTCCATAGAAAAATGTGGGTTTCACAGAACCACTATGCCCGATTTGTATTAAAACCACCCTAAAAAAATGGCTACACTAGTTCTATAGAACCTCAACAGGAGTAGTGTTCGTCATGGAAGTGGCCTCCTGCGCGGTTAAGCCTTCTTCGACCATGTCCTCCTCGTGCACAAGGGCGAGGAGGCGCTTATTGAGTGAATACACCGCAGTGATCCAAATGATTATGACAACTAACACGATCATTCCCACATAGGGCGTAATCGCAGAGATAGATCCTAGAGTCATGATCAAACCCTGTTGTAGGAATGACGACGTCGCTTTACCACCACGTGACAGAGGAACATCTACCAACAGCTTGCCCTTCACCTTTTGATCTTGGTCGAGGGGAATATATGCTATCTCCTTTGTGGGATCAAAAAGAGAATATTTACTCGACTTAGAGAGAACATTCTGAAAAGCCCCAAAAATTACAGCCACCATAAGTGGGGTCGTCCCCAAAAAGTGCATGACCCATTCAGATAATTTCTCTTTGAAAATCACAAAACTAAAAAAGCCC
>Ga0066187_1000323_pt1 | contig 17353 bp, 16 predicted proteins | sample WorMetexBAHAMAS1_FD_58706 | JGI IMG/M metagenome (GOLD analysis project Ga0066187, IMG submission 58706) | Marine gutless worms symbiont microbial communities from Max Planck institute for Marine Microbiology, Germany - Inanidrilus exumae... | ecosystem: Host-associated > Annelida > Digestive...
TCGGACCATTCCTGACGGAATATCCGGATTCTATCCGATCGCGTTAATACAAGGAGGCGCCGTCATGCTTGAAGGAATCCTCTCCGGCATCACCACGGCGCTTTCGATCCAGAACCTCATCATGGTGGTGGCGGGCTGCCTGTTGGGCACGTTCATCGGCATGCTGCCGGGCCTGGGGCCGATGTCGATCATCGCCATCATGATCCCGGTCGCGATCAAGATCGGCGACCCCTCCGCCGCGCTGATCCTGCTGGCAGGCGTCTATTACGGGGCGATCTTCGGCGGATCGACCTCGTCCATTCTGATCAATGCGCCCGGCGTGGCCGGCACCGTGGCGACATCGTTCGACGGCTATCCCATGGCGCGCCAGGGCAAGGCGGGCAAGGCCCTGACCATTGCCGCGATCTCGTCCTTCGCCGGCGGCACCATCGGCGCCATCCTGCTGATGGGGTTCGCGCCGGCGCTGTCGACCGTGGCGCTGTTGTTCCATTCCGCCGAGTACTTTGCGCTGATGGTGGTGGGCCTGTCGGCCATTGCCGCCTTTGCCGGCACCGGCAAGGTTGCCAAGGCCCTGTTGATGACCGTGATCGGCCTGGTTCTGGCCACCGTGGGCGAGTCCGCCCTGTTCAACGCGCCGCGATTCACGATGGGGGTGATGGACCTTCAGTCGGGCTTCAGTTTCATCACGCTCGCCATGGCGCTGTTCGCCCTGCCCGAGGCGCTTTACCTGGTGCTGGATCCGAAACGGGGCGCGACCAAGGAAAGCGGCGAGATCAAGGAACTGCGCATCACCAAGGAGGAGGCCAAAGCGATCACGCCTGTGATCGGCCGGCAGTCGATCCAGGGTTTCCTGATCGGGGTCATGCCGGGCGCCGGCGCCACCATCGCCTCGTTCCTGGGCTATGCCGTGGAACGCAACATCGCCAAGGGCGAAGAACAGGATCAGTTCGGCAAGGGCTCGATCAAGGGTCTTTCGGCACCCGAGACCGCCAACAACGCGGCCTGCACCGGCTCCTTCGTGCCGCTTTTGACGCTGGGCATTCCCGGTTCGGGCACCACGGCCATTCTCCTGGGCGCGCTGATCGCGCTCAACGTGCAGCCGGGCCCGCGCCTGATGGTCGACAACCCGTCGATCTTCTGGGCGGTCATCATCTCGATGTATATCGGCAACGTGGTGCTCTTGATCCTGAACCTGCCGCTGATCCCCTATATCGCCAAGCTGCTGGCGATCCCGCGCAACTACCTGATCCCCTTCATCCTGTTCTTCACGATGATCGGCGCTTATATCGGCCAGAACAACGCGACCGAGCTGTTGATCCTGGTCGGGCTCGGCGTCTTCGCCACGGTGATGCGGTTCGCCGACTATCCGCTGGCGCCGCTGCTGATCGGCTTCATCCTGGGCGGCATGCTGGAAAACAACTTTGCCCGCGCCGTGAACCTGACCGACGGCGTCGCCTTCATGTGGGAACGGCCGATGACCGCGGTGCTGCTGGTGATCGGGCTGACGCTGATCTTCCTGCCGGCCTACCGCCGGCGCCGGGCGCGAATGCTGCAGAAGGGCGTGGCGCAGGGGGACTGAGGGGTCCGGTCTGCGGCCGTCAGGCCGAGGTCGGCATGGGGCCTTCCCGTGAAGGCGCCGGCGTCTGGACGTGGGCCCCCAGGACGCCCAGCTCTTCAACCCGGTGGCAGGCAGCGTAGTGTTCCTGGCCGGCCGCCTCATGCCGGCGCAACGCGGGCACCTCGGTCTTGCACCGGTCCGTGGCATAACGACACCGGGGATGGAACGGGCACCCGCGGGGCGGGTTGACCGGGCTGGGCACGTCTCCCTGCAGGACGATGCGGTCCGTCTTCTTGTCCAGGTCGGCGACCGGAATGGCCGACAACAGCGCCTGGGTATAAGGATGCAACGTCTTCGCGTAGACGTCCTCGGCATTTGCCAGTTCGACGATGCGGCCGAGATACATCACAGCGATCCGATCACAGATGTACTCCGTGACGCTGAGGTCGTGGGTGATGAAGATGTAGGTCAGGTTCCGTTTTTCCTTCAGCTCCATCAACAGCTTCAGCACCTGCGCCTGCACCGAAACGTCCAGGGCGCTGACCGGCTCGTCGCAGACGATCAGCTCTGGTTCGATCGACAGCGCCCGGGCGATCCCGATGCGCTGGCGCTGGCCGCCGGAGAATTCGTTGGGATAACGGTCCATGTATTCCGGCTGCATGTTCACCGCCTGCAGCAGGTCGCCGATGATCCGGCGCCGTTCGGCCCTGGACCGGACGCCGTATAGCTTGAGGGGGTCCTCCAGCGAGCCGAAGATCGTGAAGGCAGGATTGAGCGAGGAATAGGGATCCTGGAAGACGATCTGCAGCTTCTTGCGATAGGGGACCAGCGCGTCGCCGGAAAGCGAGACAAGGTCCACTGCGCCGTCGGCATCTTCGAACGTCACTTCGCCGCTGGTGGGGCGCACAAGCTGCAGAACCGATTTCCCCAAGGTGGTCTTGCCGCAGCCGCTTTCGCCGACAAGGCCCAGGACCTCGCCCCGGCGCACATCCAGGTCCACCCCGTCCACCGCCTTGACGTGGCCGACAACGCGCTTGAAGACGCCTTGGCGTACCGGAAAGTAGGTCTTGACGCCGCGCAGCCTCAGGATCACATCGCCGCCGTCAGGCATGACCGGTTACCTTGTCGTGGTGCCAGCAGGCGACCCTGTGGGTCGCACTGATGTCCTCCTCGGGCGGCGTCGCGCCGCAGGCTTCGGAGGCGAAATCGCAGCGCGGCGCGAACTGGCAGCCGACCGGGCGGTCGTAGGGGTCCGGCGTGGACCCTCGGATCGGCCGGATATCCTGATCTTTGCCGCGGCCGAGGACCGGAATCGACGACAGCAACGCCTTGGTATAAGGGTGGCGCGGCCGGCGCAGGACATCGTCGACGGTGCCTGCCTCGACGATCTTGCCCATGTACATGACCGCGACCTCGTCTGCCAGCTCGGCCACGACGCCCATGTCGTGGGTGATCAGGATGATGGCCGTGTCGTGCTCGCGCCGCAGCCGCTCCATCAGCTCGAAGATCTGGGCCTGGATCGTCACGTCCAGGGCCGTGGTCGGCTCGTCCGCAATCAGGATCTTAGGGTTGCAGGCCATCGCCATCGCGATCATGGCACGCTGGCGCATGCCACCCGAGAAGTTGTGCGGATACTCTCCGACCCGCCGTTCGGGGAGCGGGATGCCCATGTGCTTCAACAGCTCGATGCAGCGCGCGGCAACTTCCTTGCTGCTCAGCTTCGTATGGTAGATGAGGTTTTCGGCGATCTGAAGCCGATGGTGTAGACCGGGTTCAGCGCCGTCATGGGGTCCTGGAAGATCATCGCGATCTCCGCCCCGCGGATGTCGCGCATCTGCCGGCCATTCCGCTTAAGGCGGTCGATCCGGATCTCGCCGCCTTCGGAGAAATAGGTGATCTCGCCCTCTTCGATGCGGGACAGCGACGGCAGCAGCTGCATGATCGCGGACGCCGTAACGGACTTGCCGCAGCCGCTTTCCCCGACGATGCACAGCGTCTTGCCGCGTTTGACGTCGAACGAGACGCCATCGACCGCCTTGTTGCAGCGCTGGTTGGAATAGATGTAGGTCTTCAGGTCCTTGACGCGCAGCGCGATGCTCTCGGTCATCCCGGTTACCCCTGCAACGACGGGTCCGTGGAATCGCGCAACCCGTCGCCGATGAAGTTCACGGACAGCACGAAGAGCGAGATCACCGATCCGACCGGCAGCCAGATCCACCAGTTGTTCTGCAGCACACGGAGATCCTGGGCCGCGTTCAGAATGTTGCCCCAGGTCGGAATGTGCAGCGGAACGCCAAGGCCCAGAAAGCTGAGGCCGGCCTCGGCCAGGATGAACATCGCCGTCGTCAGCGTGATGTTCACCATGATGGGACCCAGCGCGTTGGGCAGCATGTGCTTGTAGCAGATCCGCGCGGTCCCGACCCCGAAGCTCTCCAGCGCCTGGACATACTCCTCCTCGCGCAGCGACAGCATGCGCGCCCGCGCCAGGCGATACATCGAGCCCCACCCGGTGGCGATAAAGATCACGATCAGATTGAACAGGCTTTGTCCGACGATCGAGACCAAGAGCAGGACCAGGACGATCTGCGGGAACGACATGAAGAACTCCGAAACCCTGAGTGCGATCGTGTCGATCCAGCCGCCCACATAGCCGGCATAGCAGCCGATCCCGACCCCGACGATCGCGGCGAGGATGGCGCTGCCCAGGCCGACCAGAATGGAAATCCGGCCTCCGTAGAGGACCCGGGCAAACACGTCCCGACCGGTCTTGTCCGTCCCGAACCAGTGTTCGGCCGACGGTGGTTGCAGCATTGCGCGCAGGTTGATCTTCAAGGGGTCGTAATCCGTCAAAAGCGGCGCGAACAGCGAGGCAAACAGGATCGTGGAGAACAGGACCAGCCCCACCACGGCGAGGCGGTTGTTCAACAGCTTGCGCAGGGCACGGCTGCCGACCTTGGTCCGCAGCTTGCCCGCCTCCTCCAGGTCGCGGATGCGATCGAACTGCCGGTCCAGTGCGGTGCTTGCCACTGCCGTCCCCTTTGCCTATTCCAGCCTGACGCGCGGATCGATCAGGGCGGTCAGCACGTCAATGATCAGACTGGCCAAAAGCATGGCCAGAACGGAGAAAAGAGCGATCATCATGACAAGCGGATAGTCCTGTCCGCGCACCGCCTGCACGAACTCGTTGCCGACGCCAGGCCATTGAAACACCTGCTCGATGATCACCGAGCCGCCGATCAGCGTGGGAAGCCGGAAGCCGATCAGGACGATCACCGGCGTCAGCGCGGTCCGGAAGCCGTGCAAGAGGTTGACCCGCCATTCCGGCAGGCCCTTGGCGCGCGCGGTCCGGATGAACTCGCGGGACAGGGCGTCCAGCATTGCAGCGCGGGAGTAGCGCATCACGCCGGCCGTCATCATCAGCGACAGCACCGCCGCCGGCAGCACCAAATGCGGAAAACGGTCCCAGAACCCCTCGTAGCCTGGCAGCAAGCGCCCGCCCACCGGAAACCAGCCCAGTTGAAGCGAGAAGAAGGACAGTGCGACCAGGCCGAAGAAAAACTCGGGAATCGAAACCCCCAGCATTCCCAGGACCGTCAGCGAGCTGTCACCGACCGATCCCTTGTTCAACGCGCTGTAGGTCCCGAGGATGCACCCGAACACCGTCGAGAAGAAGATCGCCGCCAGGGAAAGCTCCAGCGTGGCCGGCAGCCGATCCAGGAAGATCTCGGAGATCTGGACACCGCCCGCCAGGGAATGGCCGGAATTTCCCTGCAGCACATTGAACAGCCAGATCGAATAGCGCTCCATGAAGGTCTTGTTGAGACCCAGTGCCTCGCGCAGCTTGTTCAGGTCTTCGGGCGAAAGCTGCCCCGCCACATCCGGCGGGATCATGTAGGAAACCGCGTCCCCCGGCGTCAGCTCCAGTCCCAGATAGACGAGGAAGCTGATCGCCACCAGCATCGGGATCAGGATCAAGAACCGCCTGATGATGTATGTCAGCACGGACCGAAGCCCTCAAATCGGGGAAACGGCGGCCGGCGTCGGCGTGTTGCCGCTACCGGCCGCAGGTGCATGCCGGCTATTCCGGCTTATTCGGGAAGGCGTTGACCCTGAAGGACCGGGTGTAGGGGATATCCGCCGCAATCACCCGCATGTGGTCCATGGCCTCCAGCGACTGGACATCGGCAACCGACTTGGTGAAACCGTAGTCCAGCCGACCCGCTGCGGCGTTCTTCACCACATTCGGGTCGTTGTCGTCGCTTGGGAAGGCAACGATCTCGTCGATCTGTGCGACACCGCCGTGATAGTTCTCGAACGGCACAAAGCGCGCAAAGTCGTTCATTTTGACTTCTGCGACTTTGTACGGCCCGGAGCCGATCGGATACTGCCAGAAGGCATGCTGCTGCAGTTCAACCGGATTTACCCCTTCCAGCTTGTGCTTGGGCAAGGGCGTGAACTGGCTGAAGGTCACCAGCATGTTGGGATCGAGCGTCGCAAAGCTGAAGGTAATCGAGCGGCCGTCGGCGGCGATGCCAGAGATCGAGTCCGCTTCGCCATTGGCATAGGCTTCCGCCCCTTCAAGCGACTTGAAGGTGTTCACGAAGACGGCGTTCAGGGACGGGAACTTCGTCGCCGTGTGCACTGACCATGCCACGTCCTCGGTGGTCAGGGGCGTGCCGTCGTGCCAAGTCAGGCCCTCCTTCAGGGTGAAGGTGACAGACATGCCATCCTCGGAGACCTGAAAGCTCTCAGCGAGCTGGACGCCCGCAGGCACCAGCGAGCCGTCGGCGGCAAGCAGCCGGTCGAACACGATCTTGTTGGAGATCACCAGACCCGGGTTCAGCCAGGGCTGGGAGAAGAACTGGATCGGCCCCTTGTTGGTATAGAGGACCTTCTTGCCGTTTTCGTCGGGTTCGATCGTCCAGTTGACGATGTTCCAGTCGTAGTTGAACTGGTCGTTGCCGTACTGGCCGCCGTTCCGGGACAGCCGCTTGCTCTCAAAGATGAACAGCTGCTGGTAATAGAGCGGGATGTCGGAAAGCTGCCCGTTCTCGTACTTCTGGAAGTCCGCGAAGGCCGCCTTCTGTGCGTCCAGATTGGCGGTCGTGTTGATCCGCTGCAACAGCGTGTCCCGTTCGTCCGTCTGGGGCGCATAGCTGGTGTTACCCTTGAGATAAACGTTGTAGTACTCGTGCAGGACCAACGCCGCCCGCGCGCCATAGGCCATATCCCAGGTCACGGCGCTGGTGTCGTCGCTCTTGGGCAGGGCGTTCAACTGGCCGGCGACGTCGCCTTCCAGCTTCCGGAAGGTCATCTTCATGCCGACGTCGGAAAGATAGGCCTGAACGGCGGTCATGAAGTCGACCGTGAGCTGGTCGCCGTAGTAATAGACGACATCCAGGACCTTGTTTTGGTCCCAGCCCGCGTCGTTCAGCAACTGTCGCGCCTTGCCAGGGTCGTAGGGGTATTTGTTCAGGCCGGGCGCCTTCCAGGACCCGTTCGGGATCATCGAATCAGCGACGATCGCCTTACCCTCGAAAAGGGTCTCCACCACAGTGTCCATGTCGATCGCATAGGCGATTGCCTGGCGCACCCGCGGATCGGAGAGTTTGTTTTCCACATCGGCGAAGGCCGCCGTCGATGCCGTCGACAGGGCCGTCGCCAGCGCGACGGCACGGATAAGATTCTTCATTGGTCGTCCTCCCTGTTGCCTTGGTGTCTATCCCTGAAGTTCCGATGATCCGTTTACCCCGCGGTCCAGCGCAGCGTGAAAGTAGGACGCGTAGTTCCGCTCCAGATGCCGCTTCAGGACCGCTTCGGCCTTGTCCGCATCCTTGTCCAGAATGGCGTTGACGATCTGCTTGTGCTCTTCGTTGCTCTGCCGGAAATGCTCTGTGGCCGCATCGGGAATCCGACGGCCTTTCATAAGCCTTTCCACGAACGCCTCGTGCAGGGCAACGAAGATGGGATTTCCGGGCACTTCCGCCAGGACGCGGTGAAACTGGACGTCCGCCTGCCGAAACGCCGCCGGGTTATCCAGATTGGCGTCGCAGGCTTCGATCGCCTCGACCATGCGGGCGACCTGGGCGTTGGTGGCATGATCCAGGGCGTAGCGGACCATGCTGGTTTCCATGAACAGGCGGGCCTGCTCCAGGTGGGCCATGCCTTCGGCGCCGGAAAAGAAGTATCGCGCGGCTTCAGCGACGCTGACCATCACCCCCGACAAGGTGGGCGCGGCGACACGCGGACGTTTACCCTTCGCGTGGTCAACCAATCCCATCGCCTGGAGGTTGGTCATGGCACTGCGGACGGTACCGCGGCCAACGCCGAAACGTTCGCACAGGTCTCGCTCGGACGGCAGCATGTCGCCCTGCGACAGGACCCCCTGGTGGATGTCCGCCGCGATCGAGTCCGAGATCGCCAGGGCTGTGTCTTCTGACGCCATCAGGATATCACCCTACCAGACATGAAGAAAACTAGACCATTTTCCTTCGTTGAAGTCCGGAAATTTGTGTTTTGGTTGACCAAAGTTTGAAGATACGCTACCAAATTCGCATTGAGGTGTGGTTGCCGGCCAAGGGAACTCTGGTGAGGCAATCGGGTTCAGGCCGGGACCCGCGCACAGCGAGGACCCCATGAGCATCTCCGGTGCGATTTTCGCGGCATTGCTGACACCGTTCCGGGACGACGGGTCGGTCTCGCCCGAGCGGATCGGCCCGCTGGTCGATTTCATCCTGTCGAAAGGCGTCGACGGTCTTTATGCCGGTGGCAGCACCGGCGAATGCATCCTGCTCAGCCTCGACGAACGCGCCCTGTTGCTGAAGGAACTGGCCGGGCGGGCTCGCGGGCGTTGCACGCTGATCGCACATGTGGGCGCCGCCTCCACCGACGAGGCAGCGACCCTTGCGACGCTTGCGGCGCAGGAGGGGTTCGACGCCGTCGCGGCGATCCCGCCCTACTATTACAAGTACAGTTTCGACGAGATCGCCGGCTACTACGACGCCATCGCCTCGGCGGCGGACCTGCCGCTGATGGTTTACAACATCCCGTCCCTGACCGGCGTCGAGTTCGGCACCCAACGCCTGCTCGACCTTCTGGATGACCCGCGCATCGGCGGGATCAAGTTCACGGACACGGACGTCTTCCAATTCACGATGCTGCGCAACGCCCGGCCCGACAAACGGTTCTATTTCGGCACGGACGAGATGTTCATCTGCGCGGCCGCGGCCGGCAACGACGGCGGCATCGGCAGCACCTACAACCTGATCGGCGACGTCTATGTGGGGATCAAGGCTGCCGTGGATGCGGGCGATATCGAACGGGCGCGGTCGCTGCAGGCGAAGGCGAACGCGCTGATCGCGATCCTGCTCGAGACCGGTGTCATTCCGGGACTGAAACACGCATTGAACCGGCTGGGCGTTCCGGTCGGCGGTTGCCGGCGTCCCTTCAACCCGCCCCCTGCGGCGGCGCTGCAAAAGCTCGACGACTGGATCGACGCGAACCTGACCGTGTCGGCCTAGACGGGCGGCCAGGCGCGTCGGCGAAGCACATGACGCGGGACCGCCTCCATAATGGGATCCTTCTGCCGTCACACTGGCCGCTCGACAACGGTCCCGTGCCGCGGACACCGATGGACGTCCCCTACCTTGCCGCGCCGCCCGCCTGCATTCCCGTCGATACCGGCCGCCAACTCTTCGTCGACGATTTCCTGATCGAACGGACATCGCTGACCAGGGTGTTTCACCAGGCCGTGCCCCATCCCGCAAACCCTCTGCTGGTGCCGGAAACGGACCGGGAAACCGGTGACGTGCCATTCGCCATGCCGTTCAGCGACGGTGTCTGGTTCGATCCTGCCGACGGCAAGTTCAAGCTCTGGTATGCCGCAAACGAGATGTGGTGCACCTGCTATGCGGAATCCGAAGACGGGCTGGCCTGGACCCGCCCGGACCTGAACCTGGTTCCCGGGACCAACGTCGTGCTGGACGTGCCGAGGGATTCCAGCACCGTCTGGCTGGACCACGCCGAAGCGGATCCGGACCGGCGCTTCAAGATGGTCCAGACGGTGAAGGAACGGCTGTCGATGCGCGAACCGCTCCGCGGTCGGGCCACGGACGGCTTCTTCACCTACAGCCTGTTCAAGTCACCGGACGGCGTTCACTGGCGGCATATCGCCGACTCCCCATCCGATCAGCCGATCGGCGACCGGTCGACCGTCTACCGGGACCCGTTCCGCGATGTGTGGGTCTACAGCATCCGCGACATCGAATGGCAGCTGGAACGACCTGGCGGCCAGCAATACCGGGTGCGGCTCTACCGCGAACACCCCGACCTGGCGGACGGGTTGACGGACCTGGTGTCCCGCACCGTTCCCTGGACCGGCGCCGACGACCTGGACCCGCCGCACCCCGACTATCCCGACCAGCCGCCGCAACTCTACAACCTGGACGCAACGCCTTACGAAAGCCTGATGGTCGGTCTCTATTCCGTCCACCAAGGTCCCGAGAACGAGATCTGCGAAACCAAGCGTTTCCAAAAGCGCAACCAGATCACCCTGGGCTTCAGCCGCGACGGGTTTCACTGGCACCGGCCCGACCGCAGGCCGTTTGTCGGCGCCCGCTCACAAGACCCCGCGGCCTGGGACTGGGGCAACATCCAGTCCGTCGGCGGCGGCTTCCTGGTCGTGGGCGACGAGCTGTGGATCTATTACAGCGGACGGGCGCTGGGCGACCATTTCTGGGACGGGGGCGGCGGCACAGGACTGGCCGTCCTGCGGCGCGACGGGTTTGCCAGCGTGGAGGCGGGTCCGGACGGCGGCATCTTGCTGACAAGACCGCTGCGGTTTGCGGGCAGACACCTGTTTGTCAATCTTGCGGCCCCGCACGGCCACCTGCGCGTCGCCGCGCTTGCAGAGGATGGCACCGAGATCCCGGGCTTCGGCCTTTCCGACTGCGTCCCGGTCAGCGGCGACGCGACCCGCCACGCCGTCAAGTGGCGCGGGCATGGCTCTCTGGCCTCTCTCGCTGGGCGTCCCGTACGCCTGCGATTCGAACTGTTCAACGGCGCGCTTTATTCCTTCTGGATCAGCCGGTGGCCCGGCGGAGAAAGCAGCGGCTTCGTCGCAGCAGGGGGGCCGGGATTCCAGGCCGCGACCGACCTGCCGACCGGACCCGCGGAGACCAGCAACTACGGCCAGTCCGAGTAATTGAGCGACTGAACAGCGTTTCCGTCGCCAGCCGGGGCCGTGGAACGGTCCCGATAGGCCCCCGGCGGCACGCCCACATTGGATTTGAAGAAGCGGCTGAAGTGGCCGACGTCCCTGAAGCCCAGGGATCCGGCGACTTGCTCAACCGTCTGGGTTGACCGTTCAAGGCGCAGTCGCGCCTCGTAGACGACACGATCGTGCACCAGTTGAAGCGGCGTGCGATCCAGTTCCCGACGGCAGATATCGTGCAGACGGTCCGGAGACACGCCCAGCTCAGCCGCATACCGCTGGACCGGCCACCTGTCCCGGAAATGCGCCTCGAGCAATTGCCGGAACTGGAGCAGGGTCCGCCCCGCCTGCCCCCTGGCCTGCGGAACCTCATCCTCGCCGCCTGACCGGCGCCACAACAGAACCAGGATGGCACGCACCTGCGCCTGGACCATGGTCCAGGACCCGACACGCGGACGCCGCATCTCGCGGACGATCACGTCGAAGGCGTGCATCGCGTCGGCCAACGGTTCCGGCGCGTCTCTGAGGGACGCCACCACCTGACGATCCAAGAGCGAGCGAATATCCGCCGATTCCGGATTGTGCCCGAGCGCGTTGGCGAGAAGCTGGTCGTCGATGGAAAACTGGTAGCCCACGCATCCCGCCCTGACCCGCAGAACCTGCCCCTGCTTCCAAGGCAACCACGCGAGGCACGGCCCGGTCAGGAAGGCCGGTTCGCTGTCATGCTGGATCACGCCGCCCCCGGACGTCAGCAAGACGCCCCGCCAGTAGCGTTCGCCCGAGCCGGGCCCCAGCCCGAGAACCCTGTCACGCAGGGCGCAGGCGATGGGTTCGGCCTGCACGTTGGTGATGACTGCGGTAGGCGCGTGCATTCGTCTTCTCCCGATCCGGCCCCTGTTTTCCCGGATTTCATCATGATTATGCCAGAAAAATCCATTATCGCCCTGTCCGGAATTTGCTTTCCTGTGCTCGCAAGCCCGCACGGCCCACCCCAGCCAGGACAAACGGCCCTTGGCGCCGGTGATGCCGTAGCAAAGAATGCGAAGGCGAAAACGCGGGCAGGGAGGAACAGGGTTGCTTGAAACCAAGCTGTTCATCGGCGGGCACGCCGTCGCTGCGAACGATTCGGCGACCTACGACCGGCTCGATTCGATCACCAGCCGGATTGCGACCCGCGCCGCGGCGGCTTCGCGGCAGGATGCCCTCGAGGCCGCCAACTCGGCCGCGGCAGCATTCCCCGTGTGGTCGGCCACCACGCCGGAACGGCGCGCCGAGGTCCTGGCCCGGGCTGCCGATCTGCTTCTTGCGCGAACCGAGGAGTTTGTCACGGCAATGGCCGAGGAAATCGGCGCCGCGGCGGGCTGGGCCCGATTCAACTGCAGCCTGGCGTCCGAAATCCTTCGCCACGCTGCAGGCATGACCAACTGTCTCAGCAAAACCGTCGCCGACACAGGCCGCGACAACACGCGTTCGACAATCGTCCGCCAACCCGCCGGCGTCGTCCTGGGCATTGCGCCATGGAACGCCCCCGTCGTGTTGGGCACCAGGGCGGTTGCCATGCCGCTTGCCTGCGCCAACACCACCGTCCTGAAAGCGTCAGAGCTCAGCCCCAAGACCCACAGCCTGATCGTCGAAATCCTGGCCGAGGCGGGACTTCCCGACGGTGCGGCCAACCTGGTGACCAACGCGCCGGAGGACGCGTCGGAGATCGTCGAGGTGTTGATCGCCCATCCGGCGGTGCGGCGGGTCAACTTCACGGGATCGACCCGGGTCGGCCACAACGTGGCGGAGATCTGTGCACGGTACCTCAAGCCCTGTCTCTTGGAATTGAGCGGCAAGGCCCCGCTGATCGTGCTGGACGACGCCGACATCGACGCGGCGGTGGAGGCCGCGGCCTTCGGCGCGTTCTTCAACCAGGGCCAGGTCTGCATTTCGACGGAACGAATCATCGTCGACCGCAAGGTCGCGGATGCGTTCATGGACAAGTTCGTCCGCAAGGCGAAAAGCCTTGAGGCGGGCGATCCGCGCGGCGGCGAGGTCCCGCTTGGGTCGATGATCAGTGCCGATGCCGCGCTGCGGGTCAAAGGCCTGGTCGACGATGCGGTCGCCAAGGGCGCATCGCTGCTGGCCGGCGGCGGGCTCGACAACACCATCATGCAGGCGACCGTCCTGGACAACGTGAGTTCGACGATGCGCATCTATCACGAGGAATCCTTCGGACCGGTGGCCGTCGTGATCCGCGTCGACGGAACCGAGGAGGCCATCGCCGTCGCCAACGATACCGAATTCGGCCTGGCCGCCGCGGTATTCGGCCGCGACACGGAACGGGCCATGGCGGTGGCGGAGCAACTGGAAACCGGGATCTGCCACATCAACGGCGCCACCATTCAGGACGACCCGAACATGCCCTTTGGCGATGTGAAGGCCAGCGGCTACGGCCGTTTCGGGGGCGAGGCCGGCGTGCACGAATTCACCGAACTGCGCTGGATCTCGGTCCGCGACAAACCACAGCACTATCCGATCTGACAAGATCGGGTGGTTGAATGACAAAGCAGGCAACGAAACCCAAACACCTCAAAAACGACTGACAAGGAGGAAACAATGAAACGCAGAACTGCATTGAAACTGGTTGCCGCCGCGGCGGTCGCGGCGTCCACCGCGATCGGCACCGCCCAGGCCGACAGTGTCATCAAGATCGGCGCGGTGGCGCCGAAGACCGGCCCGTTGGCCGGTGGCGCCGCGGTCACGCACTGGCCGAACATCCAGCTTTGGGCGGAACAGGTGAACGCCCGCGGCGGGCTGAAGCTCAAGGACGGCATGGCAAAGGTCGAGCTGATCGAATACGACGACCAGACCAATCCCGGCGAAACCATCAAGGCGGTTCAGCGCCTGGCCACCCAGGACGAGGCGGACTTCATTGTCGCGCCCTACGGCACTGGCCTCAATCTCGCTTCCGCTCCGATCTTCGCGAAGTACGGCTATCCGCATATCGCCGTCAGCGCGATCACCGATCAGATCGACGAACTGAGCGCGCGTTACCCGAACATGTTCTTCACGCTGGGCTCCACCACGGCCTTCGCCCAGTCGGTCGCCGACATCCTGGTGAAGATGCGCGACGCCGGCCAGATCGGCAACAAGGTGGCGATGGTCAACGTGGCCGACGCCTTCGGCATCGAGCTTGCCAAGTCGGCCCGTCCGATCTTCGAGAAGGCCGGCCTGGAAATCGTCTATGACAAGTCCTATCCGCTGGGCACGCAGGACCTGTCGCCCATCGTCAAGGGCGCCAAGGACGCAAACCCTGACGCGTTCGTCGCCTGGTCGTACCCGCCCGACACCTTCGCGCTGACCGAGCAGGCGATCATCGAGGACCTCGACGTCAAGGCCTTCTACACCGCCGTCGCGACCTGCTTTCCGGCCTATGCCGGCAAGTTCGGCAAGTCCATCGAAGGAAACCTGGGCGCGGGCGGGGTCAATCCCGATACGCCCGAGATGCAGGCCTACATGAAGGCGCACAAGGAAATCACCGGCAAAGACGCCGACTACTGGGCCAGCGCGACCACCTATGCCGCAATGCAGATCCTGGAACAGGCGATCGAAGGCGTCGGCGAGGCCGACCGGGCGAAAGTGATCGACTACCTGAAGAACAACAGCTTCACGACGGTGCTCGGCGACATCACCTTCAACCAGAACAACAACAACGAGAAGTTCTGGACCGTGGGCCAGTGGCAGAACGGCGTCTTCCACGGCGTCGCGTCCACCGGCCGGCCTGGAGAGAAGCCGGTCCAGCTGAAAGGCGGCTGGATGTAGGCAAAGGGCGAGAACCCCGGCGCGGGATGCGCGCCGGGGTCCCTCCTCCCGATCAAAAGGCTGTCGCATGGACATCGTCATCACAGGCCTGCTGCTGGGCGGCACCTACGCGCTGATCGCGATGGGGCTGAACCTGCAGTACGGCGTCGCGCGGATCATGAATCTTGCCAATGGCGAGATGCTGGTCGCCGGCGCCTTCGCGGCATTCTGGGTCTTCACCGCCGGACAGGTCAGTCCGCTGTTGGCGATCTTCTTCGTGGCGCCGCTGGCCTTCGTCGCCAACTGGCTGATCTACCGCTTCATGCTGTTGCCCCTGGTGAAACGGGCAAAGAACCGGGGCCAGCTCGAAGTCGACAGCATTCTCGCTACCTTCGGCCTGGGCTTCGTTCTGGTCGGCATCATGCTGGCCACCTTCGGCGGCGAGTACTTCGCCTACTCCTATCTTGCCGAGCCGGTGATCATCCTGGGCGACACCTTCGCGCTGAACCGCGTCGTCGCCTTCCTGATGGCGGTCGTCCTGTGCGCGTTGCTCTATCTGTGGATGAACAAGACCCGGCCCGGCATGGCGGTGCGCGCGGTCGCGGTCAATCCCGGTTCCGCAGGCCTGGTCGGGATCGACGTGCGGCGGCTCTCCGCCTTTGCCTTTGCCCTGGGCGGCGCGGTCACGGCGACCGGCGGCGCCCTGATATCGACTTTTCTGACGCTGGACGCCTCGATCGGGGTGATCTTCACCATGAAGGCCCTGATCATCGTCATCATGGGCGGCGTCGGCGACATCCGCGGCACCATCCTGGCGGCCCTGTGCCTCGGCCTCGCCGAGACCTTCGTCGCCAGCGTGATCGACCCCGGCCTGACGCTGGCCGCGGCCTACCTGATGTTCATCCTGGTCCTGTTGCTTCGGCCGCAGGGTCTGTTCGGAAGGCAGGGCTCATGAACAGCGTGGAAATGCGCAACCTGCTGCTGGCCGTCGCAGGCCTGGGACTCGCCGCGCTTCTTCCCTTCGCGGACAGCGGTTATCTGCTCTCCATCGGCGTCACCATCGCCATGTACACCGTGCTGGCGACCAGCTGGGCGCTGTTCTCCGGGCCCACCCACTACATCTCGCTGGCGACGGGCGCCTTTTACGGCCTGGGCACGTACGTGGTCGCGCTTGGCATCGACCACATGCCCTACCCCGTGTTGCTGGTGATCTCGCTGGTGGCCGGCGCGGTGGCGGCGGGGCTGGTCGGCATCGCAACCCTGCGCCTGTCCGGCGTCTATTTCGTCATCTTCACCCTGGGCCTCGCCGAGATGATCCGCCAGGTGGTGACCTGGATCCAGAACAACTGGGGCGGTCATCGGGGGCTCTACGTCCTGACCGACATCACCGAGGAGATCATCTACTGGGAGCTCCTGGCGTTGGCCGGCATCGTCTACGTGGTCGGCTGGCTGATCGGGCGGTCGCGCCTGGGGTTTGCCATGCGCATCATCGGCAATGACGAGACGGTCGCCGCCCACAGCGGCATCAACACCGCGCGTGCGAAGGTGCTGCTGTTTATCGTTTCGGGCATGGTGGCGGCATTGACCGGCGCGCTGCTCGCGCCCCGGTGGACCTATATCGAGCCGTCGCTGGCATTCTCGCCGCTGCTGTCCTTCCAGGTCGTGATCATGGCCCTCTTGGGCGGAGCGAACAGGTTGTGGGGGCCGCTGGTCGGCGTCATTCCCTTCACCCTGCTGTGGGAAGCGATCTCGGTGCAGTTCCCGAACCAGACGATCCTCTTGCTGGGCGTCGCCTTCCTGCTCATCGTCTATGTGATTCCGAACGGCGTGGTCGGCCGCATGGAGGCACTGACCCGAACGCTCCGGGAAAGGATGGCCTGAGCGATGCGCCGTCCCAATGCCGTCCTGTCCGTGCGCGGCGCGACCAAGCGGTTCGGCGGCTTGGTTGCCGTCGACGGCCTGGACTTCGACGTGGACGAACACGAGGTTCTCGGCCTGATCGGCCCGAACGGGTCCGGCAAGACAACGATGATGAACCTCATCTCCGGCGCGCTGCGTCTCACGTCGGGACATATCAGTTTGCAGGGCGCGCGCATCTCGGGCCTGCCCGCCCAAGAGATCAACCGCCGAGGCGTCGCCCGGACGTTCCAGCTGGTGCGGCTGCTGCCGTCGCTGTCGGTCCTGGAGAACGTGATCGCCGGGGCCGTGTTCGGCCATCGCCGGCTGTGGGGCGAGGAGGCGGAAAGCCACGCGCACCGGATGCTGGAACGTGTCGGCCTGGAGGCGATGGCTTATGCGCCGATCTCGTCCTTGACCTACATCGACCAGAAGCGGCTGGAGCTGGCCCGCGTGCTGGCCTGCGATCCCACCATCCTGCTGCTTGACGAGTGGCTGGCCGGTCTGAACCCGACGGAGCTCGAAACCGGCATCGCGCTGATCCGCGACCTGCACGCCGACGGACGCACCATCATCCTGGTCGAGCATGTGATGGATGCCATCCGCAGCCTGTGCGACCGCTGCGTGGTGATGAACAGCGGCCGCAAGATCGCGGAAGGGGCGCCGACGGAGGTTCTTTCCGATCGCGAGGTGATCCGTGCCTATCTGGGGGACGACGATGCTTGAGGTCAGGGACCTCTCCGTCAGCTATGGCCAGCACCGGGCGCTGGAAGGTATCTCGATTCACGTGCAGCCGGGCGAGATCGTGGTCATCCTCGGTGCCAACGGTGCGGGCAAGAGCACCCTTCTGCGGACGGTCGGCGGTTTCGGCGAAGGCAGCCACACCGGTACGGTGGAAATGG
>Ga0066187_1000324_pt1 | contig 17328 bp, 13 predicted proteins | sample WorMetexBAHAMAS1_FD_58706 | JGI IMG/M metagenome (GOLD analysis project Ga0066187, IMG submission 58706) | Marine gutless worms symbiont microbial communities from Max Planck institute for Marine Microbiology, Germany - Inanidrilus exumae... | ecosystem: Host-associated > Annelida > Digestive...
AGCCAAAGTACTCGTCGCGGTCACCCACGACCTTCGAAACGCGATAGCCGCCATGTTCGGGGCCCAGCGTCTCCCAGCAGCCGCGCTTGCCCGACGGCGTCCTCAGCAACATGGAAAGCCCGCACGGGGCGGTGCAATGGCGACCACTGTAGCGCGCCTGCCAGACCCGGATATTATGGTGGCGTCCGACGCGCAACTCGGCGGGGATGGTGGTGAATACGGCAAATCCCATGACGTCATAGAGCTTTGCAATATGGCAGGGACCGCTGTCCGTGAAGACGCCGTAGTCGGTTTCGGCGACCTTCTTGATGAGATCACGGATGCGGCGGACTTCGGTCGTGATCCCCACACCGGCGGGCAGGTCGTCCTTGAGTGCCGCGATATAGCGGTCTGTCTCGGGTTGATAGGGGCTGAGGACGATTTCGACCTGACCAACATCGGCCGCCGCACGGGCAAGCGCCGCCGTCGCCGCGGGCGGAAGACTGCGCACCGGGCTGCTCGCCAGCGGAAACACGCGGATAACCGGGTTGTTCCGGTCCCGTGGCGGCCGACCCTTCCCGGCGACCCGCGGGCCGGGAGGAACGGCGAAGGCTTTGAGCAGTTCGCCTTCGAAATCGAAGGGCGTGTAAACCTGACCATCCCACGCCTTCAAGTTGTATAGGTCCACAAGTCCCTGATATTGCTTCAGTTCGTTTTCATGCAGGACATAAGGATGGACGCGAATGTCAGGGTCCCACGGGAACACGGGATGGGATCGGCCGACAAAGGCGACCCCAAGCTCCAGATCCGCCGCTGCGTCCTTGACTGCGGCCAGGGCGCACAGAACCATCGCACAGTCGCCGATCGCGTTGCTGGGCATGACGACCAGCACCCGTCCCTTGAATGACTTGAGTTGCGGCCACGAGGAGACCGGCGCAGCCCGGTCGAAGAACTGACGCCGTTCGTCGATCTCGACCACATCGCCATAGTCCGCCTTCAGAAGATCCAACAGGCCCTCGTCGCGGGTCAGGTTGGTCCCCTTTTCCAAGACGATTCGCCCGGAATCGTTCAGATTCCAGTCGCGGACATTCAGTGTGAGGCGCCTGCGCGCACGAACCGCGGTGAACGGTGTCTTCCTCATCTGACAAACCCAGGCTTGAACCTTGCCGGCCTCTTATGCGCCTTCCTGCGTGGTGTCACAACAGGCGAGATCGGCCATTTTGGGGGGTTTTGGCTGTGGGAGGGGGATCTGGCGCCCCAACCGTTGCACAGATGTCACAGTCATTTACCAAATCGTTCGGATGGGCAGGACGGCGTTGAATGAGCGGCCGTCTCGGCGTTTTATCGGATCAAGCTCATTTGTCGGGATAGGTCCGGCGGGGCTTTGGGAAAACCGGTGGCTTCTCCGGAAGCCGGAAAGTATGGGGAACTGACATCATGAAAAAGACGCTTTTGGCCACTTCGGCTATCGTGGGTGCATCTCTTCTGGCGACCGAGTATGCAGCGGCCGCGGAAGCGCCGACCCACACCCTGTCGGGCACGTTGCGTTTCCGTGCGTTCTTGAGCGAACAGGACGAAAACGCCAACAACATGAACAGGAACCTCGATTTCGACATCGACGACGCCGAGCTGCGTTACGACGTGCAGGGCACGGCCGATAACGGGCTGACCTACGGCTTCAAGATCGAGCTTCTGGCCAACACCAACAACCAGAACAACGCCGACGAGGCGCGCGTCCAGCTCGGTGGTGCCTGGGGTACGGTCCAGCTTGGTGACGAAGACGGTGCGGAAGACGTGATGAAATACGGTGGCCAGAGTGTGGCTCCGGGTACCGGCCTGTACGATAGTGAGTTCGGCAGCTTCTTCAACTCCCCGGCGACCTCCGGTAACGCCTCGATCGTCCCGGGTGTTGCGAACGACTCGTCCGACGCCACGAAGGTTTCGTACTTCACGCCGCGGATCTCCGGCTTCCAGCTGGGCGTCTCCTACACGCCGCACACCGCAGACAACGGTGAAGGCTATGTCCGTCGGAACCAGAGCTTCAACAACCACGTCGGTATCGGTGTTAACTATGACAACACCTTCGGTGACATCAGCTTCCAGGCCTCGGTTCTGGGCAGCTTCGGCACCAACGACGACGACGACAGCACCGGCACGGCGCTCGGCGAAGATGATGGCCCGGCTTTGAAGGATGAGGAATCCTTCTACGCTGGTGCGGCTCTGGGCTGGAAGGCCTGGTCGTTCGGCATCAACGGTTCGGCGCGTGGCAACGGCAACACCGAGAGCGGTTCCCCAGCCGACAACGGCTGGAACATCGGCGGTGTCGTGAACTACAACTTCGGCCCCGGCAACGTGGGCGTTGGTGTGGCGTACGCCGAAGCCGATGGCGCCGCGCGCAATGCTGATGACGAGGTCCTGTACCTCGGCGTCGCGGGCGACTACACGCTGGCGGAAGGCCTGGAAGTCACGGCCGACGTGCACAGCTTCTCGTCCTCGCGTGACGGCGCGAAAGCCAACGATGCGACGGTCTTCGTCGTGGGTACGAACTTGAACTTCTAACCCACACAGACATCGTCTGAGATTCGGGGTGGCACCGACGGTGCCACCCCTTTTTCTTTTGGCCTTTCCATAGTCCGGGATATGCGATATTCGAGGCTGAGCTGAAGAGAGGTTCAGGCGATGAAACGACTCTCGAACGGATTGCTGGCAGGGGCCGCAGCCCTGGCGTTGGTCCTCGTGGCGGGCTGCAGCGGCGTGGAAACGTCGCCGGTGACCGACGACGACCTCAAGAACAGTGAGGAAATGCGGCGCGACAGCACCGGCAAGTTGTTCGGCGACGAGGCGCTGAGCTTCGGGCCCGGCGTTGACAAGGGCGGCGTCGATCCGGGCGGCAGCGGTATCGGCGTCAACAGTTTCCTGTGGCGGGCGTCGCTGGACACGATCTCCTTCATGCCGCTGACCCAGGCGGATCCGTTCGGCGGCGTCATCATCACGGACTGGTACACGCCGGAAGAGAGCCCGAACGAGCGCTACAAGCTGAACGTCTACATTCTCGATCGCCAGCTCCGCGCCGACGGGCTCCGGGTTGCGGTCTTCAAGCAACGCCGGACGCCGGCCGGCACCTGGCAGGACATCAACGTCCCGGGCGATGCGGCGACCAAGCTGGAGGATGCGATCCTGACCCGGGCGCGCCAGATGCGCATCGACGTCGCTGCGGAACAGTAGCCGCGGCCGTTTTCCGCCGGTTTTCGGCATCGACCCCATGGCTGGCGTTTGCTAGATTGTCCCGGTTGTCGGCCATCCGGCCCCGGCGTGCACACGGACGGACGACCTCAGGACGACTATGACCCGCTACAATTTCCGCGAGATCGAGCCCAAGTGGCAGGCCGATTGGGCCGCACGGGAGGCCTTCCGGCCCAGCGAAGCGTCGGACAGCCCGAAATATTACGTCCTGGAGATGTTCCCCTATCCCTCGGGACGCATCCATATCGGTCATGTGCGCAACTACACCATGGGCGACGTGATCGCCCGCTACAAGCAGGCGGCCGGGTTCAACGTCCTGCATCCGATGGGATGGGATGCCTTCGGTCTGCCGGCGGAAAACGCGTCGATCGAAAACCGCGTCCACCCGGCGAAATGGACCCGGGAAAACATCTCGGCGATGCGCGAACAGCTCTCCAGCCTGGGCCTGTCGCTGGACTGGTCGCGCGAGATCTCGACCTGCGATCCGGCCTATTACAAGCATGAACAGGCCATGTTTCTGGATTTCCTGGAAGCGGGCCTCACCTACCGCCGCGAAAGCTGGGTCAACTGGGACCCGGTCGAGAATACGGTTCTGGCCAACGAGCAGGTGATCGACGGCAAGGGCTGGCGGTCGGGCGCGCCGGTGGAAAAGCGGCGACTCTCGCAGTGGTTTTTCAAGATCACCGAGTATGCCGACGACCTGCTGGCGGCTTTAGGGCGACTGGACCGGTGGCCCGAAAAGGTCCGACTGATGCAGGAAAACTGGATCGGCCGCTCGGAAGGCGCCCGGGTCTTCTTTTCGCTGTCCGGCCGGGACGACCGCCTGGAGGTCTTCACGACCCGGCCCGACACGCTGTTCGGCGCGTCCTTCTGCGCGCTCGCGCCGAACCACCCGTTGGCGGCGGAACTGGCGGCGAACGACCCGGCCCTGGCGGACTTCATCGCCGAATGCAACCGTCTGGGCACCAGTGAAGAGGCTATCGAAACGGCCGAAAAGCGCGGCTATGACACCGGGATCCAGGCCATGCACCCGTTGGTGGGCGGCCAAGAGCTGCCGGTCTATGTGGCCAATTTCGTGCTGATGGAATACGGCACGGGCGCCATCTTCGGCTGCCCGGCGCATGACCAGCGCGACCTGGATTTCGCCCGCAAGTACGGCCTGCCGGTGGTCCCCGTCGTTTGCCCGGCGGACACCGATGCCGCCGCCTTCACCATCGCCGACGAGGCCTATGTGGGCGACGGCAGTCTGATCAATTCGGATTTCCTCGACGGGCTGGATGTGCCATTGGCAAAACGCGCCGTGATCGACAGGCTGCAGGAACTGGATCACGGCCAAGGGGCGATCACGTTCCGTCTTAGGGACTGGGGCGTTTCACGGCAACGGTACTGGGGTTGTCCGATCCCGGTGATCCACTGCGACGGTTGCGGCGTCGTTCCGGTGCCGCGGGAAGACCTGCCGGTGGAACTGCCGGAAGACGTGGACTTCGACGCGCCCGGCAATCCGCTGGATCGGCATCCCACCTGGAAGCAGGTGAGCTGTCCGCGCTGCGGAACCGACGCCCGGCGCGAGACGGACACCTTCGACACCTTCGTGGAGTCGTCCTGGTATTTCGCCCGCTTTTGCGACCCGAAGAATTCCGAGAAGGGTTTCGACCGTGCCGCCGTGGATTACTGGCTGCCGGTAGACCAGTATATCGGCGGTGTGGAGCATGCCGTCCTTCATCTGCTGTATTCCCGGTTCTTTTCGCGCGCCTTGAAGCAGTGCGGTTATCTTTCGGCCGACGAGCCGTTCGAAGGCCTTTTTACCCAGGGCATGGTCTGCCACGAGACCTATCGTGACGACCGGGGCGAATGGCTGTTGCCGGGCCAGGTGGTGCGCCAGAAGGACGGGACCGTGGTGACGGCGGACGGCGGCGATGCGGTGACCGTCGGCCGGTCCGAGAAGATGAGCAAGTCCCGCAAGAACGTCGTCGATCCGACCGACATGGTCGAAACCTACGGCGCCGACACGGTGCGCTTGTTCATGCTGTCCGACAGCCCGCCGGATCGGGACCTGGAATGGACCGAAGCCGGGATCGAAGGGGCGTGGCGGTATGTCAACAGGTTGTGGCGCCTGTTCGAGGACGGAGCCGGGTCGCTGGCCGCTATCGGCGCGCCCAAGCCGGAGGCCCTGTCATCGGAGGCCGACACGCTGTGGCGGCTGGTCAACAGGACGGTCAACGCGGTGACCAGGGACCTGGAAACCCTGCATTTCAATCGTGCCGTCGCCCGGGTGCGCGAGCTTTCGAACGCGCTCGGCGAATTTGCCGCCACCGGCGACGATGCGGCCTGGGTTCGCCGTCGCGGCTTCGAGGCCTTGTGCCAGCTTGTGGCACCGATGATGCCGCACCTGGCCGAGGAGTTGTGGTCCCGTCTGGGCCATGCGGGGCTGTTGGTGGAAACCGACTGGCCCGTGGCCGATGCTGGGCTTTTGGTCGACAACCGGGTTACCATCGCGGTTCAGGTGAACGGCAAGTTGCGCGCGACCATCGAGGTGCAGCGCGATGCCGACCGCCAAAGCGTGGAGGACGAGGCGTTGGCCCAGGCGAACGTGGTGCGGGCGCTGGACGGAAAGGAACCGCGAAAGGTGATCGTCGTTCCCAACAAGATCGTCAATGTGGTCGCCTAGAAGGGCATATGCGGTTGCGCTTCTGGCGCTGGCGTTGGCCGGGTGCGGGTTCCAGCCCATCTACACGCGCCAGGAAACCAGCGCCAACGCGGCGGTCGAGCTGCAGAAGGTGCAGGTCAACCTGATCAAGGATCGGATCGGCCAACAGTTGCACAACAACCTGCTCGACCGTCTCAATCCGCGCGGCCGTCCGGACAATCCGGAGTTTTACCTGAACGTCACGCTCGCGACCTCGAAGGTCAATCTCGGCATCCAGCGCGACGACACCTCCACGCGCGCGAAACTGACGATCATCGCAAGCTATTCCCTGAGCAATCGGAACAAGAAGACTATCTTCCGAAGCGTGAGCCGATCTGTCAGCGGCTACAACATCGTCGAATCCGACTACGCGACACAGTCCGCCGAATTCGATGCGATCAATCGCTCCTTGCGGGTGATCAGCGAGCACATTCGTTCCCGCCTGGCGGTGTTCCTGTCCCAGGGCGGCGGCCAGCAGTCTTGAAGATCCGCCCGGGCGAGACCGAGGCATTCCTGCGCGCGCCGGATGGAAAGATCCGGGCGGTGCTGATCTACGGGCCTGATGCCGGCATGGTGCAGGAAAGGGCCAATCGCCTGTGCCGCGGCATCGTCGAGGATCCGGCGGATCCATTTCGGGTTGCCGATTTCAACGCCCAGGCCCTGCGTGACGATCCGGCCCGGCTTGCCGATGAGGCGGCGGCTTTGGCCTTGACCGGCGGGCGCCGGGTCGTCCGGGTCCGCGAGGCCGGGGACACGACAACGGCCACGGTCAAGGACCTGCTGGAGGCGGGGCAGGGCGATGCCCTGGTGATCCTGACGGCCGGCGACCTGGGTCCCCGTTCGTCTCTGCGCCGGCTGTTCGAGTCCGCGGCATCGGCCGCGGCAATCCCCTGTTACGCGGACGACGCCGGCGGCCTGCGGACGCTGATCGCGGAGATCATGGGTGCGGAGAAGATCACCGTGGAACCCGATGCGTTGGACTATCTGGCCCAGACGCTTGGCGCCGACCGGGCGCTGTCGCGACGTGAACTAGAGAAACTCGCCCTGTGGGCGGGGGAGGCCGGAACCATTGCGCTTTCCGATGCGGTCGCGCTGGTCGGCGACAGCGGCGCCGCATCGCTGGACGAAATCGCCTATGCGACAATGGCCGGCGACTTCGCGGCCGCCGACGCCGCGCTTTCCGCGGCGCAGCAAATCGGCCTGGGGCCGGTTCCGGTCCTGCGGGCGGTTTCGGGCCTTTTGATGCGGGTCCAGACGGTGTCCCGGCGGACGGCCGCCGGCGAGTCGCTGGATGTCGTGCTCAAGTCCTTAAAACCGCCGGTCTTCTTCAAGCTGCGGCCGCGGTTCGAAGGGATTGTCCGGCGCTGGACACGGTCCGGGCTGGCGGACGCCTTTCAACTGATCCTGGAGGCCGAAGCCGCCTGCAAACGCACCGGCGCACCGGGCTGGCCGCTTTGCGGGCGTGCGGTTCAGCAGGTCGCTACCCTGTCGAGGCGCCAGGCCCGCGCCGGGCACCGCGCCTGAGGCCGATCGCAGCGGTCGCTTCGCTCAGATCTCGACGATTTCTTCTTCGAAGTCGGGCCCGGGCCCGCCGGACTGGGTCAGGCGCTGAAGAACGTCGTCCAATTGCTCCAGATTCTCGTAGCGGATCGATAATGTCCCGCCGTCCCGTTTCTGCTTGATCTCGACCGACATTCCCAACAGCGTCGACAGATCGTTCTCCAGGGCGGCCGTGTTGGGATCTTTCGCGGCGGGCGCGCGCCGGGCAGGCGCCGCCACGGGTTTGTCGGCCTGGGCGAGCTTTTCCGTCTGGCGCACGTTCAAGCCCTTGCGCACCACCAGCTTGGCAAGCGCAACAGGATCCGCGGCGCCGATCAGGGCACGCGCGTGGCCTGCCGACAGCGACCCGTCCTCGATCATGCGTTTGACCTCGTCGGGCAGGGTCAAAAGCCGGGTCATGTTGGCGATGTGGCTGCGGCTTTTGCCCAGCGCCTTGGCCAGCACTTCCTGGGTGTGTCCGAATTCTTCCATGAGCCGGCGGTACCCGTCGGCCTCTTCCAGCGGCGAAAGGTCTTCCCGGTGGATGTTCTCCACAAGGGCGATTTCCAGCGCCTCCATGTCGGAGAGCTCTTTCACCGTGACCGGAACTTCGTGCAGCCGCGCCCGCTGGGCGGCGCGCCACCGGCGCTCGCCGGCCACGATCTCGTAGGCGTTGGGCGTGTCGCCGACCCGGCGCACGACGATCGGCTGGATCACCCCCTGCTGGCGGATCGATGCGACCAGGTCCGACAGGGACTCGTCATCGAAGTGCCGCCGCGGCTGGTGGAGGTTCGGCTGGATGTGGTCGATCGGCACCGACTTGGAGAGGCGCACCTTGTCCAGGTTGGCATAGTCTTCCGACTCGTCGCCGAACAGCGCCGCCAGGCCGCGGCCCAGATGCCGGCGTTGGCTGTCGTCCTCGGTCATCGCGGGGCGTGACCGCGCTCTTGCTTGAGAACTTCGCTGGCCAGGTGGATATAGGCCTGGCTGCCGGCGCATTGCCAGTCGTAAAGCAGGACGGGCTTGCCGTACGAGGGCGCCTCGGAAACCCGGACATTGCGGGGAATCACCGTTTCATACACCTTGTCGCCGAAATGCTGGCGCACGTCCGAGGCGACCATGTCGGACAGGTTGTTGCGGCGGTCGTACATGGTCAGCACAACCCCCTGGATCTGCAATTCAGGGTTGAATGCCCTTTGCACGCGTTCAATCGTTCTCACCAGATGGCTCAGGCCTTCCAGCGCATAAAACTCGCACTGCAGCGGTACCAGCACGGCGTCCGCGGCGCACAGTGCATTCAGGGTCAAAAGCCCCAGGGCCGGCGGGCAGTCGATCAGCACATAGTCGTAGCGCGTGCCCAACCGTTCGAAGGCATCGCGCAGCCGGAACTCGCGCCGGTCCAGGTCGATCAGCTCGAGCTCCGCCCCGGACAGATCCATCGAGGAGGGCACCACGGACAGGCCGGGCACCGGCGCCGGGATCGCCGCATCCTCGATCGGCAGCTGGTCGATCAGCACATGGTAGGACGACCGCAGACGGCCCTTTCGGTCGATCCCCAGGCCGGTGCTGGCATTGCCCTGGGCGTCCACGTCAATGACCAGCACCTGTTTGCCGACGGCGGCCAGTGCGGTGGCGAGGTTGACGGCGGTCGTCGTTTTGCCGACGCCGCCCTTCTGGTTGGCCACGGCCAGTATGCGCGGCGTTTTCCGCACCATACCCAAATCCCTGTCAGTCTGCCGGTTTTCCGTCTGCAGCACGGGCCCACTCCTGAACAAGAAGGATGGATCCCTCCGGATCCGTTCGACTGGGACGAATCGTTGCTTTTATATCCCATACCTCGTTTGCCCGGGTCAATTCCCGATTAACCATCTTCCCTTTCAGGAACAGACCTAAAGTTCCGGCCTTTCGGAACGGCAGAGACAAATCCAGGAGGTCTTGCAGGGGAGCGCAGGCCCGGGACGTGATCACATCGGCCGGAAAGGGCGGCACGGATTCGATCCGCTCGGCATGCACGGTGACCGTGGCCCCGGTTGCCCGCGCCGCCTCGCGCAGGAAGGTGGCCTTGCGGCGATCCGACTCGATCAGGTGCACTTCAGGGACCCCCATCAGGGCCAGCACAAGACCCGGAAACCCCGCACCGCTGCCCAGGTCCACCAGCACCCGGGCGGTCGGGGGCAGCAGGCTGAACAGCTGGGCCGAGTCCTCGAAATGCCGGCGCCATAGGTCGGGCAGGGTGGAGGCGCCGACCAGGTTGATGGCCTTTTGCCAGCGCCGGAGCAGGTCCGCATAAATCTGAAAGCGCGCCAGCGTTTCACGTGAAACACCCCAGCGCGCGGCAAAATCATCGGGCGACAACGGCGGGGTCGTCATTCCAGGACTCACGCCGCTTTCGACGGTGCCCGCTTCACGTGCCTCAGCAGAATGACGACCGCGGCGGGGGTGACGCCGGGGATGCGCCCCGCGGCGCCCAGGGTGGCGGGGCGTGCCGCGGCGAGTTTCTCGCGCACCTCGTTCGAAAGCCCGCCAATCCCGTCATAGTCCAGGTCCTGGGGCAGCCGCAGCGCCTCGTCGCGCTGATAGGCCCTGATATCGTCCTCCTGGCGCTGAAGGTACCCCGCATAAAGCGCATCGATTCCGATCTGCTCCGCAATATCGGACCGGAGGCCCTCGAGTTCGGGCCAGACCCGGATCAAGTCGTCCCAGCCGATATCCGGCCGGGCCAGAAGCTCCGCCACGGTGCGGCGCTTTCCGTCCCGGTTGATCCGGATGCCATGTTCCGCCAAGGCATCCGGCGTGGCCTGCAACGCCGTCACCCGCTCCCGTGCCGTGGCGAGCGCCGCGGCCTTTTCGGCCCAGGCCCGGGAGCGCGCGGGCGACAGACATCCCACCGCCTGGCCGGTCGGGCTCAGACGCTGGTCCGCATTGTCGGCCCTCAGACGCAGGCGGTATTCGGCCCGGGAGGTGAACATCCGGTAGGGTTCGTTGGTCCCCCGCGTGACCAGGTCGTCCACAAGAACGCCGATATAGGCGTCGGTCCGGGACAGGATCAGCGGTTCGCAGCCGCCCGCTGTCAGGGCCGCATTCAGGCCGGCCATCAGGCCCTGGGCCGCGGCTTCTTCATAACCCGTGGTGCCGTTGATCTGGCCGGCGAAATAAAAGCCGCCGATCCGGCGGGTTTCCAGGGTCGGGGTCAGCTCGCGCGGATCCACGAAATCGTACTCGATGGCATAACCGGGCCGGTGCATGACCGCCCGTTCCAGGCCGGGGATCAAACGCAACAGCTCCGCCTGGACGTCACGCGGCAACGAGGTGGAGATGCCGTTGGGATAGACGGTGTCGTCATCCAGGCCTTCCGGCTCCAGGAAGATCTGGTGCCGCGGCTTGTCGGCGAACCGGACCACCTTGTCCTCGATCGAGGGACAATAACGGGGGCCGGTGCTGTCGATGCGCCCGCCATACATGGCCGACCGGCCCAGGTTCTCGCGGATCAGTGCATGCCCGGCCGGGGTCGTGAAGGTGATGTGGCAGTCCACCTGCGGCACCGTGATCCGATCGGTCAGCGTGGAGAAGGGCACCGGCACCGGGTCCGGCGGCTGGCGTTCCAGCTGGGCCCAGTCGATGGTCCGGCCGTCCAGCCGCGGCGGCGTCCCGGTCTTGAGCCGGCCCAACGCGAAACCGAAGCGGGCGAGGGTGGCCGCCAGGCCCACCGCCGGGGCCTCACCGGCCCGGCCGGCGGCGAAACTCTCCTCGCCGATATGGATCATCCCGCGCAGGAACGTCCCCGTCGTCAGCACCACCCGGGGCGCGCGCAGGGTCTCGCCGTCCGCGGTGACAACGCCGGCAATGGTTCCGTCGGATCCCAGCGCCAGGTCTTCCACCGCGCCAGGCCGGATCTCCAGGTTCTCCTGCTCCGCCAGCAGGGTCTGCATCGCGGCCCGATAGAGCGCCCGGTCCGCCTGGGCCCGGGGTCCGCGCACCGCCGGCCCCTTGCTGCGGTTGAGCAGCCGGAACTGGATCCCGGCCCGGTCGATCGCCTGGCCCATCACACCGTCCAGGGCGTCGATCTCGTGCACCAGATGGCCCTTGCCCAGGCCGCCGATCGCAGGATTGCAGGACATCTCGCCGATCGTTTCGGGCTTGTGCGTGACCAGCAAGGTGCGCGCACCGACCCGCGCCGCAGCGGCCGCGGCCTCGCAGCCGGCGTGCCCGCCGCCCACAACGATGACGTCCCAGTCAAACATGGCCGGGAATGTAGTGTCGGGGGCGCACCGCGTCAAAGCCAGAACGCGCATTTCGGGGCGTTTGTTTCACGTGAAACATCGGCGCGTCACTTGCCGATACAAAACTCCCGAAACACCACGTCCAGCAGTTCTTCCACATCGACCCGGCCGGTGACCCGGCCCAGGGCCCGCGCCGCCAGCCGCAGGTCCTCGGCCGCCAGTTCCGGCAAGGCGGCCGTTCCCGCCCGGTCCAGGCATGCAAGACAGTCCGTCACCGCCTCACGGTGGCGTGCCCGGGTCAGGACGGCCTCGCCGGCGCCTTCGAACCGGTCGGCAACCGCTGCCTGCACCCGTCCCAACAGGCCCTCCAGCCCCTCTCCGGTCGCCGCGGACACGACATCCGCCCCCGGCCCAACCGTGTCGGGCGGGGGTGCAAGGTCCGCCTTGTTCCAGACCGTCAGCACGTCCTTTTCCCGGTTCGCCAGGGCGTGCGGCAGCGGCTGCGGATTGGTTCCGTCCACCACATGCAAGACCAGGTCGGCCTGGCCCGCCCGGTCCAGGGCCCGGCGGACCCCTTCGACTTCCACCGCCTCGGCGGCGTCCCGCAATCCCGCCGTGTCGGCCACCAATACCGGATAACCGCCCAGGTCCAGATGCACCTCGATCACGTCCCGGGTGGTTCCTTCCGTCGCCGAAACGATCGCCGCATCCCGCCGGGCCAACGCATTCAACAGGCTCGACTTGCCGGCATTGGGCACGCCCACGATGGCAACGGAGACGCCGTCCCGCAGCCGCTCGCCCCGGTGCTGGTCCTCAAGATGTTGAGACATCTCCGACAACAGCGGCGAAATCTGGGATCGGATCGTTTCCGTAACGGCGCTCTCCAGATCCTCGTCCGGGAACTCGATCTCCGCCTCCACCGTCGCCAGCAGCACGACCAGCCGTTCGCGCCAGCCGTCATAAAGCCGGGCCAGGGCACCGCCCGCCTGGCGCAGGGCCTGGCGGCGCTGCATCTCCGTGTCGGCCTCGACCAGGTCGATCACGCCTTCCGCGGCGGTCAGGTCCATCTTGCCATTCAAAAAGGCCCGCTTGGTGAACTCACCGGGCTCGGCCATGCGCAACCCGGGCCGCGCGGACAAGACCGCCAAAACGGCCGCGATGACCGCACGGCCGCCATGCACGTGCAGTTCGACCACGTCCTCGCCGGTATAACTCTCAGGGGCGCGAAACAGCACCGCCAACCCGTCGTCCAGAACCCGTTCGTTGTCGGGGTCGCGAAGGCGCACCCGTGTCATCAGGCGGTGCGGCGACGCCGCGGCGCCGGACACGGCCTGCAACGCGGCCACGGCCGCCGGACCGGAGAGGCGAACGACCGCAACCCCGGCCTTGCCGCGGCCGCTGGACAACGCATAGATGGTGTCGCTCACGCGCGGAAACCGGCCGCAGGACCTACGCGTCGTCCGGCTTGCGGTCCGGCTCGTGTCCGCCGGACATCTGCGACCAGAACATCCTCTGCAACTGCTCCAGGCTTTGCAGGCCGGCGGGCAGCCAGGTCTTCAACATGGTTTCCGGATCCATCTGCGCGATGTTGGCGGTCAACCGGTCCTGAACTTCCTTGAGAATGGCGTCCTGCATGGGCTGCACGTCCGGCAAACCCAGGAACCGGCGGGCTTCTTCGGGGGTGCAGTCGATATCGATCGAGATTTTCATGACATGTCCTGAATGGGGTTGCGTTGCGACGCAATTGGCGCACCTTATACGAGGGCGGCGCCCGACCGCCACATTTCGCGCCGGCACCGCGGCGCAGACTCCGGAAGGCCCCGTCATGACCGCAAACCTCCTGTCCCGGGAAACCAGTCCCTATCTGCGGCAGCACCAGGACAACCCCGTTCACTGGATGGCCTGGGGCACGTCGGCACTGGAGACCGCGCGGTCCGCCGGCAAGCCGATCCTACTGTCGGTGGGATATGCGGCCTGCCACTGGTGCCACGTGATGGCGCACGAAAGCTTCGAGGACGAAGAGACCGCTGATCTGATGAACGATCTGTTCGTCAACATCAAGGTCGACCGGGAGGAGCGCCCCGACATCGACGCGATCTACCAGTCGGCCCTGGCCATGCTGGGCGAACAGGGAGGCTGGCCGCTGACGATGTTTCTCACCTCCGACGGCGACCCCTTCTGGGGCGGCACCTATTTCCCGCCCACCCCGCGCTTCGGGCGCCCGGCCTTCGCCGACGTGTTGCGCGGCGTCGCCAAGGCCTACCGGGAGGACCCGGCCCGGGTGCAGCAGAACGTGACAGCCCTGCGCGAGGGGCTTGCCAGCCTGCCGACACCGAAACAGGGCGGCGTTCTCGACACCGCCGTCCTGGACGACGTCGCGCAGCGGATCCTGCGCGAAGTGGACGGCGTCCATGGCGGCATCGGCGGCGCACCGAAATTCCCGCAACCATCCATCCTGGAGCAGTTGTGGCGGGCCTGGCGGCGCACCGGCCAGGACGCTTTTCGATCCCCGGTGCTGGTCAGTCTCGACAACATGTGCCAAGGCGGCATCTACGACCATGTCGGCGGTGGCTTTGCGCGCTATGCGGTCGACGCATACTGGCTGGTGCCGCATTTCGAGAAGATGCTGTACGACAATGCGCAGCTCATCGAACTCCTGACGCTGGCCTGGCAGGAAACCGGCGCGCCGCTCTATGAGGAGCGCGTCGCCGAGACGGTCGCCTGGGCGGCGCGGGAAACGCGGAATGACGGCGGTGGCTTCAACAGCTCGCTCGATGCCGACAGCGAAGGCGAAGAGGGCCGGTTCTACGTGTGGACCGCCGAGGAGGTCGCCGCCCTGCTGGGCGACGACGCGTCAGACTTCATGTCCACCTACGACATCACCCCGGCCGGCAACTGGGAAGGCAAGTCGATCGCCAACCGCCTGACGGTGCCCCAGCGCCTGGACGAACGGACCGAAGCCCGGCTGGCGGAGAACCGCGCCACATTGCTGCGCGCCCGCGAAGCCCGGGTCCGGCCCGGCCTGGACGACAAGGTTCTGGCCGATTGGAACGGGCTGATGATCCGCGCGCTGGCCCGCGCCGGCCTCGCCTTCGACCGGCCCGACTGGATCGAGATGGCCCACGCCGCCTTCGCGTTCGTCGTCGAGCACATGCAACATGACGGCCGGCTCCTGCATAGCTGGTGCAAGGGAACCGCCCGTCATCCCGCATCGCTCGATGACTATGCCAACCTGGCCTCCGCTGCCGTGGCGCTCTACGAGGTCAGCGCGGCACGGCATTATCTCGACCAGGCCGTGGCCTGGCTCGACGTGGTTCGAACCCACTATGCGGATCCGGAGAACGGCGGGTTCTTCTTCGCCGCCGATGACACCGACGGCCTGGTCGCCCGTCTGAAAAGCGTCACCGACTCCGCGGTCCCCGCAGGTAACGGAACCTTGGTCGAGGTCTTCGCCCGTCTGCACGCCCTGACCGGAGACCCTGCACACAGAGACGCGGCCGAATGCCAGATCGCCGCCTTCTCGGGCGAGGTGTCCCGGAACTTCTTCCCGCTGTCGACACTGCTCAACGGCGCCGACCTCCTGCTGGAGCCGGTGCAGGTCGTGCTGGTCGGGGCGCCGGAAGACATGGAAACAAACGCCATGATCAGGGCTGCCGCGGCACCGTCGCTGCCCAACCGCGTGCTCACCCGGCTTGCCCCGGGTGACGATCTTCCCGCGGGCCATCCCGCCGCCGGCAAGAAGATGGTCGACGGTCGGCCAACGGCCTATATCTGCGTCGGACCGGTCTGTTCGGCCCCGATGAGCGACGCCGCGGCTGTGGAAACCCGACTTCGGGAACTCTCGATCCACCGGCCGTGACAGGCCGGCAACCACGGAGATATTGTCACGGGGCCGCGGCGGAACGACGGTTCCGGCGGCCATGAAAACACAGGGAGGCTTGGCGCACACATGCCACATTCAGTTCGCATCCACGAAACCGGGGGTCCCGAGGTTCTTCGCTGGGAGGAGGTTCCGGACGCCGATCCGAGCGCGGGCGAGATCCGCATCGCCCAAACCGCCTGCGGCCTCAACTTCATCGACGTCTACCACCGGACCGGCCTTTATCCCCTGGACCTTCCCACGACGCTGGGCATGGAAGCCGCGGGCACCGTCGATGCGGTGGGCGACGGGGTGACCGAGTTTGCCGTCGGCGACCGGGTCGCCTACGCGGCCGTCCCGGTCGGCGCCTATACGGATCAGCGGATCATTCCCGCGCATCGGGTGGTCAAACTTCCGGATGCGGTCTCCGACCAGATGGCTGCGGCGCTGATGCTGCAGGGCATGACGGCCGAGTACTTGTTACGCCGTACCTACAAGGTCCAGCCGGGCGACACGGTGCTGTTCCATGCCGCTGCCGGCGGTGTCGGCCAGCTCGCTTGCCAATGGCTGAAGCAGATCGGTGCCACCGTGATCGGCACCGTGGGCAGTGATGAAAAGGCCGAGTTGGCGCGCGCCCAAGGGTGCGACCATGCGATCGTCTATTCCCGGGAGGACTTCGTCGCCCGGGTCAAGGAAATCACCGACGGCAAGGGCGTGCCCGTGGTGTACGATTCCGTCGGCGCTTCCACATACGAAGGATCCCTCGACTGCCTGGCGCCGCGCGGCGTGCTGGTTCTGTTCGGCCAGGCCTCCGGACCGGTGCCACCGTTCAACCTGGGACTGCTGGCGCAGAAGGGATCGCTCTACATCACCCGGCCGACCCTGATGACCTACACCGCCAGCCGCGAAGACATGCTGGAGAGTTCCGGCGCCCTGTTCGATGCAGTGGCAAACGGCCTCAACGTTTCTATCAACCAGACCTATCCGTTGAAGGACACGGCCCAGGCGCACCGGGATTTGGAAGCGCGCAAGACATCGGGCTCGACAGTACTGCTGCCCTGATCGGACTGACACCGAATTTGCGAGCCGTCGTTTTCCGCACCATGGGTGCGTGAAGACGGCGGCCGCACCGACCTGGCACGCTCAAGCGCGCCGGTTTCTCCAACTACATTTGCAGTTTTTCCGGCCGCGCCCGAGCGCGTTTCAGCCGGCTAGGTATGGCATATACTGTGTCGTACTCGGAAATCGCCCCAATATATTGAGCGATACCGGGGCGGACCGCAGGATCGTCTGCACCGCGACCGTCTGCCTACTGGTTCATGCTGTCGAAGAAGTCGGCGTTGTTCTTCGAGTGCTTCAGCTTGTCCAGCAGGAACTCCATGGCGTCGACCACGCCCATCGGGATCAGGATCCGGCGCAACACCCACATCTTGGACAACGCGCCCTTCTCGACCAGCAGCTCTTCCTTGCGGGTCCCGGACTTGGTCACGTCGATCGCCGGGAAGGTCCGCTTGTCCGCCAGCTTGCGATCCAGCACGATTTCCGAGTTGCCGGTGCCCTTGAACTCTTCGAAGATGACTTCGTCCATGCGGCTGCCGGTGTCGATCAGCGCCGTGGAGATGATCGTCATCGAGCCGCCTTCTTCGATGTTACGCGCCGCGCCGAAGAACCGCTTGGGCCGTTGCAGCGCGTTCGCATCCACACCGCCGGTCAGCACCTTGCCCGAACTTGGCACCACGGTGTTGTAAGCACGCGCCAGCCGGGTGATCGAGTCCAGCAGGATCACCACGTCGCGTTTGTGT
>Ga0066187_1000325_pt1 | contig 17283 bp, 16 predicted proteins | sample WorMetexBAHAMAS1_FD_58706 | JGI IMG/M metagenome (GOLD analysis project Ga0066187, IMG submission 58706) | Marine gutless worms symbiont microbial communities from Max Planck institute for Marine Microbiology, Germany - Inanidrilus exumae... | ecosystem: Host-associated > Annelida > Digestive...
TGTGTGGATACCGACTTAGATGTAGTATCCTGCTGCCCAGATGGGTGAACATCTTGTAATTTAGACACAGTAGTCCTCCTTGATGCACCCGATCTCAGAAAGCTCACAGAAAAACTTTTGTCATGAGTAACTGCACAAGCCCGCATCAAAGCCTGATTTTCTACCATCGCCACGGATTCTTGTGTTATATTTAATCCCCGCTCTTTAATAAGTCTCTCCACCATTACGTATTGAAGATCGGCGAAGGGGCATCTTTGAGGCAAAACCTTAGCAGAGAAAATAACCAACCTTCCACTGGAAACATATACTATAGGAAATACTTCGCAAACATAAATACAGCGTGTTATCCTGTTCATTACGCGCTGCTCTGCAGAAATTCTGCGGTCGAGTTTGCTTCTTCTCCGCCCCTGCTTTCTTGTACTAGAAGGGTGGCGCTTCCTAATTGACTCCAAGCAATAACGCTTCAAACTGTTTTTCCATATTTGAAATAAATTCTCTAAGTTTCTTTCACCAAAATCATATGCCTCTTTCATATCACTGATAGCTTTGCTTTGAGCGAACGCTGGACATATATCAGCAGGACCTACAGATGGTAGCTGAGTGGATATCCTCAATTCACCATTTACAACCTCCACCACAACACGCGGGCACTCTCGCACGCAGCGCTGTGCAATTCGAGCTTCCTTTTCGGTAATTTTAAAAAGTGCCCTCCAAGTAAAAACCCTCCCACCCTTACGCGGTGGCGCAGCGGCCCCCACTGTAGAGAGTGTAAACATTCGGGAAAAGAAATCGATCGCCACACTATATGCACTCCGCGCCAGTTCCCCCAAGACAAAGGGCAAGGACTTACTTGACAAACTTACCGCACAAACTGCCTGATGCATAACCCACGAAGATGCACCTCCTAGCACCCCCCTTGAGAACTCAATCATCTCAAAAACTCCTCCACAACATGTCCTCAGAAAAAACCAAAAGTGCCGCGTAGCATCACTAAGAGCTGTATTTATTGTCAATTACTCTTATTTCTGTATGTAAGCGCAAACTGAAATGCAGGTGCTTGCAGGACGACTAAAAAAAGCCCAAATCTTGGATAAGAAATGGGCTCTCTGCTAATGAGGCTTGTTGGGCTTGAACCAACGACCCTCTCCTTAAAAGGGAGATGCTCTACCAACTGAGCTAAAGCCTCACAACTATATGACCCCAAGGGGATTTGAACCCCTGTTGCAAGGATGAAAACCTTGTGTCCTGGACCTGGCTAGACGATGGGGCCAATAAACTCAACCGGAAAATATTCTCATTAGACAACTCAAACCTCTAATATATCTTCCTTTTTGAGGTGAAAACAGACATCAACCTCTTCGCAAAATCGCTCGGTGAGCTTTTGAATCGATTTTTCATATCTCTTCTGTGTATCCTCCGAGATATCACCCTTTACCTTGTGTGCTCTAAGAATCTCTTTTGCCTTTCTACGCCATTCGCGAATAGCAATTTTTGCCTTTTCTCCTCTATCTTTCGCCTCTCTAACTATTTCAAGACGTCTCTCTTCGCTCATTGGAGGGATAGTAACCCTAACTATGCCTCCTTCAACAGCGGGAAGAAGTCCCAAATTAGCTCTTTCAATCCCCTTGAAAATGGAATGGACATTGTGAGGATCAAAGGGAGAGATAACCAACTGGTTGCCATCAACAACCGAAACTGTAGCGAGCTCCTTCATCCTTATCTCGGTCCCGTACACCGAAACATCCACATCATCGAGCATAGATGGGCTAGGCCGATTAGTCCTTAATTTTTTCAACTCCTCTCGATAGTGATCGAGGGTTTTTTGCATATCTTTCTCTACTTCATCGACAGTCGCCATGTGAACCTCAATATGGACAAAGTGTAACAGAAACGGCTAAAGATCAAAAACTCTTTTCTCATTAGGCCATCAACAATATTCATCTGAAATAACCGTCCCCACCTTACGTTTTTCCACAGCCTTTAACAACGAGCCGCTCTTAAAGAGGTTAAAAACATGGATAGGAATCCCACTCTCTCGACACAGAGCAATTGCAGTGCTATCCATTACCTTAGGGTTTTCAGCAAGCGCTTCAGAAAATGTAAGATGCTTACTCATTACAGCGCCTGGATATTTCTTTGGGTCTTTGTCATAAACTCCATCCACCTTCGTCGCTTTGAGCAACACCTCAGCCTCAATCTCACTAGCCCTCATCGCCGCGGTCGTATCTGTGGTAAAGTAGGGGTTTCCAGTTCCACCTACAAAGATGATAATATGCCCCTTGTCTAGGGCAAGACAGGCGTGGGTCCAGTTGTACACTTCGACAATCCCATCGAGATGTATCGCACTCATAACATGAATCTTACACCCCTTTGTCGATAACACTTGACCAAGAACCAGGCCATTAATGGCCGTGGAGAGCATCCCCACATGATCAGCAGGGGTCCTAGCAAAACCAAATTGTCCAGCCATATTGCCACGGAAAATATTCCCTCCCCCGACGACAATGCCGATTTGAACTCCAAGACGATAAATAGCGCATATTGCCTCTGCGATATAGTCACAGGCAATATGATCAACTACTCCAGAAAACTCTCCCTTTAGCGACTCCCCAGAAAGCTTGAGCAAAACCCTCTTATAGGTCAGCTGAGGCATTTATCCCCCTATTTGCCAACGGATGAACTTTACAACCGAGAGATCCTTGTTCGCCTTCTTTCCCTCCCACGCAATAAATTCCCCTACGCTCATTGAAGGCTTTTTTACATATTTTTGTTTCATCAGGCACTTTTGCTCAAAAAATGCTTCCCGCTTTCCCTGTACAATTTTATCGATAACCTCTGGAGGTTTGCCATGAACCTGACTGCGCGCAATCTCCTCCTCCACCTCCAAGACTTCGGGAGGAACATCTTCGGGGTTGACAAAATCCGGTTTTTCAGCTGCTACATGCATCGCCACCTCACGAGCTAGATGGTCGTAATTATCGGACCCTTGCATCAAGACAATTGAGACAATTTTGCCCCCTCCATGAGAGTAAATCCCAAGAGATTGACCATCGCCCCTCTCACAATTTAAGATATTTTTAACTTGGATGTTCTCCCCGAGGCTGTGAACTATCTCAGCGCGATGTTCATCTACGGAGAGCGCAGGGTCGTGGCTGCATTTTTGCTTCAAAAATTTTTGCACAGATTCGGGCTGTGTGCGGAGGGCCTCTACGCAAAGGTATTTTAAAAATTTCTTAAATCGATCATTTTGAATAACAAAATCAGTCTCAGCGCTCACTTCGACGAGACAAAAACCTCTTTCATTCTCCGCATGCCCTATCACTCCCTCATCAGCCTTCCGCGTTCCCTTGTTGACGGCGGTGGCCATCCCTCTCTTGCGGAGTATATAGACTGCCTCTTCGACATCCCCTTCCGCCTCCTGAAGAGCCTCCTTGCACTTGCTCATGCCTACACCGGTACGTCTGCGCAAATCCATAACCATTTGGGCAGAAATTTTCCCGCTCATTCTCCCCCCTTATCTTCAACCGCTTCTTCAGGTTCCCCCTCATCAAATGAAGCCTCATCTCCAAGAGGTTCTTCCGTCGCTCCCGCATTCTCTGCAATTCCAATATTCAGCTGACCCTTTACCTCGACGATCTTATCGGTGAGTGCGGAGATAATTAATTTGATACTTTTGTGTGAATCGTCGTTACAGGCAATAACATAATCGATCAGATCGGGATCACAATTGGTGTCGACAAGGCCCATCACAGGAATGCCCAACTTATTTGCTTCTGACACAGCAATATGCTCTCTATTGGGATCGACAACAACAAGAAGTCCTGGCAACTTGCGCATAGCCCTGATGCCAGAGATATTGCGATCGAGCTTCTGTCTCTCCTTGTTAAGCAGCGTCATCTCTTTTTTCGTGAACCCATCTCCACCAGAAAGGATAGACTTTTCAATACGCTCCAAAGTTTTAACAGAACGACGCACCGTCGCGAGATTAGTGAGCAATCCTCCCAACCATCTCTCAGAGACATAGAACTCACCACACCGCTCAGCAGACTCTTTGATAATTGAGGCTGCCTGCTTTTTTGTTCCTACAAACAAAACATGCCGACGATTTTCCACCAACTCAACAACCCTTCCGAGTGCACTCCTCAACTGCTGGATAGTCTTTGATAAATCAATAATATCCACCCCGTTACGCTCTTCAAAAATGTAACGCTTCATCTTGGGGTTCCACCGCCTCTTCTGATGACCAAAATGCGCACCAGCCTCTAAAAGGTCTTCAATAGATACAGCCAACGTATGATCTTTCTCCAAGCATCCTCCCTCTGTTTAGCAACGCCACCACCTCTATGTCCGACGCAAGAGGCCTTACCCTATGTTCATAGCCCACTTAAAGGGGCAACTCCCGCCACCCACTAATAGCGCCTGATCAGAATCGAACTGACACTAATAGCTTGGAAGGCTATTGTTCTACCATTGAACTACAGGCGCCTACTATGTTAGATACCCTTTTTAGCCTATAAATCTCTTTTATTCCAAGAGAATTCTCTACAAAGACCCTTCCCAGTCGGCAAAGGATTATGCCCCGGCAGCAAAGGCCTCACATACCCTTTGTCCCATCTGCCAGAAAGCCGTCACGTAGATACATTCTTTAACATCTTTATCCCAAAATACAATAGAGGTAGGCTCAACGCACAATAAACAAACCAAAAACGGTTGCTCCACTCAAGAATGACTCGTCCATCCCTGGAACAAAAAAGGAGCAATATGCCTAGAACGCACAAATATGCCCCGGTCATAAGAAAGAGAAGTGGAAGAATATTGCCCCTATTCACCGTTTCTGCCCCTTCATTCCTCTTTTCAGTGGCGAGAACACTTTGCGGCTCTATCTGCCCGCAGGGCTGAGTGAGAGAATCTTTTTCCGATGGTCGTGTCTCCTGAGAGGGCACCTCCCCCGCCTCATCTATGATGCCGAGGCCTTGGCACCCACGCGCCGAATAGGGAGGCTTATAGAGGGAGGCCAGGCTCTCCTGAAGAGTTTGATCAGAAAACTTGGCATCTTGCTTTGGGTTTTTCGAAGGTGTCTCAGCAGGAGGCGCCAACAGATCGGTCCCACAAAACAGACAATAGGTCGCCTCATAACTGACATCTGCCTCACACCCCCAGCATACCTTCGTACGATCCGCCTGTTTCATGCACACACCGACAGCTTAGCTTCGGACCCATTCTAACGAATTTAATCAATGAATTGAAAGTAAAATGTTGTGCGAGCCCACGGAGCATCCAATGATGTACGGCAAAAATGGGATAAGCACTTGTGCAAGAATGCACAGTGTAACCAGCTTCAACTTTTTCTTTTTTGCTGAGGAAGGACATTCCGAGTGAAATAAGAGACAGCAGAAATTGTTAAACTGCTCAACAGAAACCCCGGGAAAAGGGTGGGAATATTGAGCGCAAAGCGCTCATTAATCAGGGGCCAAAAGAGGGCAACCCCTCCTCCCACTAAGATCCCTGCCCAGGCTCCATACTTATTGGCAAACTGCGTATAAATTCCAAAAATCAGCAATGGCCCAAATGCAGAGCCAAGCCCTGCCCACGCGAAGAAGACAAGGTTGTAAATCGTGCCGATTTTAAGAAAAGCGATCACAAACGAGATCGCTGCAACTATGAGGACAAAGAGGCGAGAGGCCAAAAGGAGTTGTTTCGACGTCGCTCCCCTGTGAAAGATACGTTTATAGAGGTCTTCACTCAAACTAGATGCTAAAACAAGAATCTGCGAATCCATCGTTGAGAGGGTTGCACCGATAACTCCACACAAAACAAAGGCCATAATCATACCAGGAAATGTGTCATGAACCATATTGACAAAGACCAACTCTGGGTTGTCGAGATGTCCCTTAAAATAGGCAACCCCAATGAGCCCAATAGAGGTTGCTCCACCTAGAGCTAAAACATGCCAAGTCATTCCAACTATCATAGATTTGCGTATGTTCGAAACCCTCTTTATCCCCATAAATTTCGTCACAATATGTGGTTGGCCAAAATATCCGATGCCCCAGCCAAAGATAGAGAAGAAAATAGCGCTAAGAGTGCCCATCTCAAAGTTGGGGACCATAGACAGTGAGAGGTGGCGCATCCTCAGGGCTTCTTCAACACCTTTAATCCCCCCTACTTGGGGGAGGATGACAAGAGGTGTGACCACGATGATCAAAAGCAAGAACAGCCCTTGGAAAAGGTCAATCCAAGCTAAGGTTGTATAGCCCCCTATAAATAAGTAGGGAACCACAACACACACACCTACAAACACCCCAATGGAGTAAGGGATTCTAAAGAGCATCTCCAACAACAGCCCCAACCCAACGATCATTGAAGATATATAGATAGTGTAAAATATAAAGGACATCATGACGGTGGTAATGCGTATAATTCCCGAGGTGTCATGGAAACGACTTTCAAAAAAAGAAGAAAATGTCATGCTGTGATACTTTTCCGTCTTTATCCTCACCTTTGGGGCAATAAACAGCCAATTGAGAAACATAAAGAAGATGAGCCCAACAGCAAACCAGGCATTAAATATTCCTCCCAAAAAAATAATTGCGGGAAACCCCATAAACAACCAACTGCTCATATCGCTCGCGTGAGCAGCCATCGCCGTCACCCAATAATTGAGCGACCGTCCTCCAATGATGAAGTCTGTGGCCGTTTGATTTTTACGATACGAACAAAATCCAATAAAGAATAGGATAAAGAGATAGAGGAAAATGGCAAAAAGCTTCGCGGAGACCGTCATCTTTTTTTTGCTTTCTGAGATCCATATTTTAGGGCGGCCCTTGCCAAATTTGCCGACGCATTAGGAAAGGCCGTTTCAATCTCTTCAATCAACTCCTTCACATCTTTTCTTTTCGAATTTTGCCCAACGGGACAGTGACATACATTTCTAGCAAACCCATGAAATTTTGCGAATTCATAAATCATCTTTTCGGAAACATATATGAAAGGACGAATAATTGTTACTCCATAATGGTACATAAAGAGCTTGGGAAGGTTTGCCGCAAACTCCCCTTTGTGCAGCAAGTTGAGGAGAAGGGCTTGATTGCTATCATCCCGGTGATGGCCAAAGGCCACTACATCGGATCCCACCTCCTTCGCAGCTTTGAAAATTAACGAACGCCTCTCTCTCGAGCAGCTATAACAGCCCCCTTTTTTCCATTTTTTCTCCAGTTTTTTCACGACTAAGGGAATGCTCAACATTCCGCAAATCTTTTCTAAAAAGTTGGGGTCTATGGAGGCTCCGCAAGAAAACTTTCCACAGATATAGATGGCATACAAAGGAAGCTTAGGAAAACCATTTCCCAAAATCGCTTTCAACATGTAGAGGAGAGTTAAACTATCTTTTCCCCCACTCAGAGCCACAGACAGCGCAGAACTTTCTGCGAGCAATTCAAAGTCAAACAACGCTTTGCGACAAGCACTCTCTATGCTCTTTCCCACCCCAGTCCATGGAGGCCGTGCGACAATTCCCATGTCTCATAAGAATAGTAACCTCCAGATATGTTTTCAACAATTCGCGGGCAACTCTTAAGGGAGAGGCATAAGGCCCCCATGCATCCGGAACGTGGCTTAGTTTGTGAGGAAGTCTCTCTCATATTTCATGCTCTTGGTACGTTCCTCAATAGGAGTTTTTACCGACGAAAATAATTATTAGTCAAAGAGATACCTGAGTTGCTCCCATTTTCTTAAATTTTTTGTTTACAAAAACTGCCAAAAATTTTTAATTTGACACACAAACCAACGTAAAAAGAGGTTCCAAAATGAAGTTACTTATTTTAGCACTATATTTGATCCCATCCCAATGTATGATAGCCCTTCCGCCACTCCCCGCCCCAGTCACCACTTCTTTGATGGAGATCCCAATAGACGCAGAATGGGAGTGCCCCAGCTGTGGGCACGTAAATGGGGATTGGACTGGATATTGCTACAAATGTGGCCGAAGGTGCACGCCCGAGGCAGAAAGCGCTGCTTTAACCCAAGCGAAACCGTTCCCATTCACACAAATTATACTTGAGTAAAATTCACACCGAACTATAGATTGATTCTTTAACAAAGTGGGGCGCATAGCTCAGCTGGTAGAGCACCTGTTTTACACACAGGCGGTCATAGGTTCGAGTCCTGTTGCGCCCATAGTTGGGAGCGGGTATCTTTTGCGGGAGTAGTTCAATTGGTCAGAGCACCAGCCTGTCACGCTGGAAGTTGCGAGTTCAAGTCTCGTCTCCCGCGCTTTCTCGATTACAGGATAACTCCTTGTCGACAGCGAGTTCTGCTTCTCGATTCTCCCTCTGCTCTGTTTGAAGGTAGTGTGTAGTTATGAGTGTTGGACATCTCTCGCACCGCGCACGTCAGCACCCAGTTATCTCCTACTTCTGGATGGCTATTGGCGCATTTTTAGCTGCGATGAGTATCAGGATTTTTTTCTTTCCCAATGATTTAATCGACGGAGGCATTATTGGGGTTGCGATGATCTTAACTCAACTTACTTCAAAAAACCTCTTTACCCCCTTCTTTATCGTTCTCACCCTGCCCTTTATCTACCTGTCATACAAGTTTATTAGACGCACCTTTTTTGTTCAGATGATCATTGCCGTCCTCCTATTCACCATTTCCTTAACCATACTCTCCAAAGTCCCTCCATTTAAGTCTGAAACTCTAGAAGTTATTGTAATCGGTGGAGCTATTTTAGGGATTGGCGTAGGACTCATCATCCGCAATGGTGGTTGCATCGACGGCACAGAAATTCTAGCGATTATTATCAACAAAAAAAGGGGTTTTACAGTTGGGCAAGTAGTCCTGTTTATCAACATCTTTATCTTCTCCGCTTACGGAATAATTTTTAGAGATTGGCACATTGCTTTTCGCTCTCTATTAACCTATGTGGTGGCTTTTAAGATGATGGATATCGTCATCGTGGGACTCGATGAACTCAAGTCAGTGATTATCATCTCCTCTAAAACCAAAGAGTTAACACGGCTAATCATGCACGAGATGGGGCTTGGCTTGACTGTGCTATATGGTAGGGGTGGTTATTCTGGGGACGCTCACGAAATTCTCTTTGTCATCGTGGAACGCCTCGATCTTGCCGATCTCAAGGAGGTTGTCATCAAAAAAGACCCCTTCGCTTTTATAGCCATAGAAAATTTACACGAAGTTGTCTCGGGACACCAAGCCAAAATGCCAATAAAGAAAAAAGGCCGAAGGAAAAAATTGTCCCAAGTCAAACCGCGACGTAAGCCTAACTAACTTAATTCTACTACGCACTTCACCTTGAATACACTTGTCAAAAATCTCTATTTTCTTTACAGTTTCCCTGTGATACTGAGGGAGTCTAGAGCATGTGTGCGCTCCGATAATAGTACGCCATAGAACATCTGCGCGGCTAGGCTCCAGTTAGCAGAGGTTTTTTGTAAAAACACCTCACCAATATACTTTGTACGGAACATAGGAGGATTTGGACCATGTCTGCAACACCCAAGAAAGTTATCTTCGAAGAAGAGGCCCGTGACACACTTAAGAAAGGGGTACACATTCTTGCCGATGTCGTGAAGGGAACTCTTGGCCCTAAAGGAAAAAACGTCGGTTTAGATTCTGGTTGGGGAGCCCCCACCATTACCAACGATGGAAACAGCATCATAAAAGATATTGAAATAAAAGATCCCTGTGTCAATATGGGCATTTCCATGGGAAAGGATGTAGCCCAAAAGACTAAGGAGAGCTCTGGAGATGGTAGAACGACGGCAATTCTTCTCTTTTCCGACCTTGTGGAGCTAGGAATAAAGCGTGTTGTTTCTGGAGTCAATCCTATTAATTTAAAGCGTGGTATGGAGAAAGCTGTCGAGTGTGTCTTAGAAGAGATCGACGCTAACGCAACATCTGTCAGTAGCTCTAAAGACATTGAAAACATTGCCACCGTATCAGCAGCCGGAGATCTTGAAATTGGAAAAATTATCGCCGAATCCATTGATAAGGTGGGAGAAAAAGGTGTGATCACTGTCGAAGAGGGGAAGGGGGCGACTACCACTATCAAGCTAAAAGAGGGGATGCAATTCGATCAGGGCTATTTCAGCCCCTACTTTTGTACCAGTTCAAAACCCATGCAAGTGGAGTTGCACAACACTAAGATTTTAATCGTTAATAAAAATATTACTTCGATTCAGGAGCTCCTTCCCATCTTACAGCCTTTGGCATCCATAAATAGCCCACTCCTCCTCATCGCTGAAGGAATCGAGGGAGAGGCTCTCACCACACTCATCATCAACAAACTTCGCGGGACGCTCCAGGTTGCTGCGGTTAAATCTCCCGGTTTTGGAGACCAGCGCCAGGCTCTTTTGACAGATCTTGCCCTCTTAACGGGAGCGACTGTGGTGTCTGAAGATGTGGGGATGCAGCTAAAAGAAGCAACACCAGAGCTTTTAGGTGCTGCCGAAAAGGTCAAAATCTCCAAGGATGCTACCACTATTATTGGAGGTCAAGGAGATAAAGAGAACTTGTATGTCCGGATTAAACAGATTGAACATGAGTATGAAAATGCTACTAATGACTACGACAAGAAGAAGTTAAAAGAGCGCAAAGCAAAACTTCAAGATGGGGTAGCGATAATTCAGGTGGGAGCCCCCTCTGAAGTGGAAATGAAACAGAAAAAGCAAAGGATTGAAGATAGCCTAAATTCGACGCTGGCAGCGCAAGAAGGGGGCTTTGTCTTGGGTGGGGGGAGTGCCCTTCTCAGAGCTAGCCGCAAACTTTCCACCCTAAAGCTTGATGGAGAGGAGCAAATAGGTGTCGAGATTGTCAAAAAAGCGTGTGAGAGACCGTGTAAGCAGATTGCTGAAAACTGTGGCAAGAATGGGGATCTTGTCTTGGAGGAAATCTTGGCAGAAAAGCCTCCATTTGGCTTTAATGCCCTCACGGGAAAGGTCGAAGACCTGCTCGCAGCGCAGGTTATCGATCCCACCAAAGTGGTAAAAACCAGCCTCCAATCTGCAATTTCTGGTGCAGGAACTTTAATCATGTCAGAGGCGCTCATCGTTGATGATTCTGAGTAGGTTGTAGCACACACCCCTAATGGCTTATCCAATCTCAAGACTATGAAAGCTGCAGTTGTTTGTCCTCGGGGCATCGGTGGTGGTTTTATTATGATGACCACCTCTCATCGGCTCCATCTAGATGGTTATGAGGTTGTCCTTTGTGCCAGCCCCGATGAGAGAAAAAGGTGGATTCCAATGATGATCGGAAATAAGTCAGTAGCATGGCCTCCTGCTTTCAACCTATCTGTTCCTAAGCATATCTTCGCTAGCTTCTCGAAACAAACGCGAATGTGGCTCCCCGGCTTCCTCCTGGAGAAAGTGGTTACACCCACCTTCTCTGTTCTCAATATCAAGGGGTTCCGCTTAATGGATAAACTTTGGAAATATTATATTCCCCCAAGGCAGATTATTCGAGACTTTTCCAGATGAAATATCTCCTTGTCTTTATGTTATGCCCTCTCCTATTCTATGCTGAATGCGCCAAGGTCCACCCCTTCGAGCAGGTTCAGTCCTGGCAATTTTGGGACACAAATAGTGTACACGTTCACCTCCACCAGAATCTTGCCTTAATCGGAGAGCTTGAGCTTCACTACAGCAAAAAGGGAGGCGCCTTCCATTACAAACACTATCAAGGAGGGCTCCTTTTTGCCCCCTCTCCATATGTCTCAATCACCACGAGCTGCCGATATACTCTGCAAGGGGAGAAGAGCCCCCTCGATACTGAATGTTATCCTCTCGTTGATATCACTCTTCAAACACAGGCCGAATCGTGGTGGCAGCTCTCTAACCGTTGCCGTCTACTACACCGCCGCTCACCAGAAAAACAACAGAAAGAATGGCTCTATTCTAATTGCCTAAAACTACTATCCTGCCTTTCTGACTGTGGAACTAACTTCTACTGTTCCGAAGAATTTTTCTGGGGAAGATCTCGAGGTTTTAATGAAAACCGACTTATTATTGGAATAGATATCCCATACCACACCTGCATACGCCTGGATTTTTACTACATGTTCCGGTCGCTAATAGCCTTAAGCAAGCGTTGGGACAGTCAAAGCATTTATGGCGTTCACTTTTCTCTTTATTTTTAAAGCCCCTTTGAGTTACCCATAGGGGTATGCTCGAGGATTGGTTGTTGATTTTGAAGGGGTTTTGCGCCGGCTTCTTCTACTCCTTCGTGTCCCTTTCTGGAATGATCTTGGTAAGTCGTTATACTATCAAAGATGGTGTCAAAAGTGGTTTTCTCGCAGCTTTTGGCATCCTCTCAGCTCAGATTATTTGGTCCACCATCGCCTTATTAATTCTGTTTGTGGCATTTCAAACCTTACACGCCCACTCTCTCTCTTATGCGATTTTCGGTGCGATCGTCCTTTTTATCATGACCGTTAGGGCTTACCGCAGCTGTGTTAATTTCAACCAAAAAGAACTCTTGAAAAAGAGTCCCTTCTCGGTCTATGGCGCTGGAATCCTCATAGCTCTCGCCTCTCCCATCCACATCCTGGGCTATGGCGCTATTTTCGCTGTGTTGGGAATCAACACCCAAATGCTCTCGCTATCAAAAAGTGCCCTTTCCGTGGTTGGAGTTTGCTTCGGCTCCTTCTGCTGGTGGCTCACCTTCACCCTCATCCTAAATCACACAAAAAAGCTGCTTTCTCCTAAATTATTGCAACACTTTCATCAACAAGCCGCCATGATCCTACTTATTTTTTCTGTCGTGGGGCTCTTGCAACTTTATTTTTAAGGTATTATGATCACCTCAAAGGACAAAAAGGGGAGGAGTTGGATATGAAAAATTCTCCACATCACATAAAACATCAACAACGTAAAGCGATTCGCAAAACTCAAAAGGGGGAGTATCAAACAGAAGAGAAGGGGGGAAAAAAGGGAAGCCACAAGAAGTTCATCACTTCGCCAAAGACCAACAAGATTGCCAAAAGCAGGGCTGGATCGAAGAAAAAATCTCATAAGACGTCACCTCGTGACGTCACTTGGGAGACCGAGCCAGAAAACATCCATCGGGAGGGCCTCCACTGGATAAAAGTTTTACAAAAAAAGACGTTAGAATTTGTAAAAACCCTGAAAAAAAAGGTAGAGCACCCGAAAAAGAAATAGCCCCCGCAAAATATCCAAGATGGTAGTTCAACAGCTTCCTTCCTAGCGGCTTATCTATATTTTGCTAAGGAAATTGGCAGAAGGGTGATGGTGGTTGATTTGATCTCGAGCTTTCCTATAAATATAAAGTGGAGCTTGGTGCCTTCGCAGCTTAACAAAGCCTTCTGGTGGCTCATGCCCGAACGGCCGACAATCTTCCTCATCTCACTACAGGACATCGAGACATATCCGCAAGGCTCACAAGTGCGCTTCTTAACAAAGTGGAGGAAACCTCTACAACCACCCCTCCCTACATAAATAGGTTGTAATGGTCTTTCGTCGCAAATCATTTTGTATTTTTTAAAAAAATTTTCTGTATCCGCTCGATCCCTCTCTACACAGCAAGAAAGAGCGATCGTCTTGCAGTACATTGAGCTCATCGGGCTGAGAAAGAAAATTCATACACCATTGTATTTTGTTTAGCGCAACCTCAAATTTTGCACTATTTCCATTATCAAAAGATGCCGGCCTGTTAAATTTTCTTTCAATTTGCTTAAATTTTGAGAACAATGAATTTTCCCTTCTTGACTCACCTGCCGATTGTTGAAACGCAATTAATCAATTTGCGCAAAAACCGGAGTACAGACCCTGTTGGCCTCCCAACTTACTCCATAACCACCAACACTTTATACGATTCTAACAGCCAACCGGTGAACGAGATATAAACTTTAAATCGTTGTTGTCGTAAACCGTGAAAAGATAAAGGCCCGATGAATGTGGGCCTAACAAATTAATAATTTGCATAAGCCGAACAATACTTTACTATTCGTATAGCCAAATAGCTTGGAAAAAAGTTTTTAAAGAAAAATTAAAAATTTCCCAAAAAGATGTAGAATATTAGATAATGAGTGGCATGGCCTCCATTGCTCATATCTCGGACCTTCATTTTTCAAAGGCTTCTTGGGGCTTTGCCCAGCTTTTTTCAAAGAGGCTCATTGGAAACCTCAACCTTTTACTGCGCCGAAGACATCTTTTTCAGAATGCACTTCCCTTTTCACTCATAGATATCTTCAAGAGGGAAGGGGTTTCCCACCTCATCATCAGCGGAGATCTCACCACCACCTCCTACAAAAAAGAGTATAACTATGCCTCAGCCTTTGTTGAAGAACTGAAAAAGATAAACATAAAGGCCTTTCTCATCCCAGGGAATCACGATCATTATACCAAAAAAGATGATAAAGCTAAACTTTTCTACCGCTACTTCCCCACCTACTACCCTCTATCCTCATCAAAGTCAGAAATTGACACCTTCACGCTGAGCAACCATGGGGTGACAACCTGTCCACTGGTCGATGGGTGGCGCCTCGTACTCCTCGACACAACCTGTGCAACCTCCCTCTTTTCATCAAACGGATTTTTCTCCCCTATCATTGAAAAAAACCTTACACACCTACTTAACCTCACAACCCCCAATGAAAAAATTATTCTGGTCAACCACTTCCCCCTCGTTCAAAAAGGGCAAAGTAGCCGTCGCCAGCTACTTCGAGGGGAAGCACTACAAGTGGTGTTGCAAAACTTTCCTAACGTCCACCTCTACCTCCACGGACATACTCACCACAACACTATCGCTGATCTGCGATCGAACGGACTCCCCTTAACCATGGATAGTGGCAGCGCTGGCCATCTTAAAGGGTCTTGGAACCTCATGACACTCTCCCCTAACCAGCTACAGGTCAAAGTCTATCAGTGGAACAAAAATTGGTTTTCCACCCATCATCAATCTTTTCATTTCGACTCTAAGCCTTGGTATAGCAGTGGCGCTTACTTCAAATGCACTCGCTGCGGCAAATGTTGCTCCGGGAGAAGAGTCGTATGGCTTAACGAACACGACACCAAGCGCCTTAGCAGCCATCTAGAAATCTCAGAGAGAGAATTTTTGAAAAAATATACCCATCAACTCGGGTTTGACCTCTCTCTCAAAATAAAGCCCAAGAGTGGCGATTGCATCTTCCTTAAAGACAAAATATGCTCCCAATACATGGCGCGTCCCAGGCTGTGTCGCACCTTCCCCTGGTGGACAAATATTATGAAAAATAGAGGATCTTGGAATCAGACTAAAAAGTGGTGTGAAGGAATCGATCACAAAGAGGCTCCCCTTATCTCCTTCGAAGAGATCAAAAAACAACTGGATTAAGATTCCCCCTTCGATATAAAAGGGGGAAAAGGTTACTCTGTGGACATGAGACTCCTCCCCAAGGCAAAAGAGCGCGCGTTGCAGTGGCTGAAAGAGCCCTACGACAAAGCGACCAGAAGAGAGATACAAACTCTCATCGATCGCGGTGGGAAGCAGGCCCTCATCGACGCCTTCTACGCAAATATATCTTTCGGAACGGGGGGGATGCGTGGCTTGATGGGAGTGGGAACCAGTCGCCTCAACCGCTACACTATACGCAATGCTACACAGGGACTGGCCAACTATATTCATGCACAGGAGATAGAGTCTCCCTCCATATTTATCTCATACGATTCAAGAAAAAATTCTCGCTTTTTTGCTGAAGAGACCTCCCGTGTTGCAGCGGGAAATAACATAAAGGTCTTTCTAACTAAAGAGCTTCGCCCTACCCCTTTCGTCTCTTTTTGCTGCCGATACCACAGATGTACTGCAGCTATCATGATCACTGCCTCACACAACCCTCCCGAATACAATGGATATAAAGTGTATTGGAACGACGGCGCACAAGTCGTTCCTCCCCACGATAGGGGCATCATAGATCAAATAAACAAAATAGAAGCCCTCGATCAAATCAAGCTCGCTCACCTAAACTCTCCGCTCATTCACCTGGTGGGGGAGGAGGATGACGCAGCCTACTACGATGCTCTCCTCCACTTACAAAATTTTCCCAAAGATAATCTCGATTCAGGGAAAGATCTCCACATTATCTACTCCTCTCTACATGGATGTGGGATCACCACCCTCCCAGAAGCCCTTAGGCGTTGGGGCTTCACGTCACTCTCCTTCGTGAAGAGTCAAATAACCCCAGACGGAACTTTTCCCACCGTACACTCTCCCAACCCTGAACAAAGGGAGGCCATTAAACTTGGCATTGAAAAGCTTCAGAGAGATAAGGCCGATATCCTGCTCGTAACCGACCCCGATGCCGACCGCATAGCCCTCGTGACAAGACACAAAAACTCTCCTATTGTCTTGAGTGGCAATCAGATTGCCTCCCTCTGCCTCTACTACCTATGCACTACCTTAAGCAAGCGGGGCACGCTACCAAAGAATGCTGCGTGCGCTACAACTGTCGTGACAACAGAACTCTTCTGTTTCATTGCGGCTTCTTTTAATATTCCCTGCTTTGTGTCGCTTCCCGGATTCAAATATATCGGAGAACTCATCAGGAAATGCGAGCAACACTCTATCCTCTTTAGTGCTGAAGAATCCCTAGGCTTCCTCTACGGTACACATGCCCGTGACAAAGATGGCACCAGTGCCGCTTGCCTCCTCTCAGAGATAGCCCTCCAACAAAAAAAATCGGGGAGAACTCTAGTCGATCTTCTCAACGAAATCTACGATAAATTTGGCCCTTTTAGTGAAGAACATCTCTCCATTCCACTGGAGGGTGGGGCTCAGGGGAAGGAAAAAATCCACACCCTCATAGAGAATTTGCGCAAAAACCCTCCCAGAGAGATCTGCGGGAAGAGGGTCGTAATCATAGAGGATTACCTAAGCTCAGAAAAAAAGAACCTAATCACTGACATACACTCTAAACTCTCCCTCCCATCCTCCAATATCCTCATCTTCCGCCTACTCGATAATAGTAAATTTATCGTCCGCCCCTCAGGTACCGAACCAAAAATTAAACTTTATGGGTTTTCTCGCTCCAATGATAGAAAGCTCCTCTCTCAATGTCTAAAAACGCTAAGAACCTCCTACCTATCTTAGGTTCGGCAAGTACATTTTTTGCCTTACCTCTCTCCCTTGGTCTCCCTACCGGCCGCTATAAATAAAAGGGGATGGTAGTAAACTTGTGCCTTGAAGAGAAAAATGTGAGATGCGCCTGTCTTTTGGGCGTGTTGAGAAATAGAAGACCCCTGATGAATTTTCCAAGAATCAACTTCAAAT
>Ga0066187_1000326_pt1 | contig 17227 bp, 11 predicted proteins | sample WorMetexBAHAMAS1_FD_58706 | JGI IMG/M metagenome (GOLD analysis project Ga0066187, IMG submission 58706) | Marine gutless worms symbiont microbial communities from Max Planck institute for Marine Microbiology, Germany - Inanidrilus exumae... | ecosystem: Host-associated > Annelida > Digestive...
CGATTTCCAAACATTAATTTAAATCGAAAGATATTCGTTTCTACTAACGATCTTGTATGACATCCTGCCTCTTCCTTCCATGTTTTTCGACCTACATCTCCCCCTCCAAGTTTTTTATCCGTTATGTTTTTTCGCTCCTTGCTTTCATACAGTAGCATTTTTCTGAGGAGGGGTTACCAATTTTATACCACGGTTTTACGATAGAATGATTCGGTGAAATTTTGGGAATACCTCAATGTGAGCTTTTCTCCAGATCCTAATTTCTCCCTCCCCATAAATCTTGACCTCAGTAGTAATCCATTACTATATCCGTTACGCCTTTATGAGGCCATTTGAGCAGCTTATCCAATTTTATCTTCAGAGTTTTTGCTCTTCTGCAAATTGAGGTGTAATGTGGAATAGGTAGCTTATTGGATAATAAACTTAGCAGTGAGCTGAGAGACCACTGCACACCTCTCAACGGCAAAATGGCATTCTCAGAACAGGGAAAAGGCCCTCTCTTTTTCCCAAGTTTTTTGGGTGACAACTAAGATTTATGGTCTCCTAATTAATTCAAATGCGAAGGTCCACTCTCTATGGAAGATTTTGATTGCCCTGATTCTATTTTAAACCGCCCGTATAATAGTAAAATTGAAGTATACTCCTTTTTCCAGGATTTTCACATTCTTACTCACATCAGCAAATAAAGTCTTACAAGGTGGGTTCCCCACTACCTCTTGGAGGGTCGCGTCAACAATGATGCTTTTTTTTGATTTCGAGAAAAAAAGCATTGAATATAAAAATATATAACAATAAAATATTGACTTTAACACAAAAATGGGAGGTATGGGGGTATTTTGGAAGCGTTTAGCGTAGCTCGTGCTACCCTGTCCTCGTTTATCTGTGGATATTCTCTCCGCAGCATATACCTGACCTCTAGGGGGTTCTCTGCAGGATATAAGCAACAACTGGCTCTATGTTCGTTTAATAGAGTAGAATTAATTGATATGCTTGCTAGTATCGTCTTTGAGAATGGCAGCTCTTGCTTATTTGACTGTGTTCTCTACGCCAGTATGTTCTTTTTTCATCGTTTAATAGCCAGAATAGAGGCAAAAAATGACCTTGTACAGAAGATTGTTGCGTTGATAGAGAGGTTTCCGTCGTATGAGGAGGGCCATACAAGAACCATTGGGGAGCGAGTTGAGCAAGATGAACACGAACTGGTTCTGTGTGAGCGAAAATTTCCTAGGCTTAGTGAGGATGATAACAGGTCACTTGGTCAGCGTATTGATGAGGCATACGTGCAATCAAGGCGCTCGCGCATGCGTAAGGTAATTGACGACACCACACTTGTGATATACTTGCACATTCCAGAGATAACTCTTCTCGCAAACATTGTCTTCTCGGCCATGCTACTATATTCTGGAATTAACGTAGTTGGCAATATGATAACGCTCCTATTTCTTCTATGGACGGTGGGAGAACAGGGCCTATTTTTTGGGTTTCACCCACGAGAAAATTCAGGATTGGTTTATGATCAGTTGAATAAAGTGATAGAAATCTTTTCTCCTATTTATAATAGGCTGAGCAGGATGATTGAGTTACTTTCTCCAATTAGCTTAATAGTTTCTAAATGCCAGTTTTGTATGCTACTTCTATTTGAACTCCGTTATTCAGGGCCGATTACTAAGGCCATGGCGCTATCCAAGGGCTCCTATGTTGTCGTGAATTATCTTTTTCCGAGGTTTTTTGATGCTCCAAAGTTTTACCGTGTTGTTCTGCAGGAGGATTTATCTGCCGAGGTTTTTCCTTCACAAGATCATTTTAGGCCAGTTGTTTGGGAAGATCTCTACGAAGAAGGGGATCTTCAGGAGATGTTGTGCAGGTTGAGAGAGAGGTTACCAGAGTTTTTAAATCATTTCGGGGAAACTACAGATACAAATGCTGGCAGTGTGATTTCTTGGCTTTTTCAAGAAGAGATGTTCAAGAACCTTATTGGAGAGAGCCTGAAGAAGACGGAGTTAAAACTGATAGTGGGTACTATTCTGGAAGATCCGAAGAAGTTGGGGCTTCTGTTGACGCAGCACATGATAGACACCTTGCAAAATACTTGCCTTAAGAGACAGGCATCGGAGCTACGTTGGATTTTCCAAGAATGGTATGATGAGAAGATGAATAGAGTGATTTCAGAAAGTGGTAGCTTTAGTGCCTTACAAAATAAACTTAGGCGACAATTCCTCTTTGTATCGCAACAGATGCGTAATGAGCTGGCTCTGCAGGTGAGAAGCAGCGCAATTAGTGTAACTTTTCCTTCACATGGAGTGTTTTCGACAGTGAAAGATTATCTTACAACCAATTATTATTTTTACATGATGTGGCAAATGGTTTATGGAAAATATTTAGGGATGAGTGATGCACAAATTGTTGAAGATCAGATGAAAAGATCAAATTATAACGGTTTCTGTCTGTTGAAATGGTTTATCAAACTGAATATTTGGTGGAAAGAAGGAAAACTTTTCATGCGACGCTATTTTGAAGAATGGAAGAGTAACCTTCTTAAAGCTATCTGTGATGTATCAGATAGACGTATCGCGCTAGCGGATGTTTGGGCTTACTTGTCGCATAGTAATAGGAAAAATGGTTGCCAATTCCGAAAAGAGTATTTGGAATTAGATGAAAGATTGGGTGGAACAGTGAATGATACCCAATTCTTGGCGGATCATATGCAGGAATTGCTTCTTGATATGGAACTTCTTAAAACTCGTGAAGAGCTTGACGCATCTGTGGAGGGAGAGGCACCAGTTTTAGTTTTATAATTCTCCTCTATTTTTTATCGTTTCCTTTGTCTGTGATGTTTTCTGGAGGATCTGTGTTTGGACGAAATTAAAATGAAAAAGATCTCTTTAAAAAAAACAGAGTAATGATTATGAGATGGAAGTTATAGGCCTTTGCTCTGAGAAGGCGTTTTAAGTTATTGGCAACTCAGAGAATTACGCACTTCACGGCATCATGTTATGAACCCTGTCCGACTAGAACAAGTTTACAAGGAGTTTATCTCAAATCTACATAAGTGGATGCCTGAAGGGATGATTGAAGTGAACATGCCCCTTTTGGAAAGGATTGGCCTTCGCCAACATGAGGCACCGGAGGAGAATGGTGGAGATGAGCAACTACCCTGCTATTTCCATGTGATTGAGACACAAGAAAAAATCACACTCTTTAACCATCAATTTGTCGTTTGGATCGTCCCTAAAATAATGGACGGAAACTCTACTACAGTAGTAATGATCGCACTCATCACTGAGAAGCGCCCTCACTTGGAGGTTACCTTCTATACCCAGGGGGCATACAACACCTCCAAATTCGTACTGAGAGTTCTGAAACACTACCTATCCGAAGTTATCGACACAGAGGAGGAAATCTCCTCCATCATACAGGGTCCACACTGAAACAATCCTGCTCCCCAACAAACATGGTATAACCTAGCCCTATGGTGATGAGACTTTTGGGAACAACTCCTCAGTTTTTGCGATCTCTTGCCCTTGTTCCTCAGGAATGTCACTGTTGGGGGAGGTCTCTGCCTGCTGCTCTCCTATCGCCGCTGTGGCATCCGCTTTAATCACAGCAACATTAAACACAAGAAGTGAGTTGGGGGGCACATAACCATCATCGTCGATTCCATACCCCAAGTCTGGATGAACGTAGAGGATGCGTTCCTCTCCCTCCTTCATACCCATGATGCCCTGACTGAGTCCCGGTATGGTTTCGCAGAGTGAGACTATTTCATCTCCTTGAGAGACAGCGAACTCTTTCCCGTCAAGGAAGGTGCCAGAATATTTGAGTAGTGGAGAATGGTGAGCCTCGACCACATTTCCCGTTCCTTCTCGCGTTAACTTATACTGGAGTTTGTTTTTTTCGAGTTCAACAACCCCCTCGTTTTTAGCGTTTTCAGTCATAAATTTGTTAGCCGCATCCAAGTTTTGCACTGCACGTTTTTGGAAGAGCGCATCTTGCATGATGAAGATCGCCCGGTTGCACTCCTCTTCGCTCATGGGGGAATCTACCCCGGAGACAGAATTTTCTAATCCCTTAATCACCCGGGACAGATCAAATTCAAAACCGAGAGATATCAAATTTCTTCCGACGAGGTAGCCAAAAGCCTCGGAAACCTTATCCACATCAACCTTTTCGCTCTCCTGATCTGCCATTTTTGATGAAACAGTATTTTGTTTCTGAGCCTCCACTATTGTTTCACAGTGGGCTACAGATAACAGGGAGCAAGCCATCAACAATAACACACAAAAAATTCCATGCTTGTAAAACATTTTTCACTCTCCTTGATAGAGTCTCTCCTTTGTAGGCCAAATTTATGCGCATTCGGAATTATATCCAAGGTATTTCTCATTTAAGCTTTGCCTTGGTCTTCCGCCTTGATCTTAAGTTCAACAAGTTGCTTAGGGTCGACGCTAGAGGGGCATTGTAACATTAAGTCATTTGCTTTTTGCGTTTTTGGAAATGCAATCACATCACGCATATTATCTGTCTCTGTTAGTACCATCATGATACGGTCAAACCCCAAGGCGATTCCAAGGTGGGGTGGGGTTCCATATTGGAGGGCCTCAGTCAAAAAGCCAAATTTGTGGTCGATTGCGTTGTGCTCGAGCTGTAGAGCTTCAAATACTCTACGTTGAATCTCATGATCGTGGATTCTCTGAGAACCACTGCCCATTTCATGGCCGTTGATGATAATGTCATAGGCATGGGAGCGCATTTTAAGGGGATCGCTACTAAAGAGGGGGATGTCTTCAGCGTGGGGGGCCGTGAAGGGGTGATGCGTGCTCTGTAGGCGCTTTTCGCCCGCATCCCACTTAAAAAGAGGAAAATCTGTGATCCATAAAAATTTAAACTCATTGGACCTGACGAGATTGCGTTCGGATGCAATCGAGCGGCGCAAATGGTCAAGGGCTCGATTTACCAAGCTTTCACTGCCCGCCACAAATAGGACAAGGCCTCCTTCTTCTGCTCCTAGGATGTGTTTAAGTTCCCTTTGTAATTGATTTGAGAAGAATTTAGCGTTGTTAGAATGAAAACCATCTCCTCGCCTCCTCATATAACTCAACCCATTTGCCCCTAGGCTCTTAACCATTTCTTCATAGCGATCGATCTCTCTTCTAGAGATTGTATCTCCTTCCTTTACGCAAAGAGCCTTTATACAACCCCCTTTTTGTAGCTGTTCTTTAAAAACAGGGGATGTAGATCGTCGAGCAACCTCGTCAATACGGACGAGTGGCATGCCAAAGCGCAGATCAGGGCTATCTGTGCCATAATGTTCCAAACAATCGTGGTAACTCATAACTGGGATGGTGTCGGGAAGGATATGATTCACACATGTTTTGAATAGATGTTTGAAGTAGGCATAAATTATCTCTTTCATATCTTCGGGGTATCCAAAGCTCATCTCTACATCGATTTGAGTAAATTCGGGTTGTCGGTCTGAGCGTAAATCTTCATCTCTGAAGCATGAGGCGAGTTGAAAGTATCGGTCCATCCCTCCAATCATCAGAAGCTGTTTGAAGATTTGAGGGGATTGTGGAAGGGCATAAAAATTGCCAGGATGAATGCGCGAAGGGATGAGGTAATCTCTCGCGCCCTCCGGGGTAGAACGTGCGAGAATAGGGGTATTAATTTCCAGGAACCCCTGGTCGCTGAAGAAGTGGCGTGTGCTCTGCATAGCATCATGGCGCATTGTCAGCTTCTGGGCGACATCTCCGCGACGCATATCTAGGTAGCGAAATTTTAGCCGGAACTCTTCATTAGTCTCAGGGGCCTTGTCGTGTATAGAGAGAGGGGGAGTTTTAGCTTTTGAGAGCACTTGAAATCTATCTACTTTGACCTCAATATCTCCTGTTGCAAGTTTTGGGTTAGCTAGTCCCTCGCCGCGCGCGCGCACCCTTCCCTGTGCAGTTATGACCCATTCAGATCGTAGTTCGGAGAGAGCGCCGCGAGTTGTAGAACACATATCTGTGTCAAAGACGAGTTGCGTGAGCCCAAAGCGATCCCGAAGATCGATGAATACCACTCCCCCATGGTCACGCCTTCCATGGATCCAGCCAGAGAGGGTGACACTCTCTCCTACGTGTGATCTTCTAAGATCGCCACATCTATGTGTTCTTCTATAATCCACGACTGAGTTCTCCCGTAACATATTCTACCAGTGTGCCTAGATCGACCTCCTTCATCGTATGTGACTCCATTGCTTTTACTTGGGCACATTCTCTTGAGAGCTCCTCCTCTCCTAGGATTATGGCGAAAGATGAGCAATTTTTGCTCGCGAGACGCAGGGCTTTTTGAATCTTTCCGGTTACAATCATTTCGCTAGAAATTCTCTTGTGGCGCAGTTCATAGAGGAGTTCAAATACCCTTTCCCTCGCAGCCTCTCCCAAGGAGATGAGGGTGACAACGGTCCCCTGATGCTTAGGGGCTGAGATCTGTTGTCCCTCCATCGTGTGTAGAATACGCTCTATCCCTGTGGAACCACCGACACATGGCAGATTTGGGCCTTCAACGGCCGTCAATAGCCCATCATAACGTCCTCCAGCACCGATGGTATTTTGGGCACCCTCCAGTGTTTCTGAAACGATTTCAAAAACTGGCCCATTATAGTAATCCAGGCCCCGCACCAAGTAGGGGTCGATAGAGAAGGGTATCTTCTGCCTCTTAAGAAGGGCACAGAATGAGTCGAAGTAGGTCATGCTTTCGGATGGGATAAAATCGAGGATTGAGGGGGCCTTTTTGAGAACAATGGACTTTTCCTGGTCTTTAGAGTCGAGTATACGCAGTGGATTGTCTATGAAACGCGCTCGATTTTCCTTAGAGAGGGAAGTTAGATGGGGGCGTAGGAAGTCGCGCAGCACCTCCTTATATTTATCGCGAGAGCCTCTGTCGCCCACGCTATTTACAACTATTTGTAGATTGCTGATCCCTAAGCGAGAGTAGAGCTCGTAGAAGAGTTTGACAACTTCAAAATCCTGCTCAGGTTCTTTATCTCCAATGGCTTCTATGCCAAACTGGTGTAATTGACGGTAACGACCTGCTTGGGGACGATCATAGCGGAAGAATGGCCCAACGTAAAAAAACTTGTGTAGGTCTCCGAGTTGCTGGAGTTGATTTTGTACGAAGGCACGAGCGACGGGAGCGGTTCCCTCTGGACGTAAACTCATAGAGCGTCCAGCCTTATCCATAAATGTGTACATCTCCTTAAAGACGATGTCTGAGGTCTCTCCGATCTCCCGTGCAAAAAGCTCGGTCTGTTCAAAAATTGGAGTGCGAATTTCTCTATAACCATACTCTCTGGCTAGAGTACGCATGGTTGACTCGAGGTGGTGCCATCGCTCCGCCTCCTTCCACCCCTCTCCCTCTTTAATTGTTCGAGGCAGAATATCGAACGTCCCCTTTGGTCGCGCATATTTCATATGCCAAATATTTTAGAAGAAAGGGGTTATTCTTGCAAGATTCTGGTGATAAGTTCAGACCATTTGCTTAAAGTGCTGTTTTCTTGATTGGCGTGGTGCTCTATATGCAGCTTCAATAGTATCTCCCTGAATGGCATTGGCAGCCACCCTTCACCCCCATATTTTCTTAAGTAAAATCCCAGTTTATGATCCTCTTCTGGAGGATAATGATCTATATCTGAGATCAATAAGTTCAGTGTGTTAGAATCTATGTGAAACGTTTGCTTGGCACGGTGTAGGGCTATCATCTGATAGTTGTGCAAGAGAGCATTCCATGTGTGAGCAAATTGTTGATAGAACCTGGGACTCTGACTCTGATCGTTATCTTTCATGCATTGTAATGTGGAAATGAGGGAATGGAGATTTTCTACTAATTCACTATGCTCATCGCTCGGAATAGTGCTGTAGAGATCTACCTCATCTTCGTCATTTAAGAAGTGGTGTATGAGAGAAAGGGCCAACCCTATGAAGGTTAGAAAACTTCCATGTACGGCTAAAAATCGATTTTCTCCGTGGGGGCCCCAACCCCCTCCCCTTTCCTTGGCCCTTTTGTTTGCTTCGATTGGATCGACAACAAACTCGTCCTCTTTCCTTCCCTCGGAAGGCCTAATGGGGTCTGGGGGGAAAACCATATCGCACCTCGACTGTATACTTGTATTTATAACGCAAAGAAGCCCAGTCTACATCAGATCTTCCATATTGGCAAATTTGTGTTCAAAAATTGTTGACTATGAATTTCAATTATTATAGTCTGGCGTAGATGCTCGTGGTTTTACTCGTGCCGAGGTAGCTACTGTCTTGGCAATTTAAAAAAAATCTACTTTCAAAGAGGTTTAAGACAATTAATCGTGTTTTTAGTGACCACAATTTTGATCTGGAGGAGGGTTTGTGTATATTTTTGATATTTTGAAATTAAAAACGCCCTCTATTGAGCCGATTAAAGATGACAAGGAACTTAAGAAGCATTATCGCTATTGGCGCATCCGAATCTTTTACAGCATATATATCGGGTACGCGATGTTCTATTTTACGAGGAAGAGCTTCACCTTTGCCATGCCAGCCCTGATCACAGAACTGGGGTTTGATAAGAGCCAACTAGGAATTTTGGGAACCCTCCTTGCGGTGAGTTATGGTGTGAGCAAGTTTTTGAGTGGCATTTTGTCGGACAGATCTACCCTACGTTATTTCATGGGGCTGGGCCTCATCTTGACGGGAGTATTCAATATCTTTTTCGGCCTATCTTCGACAATCCTTTTTTTCGCGATATTTGTGGTGTTGAATGGACTTTTCCAGGGGTGGGGAGCTCCTCCATGTGCAAAATTGCTCACCTTTTGGTATTCTCAGTCAGAGCGTGGTCGTTGGTGGGGGTTTTGGAACACTTCTCACAACATTGGAGGTTCTCTTATTCCCATTATCTGCGCTCTCGCCATCCAATATTTTGGTTGGCGTTATGCCCTATTTTTCCCTGGAACGCTAGCGATTATTATTGGACTTGTTTTGATCAACCGCCTGAGGGATGATCCGCGCTACATTGGCCTTCCATCCATTGAGAAATTTCATAATGACTACCATAGCGAAAAGGCTAAAAAGGATAGTGAGAAGATCAAGAACATATCGACTAAGGAGATCTTGGTAGAGAAGATGCTAAAGAATAGCTCTATTTGGATGTTAGCAATTTCGTTTTTCTTCGTATACATTGTGCGTACAGCCGTCAATGATTGGGGTCAGTTGTTCCTTATAGAGGACAAGAGTTTTACCCTAATCACGGCTGGATCGGGCATATTTTGGTTTGAGATAGGGGGGATTTTTGGGAGTTTGGCTGCTGGGTGGCTCTCTGACATCATCTTTGTGGGTAAGAGGGGGCCCATCAACGTGCTCTTTAGCTTGGGTATTATAGCGACTTTACTCTTGCTCTGGAGACTTCCCTCCTCCAACATTGTGCTACTATCCTCAATAATGTTCTTGATTGGGTTTTTGATTTTTGGGCCACAGATGTTAATCGGCATGGCTGCCGCTGAATTGGTCGATAAGGAGGCGGCGGGGACCGCTACAGGCTTCGTTGGGCTATTCGCATATATAGGGGCTGCGGTTGCTGGTTGGCCCGTGGGCAAGCTCATTCAGGAGTATGGATGGAATGGGTTTTTTTTATGTCTTTCTGTTTGTGCATGTGTTGCCGTCATATGTCTCCTTCCTTTATGGAAAAATGGGGGGAGAGTATCATGCATTCTAGAACAAACCTCAGATTAAATTTACAGTTATGACTTGGGTTTCCCTTCATTGTCATTCTCAATACTCTATCTTAGATTCGACGGCTTCGATTCATGACATCTCTAAGAAAGCCTCTGAATTTGGCATGTCTGCGCTTGCCTTGACCGACTTTTGCAACATGTTTGGGGCGATCGATTTTATTAAGAACTGTAAGGAGGTGGAGGTTAAGCCGATTATTGGGTGTGAGATCATGGTTGCTCCCAATTCCCGCCACGAGAAGAAAAAAGTATCGGGATGCCACGTGGGATACCCTTTGATTCTTCTCGCCAAAGACCAAAAGGGGTATTGCAACTTATGTAAAATTTCATCGATCGGCTATCGGGAGGGCTTCTACTATACGCCCAGAGTGGATAAGGAGGTCCTAGAGAGGTATGCTAAGGGGCTGGTTTGTCTCTCCGGGCCCATTCAAAGTCGCCTGTCTCAAGCTATCATTCATGACCAAAAGGGGGAATGGGAAAGAGAGGTTGCCTGGAGTCAACAGACCTATGGTGAGGACTTTTATTTTGAACTGCAACGCCATCATATGAACGAAGAGCATATTGTCCAAGAGGGTATTAACAAGGAATCTTGGCTTCTCCAAAGGTATTTAGATCGTGTGCGCAGCCAGGAGAAGGTAATCTCATGCCTGATCGAACTTTCGAAGAGTTGTGGCATCCCCGTGGTTGCAACAAATGATATCCACTACATTCATCGAGAGGACTGGAAGGCCCACGAAATTTTAATGAATATACAGTCGGGGGAGCCTTGTGAACTTGTCACGTATGACTCTTCTGGCACTGTGCTTAGGCGCATCGACAACCCAAAGAGAAGGGTAGTTCCCACGCATGAACTATATTTCAAGTCGCCAGAAGAGATGTGTGACCTCTTTTCTGACATCCCTGAGGCTATTGCGACGAGTGAGTGCATTGCCAAAATGTGCACGTTGGAGATCAATTTTAAGCAGAAATTCTATCCTGTTTTTATTCCTCCGCAACTTGAAGGGAGAGATATTGAAGAAGGGATGCGTTTAAAGGAGGTTGCCCTCTATTTGAGGGATCTCTGTACGCAGGGTCTGGAAAAGCGATATACTCAAGAACATCTCGAGAAGGTGCAGGAAAAATATCCAGATCAAGATCCCATGGATGTGGTGAGAGGACGCCTTGAGAATGAGCTTGATATTATCACTTCTAAGGGGATGTGTGACTATCTTCTGATAGTTTATGATTTTATTGCATGGGCAAAAGAGAGGGGTATTCCAGTGGGACCCGGACGTGGATCTGGAGTTGGGTCGATCATTCTATACCTCATAGGGATTACAGACATTGAGCCTCTGCGATTTAATCTGTTTTTTGAACGGTTCATTAACCCTGAGCGCATCTCTTACCCCGATATCGATGTCGATATCTGTATGGAGCGTCGCTCTGAAGTTATCGATTATGCCATGAACAAATATGGCCGGGATCGGGTAGCGCAGATCATTACTTTTGGCACGATGAAGGCAAAAATGGCCATTCGCGATGTGGGGAGAGTGCTCAACATTCCTTTAAGCAGGGTGAATAGCATAGCGAAGTTGGTCCCAGAAGATCCCACGATGACTCTTCAAAGGGCATTTGACATTGACCCCGAGTTGCGTAAGATAAGGGATCAAGATGAGGAGGGTAGTCGAATTTTGGAATATGCACAAAGGCTGGAGGGGTCAATTCGCAATACGGGAATTCACGCAGCTGGGTTGATCATCTGTGGCGAGGCGTTAACCAATCATATTCCCGTATGCAGCTCTAAGGATTCCGACATGATTGTGACACAATATTCGATGAAACCCGTAGAGGCTGTGGGAATGCTCAAAATCGATTTTTTGGGACTTAAAACGCTCACCTCCATCCAGAAGAGTGTAGATGCTATCGAGGATAAGGAAATTAAATGGACGAATCTACCACTCGATGATAGGGCGACCTTTAACCTCTTAAACCAGGGAAAAACTCAAGGGGTTTTTCAACTAGAATCTTCTGGAATGCAGGAACTTGCGAAAAATCTGCATATCGACAAATTTGAAGAAATCATCGCGATGGGAGCGCTCTATCGCCCAGGTCCCATGGAGATGATTCCCTCATTTATCAATCGTAAGCAGGGGAAGGAGAAGATCGAAGTGAGCCATCCACTCATGGAGGAGATCATTCGTGAGACATACGGCATCATTGTTTATCAAGAGCAGGTCATGCAGATTGCCTCCCGCCTTGCCAATTATACCCTTGGAGAGGGTGATGTTTTGCGTCGTGCCATGGGGAAGAAAGATAAGAAAGAGATGGCAAAGCAGAGAAAAAAATTTTGTGGTGGAGCGTTGGAGAATGGAATTGATAAAGAGAGAGCTACGGAAATTTTCGATAAAATTGAAAAATTCGCCTCTTACGGCTTTAACAAATCTCATGCTACAGCCTATGGCTATTTAAGCTATGTAACGGCCTACCTTAAAGCTAATTATCCAAAACAGTGGCTCGCAGCTCTGATGACTTGTGACATTGATGATCTTTCTAAGGTGGCCAAGCATATTCATGAATGCCATGCCCTGCATATTCAGGTTTTGCCTCCAGACATCAACGAGGCTGGGAAGGAGTTTGTTAGCGTGCCTTCGGGCATACGTTTTGCTATGTTGGGGATTAAAGGGGTAGGGCGCGGCGCTGTGGAGGCAATTTTGGAGGAGAGAAGCGGTAATGGTCCGTTTCAATCTTTTCATACATTTTTGCGGCGAATCGATACCAATAAAGTTGGGAAGAGGGTCGTAGAAAATTTAATTGGTGCTGGTAGCTTTGATTTTACAGGTCACTCTCGCCAGCGGCTGTTGAGCGGCTTGGTCCCCATGTTTGAAAGGAGGTCGCGAGAGCAGAAAGAGAGAGCTAGAGGAATCCTCGACATGTTTTCTGCAGTGGATGAGGAGGTCGACATCTTTGTCGAGCTCCCTGAGGTTGATTGTGACTCATCCAGGATAGCTACGTTGGCCAAGGAGAGGGAACTTGTAGGGTTTTATCTCACTGGACATCCGATGGACGAGTACCGAGATATGATAGTGCGCCTAGGTTGCCTTCCTCTGCAAGATATAAAAATCCTCGATTCAGGAGTGGTAGTCAGGGCTGCATTTATCGTTGAAGGAGTCAAGATAAAAACCTCACAAAAATCGCAAAAGAAGTTTGCGATTTTAGAGATTAGCGATGGAGCTGAGCGTTTTGAGCTTCCTATATGGTCCAATATGTATGAAGAGAAACACGAGCTTTTGATTGAAAATGCACTGCTCTATGCTATCTTACAAATTGGCCGGTCTGAGGATAACTTAAAATTGAAGTGCCATGCGTTAGAGGGACTGACCCATATCGGCAATACAGAGATAGAGGCATTACATGCCTCTTTTGAGGAGGTGAAACGATCAGTAATGGATGAATCAAAGTATAGGGGGAGGGAGAAGAGGGGCAAAAATGGCAAGCAGGTGAAGGAGCAGGGCACGTTGCATATCACATTGGATGCAGATTGTGTGACTCTTTCTGAAATTGTGAAACTCAGGAAATTGTTTCATAAATTTCCAGGGCCCTCTTCTTTAGTCATTAATTTTCTGAGCGAAGCAGAGAGGGTTGGGACGATTTTCGTAGAATCGAAGGAAGGGATTGGATGGGGATGTGTTCTAAAGGAGAATATGGAAGGGTTTTCCTTCATTCAGTCCTTTTCATTTGAAGGATAAAACGCTATAATCGTGAGTATGAGAGCATGTGTTTGTATTTTGTTGTTAATTCTGAGGTTTGGTGCATCGATAGCTAACCCCCTCGACTTGACTACGCGCAGTCAAATCACGGTACATGAGCATTACGATGCGATGATCCGGTACCACCAGAGCGAAAATTGGCGAAAGTTGGTTTTCGCATGCCAAAGTTTAATTTCCGATTTTCCAGAAAGCCCTTTCGCGCGCGAAGGACACTACTATTTGGGGCTAGCATACTATAAATTAGGGGAATATGAACATGCCAATCGCGCTTTTTCGGATTATTTAAAGACAGAACTATCTCCGAAATTTTTCAATGAGGTGGTACATTTTAAGTTTGAAATTGCCCAGGGCTTCGAAGGGGGAACGCGCACACGTCTCTTTGGGTGGCGGCGCATGCCAAAGTGGTTGTCCGCTTACGAAGAAGCCTTAGCTATCTATGATGAAGTGATCACTACACTTCCTAGGGATGAGCTTGCAGCACGCTCCCTTTACAGGAAGGGTGTCCTTCTGCTGCGTATGAAGAGGTATAAGGAGAGTGTAGAGGCTTTTTCTACTCTTATTCGACGTTTCCCTAAACATACCCTCTCTCCTGAGGGTTACTTAGGTATAGCTGAGGTCTATTTCACTCAATGCGAAGATGAATTTGCCGATACCGATCGCCTCGATTTGTTAGAGGTCAATCTACGTAGATTTCGCTCCCATTTTCCTGGAGACACTCGAATTGCTGATGTAGAAAATATCCTCGCTCGCGTGAAAGAGAAGTTGGCTGACGGTCTTTTTGAAATTGCAGAATTTTATGTGAGAACCAAGAAAAAGGGGCCCGCTAACATCTATTATTCTACAATCATAAAAAAATATCCCGAAACGGAAGTAGCAGCCAAATCTCGAAAACGACTTGAAAAACTTGACCTCTCGGAGGTGGTTTTCAATAAGAAGGATGATAAGAAAGATACTGCTATCGATACTGGTTGGTAGTTTTCCACTCTTTGTGGGGTGTGGATATCACCATGCTGGTGAGGGGGAGGATATTGCTGCCCATTTTCCCGTCATTTCTGTTCCATATTTTTTGGGAGATCGGGATGGTCTGCTCACAGATGCTGTTGTCAAGAAGTTATGTGCCTCCGGCATGTTCCAATATATAGGTCATGAAGGAGGAGGGATAGTCTTGAAGGGAGAGGTGATTGGAGATAGCTTTCAACATATTGGCTATAGATACGATCGATATCCTATCTCTGGTCTACTAATCAACCGTTTGGTTCCAAGTGAGGGGCGGCGTGAGATTTCGGTCCGTATTTCACTCATTGATCCACACTGTCAGAAGGTAGTATATGGCCCTTTTGATATTTCTGCGGCGGGTGACTGTGATTTTTCCAATTCGGATTCTTTGCAAGATAGCTCCTTTGTCGATCGTGCGGGCTTGCGAAGGTCGCTCCTCTCTTTTTCCTTGGGGCAACTCGATTCGGAGCAGGGGGCTCATGCTGCCACTCTTACATCAATTTATGAGCAGCTAGCTGTAAAAATTGTCGAGGGGATATCATATTTATCCTATAACCTCCCCGCCAAGGGGTAGATAGATTTGGATGACAGCCCGTGAGGATGACTTTTGTTGCAAAACTTACCTCCCTGCACCCTGCACTGGAATGGGTGCGTTCTTGTTTTGCAAGGTCGGGACTCTCTCATGTTGAAGTGAGCAAGATAGAGCTTGCAATAGAGGAGGTACTCGTAAACATCATCTCTTATGCGTATAAAAAAAAGGGGGAGGGAGAGATCACCTTGGAGTGTCATTTTCGATTGGGACAATCCGTTGAAATCACCATTAAAGATTGGGGACGTCCCTTTAATCCTTTGGAGCACACACCAACTGTTGACCTATCATCTACTCTTGAGGAGAGAAAAGAGGGTGGGATGGGCATTGTGTTCATAAAAAAGCTCATTGATAAGATCGAGTATGCTCGCTTAGATAGCGCTAACATTTTGATCTTAAGAAAAAATCTATAGATAGGCCATAGGTGGGCCGATGATGGTTTGCCTACGTCGGCTGTGTGTGGAGATTTTTTATACTCCTACATGCGCATCCTCTTTCATGGATCACCTCAGATTGTAAAGCTCTTTCCTGGTGAACACGTGTCGTCCCCCCAAGATAGCGCTATCTTTGCTTTTCCTTTAATCCTCGTGCCAGGCAATTTCTCTTGCTCTATATTCTTTGATATCAAGGTTTTTGAGCTGACCAATATCTAACTCTATGGAAGAGCCGTCACGCACGTTTTCCATCTCCTTAAAAGCAAAAAAAGTCGCCCATGCACTGAACCTGTTGGACACTTTCTCTTCATAGTGGAGCACGTAAAGTAAACGAACCGGTTGTTGTAGTTGCCTTTGCCATAAAAAAGCCAGATTGCGGTCAAGTGCGTGTGTCAAACGAGCTAAGAAAGAGGGCGATATCTTATCTTATGGAGGAGCTCGTTCGATCTGGCTGAGGTGTGATTCTGAAACTTTCCGTGAGAGACTTAAAGCTTTCGGCGTTGTTGCACAATGCTTAGAAAGGTTTAGTATATAGCTGTACATTAAAGATGGTTGAGCCCTTCTCTTCTATATTTTTCTAACAGGCTCTTTCTCTGATTTCGCTCTTGGCACCATTCCTTTTTGAGGAATCATATTCATAATAAACGACTTAACATATAATTCTTTCTTCTGGGATTCCAATTGCCTAAAATGAAAATGATTTCCAAACATTAATTTAAATCGAAAGATATTCGTTTTTACTAACTATCTTGTATGATATCCAGCATCTTCCTTCCATCTTACGCACATCAGCGAATTACGCAACAACGCCGATTGTCTTCGAGACCTTTGGCTCTGTTCCAGGTTCCTTTGTGCCTCGCTCAAACACTTACTAGTCTTAACCACTTTATCTTCTAATTCTTAGCAACTCAATTTCATAAGGGACAGCTTAGTAGAGTTTTGATATTTTCGTCAATTTCCGTTTTGCATTTTGCGCTTCCATGTTGCGCTACTCTGGACAGATACAAATTAGCAAAGAAAATGCTTAACTTTATAGCTAGAGGAGGAGTAACTAGATGGCATATTGAAAATGAAACTTTCAATACGCTCAAGAGCCAGGGCTACCACTTTGAGCACAACTTTGATCGCTGGAACAAAAACCTAAGCACAGCACTAGAAAAACTCATGATGCTAGCGTTTCTCATAGACAAGGTAGCTTTGTTTGCCATAAAATTTTAGACTTTTCAGGAGTGTGTTGAGAAATAGAAGAACACTGGTGAATTTTCCAAGAATCAACTTCAAACAAAAAACCTACGAAGTACATAATTTCTTGTGTAAGAAATTAAAGATAAAGAGAGTATGTTCAAATCCATACGCAAAAAGGAGCGAGATATGTTTGAACCCAATGTAGAAGATTTAGACTGCAGCAAATCAACCTTATCGAAAACTGTTACATACCGTAGATTTTAAGAAATTATGGAAGCCTCTAGAAGCCCTTTTTTGTAAAGATATGGGGGCGCAAAGGTTACCATTTTTAGCGATCGAGAATTCGAGAGGTTTTTGTTAAGGGAAATAATGCAGGAAAATTTTTTTGCGGCTTTTCCCTATTAGAAAAGACACCGGACCACAACTATTTTTCACACATAAGAGCTAAAATCGGAACAAATCGGTTGGCCGAATTATTTATCGACTTTAATGCTCAACTAAAAAACCAAGGGCTCATTGCAGAAGTATTTAACTTTGTGGA
>Ga0066187_1000327_pt1 | contig 17205 bp, 18 predicted proteins | sample WorMetexBAHAMAS1_FD_58706 | JGI IMG/M metagenome (GOLD analysis project Ga0066187, IMG submission 58706) | Marine gutless worms symbiont microbial communities from Max Planck institute for Marine Microbiology, Germany - Inanidrilus exumae... | ecosystem: Host-associated > Annelida > Digestive...
GCATCAACTACTTTGCCGCAGCAGGATATGACCTCGATTAAATCGAATCTGCTCTAGTTAGCCGTTTTCCTGGAACCCCGTGTCTGTCGAGCATGCTGGATCAAGGCCACCATCTTCTTTCGGCTCGATCTGGACCACAGTCGGAAAACCTGAATCGTCTCGGACGGTTGGCGCACATCCCACCAACGGGTGATTTCGCCGGCTTTCACCCGGCATGTAATCTGATGGACGAAATACCCCGATTGTGCGGCCATATTCTCAAGTGCGGACAAGGAAAAGAAGATCATGCCCGGCTCTTCGATCGTTGGGCAGTAGAAGACGATGGTCTTGTTGGTGACGATCAGCCAGCCGAAGCGAAACGAGCGCCGCCGCCGCTTTCGTTCCGAGGAGAGCAAGCCATAATCCGCGATGCTTAGTATTTCAGCGATACCCTCGCCAACCATTCCCGCATACAACTCCAAAAAGGTTCGCGCCGACACCCGCTCCGTAACACCACCAAACGGGTCCCCGATGAAGGCGCGACAATAGCCGAGGATCTTTTCATCCTTTTCGAGCGCGAAGGCGTAGCGGAACTGAGTAATGGCTTCCGGAACCGAACCCGGCATGGACCTAGTCCTGTTTCAGCGCGAATAGCTTATGAGTCGTGTCGAAATGGCGGTTCCGTCTTGCCTGGGCGGGAAGTGAATCAATCGCGCACGAACCCAGCCATAACATCGAATCCGACAACAATCAAAACGATAAAGGCGCGAAAAGGCTACCGTTTTTCTTGTCGGGTTTGTTGCGACTCGGCTGGATCAAACCGCCGCCCTGGACAAGCCGCCGCGAACAGCCCACCTTTCGCCCATGTCCGACACGCCCCAAAACACGGTGGTCAAGGTCGTTGGTCTGCAGAAGACCTACGGCGACGTCACCGCCGTCGCCGGCATCGATTTTTCGGTCGCCGCCGGCGAGACGGTGGCACTCCTGGGCGGCAACGGGGCCGGCAAGACGACGACGCTTTCGATGCTGCTGGGGCTCCTCATCCCGAGCGCCGGGGAGGTCGAGGTGTTCGGCGAGGACATGGTCCGCCACCGCCACCGGGTGCTGCCGCGCATGAACTTTTCCTCGCCCTACGTCGATCTGCCGAAACGACTGAGTCCGCGCGAGAACCTTTCCGTCTATGGGCGGCTCTATGGCCTGCCCGAGACGAAGGCGCGCATCGAGGCCTTGGTGTCGGAACTCAGAATGGAAGATTTCATCGACCGGCCGACCAAGACCCTGTCGGCCGGGCAGCTGACCCGGGTCGCCATCGCCAAGGCATTGCTCAACGAGCCGGATCCCCTGTTGCTGGACGAGCCGACGGCGTCCCTCGGCCCGGACACCGGCGACTGGGTGCGCGGTTATCTCGAGGCCTACCGGGTGCGAACGGGCGCCACCATATTGTTGGCATCGCACAACATGGGCGAAGTCGAGCGGCTCTGTCATCGCGTCCTGATGATGCGGGACGGGCTCATCGTCGATAAGGGATCGCCTGAGGACCTGATCGCGCGTTACGGCCGCGACGATCTGGAGCAGGTGTTCCTCGACATCGCCAGGAACCAGGGTGCAGCCGGACAGGAGGCGGCGCAATGAGCATGGCGCGAGATCTCCACGCACCCGCGACCCTGTTCTCCGGACACCGCATCGGCGCCATGATCCTGCGCCACCTCTATACGCTAAGGCGCTCCAAGCTCCGGGTTCTCGAGCTCATGTACTGGCCGACCATGCAGCTCTTCCTATGGGGTTTCATATCGACCTTTTTCGTCGAACACTCGTCATGGCTGGCCCGGGCCGGCGGCGTGCTGATCAGCGCCGTCCTTCTGTGGGACGTGCTCTTTCGTGCCAACCTCGGCGTGGCGCTGTCGTTCATCGAGGAGATGTGGTCGCGCAACTTGGGCTCGTTGTTCGTCACACCGCTGAGGCCGCTCGAGTTGATCGCCGCTCTGATCATCATGTCGCTGGTGCGCACCACCATTGCCGTGGCACCGGCGGCCGTCCTGGCGCTGCCGCTGTTCGGCACCTGGGCCTTCAGCCTCGGGCCGCCGCTCGCCGCCTTCTACTTCAATCTCCTGTTCATGGGCTGCTCCGTCGGGCTTCTCGCCTCGGCCCTGGTCCTGCGTTTCGGATTGGCGGCCGAGAGCATCTGCTGGCTCGGCATCTTCCTGATGGCGCCGGTCGCCTGCATCTATTATCCGGTCGAGACGCTGCCGGTGTGGCTGCAGTGGGTCGCCTGGTCGCTGCCTGCGGCGCACGTGTTCGAGGGCATGCGCGCGGTGCTCTTCGACGGCGCCTTCCGCTGGGACCTGTTCGCCTCGTCGAGCGGGCTCAATCTGTTCTATCTCGCGCTGAGCGCCGGGTTCTTTTTAAGGATGTTCCGGGTCGCCCGCGAACGCGGCCTGCTCCTGCAACAAGGCGAGTAGAGCACTCTCATTTTTGTCAGCGCGGGGCAATATCACCCCCACCCCGGCCCTCCCCCATCAAGGGGGAGGGAGGAGTGCGCCGAGCGGTCTCAGAGTCATCCCCTCCCCCCTTGTGAGGGAGGGTCAGGGTGGGGGGTCAGATATGAGTCATTTGCGACCGGTGACCCTATTCCTTGTCGGTAACCCCCGCCTCGGCAAACGTCGCCATGCCTGCGTGGCATTCGGTTGCGGCGCGAAGCACGCCGACAGCGAGAACGGCGCCGGAGGCTTCACCCAGGCGCATGCCGAGATCGAAAATCGGTTGTTTGCCGAGGGCCTCGCTCAACAATTTATGCCCGGGTTCGGCCGACAGGTGGGCGATCTGGCAGTGATCGAGCGCGCCCTTGTGGGTCGCCTCCAAGGTGGCGGCGGCGGCGGTCGAGATGAAGCCATCGAGCATCACCGGAATGCGTTTGAGCCGGGCGGCGACGACGGCACCAGCGATGGCGGCCAGTTCGCGTCCGCCCAGACGGCGCAGGAAGTCGATACCGTCGGTGGCCAGATGATGGTGAAGAACCGTGGCCTCGCCGACCACCTCAACCTTGCCCGATAGGGCCTCGCCGGTGACCCCGGTGCCGGCGCCGGTCCAGTCGCCGGCGGAGCCGCCGTAAAGCACATGACAGATGGCCGCGGCCGAGGTCGTGTTGCCGATGCCCATTTCGCCCAGGCATAACACGTCGGCGGCGTTCGGCACGGCGTCCATGCCGGCCAGGATTGCGGCCAGGCAGTCGTCCTCATCCATGGCCGCTTCCTCGGTGAAGTCGTTGGTCGGATTGTCGAGATCAAGGGCAGTAACGGCGAGCTCGACGCCGAAGGTGTTGCACAACTGATTGACCGCCGCGCCACCGGCCTCGAAGTTGAGGACCATCTGCGCCGTGACCTCGCCCGGGTAAGCGGAAACACCTTTCTCGGTGATGCCGTGGTTGCCGGCGAAAACCCGTGCCGCCGGATTGTCCATGGCCGGCGGATGGCGGCCCTGCCAAGCGGCCAGCCAGATGCTCAGTTCCTCGAGCCGGCCCAGCGACCCCGGCGGTTTGGTCAGTTGCGGTTCACGGGCCCGCGCCCCTTCGGCGGCCGTCTCGTCGGGGCCGGGTAGGGTTTGGAGAAGGGCCCGGACGTCATCCAGACTGGCCGGTCTCTTTTGATCGCTCATGGTTCCGCCTCACGTGATGGGAGTTTGATTTTCATTGCTGACGACCTCACCTATAACCGAATCCCCAGACGGCGCACGAGAATTTTTCGAGGTTTACGGAACCGGTTATGGTCGACGGATCGGACAGCAAGGAAAGGCGAACCAGCGGAGCCGCGCGCCTTCTCCGGGACCCGCTGATCGCCGCCGCCTTCCTGACCCGATTGCCGGTGCGCCTCAAGGGCGGCATTCAGATGCATGACCTGGCCCCGGCGGCCTGGTCGTTTCCGTTGGTCGGTTTGTTCGTCGGCGCTTTGGCCGGCTCGGCGCTCTACGGCTTTTCCGAACTGAACCTGCATCCGCTGGCCTGCGCCGTCGCCGGGTTGGCGACGGCGGCGCTGGTTACCGGCGCCCTACACGAGGACGGTCTCGCCGACGTCGCCGACGGTTTCGGCGGCGGCGCCACCGCAGAGAAAAAACGTATGGTCATGCGCGACAGCCGCATCGGTGCCTTCGGTGTCATCGCGTTGATCGTCAGCTTCGGCTTTCGCATGGGCGTGCTCGCCGGCTTTCCCGGCCCCGGTACCGCCGCCGCCGCCCTTGTCGCATCGGCCGTATTATCCCGCGCGGTGGTCCCCGCGGTGATGGCCCTGTCGCGGCCCGCCGTCGGCGATGGCCTCGGGTATTCGGCCGGCCGCCCGTCGTTGTCGGTCGCCGCCGCGGCGTTCCTGATCGGCGCCGCCCTCGCCGTGCCGCTCTCCGGCATCGAAACTGCCCTGGTCGCGATGGCCGCCGCATCGGTCACCGCTTTCGCCGTCGCCCGCCTTGCCCGGCGCCAGATCGGCGGCTATACGGGCGATGTCCTGGGCGCCGTGCAACAGGTTGCGGAAATGGCCGTCCTGGCCGTGATGGGAGCGTTGATCCTATGAGCAAGACGACGAGATGGTGGTGGGTGCGTCACGCGCCGGTGGTCGGTGTCGACGGGGTGCTCTATGGCTCCGACGATGTCGAATGCGATACATCGGACCGCCAGTCCTTCGAGGGGTTGGCGCGGTTGCTGCCGGCCGACGCGCACTGGATGACCAGCCACCTCGGGCGGGCGCGGAAGACAGCCCAGGCCATCCGCGAGGCCGGCCTCGACTACCCGGAACCGGCGGTCGAGGAGCATCTGGGCGAACAGTGTTTCGGCCATTGGCAAGGCCAGCGGTGGGACGAGATGGAAACCATCGACCCCGACGCCTACGCCGCCTTCTGGGAAAAACCGGCACGAAACCGGCCGCCGGGCGGCGAGAGTTTCGCCGACCAGATCGAACGCACGGCCGGCGTCATTGAGCGGGTGACCGCCGAGAACCCGGGCCGCGATATCGTCGCCGTCGCCCACGGCGGCACCATCCGCGCCGCCATCGCCCACGTTCTCGGTCTGGCGCCTGAGGGCGGCATGTCCTTTACCGTGGACACCTTGTCGGTGACGCGGTTGGAGCACGTTTCGGGTGGACTCCTGCGCGGTCGCGGCACCGCTTGGCGGGTCGTCTCCATCAACCGGCCGGCGAGGTAGAACCGACGATGAGCGAATTTCCGCCGCTCACCGGTGTTGCCCTGGTCGTCGGCGGAGCCCGCTCCGGCAAAAGCCGTTACGCCGAGGATTGGGCGATGAGCCATGGTGACGGCCTTTACCTGGCGACGGCGGAGCCCGGTGACGCGGAGATGGCGGAACGGATCCGCCAGCACCGGGAGCGGCGCGGCGCACGCTGGACCACCAAGGAAGAGCCCATCGACATCGCCGTCACCATCGCCTGGGATGCCCGGCCTGAACGGGTCATCCTGGTCGACTGCCTGACGCTCTGGCTGAGCAACCTGATGGAGGCCGAGCAGAACGTCGACCATGCCACTCTGGCCCTGGTGCAGGCGCTGGAAAGCGCACGCGGGCCGGTGATCCTGGTTTCCAACGAGGTCGGACTCGGCATCGTCCCGGACAATGAACTGGCCAGGCGATTCATGGATTGCGCCGGGCGCCTCAATCAAGTAGTTGCAGGGGTCGCCGACCAGGTGGTGTTCATGGCGGCGGGGCTACCGATGTTTTTGAAAGGCGAGGGGCGATGAAAATTCCAACGACCGTGATTACCGGGTTTCTCGGTGCCGGCAAGACGACGCTGATCCGCCATATCCTGGACAACGCCAACGGCCGGCGCATCGCGCTGATCATCAACGAGTTCGGGGATCTCGGCATCGACCGCGAGATGGTCACCGGCTGCGGCATCGAGGGTTGCGACGACGATGCCATCATGGAACTGGCCAACGGCTGCATCTGCTGCACGGTCGCCGACGATTTCCTGCCGACCATGGGGATCCTGCTGGACCGTCCCGAACCGCCGGACCACATCGTTATCGAGACTTCCGGGCTGGCCCTGCCGAAACCCCTGGTCAAGGCCTTCAATTGGCCCGAGATCCGATCGCGCGTCACCGTCGACGGGGTCATCGCCGTCGTTGACGCACCGGCCGTTGAGGAGGGACGATTCGCCGACAATCCGGAAGCCGTACAGTCGATCCGCGAACTCGACGAGGCCCTCGACCACGAATCGCCGCTCGAAGAGGTGTTCGAGGACCAGCTCCTGTCGGCCGATCTGGTGCTCCTCAACAAGTGTGACCTGCTCGATGATTTCGCCGTCGAGCGGGTGCGCACGGTCGTTTCCCGGGAGACCGATCCGGCGGCCAAGATGATCTCGACGACCCAAGGCCGGGTCGACCCGAAGATCCTGCTCGGCATCGGTGGCGCCGTTGAGGACGTGATCGACGTGAGGCGCTCGCACCACGACGGCGAGGACGATCATGACCACGACGATTTCGAGAGTTTCGTGGTCGAGATCGAACGCCTCGATGAGCCGCAAGAATTGACCGACCGCATCAAGCGGGTCAGCACCGAACACGACATTTTGCGGGTCAAAGGCTTTGCCGACGTCGCCGGCAAGGACATGCGCCTTGTCGTTCAAGGTGTGGGGCCGCGTGTCCAGCACTACTTCGACAGGCCCTGGCAGACGGACGAACCGCGCCAAAGCCGCCTCGTCGTCATCGGCGAGACCGGGCTCGATCGCGAAGCCATCCGTTCGGCATTCATCACGCCGCTTTGACATGCACCTGCTCGCGGCCCAACCCGGCGGCATCGCCGACGGATCGGAAGCCGTCGACCTCGGACAGACGCCCGGCGATATCGTCTTCCTCTCGGCCGCCGACACGGAGTTGGCGGCAATGGCCAAGGCGCGATCGGGGATCGCCGCGGCGGATCGCGACTTTCCGACCCTGCGCCTCGCCAACCTCATGCACTTGGCCCACAACATGTCGGTCGACCTCTATGTCGATGCGGTCATCGAAAAGGCGAGCCTCGTCGTCGTCCGTATCTTGGGTGGGCGCGGATACTGGCCCTATGGGTGCGATGAGGTGGCGGCGGCCTGCGAACGCAACGGCGTTGCCGTCGCCTTCTTGCCCGGAGACGACCAACCGGATGCCGAACTGGCCCGGCTGTCCACAGTGTCGCCCGACGCCCAATACCGCCTATGGCAATACATGGTGCACGGCGGTCCGGACAACGCCGGCGATTTCCTGAGATTTGCCGCCGACCTCATTGGCCACGGGGCCGCGTGGCGTGAACCCCGGCCCCTGGTCAAGGCCGGACCCTACTGGCCGGGTATTGCCGTCGAAAGCGTTTCCGATCTCGAGCGGTATTGGACCGAAGGGGCACCGGTGGCGGCGGTCGTCTTCTACCGGGCCCTGGTCCAAGCTGCCAATACGGACGCGGTCGACGCCCTCGTCGGCGCTCTCGCCGAGGCCGGCCTCAATCCCCTGCCGATCTTCGCCGCCAGCCTCAAGGAACCGGTATCGGCCGGCATCATCGAAACTCTGTTTGCCGAGACGGCGCCGGATGTCGTTCTCAACGCGACCGGATTCGCCGTCTCGGCACCGGGGCAGGAGCGGACCAAGACCGCCTTCGAGGCCGGCCGCGAAAACGATCCACCGGTCGTCCTGCAGGTGGTCTTCTCCGGTTCCAACCGGGAGGCCTGGGCCGACGGTACGCGGGGACTCGGCGCCAAGGACATCGCCATGAACGTGGCGCTGCCCGAGGTCGACGGCCGGCTGTTCACACGCGCCGTATCGTTCAAGGGCCTGGCCCGGCGCGACGACGCCTGCGAGACCGACATCGTGTGTTATGAACCGGAGCCGGACCGTATGCGCTTCGTTGCCGAATTGGCGCAGGCCTGGGCGGCGCTCAGGCGTACCCCGGCCGCAGAGCGCCGCATCGCCATCGTGCTCGCCAATTACCCGAACCGTGACGGGCGGCTCGGCAACGGCGTCGGTCTCGACACGCCGGCCGGCACCGTCAATGTGCTCCGGGCCCTTGAGGGCGCCGACTACGGGGTCGACGGCATTCCCGAAGACGGCGACGCTCTGATCGACCGCCTCATGGCGGGGCCGACCAATGCCTTCCAGGACTTAGGTGCGCGGACCGTCAGCGAATGGCTGTCCATGGCCGACTACCAGCTCTTTTTCGCAAGGCTTCCCCTTTCCGTCCAAGATCAGGTGACGGCGCGTTGGGGGGCACCGGAAAGCGATCCGTTGTTTTTACCCGGCGAGGTCGATTGCGGGCGTTTCGCCATCTCCGCATTTCGTCTCGGCAATATAGCCGTCGGCCTGCAGCCGGCGCGCGGTTACAACATCGATCCGGAGAAGACCTATCACGACCCGGACCTGGTGCCGCCGCACGGATACCTCGCCTTCTATGCCTGGCTGCGCCGCGATTTCGGCGCCCAGGCCATCGTCCACATGGGCAAACACGGCAATCTCGAGTGGCTGCCGGGCAAGGCCCTGGCCCTGTCCGAGGGCTGCTATCCGGAAGCCGCCTTCGGTCCGCTGCCGCACCTCTACCCGTTCATCGTCAACGACCCCGGCGAAGGCACGCAGGCCAAGCGCCGGGCCCAGGCGGTCATCGTCGATCATCTGACACCGCCCCTGACCCGGGCCGAGAGTTACGGTCCCTTGCGCGATCTCGAACAGTTGGTCGATGAGTACTACGAAGCGGCCGGCGTCGACCCGCGCCGCCTCACGGTCCTGAAAACGGATATCCTGACGCTCTGCCGGGCCACTGGATTGGATGCCGACTGCGGCATGGAGATCGACGAGGACGAGGACCGGGCGCTGGCCAAGCTCGACAATTACCTCTGCGAATTGAAGGAGATGCAGATCCGCGACGGCCTGCATGTTTTCGGCGAGGCGCCAACGGGCCGCTTGCTCGACGATCTCCTGGTGGCGCTGACCCGCGTACCCCGAGGCGACGGCAAGGGCGAGGGGGCGTCCCTGCAGCGGGCCATTGCCGCCGACCTCGGCCTCGGGTTCGATCCCCTCGATTGCGTCATGGGGGAGCCCTGGGCCGGGCCGCGCCCGCAATCCCTTGTCGACCTCATGGCCGACCCCTGGCGCACCACGGGCGATACGGTCGAGCGCATCGAACGCCTCGCCGCCGGACTGACTTCCGGTAATCAGACGGTGCCGATCGAGTGGGAGCGGACGGCGACGGTGCTGCGAGCCGTCGACCGCGATCTGCGCCCGGCCGTCAGAAGCTCGGGTGCCGGCGAGATCGCCGGCCTGTTGACCGGCCTCGAGGGGTATTTCGTCGAACCGGGCCCGTCCGGCGCGCCAACCCGAGGCCGCCTCGATGTGTTGCCGACCGGGCGCAACTTTTATTCGGTAGACACCCGTACGGTCCCGACGCCGGCGGCCTGGTCGCTGAGTTGGAAATCCGCCTCGCTCCTGGTCGAACGCCACATGCAGGACCACGGCGAATGGCCGAAGACCGTGGCGATCAGCGCCTGGGGAACGTCCAACATGCGCACCGGCGGTGACGACATCGCACAGGCTCTGGCGCTCTTGGGTGTTAAGCCGCAATGGGACGCGGCGTCGCGCCGGGTCGTCGGTTTCGAGGTGTTGCCCGAGAGCGTGCTCGGGCGGCCGCGCGTCGACGTCACGCTCAGGGTGTCTGGTTTCTTCCGCGATGCCTTTCCGGCGTTGATCGACCTATTCGATTCGGCCGTGCGTGCCGTGGCGACGCTCGACGAGGCGGAGACGGCCAATCCGATCGCCGCCCGAGTAACCCGTGAAACGGACCTCCTCATCGCCGAGGGCGTCGAAACCGAGGAGGCGGTAAGGCGCGCCGGTTATCGTGTGTTCGGCTCCAAACCGGGCGCTTACGGTGCCGGACTGCAGGCTTTGATCGACGAACGCGGCTGGCAAACGGAAGCGGACCTGGCCCGCGCCTACGTGGCCTGGGGCGGCTACGCCTACGGCGCCGGTTCGGAAGGCCGGGCCGAACACGGGCTTTTCGAACGGCGGCTCGGAGCCGTCGAGGCGGTTATCCACAACCAGGACAACCGCGAGCACGACCTTCTCGATTCGGACGACTACTACCAGTTCGAAGGCGGTATCACCGCCGCCGTCCGCCACCTCTCCGGCGCCCAGCCGAAGACCTACCACAATGACCATTCGCGGCCCGAAACGCCGGTCGTGCGGACACTGGAAGACGAAATTGCCCGCGTCGTCCGGGCCCGGGTCGTCAATCCGAAGTGGATCGAGGGCGTCAAGCGCCACGGCTACAAGGGTGCCTTCGAGATGGCCGCAACCGTCGATTATCTCTTCGCCTTCGCGGCCACGGCCCATTGTGTCCGCGACCATCACTTCGACGCCGTCTTCGACGCTTACCTCAACGACGACGAAACCAGAGATTTCATCGCCGAACACAACCCGGCAGCCCTCAAGGAAATGGCCGAGCGTCTGTTGGAGGCGGAAGAACGGGGGCTATGGCGGTCACGACGCAACGACGCCCACCGGTTGCTGGCGTCGCTGGTCGCTTAGGCCTCGATCGACGTCACATGTCCGGCATGTCTTCAAGCGGCGGCATGCCCTCGAAAGACGTCAGGGCTGGGTCGATCAGATCCCAGGACGGGCCCCGTTTCGTGTAAACGACCATCTGCGGCTGGAACACCTCCGGATCGTCGAGACTGGAGGCGCGGGGAAAGATGACACCCGGCATGCCGCCATTGGTGGAATAAACGGCCGAGCCGCAGGTCGGGCAGAAACCGCGGCTGACCAAATTGCCGCTGTCGGCCGGTTTGTCGAAGAACCGCACCTCGCCGGTTACGGTGAACGCGTTTTCCGGCACCACCAGGTGCGAACAATGGCCCGACCCGCTCGATTTACGGCAATCCTCGCATTGGCAATGGGCGGCGGCGACGGGCTGGACGGCGCTTTCGTAACGGACGGCGCCGCACAGGCATCCGCCGGTAAATCCCTCGGACATGATCGTATTCCCTCCATGAACTTCGTGGTTAGTGACTTTTGTTTTGCAAGTCACTGGCAGTTTAGTCTTGTCTCTTTTATTATGCAAGTGACAATGGGCGTCATCTTGTCATTCCGAGTTCGAGGCAATACGTGGACCCGACCAACCGATCCCTCTGCCCCATCGCGACGACCCTCGATCTGGTCGGCGATAAATGGACGCTGGTCATCGTGCGCGATCTGTTGACCGGCAAGACGCGATACGGCGAGTTCCTCGAATCGCCCGAAGGCATCTCAACGAATATTCTAGCCGATCGGCTGAAGCGCCTGGAGGAAGAAGGCCTCGTTGAAAAGCGGGCCTATCAGGAGCACCCGGTCCGCTATGAGTACCGCCTCACGGAAAAGGGCCGCGGCCTGCATTCGGTGTTGCAGGAGATCTGCCGCTGGGCCAATCGCCATTTTCCTGATACCTGGGTGCCACCGGAATCCTTCATGCGGCCGCCCTCCGGCTAACCGAATCCGACAACGCCCTTCAAGGAGACCGACGGATGGACGAACTGACCCTGGCCCGCGCCGTGCACGTGGTGTCCATCGTCGCCTGGATCGGCGGCGTCTATTTCGTCACCTTGGTCCTGCTGCCGTCGGTCCGTCAAATGGCAAACCCGGAAGATCGCGCCGAGGCTTTCGAGCGCTTCGAGAACCGCTTCGCGCTCCATGCCCGGGTCGCCACACTGGCGGCCGGAGGCAGCGGTTTCTACATGGTCCATCTTCTCGATGCCTGGGACCGCTATGCCGATCCGGCCTATTGGTGGATGCACGCGATGACCGCGATCTGGGTGGTGTTCACCCTGGTGCTGTTTGTGCTCGAACCGCTGTTCCTGCACGCTTGGTTCTCGAGGCGGGCCCGCGAGAGTCCCGAGGCGACCTTCACGTTGGTCACGCGGTTGCACAGAATCCTGCTAACGGTAAGCCTGATAACGGTTGCCGGCGCCGTGCTCGGCGCCCACGGTTGAGCACCAAGATCGTCAACCAACCTTTATGTTTATCCCTCAGCGGTCGTGCGACAGCAGGCGCTCACGCAGGATTTCGGCCTCGACCTCCAACTCGCCGACGCCGAACTTGATGACGTCGTCGATGCTGATGATGCCGACCAGTTCATTGGCCTCGTTGACCACCGGGATGTGCAGATAGTGCCCGTGCAGCATCATCGCCATCACTTCCTTCAACAGGTGTTTCGGCCGGCAGACGTGCACGTGGTGGGTCATGATGTCGGACACGGGCTGCATCATGAACGAGAACTCGTTGTCCTTGGGATCGCTGCCCCAGTGATCGGCCATGGCATAGACGATGTCGCGCACCGCGATGATGCCCTCCGGGTGTTTACCGTCCTCGCTGATGACGGCACAGCCGACACGATCGTTCTTTAGCCGGTGAGCCACTGTCGAGATCGTGGCGTGGGGTTTGACGGTCACCAAAGGTGCGTTCTCGACCTTCAGGATTTCCTCGACTTTCATGGCGTTTGTCTCCCTTCGGATTGGCCCTGGAGTTGCTCCGAATCCTCAAAATAAGATTAGAACCGTAGACCGGTTCTGTCGATGACTTGAATCACCAAAAGAGGTCCCCAAGGCAGAATTTTTCGGTCACGCCGACCCCGGCAATCCGTCTACTTTTCTGTCACCGCGCCATCGCCGAGATGCCAAGTGCCGCCCGGCCGGAACGCGGAGAAAGCGAAGGCGAAAGTGACGTCGTAGACCGCGTCCTCGAGACCCTGGTCCGTTTTGCGCTGGACGGTGACATTCCCGATGTCGCGGCCGAAATGGATCCAGCGGGCGTCATGAATGGAGTTCTGGCCGGGTGACCAGGACAGCACCAGGTCGTCTACTTCTATCCGCCCTTTCTCCTTGAGGCGTTCGAGCGGCCAAGCTTGGTCGCCGACGATGACGGCGCGTTCCAGGGGAAGAACGCCCTCGGGAATGTCGAAGGGAAACCGTGAGCGTTTGTCCCGGCGGCTGTCCATGCGTACGTAAGGCGTCGTCCCGTAGGCGCGGGCCTTGGCATGGGTCGGGACCAGGACCTTGGCGTCCGGAGCGGCGCCTCGGAACAGCTCGAAACTCTCGATGCGGGATGGCAGCGGCTTCAGCGTCTTGCCGGTCAAGGTGCCGATGATCGCCTCGCCCATGAACTGCTGCCACCAGCTCTCGGTGTTGTGGTCGTACATGACCATGTCGAAATGCCGAAGGCGCCCGGTGTTGCCGAAGGCCAGCGTAGTGCCGTCGAGCCGCCGGTCGAATACGACGCCCGACGCGCAGAGCGGGCAATAACTGACCAGGATCGGAACGCCGCCGATGGTGTCGTTGACGAGCTCGTGCCAGAGCAGGACGCGCAGCGGATAGGCCCGGGTTTCGCCTGCGATCTCGACGCTGAGCACCGGTTCCAGAGGTCCGATATCGCGGATCTTGTCCGCCCGCTTGAAGGTCGGTGCCGAGATCGGGGTGATCGAATCGCGCCTGGCGCCGTCGGTTCGGATGTCCTCGAAAGGTACGCTGTGTTTGGAGAAATCGGTGGCCGGGAACTCCTTCATCCAACGCGCCGGGTCGGCCGCGGCCGTCAGTGGTCCCAGGACCAGGATGGAAAGGAACAGCGCCCAGGCGCCGATGCCGGGGACCGCCCCTCGTAAACGGTTCAACGCGGCGCTTGCTCGTGCCATGCCAGGATGGTACCGGAGTCATGAGATCGGCACAAACAGGGGATAGCATTGGCCATGGCCGAGGATGCAGACAAACCGGACGAGGAACAGGACCTGGACCGCCGCCATGCCGAGAAGATGGCCAAGAAAAAGGCGGCGCGCGACAAGATCCTGGCCACCAAGACCATCGAAAAGGGTCTGCTGATCGTCCATACGGGCAAAGGCAAGGGCAAGTCGACGGCGGCCATGGGCCTCGCCGTCCGGGCCATCGGCCACGGCATGAAGGTCGGCATCGTTCAGTTCGTCAAGGGCGTCTGGGAAACGGGCGAACGCGACGTTCTCGAGAAGTTCCCCGATCTCGTCACCATCAAGGCCATGGGCGAGGGGTTCTCTTGGGATACCCAGGACCGCCAGCGCGACATCGCTGCCGCCGAGGCCGCCTGGCAGACCTCGAAGGAGATGATCGCCGATCCGGCCTACAACCTGGTTATTCTTGATGAGCTCAACATCCCGCTCCGCTACGGCAACCTCGACATCGATGACGTGGTCGAGACGCTGAGAAACAAACCGAATGACTTGCACGTCGTCGTCACGGGCCGCAACGCCAAGGACGAGTTGATAGAGGCCGCCGACCTGGTCACCGAGATGACCCAGGTCAAGCATCCGTTCCGCTCCGGGGTCAAGGCGCAAAAGGGGATCGAATTCTGATGTTACACAATTTCCGGGTTCCGGCCGTCATCCTTGGCCTTGTCATCTTGGTGTCCGGTTGTGACCGCTGGGATGAACCGCCGGCGCTGACCACCAAGCACCTGGTTGTCGAGGCGGCGCAAACCATCGAGCGTTTCCGTGTCCACAAGGACCTGAAGAATTTTTCCGGCGAGCTCGATCAGGCGGCCGGCGTCGTCGTCCTGCCCAACGTCATCAAGGCCGGCTTTTTCGCCGGCGGCGAGGCCGGCAACGGGGTGCTCATGAAAAAGACCGCCGACGGCTGGTCCTATCCTGCCTTCTATACTTTGGGCGCGGCCAGCTTCGGATTGCAGGTCGGCGTGCAGGACACGGCCATCGTGCTGATCCTGCGCAACGGCGGGGCGCTCGATTCGATCCTCCGCCACCAGGGCAAGATCGGCGCCGACACCGGCGCCACGGTCTTCGTCCAGGGCGTCGGCATGGAGGCCTCGACAACGACCAACCTGGGTGCCGACATTTTGGCCTTCGCCAACTCCAACGTCGGCGCCTATCTGGGTGCGTCCCTGGAGGGCGCCGTACTGGCGACGCGCCACGATCTCAATCGTGCCTACTACGGACCCGACGCCACGCCCGACACCATCCTCTCCGGCCAGTCCAAGAACCCCGACGCCGATCCCCTGAGGCGCACCCTTGGCGAAGGCTGACCGCCCGCCCGCCCTGATGTTCCTGGGCACCGGGTCGGACGTTGGCAAGTCCCTGATCGTCGCCGGCCTCAGCCGGCTCTTCGCTGAACGCGGTCTCAAGGTCCGCCCCTTCAAACCGCAGAACATGTCGAACAACGCCGCGGTCACCGCCGATGGTGGCGAGATCGGGCGCGCCCAGGCCCTGCAGGCCCGCGCCGCCCGGGTGCCTTTGAGCGTTCACATGAACCCGGTACTCCTGAAACCGCAGACCGACGTCGGCGCCCAGGTCGTTGTTCAGGGACGGGTCGAGGGCAACGCCGACGCGCGGGCCTATCACGAGCTCAAACCGAAACTGCTGCCGCGCGTGCTCGACAGCTTCCATATCATCGGCCGGGACGCCGACCTGGTCCTGGTCGAGGGTGCCGGCAGTCCGGCCGAGGTGAATCTGCGTGAAGGCGACATCGCCAATCTCGGTTTCGCCCTGGCTGCCCAGGTCCCGGCTGTGCTCGTCGCCGACATCGACCGCGGCGGCGTCATCGCCAGCCTGGTCGGCAGCCATGCCGTATTGGAGGAGAGGGAACGGAACACCGTCGCCGGCTTCATCGTCAACAAGTTCCGCGGCGACAAGAGCCTCTTCGACGGCGGTGTCACCGAGATCGAGGGGCGCACCGGCTGGCAATCCTTCGGTGTCGTCCCCTATTTCGAGAGCGCCCGGGCGCTGCCTAAGGAGGACGCCCTGGCCCTGGACAACCGATCCCGCGAGACGAAAGCCGAGGCCGTCATCCGCGTCGCCGTACCGCGCCTCGGCCGCATCGCCAACTTCGACGACCTCGACCCCCTGTTCCAGGAGCCGGACGTGGAGGTCATCATCGTCGAACCGGGTCAGGCCATACCGGGCGATGCCCATGTGATCCTCATCCCCGGCTCCAAGGCGACGCTGGCCGATCTCAATGATCTCCGAAACAACGGCTGGGACATCGACATCCAGGCCCACCACCGGCGCGGCGGCCTCGTCGTCGGTCTTTGCGGCGGCTACCAGATGCTGGGCAGCCGCGTCGACGACCCTGACGGCATCGAGGGCCCAGCCACCGGCGCCCCCGGCCTCGGGCTGCTCGACGTCGAGACGGTCATCGGTGGCGACAAGCGCCTGGAGACGGTGGCGGCGACGGAAACGGAAGGCGGCCATAGCGTGACGGGCTATGAGATGCACATGGGCACGACACACGGTCCGGACCGCGAACGGCCCTGGTTCACATTCGACGATGGCCGCACGGACGGGGCGCGGTCGGCCGACGGCCGGGTCATGGGCGGATACATTCACGGCGTCTTTTCCGACGATGATTTCCGCAGCGCCTTCCTGGCCCGATTGCGCGACGGACGTGTCGCCGAGACGGGCTACGAAAGCACCGTCGAAGCAGCCCTCGACGGATTGGCGGAACACCTGGAAAATCACCTCGATGTCGAGGCGCTGATCGCCGCCGCCCGCTGACGCCGCCCAACCTCTTTGACACCTGACGATGGCTGCTTCTATCCTCGCGGGCGACCAATCATGGCTTCATCGTTCATTCGTTGCGGACCTACCTTATGGATTTCCGGCGCAGTCTCGTCCTTTTGTTCATGGCATTCATCGTGGCGGCCTGTGCGCCCGAAAAACCGCCGCAAACCGCCGGGCCCTATGACGGCGAGAGCCTGGAGACAAAGATCAAGGTGCTGCGGAACTTGGCTTCGGTTGGGGACGCCAAAGCCGAGTATGCCTTGGGCCAGCTCTATCTTTCCGGCGAGGGTGTACCGAAGGATGAAAAGACCGCCGCCATGTGGATCGAAAGAGCGGCGCATCGGGAGTACGCCGAGGCGCAGTTCGGTTTGGCAACCATGTACCAAGACGGGAAAGGTATGCCGCAGGACGATGAACTGGCTTTTCAGTGGTACAATCGCGCCGCCGACCAAGGGCACGCGTATGCGCAGAACAATCTCGGTGTCATCTATGACTCTGGCCGTGGCGTGCCGAAAAACCACGAAACTGCCGTGAAATACTATCGCCTGTCTGCAGAACAGGAGAACCCAGTTGCTCAGTCCAACCTGGGAAACAGTTACATGAAGGGCCAGGGGGTTCCGAAGGACGAGAATACAGGCATCGAATGGATCAAACGTGCGGCAAATCTGAACCATGCTAGAGCGCATTTGAGGAACGTTGAATCAAAATTAACGGTTTTCTGATTCCCTGAC
>Ga0066187_1000328_pt1 | contig 17199 bp, 14 predicted proteins | sample WorMetexBAHAMAS1_FD_58706 | JGI IMG/M metagenome (GOLD analysis project Ga0066187, IMG submission 58706) | Marine gutless worms symbiont microbial communities from Max Planck institute for Marine Microbiology, Germany - Inanidrilus exumae... | ecosystem: Host-associated > Annelida > Digestive...
GGTCAGGGAATCAGAAAACCGTTAATTTTGATTCAACGTTCCTCAAATGCGCTCTAGTCGCCTTTTTGCCGCCACTGGAACCCGTCGCCGAGAATCCGCCGCGTGGTGTCACGACGGAAGCGGTCAGGAACGTCGGCATCGCGGCCCTGATCGTAACATCACTGTTGTTCCTGGATCGCAGCCAGACATTCATCTATTTCCGGTTTTGATTTGGCCGGGTGCCGCGACAACCCGGCCTAACTCGAGGATCGATTAATACTATGTACGAAGACAAGAAGTTTCTTGCTGTTCTGCCCGCCCGCGGTGGGTCGAAAGGTTTGCCGCGCAAGAACGTGCTTCCGCTTGCCGGCAAACCGATGATCGCCTGGTCGATCGAAGCGGCGCAGCAGTCGCGCTACATCGATCGCCTGGTCGTCTCCACCGACGACGATGAAATCTGCGACGCCGCCATAGCGGCCGGCGCCGAGGTCCCGTTCATGCGCCCCAAGGAACTGGGGCAGGACGATACGTCGGTTTACGACGTGCTGTTTCACGTCCTCGACGCTCTCGAAGAATCCTACGATTACATCGTTTTACTGCAATGCACGTCGCCGCTACGCACGGTGGCGGACATCGACGGCTGCATCGAGTTTTGCATGCAGATCGGTGCACCATCGTGCGCCGCCGTGGTGGAGCCGGCGAAATCGCCCTACTGGATGTTCAATCTTGAGGCGGACCACAAGATGGTGCCCCTACTACCGCAAGAGAAAATCCCATATCGCCGGCAGGACCTTCCTATCACATACGCGATCAGCGGTTTGATGTACGTTTCCAGCATCCCGTGGTTTCGGGAAACGAAATCGATGCTGGCAGAGGGAACGATCGGCTATCCGACATCGAACGAGAACACCATAGACGTGGATTCGGCGATCGATTTCAAGCTTGCCGAGATCAAATTGGAAGAACGTTTACACGACACCGCGAATCAGTAATTGAAACGACATGGAGAGCCCCGATGAGCGAGGTATTGAAAGGCAACTTCGAGACGGAGAAATCCGTGGAGAAAAAAGACGACGCCCCAGAGAACCTGGAAAAGCGATTTGAGCGCGAAGCGATGAAACGTCTGGGTGGTAGCATCGCCTTCGTTTCCAAACAAAAAGTCAAGTGGGATCTGGAAGACTAGGAGCGCGATCCATGTCGCAACCACGCCCGCAAGGTGAGCTCGGCCGTCAACTCGTCGAGCGAATGGCGCAGATGACCGCCGACCGTGTCGAAGGCATGGCCCTGGCCAATGCCGAACGCAACGGCCCGCTGGTCGCCGGCGGACAATCGATCGCGGCTTTGCGGGATATGGCCATCGGCGCCAGCGGCCGGGCGATCATTATCGCCGCCGGACCGAGCATCAAGAGGCGCGACCCGATCAAGGTGATCAAGGAAACCGGCTTCGAAGGTGCCATCATCGCCACCGAAAGCGGCATGCCCTATTGCCTGCGAAACGGCGTCATCCCCGACCTAGTGGTCACCGCGGACCCGCATCCGGCCCGCATTGTCCGCTGGTTCGGCGACCCCAACTTGGAAAAAAACGGGCTCGAGGACGACTATTTCCGGCGCCAGGACATGGACGAGGCCTTGGCTCGCGAGCACGAGGTCAATCGCCAAATGCTGTCATTGATGGATCGGCACGGAAAAGAAATCCGCCTGGCGCTCGCCACCACGTCGTCGAACGACGTGGTCGATCGGGCGCATGGGATCGGCATGCAGATTTTTTGGTGGAATCCGATGCTCGACGACCCAAATGGGGAAGGGAGCGTGACGCGCAAGCTCTACGCGTCGAACCGGATGCCCTGCGTCAACGCTGGTGGCAACGTAGGCACCGCCGCTTGGATGTTCGCCGACGTGGTATTGGGGAAAACCCACATCGCCCTGACGGGAATGGACTTTTCATATTATGGCGATACACCCTATCGCAAGACGCAGTATTATCACGAAGCCGTCGCCCTCGTCGGCGAGGACGGTCTCGATTCCGTGTACATGCATGTTCACAACCCCTTTACCAAATCCGACTTCTTCACGGATCCGGCCTACATGTGGTACCGCGAAGCCTTTCTGGAGTTGGCCAAGGACGCCGATGGCGCGATCTACAATTGCACCGAGGGCGGAATCCTGTTCGGCGACAACATCACCTTCATCCCCTTACGGGAGTTCATCGAGAAGGCCGGTGTCTGACCGTTTGCTCCCGCATCAAATGAAAACAAGGCTCTTGCCCGATGGCTAAAGTTCTTTTCATCAACCCCGTCGTCCGCGAAGAGGATGTCCCCCGGCACGTTCCTTACGGAATTGCGCTGCTAGCGGCGATCAGCATGGAACGCGGACATCTGGTGCAAGTCTACGACTCTAACGCTTGGCGCCTGGGCGAGGACGTGCTCCGCGACGTCCTGCGGGCCGACCATTGGGACGTGGCGGCACTCGGCGGCATGACTACGACCTATGCATCGGCGAAAGAGATCGTGCGGGCGGCACGCGAGGAATGTGCCGACGCGACCATCGTTCTCGGCGGTGGAATCCTGACGTCCCTGCCACGCGAAATGATGAACTGGCTGAAAGAGGTCGACATCGGCGTCATCGGCGAGGCGTTCGAGACCTTTCCCGAGATTCTCGACATGATTGACGCCGGGAACGCGGACTGGACGCGGATCAACGGCACCATCTCGCGCATGCCGGATGGCGAGTTGAAAATGGCGCCGATTCGCCAGTTGATCGAGGACCTCGACGTTCTTCCTTATCCCGCGTGGGACCTGTTTCCACTTGAGGAGGTCTATTTCAAGAATTCCGAAGTGCTCTATTCGGAGGAAGGCATGCTCGCGTCTCGGCGTCTGGATATCAATGCATCCTACGGCTGTTCGCTGATTTGCCGGTATTGTTACCATCTCGGCATCGCCGGCGACATGCGCTACGAGGAAAATGACACGGGTGAAACCGTCCCGGTTTTCGACCGCCCGGAACAGTACAGCCGCCAAATCCGGTACCACAGCCCGGAATATATCGTCGGCATGGCGAAGCACATGTACGACAAATACCGGATCAACTTCGTCGCCTTCCTCGACGAGAACCTGATGACCATGGACAAGTATTCAGGCCGCACCTGGATGAAGCGGATCTGCGAACTGTGGCATGAAAACGGCCTTGTGCCGGAGTACAGTTACGACGAGAACGGCGACATCAAGGGCTGGAAGGGCATTCACTGGTCCGGCACCAGCCATGCCACGCTGTGCACCCAAGAAATTCTCCAAACCATGCGCAAGGCCGGCTGCTCGCACCTCGTCTACGGTTATGAATCCTTTGCGCCGCACGTGATGAAAACCATCGGCAAGGGCGCAACGCCGTCGACCAACCTGCGTAGCTTCTTTTGGACCCTGGAAGCCGGCATCCGACCGATTCCGAACATGATCATCGGTTTTCCGAACGAGGATTTCGAATCGATCCGCCTCAACATGAAGGCCTGGGACGACCTCGGAATTACCGTTAAGCCGCACTTCGCGACGCCCTATCCCGGCTCGGAATGGTTCACCGTCTATAGGCCCTACATCGAGGCCCAGTACGGCGGCGATTTGGAGAAGTTCATCGAGGATCTGGGCGACGCCAGCGCCATTTCGGCGGTCATCTCGCATAACTTCAATCCGGTCGAATTGATAGGGTTGCGCGATCTGATGCTGAAACGCGACTACGCCAAGCTCGAAGCCTATGAAAAGATCTGGCGGAACAACCACGGCATCAAGGAAGGCGAGCCGTCAACGCTGTTCGGCCGCGAAGACCAAAAGGCCGCGAAGACCGTCTGACCGGCGATCACTTCAGACAACCCACCCCAAACGAACCCATGACTTATTTCATCCTGTCCGGACGAACCCTGCCGCTGTTGCTGTGGCTGGTGCTGCGTCGAAAACCGGTGTGCGTGATCAAGGTGATCGCGGAGTTCCCGGGCTTCGGTCCGCTTCTGGAGCGATTGGTTGGGCAGTTGCAACATCGCGGCCACGCGCGGCCGTTGGAAGACGAGCTTCCCGAACTGACCCGCTATACCGGCCTCGATTTTTTCGCCAACACCAACTTCCGTTACGACCGGATCGAGGACTGGGTCGAGCGGACCTTCGGTTTCGACGTCCACGGGCCGGTGCTCGGTGACCTGGCCATTGCCTACAAGAAGGTGATTTGGGCGAAAGTCTATAGTCTCGCCCAGTGCGCCATTGTCATTCAGCGCCTGCTCGAAACCAAAACCGAAAACGATTTCAAGGTTCTCGGCACCACCGGCCATATGAGCGAAATCTACCAGAACCACTATGGCCGCCCCCTGCCGGACCGCGCGCCAGTTGTGCGCCCGGAAATCCCACATCCGGCGACCAATTTCCTGATCACGGTGCTGGCGATCTTCCATGCATCGGCATGGATTGCCGTTCGCATGCGGTTTCGTGTTGCAGCGCCGGAGGACACCTTTTTCGGCACCAACCTAACGTCGATCTACAAGCTCTCGGAAAAGTCCAAACCGTATTTCGAGGCCGTCGGCGATCATTCAAAAATCCGCCTCATCCTCAATACGCCGGCAATGGTCGATATCGCCAGGGGCAACATCTCTGATATCCACTATGGTTTGCGCGGCGACGGCCGCTACACCGTCTCCGAAGGTTTCGCCTTGGCCGCCGCGACCGTGGTGGCAATGGTGCGATTCCAGCTTCATTTCGGTGGCTATCCGGCCATGTTCTTCATTGCGATCATTTTGCTTCCGTTCAAGCGTGCGGTGTACCGGGGCTTGTTCAACCGCTACCGGTTTTCGTATTTCTTCCTGTCCAATGAGTATTCCGAGGAAAGCGCGGTTTTGGCCAGCGAGGCCCGCCGGGTCGGCTGTACTGTCATGGGCCGTATCCACGGCGTACCAGTAACCGAGATTCTGCAGCCGGTCTGGCGTCACATCGACATGGATATCTGCTATCTGCCGCTGAAGATTCCATTCGCCACCGATTACCGCAGAACCTGGCCGGAGGCCATGACGTTACGCCCGGTTCGATCACGCGGCCTGATCGAGCGGCGTCGGCAGCAAGCAAATACCGCGAAATCGAATGACATCGTGTTCTTCTTCAATGCCGGCATCTATCTGGAACAAACCACCGAGACCGTCCTGGCCGTGGCGCGTGCGTTTCCGGATAGGACCGTCTACCTCGGGGTCAAGGGGAACAGGGTCGTCGAGAAGATTTGCGCCGATATGGTGGCGGAACTGACGGTGGCGGAGGAGAACATCGTCAAACCCGACGCCCTGTCCTACGATCTGATGTTAATGGGCAGCTACGCCTTCGTCGATTTCTCGACCATCGCGATCGAGGCGGTACAGTTTGGCCTGAACACCTTCGTCCTCGACTTCCGTCCGGAGGACCAGCCGTTGTTGTATCGGCAGCTTCCGGATTTTTGTGTACGCAGCCCCGAGGAAGCGATCGAACGAATTTGGGATTTGGAATCGGGTCAATGCCGGTACCCGAAGGAACAATACGAAAAGATCATGGGCCTTTCGGAGAAATCCATTTCCGAAGCGATGGCCGAGGATCTTTATGGCACGCCGCCAAATTCCGCTGTCGCGCGGATCGTCTGAAACGCGGTGAAACGGTCGGCAACCGGCGAGGTTGAAATCATCAATTCGAAACCTTACGTGAGGTGTCTGTTGATACGGACCGACGGTATCCGGCGATCATCGGATCAATGCGTCGAATTGACACTTCCGAACGACACGTAGAGACAGCTTGATACAGATGAAAAATCCGTTTCAACCGCACTACGACCTTTGCAATGCCGGCAACTCAAAAGAGAAGCTCGCGTCGCTGCCGGAGTTTCCGCACATTATCGACATCGAAATGACCAACACCTGCAATTTCAGGTGCCTGATGTGTCCCACCGGCAACTACTCGCAACGCCGGAAGTCCGGGTTCATGGACCGGGAGGTCTATTACAGAATTCTGGACCAGTTGGCTGAGCGCAAGACGCCGTTGCGGTTCATCCGTTGGGGTGAGCCGCTATCCCACCCGGATATCCTCGAATTTATCAGCGCCGCGACGGAACACGGCATCATCACCCACCTGAACACCAACGGCAGCAACCTCGATCGGCACCGGATCGAGGACATCATCGCCACCGGCCTGTCCAGCTTGAAGTTTTCGTTCCAGGGCGCGGACCGGGGATCCTATGCGGAGATGCGAAATATCGATTTCTACGATGAGCTGGTGGAAATCATTAAGCTCTTCCATGACATCCGGGGTGATCGCACATTTCCTTATTTGGCGTTGTCAACCACGGTGACGAACGAGACACCGGAAATGATCGAGAACTTCCGCCGCACGATCTCTCCCTATGTCGACAAACTCGACATCGGCAAAACGTTGCTCGATTTCATCGACCTCAACGCCGTTCGCCTGCGGCCACACGAGGTCGAAATGCTGAAGAAGCTGAAAAAACAGGAGTCCGTTGATAAAGTTCACCCTGAATGTCCCGAGGTGTTCGACAAGCTCGCTATAAATTGGAACGGCGAAGTGACCGCGTGCTGCATGGACTCCGACAACATCATGGTGGTCGGTGATGCCAGAACGGACTCGCTTATCGATATCTGGAACAGTCCCAAACTGAACGAATACCGCCGGATTCTCGCTGACATGCGTCACGACGACCTGCCGCTTTGCGCCAACTGCTATGAAACGCACGGCTTTCACGCCAAGGCCCCCGGTCAGGCTGGCAACGGTAAATCGGAAAGCGCCGAGGCGCCGACCACCACCTAACCGCAACTTTTCGACGACATCGAGACGGCGCCTGGCGCGGCGGCAACCGCTCGCTAGCGCGCCCGCCGACGGCCGTCTCCCGAGACCAGGAACAATTTCAGACACTGCATGGGCACAACGATGGACGAACAGCATAATACCGAACTCGACCGCATCGCCTTTCAACTCAATGCACACCTTCCCGCAGGTTACCAATCGGAAATCCGCACTGAAGGTGAGCGGTTTCACGATGGGGTACTCGCTCCGCGGTCCTTGGCTGCGCGCAAGGTTTTAATCGTTGGTGGAGCCGGCTATATCGGTGTTGAGCTCACCTCGCATCTGCTGGAGAGCGGATACGCGGTCCGCAGCACCGACAACTTCACCTATGGCTTCGAGAGCACGGTCTACCCTTTCCTGCGCCATCCTCATTTCGAATTCCGCCGCGGCGACCTCTGCGACCCCGATCATATTGCTGACGCCTTGCAGGGCGTCACCGACGTGGTCATTCTCGCCGGGCTGGTCGGCGATCCAATTACCAAGAAGTACCCGCAGGAATCGGACCGGGTGAACCTACAGGGTATTCAGCGCCTGCTCGATCAACTGAACGGCCGGAAACTGAACAAGGTGATCTTCGTTTCCACGTGTTCCAACTACGGACTGATCCCGGAAGACGCGGTCGCAGACGAGGACTATGAACTGAAGCCGCTGTCGCTCTACGCGGAAGCCAAGGTCGCAGCGGAAAAGGCCGTTCTCGATTCGCGTGGCGCCGTAGACTACCACCCCACTGTATTGAGGTTCGCCACGGCGTTCGGCATCTCCGGGCGGATGCGCTTCGATTTGAGCCTGAGCGAGTTCACCCGAGAACTCTACGTCGGCAACGAACTGCTCGTATACGATCCCGATACCTGGCGTCCCTACTGCCACGTCCAGGATTTTTCGGAAGTGATCCGCCGCGTGTTGGAAGCACCCGTGAAAAAGGTTTCGTTCGGTGTGTTTAACGCCGGTGGCGACGCCAACAACCGTACCAAACGGATGATGGTCGAAGAAATCGCCGACTTCGTCCCGAATGCGCGCATTCGCTACAAGGAACAGGGCGTCGACCCGCGCAACTATAGGGTCGATTTTTCCCGCATACGCGATACGCTGCATTTTGAGCCGCGCTGGACAGTGACCGACGGGATTACCGAACTGGTGGCAGCACTCAAGCAGAACTTATTCCACGATTTGGCGGCGTATCGGAATTTCTACGGCAATTATCAGATCCCCGCGCTGGATTGAACGCAGATGATTCCTCTCGCGATCCCCGATCTGTCAGGCAAGGAAGCCGAGTATCTAGGCGAGTGCATTAGCTCGACCTTTGTCTCCTCCGTCGGCCCTTTCGTAGACCGGTTCGAACAGACACTCGCCCGCGAATGCGGCAGCGACGGCGCTGTCGCGACTTGCTCCGGAACAACGGCGCTGCATGCCTCGCTTTGGGCTGCCGGGGTCGGGCCGAACGACCTAGTCGTGTTGCCGGCCTTCACCTTCATCGCCAGCGCCAACGCCATCTCACACTGCGGCGCCAGCCCCTGGCTGGTCGATATCGATGCCGAAAGCTGGACCCTCGACCCGGCGGCACTCGAGCGCGCGCTCGAAACCAAGACCGAAGCCGATGGCGACCGTCGGGTACACCGGCAATCTGGACGCCGGGTGGCGGCAATCATGCCGGTTTACACGCTAGGCACGCCCGCCGACATGGACCGGATCGTCGATATCGCCGAACGCTATGGGTTGCCGGTGGTCGCCGATGGTGCCGCCGCCATCGGCGCCAGTTATCGCTCACGCCCCATCGGCCAGCTCGGTGCACAGTTTTCGACCCTGTCATTCAACGGCAACAAGACGCTGACCACCGGCGGCGGCGGCGCCATCCTGGCGCGCGACAAGATGCTTCTCGACCGGATCCGGCACCTGACGACGACGGCCCGGACCAGCCGCAACTACGATCACGACGAGGTTGGATTCAATTACCGCATGACCAACCTTGAGGCCGCAGTCGGTTGCGCGCAAATCGAACGCCTTGATGCCCTGGTCTCGTCGAAACGGCGAATTCGCGAAGTCTACGACACAGCCTTTCGCGACGTTCCCGGCCTGGGTCCGTTTCCACAACCGGTTTGGGCGAACAGCGCCTGCTGGTTTTCCGGTATCGTCTGCGGCAACGAAGCGATGCCCGTCACCGATGCCTGCGCCCTGCTCATGGACAGAGGCATCGACGCGCGGCCAGCCTGGAAACCGGTGCATCGCCAGTTGCCCTACCTAGACGCCCCCAGGGAAGAGCTTACGGTCTCCGAGAACATTTGGGCACGGGCGATCACCCTACCCTGTTCGACCGCCATCACGGATTCCGAGCTAGACCAGGTCATCGCCGCCGTGAAAGACGTTCTTGGCTAACCAACGAACCGATAAACACATGACCGCACCGATGAAAGTTTGCTTCGTTTCCGGCGCGCGCGCCGACTATGGGTTGCTGTATTGGATTATGCGCGGAGTGGCCGAACATCCGGCACTGCAATTGCAACTCGCCGTCACCGGCATGCACCTTTCACCCGCGTTCGGCGAGACGGTTCGCGTCATCGAGGAAGACGGTTTCAATATCGATGCGCGGGTCGACAGCCTGCTTGCGAATGATTCGTCGGTGGCTACGTCCAAGTCCATCGGATTGGGGGTTATCGGGTTCGCCGATGCATTTGAAAACCTACGCCCGGACTTGGTGTTCATTCCGGGCGACCGTTTCGAAGTGTTCGCGGCGGCTATCGCCGCTCACATCGCCGGCATCCCCATTGCTCACCTAGCCGGCGGCGACGTGACCGAAGGCGCCTTCGACGACGCCATTCGCCACAGCATCACCAAGATGGCGCACCTGCACTTCGTCACCAACGAAGCGGCAGAGCGACGAGTCCGCCAAATGGGCGAGAGCCCCGAAACGGTGCATCTGGTCGGCAGTCCGGCGCTCGACCATGTCCATCAAATGGTCTTGCTTTCGCGGGCGCAATTCACCGAGAGGACCGGATACGGATTTCGCCCTAAGAACCTGATCGTCACCTACCATCCGGAAACCCGGAGCAAGCAGCCTGTGGAGGAGCCGTTTCGGGAGTTGCTCGATGCCCTGGGCGAACTCGGCGATAGTTTCGGCGTGCTGTTCACACGGCCAAATGCCGATAGCCAAGGCTCCAAGATTTCCGCCATGATCGATCAATTCATCTCCACCCATTCACATGCGAAGGTAACGACCTCACTCGGGCAGTTGGGTTACTACAGCGCTCTCAAGCTATTCGACGCGGTCGTTGGCAACTCGTCCAGCGGGCTCTACGAGGCGCCGTCGTTCGGCATTCCGACGGTGAATATCGGCGAGCGCCAGCTCGGACGCGAGAAGGCCTCTTCGGTCTTCGATTGCCCGGCCGAGCGCGATGCGATTGGGCAGGCGATCTCAAGGGCTCTGGCGACGGATTGCACGGAAACGCAAAACCCCTATGGCGACGGGCGCAGCACACCCCGGATTGTCGACGTGCTTGAGCATTGCTCGGAGATCCGCCAATGGCCAAACAAAGCCTTCAACGATTTCACATGACCATTGAACACCCGCCCGTCTTTATTATTGCCGAAATTGGCGTCAACCATAACGGCTCTCTCGCCATGGCCACCAAGATGGTCGACGTCGCCGCGGATGCGCGCGTCGACGCTGTGAAATTTCAGGGCTTTTCCGCCGAGCGCTTGGTCACCCCGTCAGCGGCGAAAGCGGATTATCAGTTGGAGAAGACCGACAGGGGCGAAACCCAATTCGAAATGCTGTCGCGGCTGGAACTAACGAAGGCCGATTTCCTTGCCTTGCGGGATCATGCGGTCACGCGCGGGGTTGAATTTCTGATGACGCCATTTGATCTCGACTATGTAGAGTTTATCAATTCCGACTTGGGACTATCCCGATACAAGCTGGGTTCCGGTTCGCTAACCAATGGGCCCATGCTGCTGCAGGCAGCGCGAACCGGAAAGCCGGTCGTCCTGTCGACTGGCTTGTCGACGCTCGACCAGATCGGCACGGCGCTGTCAGTGCTCGCCTTCGGATATGTGGCCGGTCCGAACGAGATGCCGTCGGCCGAAATCCTGCGCACCGACTACGCACCGAAGGATCATACCGCGCTTTTGCGAGACAAGGTGACGTTGCTGCATTGCACGTCGGAATACCCGGCCGACTTGGACGACGTCAATCTGCGGGCGATGAACACCATCCAGCAGGCCTTCGAGGTGCCGGTGGGATATTCGGACCATTCGCTGGGCACCGTGGTTCCGGCGCTGGCCGTCGCTGCTGGTGCAGTGGTGATTGAGAAACACATGACCTTGGATCGCGATCTTGATGGTCCCGACCACGCGGCCTCGGTGTTGCCGCATGAAATGGCCGAGATCGTCGCTTCCATCCGACGGACCGAAACCCTACTCGGATCACCGCTCAAGCAACCAACCGCCAAGGAGCTGAAGAACGAATACGTCGTTCATCAAAGCCTGATCGCGGCGCGCGACATCATGGCCGGCGAGCCGTTGAGCGAGGACAACATGGTTGTCATGCGGCCGGGCGGCGGCGTCTCGCCGATGCAGTATTGGGATTGGCTGGGCAAACCGGCAAGCCGCGGCTTCTCTAAATTCGAGAAAATCGAATGAGCAGCTCTCCTTGCATCGTTATCGGCGCCGGTGGCCATGGTGTCGTGACGCTGAACGTTCTGCTGTTGAACGGCCGGAATGTCATCGGCATTGTCGATAGAAATCCCGCCCTGCACGGAGCCGAGGTGCTGGGCGTTCGGGTAATTGGCGACGACAGCAAGATACTTGATTATCCTCCCGATGAAATTCACTTGGCAAACGGCGTCGGCTCGACGAGTTCGCTGGCAAATCGTCGCGCGGTGTACGAGCGCATGACGGAACTGGGTTACCGCTTTTGCACCGAGGCCCACCCGGGATCGGTAATCGGCCAAGGCGTGGAGTTGGGCGAGGGCGCACAAATCATGGCAGGCGCCATGGTACAGCCACGCTGCCGGATCAGCCGGAACACCATCGTCAACACCGCCGCGAGCATCGATCATGACACCGTCATCGGCAGCCATTCCCATGTGGCGCCGGGCGTCACGGTCTCAGGCGGGGTGACGATCGGTGACGACGTCCACGTAGGTGCCGGCGCAACAATCATTCAAAACGTCTACATCGGCGACGGCGCCGTGATCGGCGCGGGTGCCGTGATAATTTCAGACGTAGACAGCAATGCATTGATGGTCGGCGTCCCAGCGCGAAGGATTCGATAATGGAACAATGGCAAGAGCTTTTGGTCTCTCCCATGCTGCCGGTTTCCGAAGCCATGACAATGCTCGGAAATCCGGCGAAGCAAATTCTGCTGGTGGTCGACACAAATCAGAAACTTTTGGGTACGGTGACCGACGGCGACATCCGTCGCGGCGTCCTGGATTTAGTGGCGGTCGATCAGCCGGTTTCGAAAGTGATGAACCCGTCGCCGGTAACCACCGGTCCGGACGATCCGATGCCGGAAACCTTCAACCGCCTGACCGGATCGCGGGTCCAGGCAATTCCGATCGTCGATGAGTTGGGGCGGATCATCGGGCTGAAACCGGCAGGCCCTGATCAAAGCTCGGCGGAGAATGCCAATAGCTGGGTGGTGCTGATGGCCGGCGGCCTCGGCAGGCGTCTGCAGCCGCTGACCAACAATGCTCCGAAGCCGATGCTCATAGTTGGCGAAAAGCCCCTCCTTGAAACAATTCTGGAAACCTTCATCGAACACAAGTTCCGTCGCTTTTTCATCTCTATCAATTACCGCGCCGACGTAATGAAAGAATTCTTCGAGGACGGCCAGAAATGGGGTGTAGAGATCGAATACCTGGAAGAATCGACCAAATGCGGCACTGCCGGCGCCTTAAGCTTGATCAAGGAGGAGTTGGAAGAACCCCTGATCGTGATGAACGCCGATTTGCTGACGCGGGTGAATTTCACCCAACTTCTAGAGTATCATCGCGAGACCGGATCCGACGCAACCATGTGCGTGCGCGAGTACGATTTCGAGGTCCCGTATGGCGTCGTCGAAATCGAGAACAACAAGATTCTAGATATCAACGAGAAGCCCGTTCAGCGTTTTTTCGTCAACGCGGGAATCTACGCACTCAACCCGAAACTGATCCAACTTATCGAACCGGACACCTATTTAGACATGCCCGTGTTCTTCCGTTCGCTGACCGAAAAGGGTTATCAGGCATCGGCATTTCCGATCACCGAGTACTGGATGGATATCGGACGGATCGATGATTACCAGCGCGCCAATAAGGATTATTTCAACAAGTTTTGACCGCTCGTCGTGAACCAAACATGGTCGTCCAGCTTCGTCAATCCCGCCACCTAACCAGTTCCGATCCCGAGATTCCGTGGTTCGCCGTCATGGCAGACCGGCGCCCGAATCTCGACGACAGGCAGCGCATCCGCGGCATCGCGCGGCGCCTTGAACGTGCCCTGGAAGATCGCGCCGACGAATGGCGCGCCATTGCCAGAAACGTCCAGACCGGTCGTAGCGGTTGGCTTTCACAAGCCGCGAGTTGCAATCCCTCGCTTTCGGATTTTGGAGCAACGCTGGCTTGGCACAGCCTGGTGACGGAGTTCGCCGCCACGCCACAACCAGTGCTCGCCGTTTGCGACGATCCCTGGCTGTACCGCGCCCTGGGGAGTATCGACGGTGTTCGTGCCGAACACCCGCCGACCTTGTTTTGGCAAAACCTATGGCTTTCAGTTCGCGGCTATGCCGCCCGCGCCCGTGCGGCGGTTCGATACGGATTTTGGTGCCTGAAGCTCAAACGCCGCGCCGCCGGCTTTCAACGCGGACAAAACGCGATACTGGTTTACGGCCATCCCGACAGCGACAGTTCCGGTCAAGACGCCTATTTCTCTGACATCATGCGCGACCTGCCGGGGCTGGCCCGGGTTTTCCATGTCGATTGCAAATTGCCGGCCTTCATGTCTTTTGCCCCGGACCCGGCCAGCTACAGCATGCACGGTTGGGGTCGATTGGGTTTTTTGTTGTCGCTACCATTCAGGAAATGGCGGCCAGGTCGGCACCGGAACGCCGATGCGGTTGATTGGCTGATCGCGCGTGCCGCAGCCCGCGAGGGCAGCGGCGGTGTTGCTGCAGCGGTCGCCTGGGAGTGCCATTGCCACGGTCGCTGGCTTCGAGCCGCACAGCCAAAGACGGTCGCCTGGCCGTGGGAAAACCATCTTTGGGAGCGCGATTTCGTCCGCGTCGCGCGCAAAAACAAGGTGCGCACCTTTGGCTATCAGCACACCACCGTGGGACCGCATATGTGGAATGCCAGTCCCGATACCAATCCCGACGGCTTGGATACCGTCCCCGACAAGGTGATCGCCAACAGCCCCGCCCACGCGGATGATATCGGTCACCACGGCATCGCGCGCGAACGCATTATCATCGGAGGTGCCCGGAGGTTCTCGAAGCCCCGGAAAATCCATTTCGACCCAGCCGGTCCGGTTTTCGTTGCCCTACCAAGCAGCCTTTCAGCAGCGCGCCAGCTTTTGCGGGCTGTCGAGCGCATCGCCCGGGATTTCGAAGACTGGCGGTTCCTGGTCAAGGAACACCCGCTTTATCCGTTGCCGTTCGAGGATTGTGAGCGCTTGCGACGGACAATCGAGCCGTTGCAGTGTCAGCCGAGTGTCGCGGCGGTGATCTATTGCGCCAGCACGGTTGGCATCGAAGCTGCACTGGGGGGAATACCGACCCTTCGCTTTCTTGATGAGAGGCGACCGGCCATGAACATCGCTCCTTCCGGCCTTTTCATTCCCGCCGCTGACGACGACGATTTGGCAGATCGCCTGCGCAACTTGCAGCTTCCGGATAGCGTTCCGTCCTGGGACAGTGTGTTCGCACCGGTCGATCGCACCGTTTGGAAGCAAGTGTTTCAAGAAGACGTCCGCTAAGGTCCGGCCCGTCATCCCGAATCTGAACCGCTTGTGCGGCGGTTCCCAATGCAAGAAGGAAACGAGTTATGAATAAGTGCATCGTCACGGGCGGCGCCGGTTTCATCGGCAGCCACCTTGTCGACCGGTTGCTGGCAGACGGGCATCACGTGATCGCTATCGATAATTTGGCAACGGGCCGTGAGGATAATCTTCAGGCTCACGCCGGCAACCGGCGCTTTGAGTTTCATGCCGCCGACGTTCTTGATATGGAGCGAATTCGGCCCTGCTTCGACGACGTTGATTGGGTTTTCCACCTGGCCGCGCTGGCCGATATTGTGCCATCCATCGAAGATCCCATCAAATATCATCGCGCCAATGTCGACGGAACGGTGTCAACGCTGGAAATGGCGCGCGCCGGTGGCGCCAAGCGCTTTATCTACGCCGCATCGTCATCGAGTTACGGCCTGCCTGACACCTTTCCAACGCCGGAGACGGCGCCGCCCCGGCCCATGTATCCCTATGCATTGACTAAGCACGTTGGGGAAGAGATGGCCCTACATTGGAACCAGGTCTATGGCATTCCGGTGGTAGCGCTCCGGTTGTTCAACGTCTTTGGCCCAAGGCACCGGACGGGCGGGACCTACGGCGCGGTGTTCGGCGTGTTTATGGCGCAGAAACTCGCCGGCAAACCGTTCACCGTCGTTGGCGACGGCGCACAGACCCGGGACTTCACCTTCGTGACCGACGTTGCGGACGCGTTCGTAACGGCGGCACAGTCCGATGTGAGCGGCATCGCCATGAACGTCGGTTCGGGCGGGACCTACAGCATCAATCAACTGGTCGGTCTGCTCGACGGTCCCGTTGAATACATTCCGAAACGACCGGGAGAGCCGGATTGCACCTTCGCCGATACTCGGCTGATCGAAGACCGCATCGGTTGGAAGGCGAAACTGACCTTCGAAGAAGGCGTCAAAATCATGAACGACCACATCGACGGTTGGCGTGACGCGCCGGTTTGGGATTCGGAGAGCATTTCCAAAGCTACGGAAAGCTGGTTCAGGTACCTCGGCCGCTAACGGAGCGATACGGTCACGCCCGGCGCGTTTTCTCCTGGTCGCCGGCATCCTCTCCAGCATCAGAAATTGAAAGAAAAAAATATGGTTCATCAAAAGGTCAAATCCATTCCTGAACTGGAGAAGATTTGCGAGGATTTTCGAAACGAGGGAAAGACCGTCGTTCTCGCGCACGGGGTTTTTGATCTTCTGCACATGGGCCACGTCCGGCATTTCCAGGCGGCACGGAGCGAGGGCGAGGCGCTGATCGTGACCCTGACCGCCGACAAGTTCGTCAACAAAGGCCCCGGTCGGCCGATTTTCAACCAGACCATGCGCGCCGAGATGCTGGCCGCTATCGAATACATCGATTTCGTCGGTATCAGCGATAATCCATCGTCTGAACCAATCCTCGATGCGCTCAAGCCCAATATTTATGTCAAGGGCTCCGACTACGAAAACCCCGACGACGACATCACCGGCAAGATCGCTGATGAAAAGGAAACCATTGAGCGCCACGGCGGCCGGCTGGTATTTACCAAGGACATCACGTTCAGTTCGTCGTCACTGATTAATCGGTTTCTTGACGTCTATGACCGGCCCCTACAGGACTACCTGAACGACATGCGGGACAGGTCGATCGAACCGGATATCCTGAAGGCCATCGACGCGATTAAGGATTACCGGGTCCTGATGGTGGGCGACGCGATCATCGACGAATACCTCTACGTCGAACCGATGGGCAAGGCGGCAAAGGAAAACATCATCGCCACAAAGTATTGCAGCCGGGAAATCTTCGCCGGCGGTGTCTTTGCCGCTGCCAACCACGTCGCCAGCTTTTGCGCCGAGGTGGAGATCGTCACCGCGCTCGGCGACGATGGCTACGAAGACTTCATCCGCGACCATTTGAAGCCGAACGTCAGGCTTACCGCGCTGACCCGCGAGGGCATGCCGACCACGCGGAAGACCCGTTATATCGACAATTCCTATACCCGGAAATTGTTCGAGATCTACACCTTCGACGATAATCCCCTGGAGGCCGGTCTCGAAGAAGAGATCAACAGCATGATCCGCGATCTAGCACCGCAATCGGATGTCACCATTGCCACCGATTTCGGCCATGGACTAATATCCGGCCAATCCGTCCGGTTGCTCGGCGAGCACGCGCGGTTCCTTGCCATCAACACCCAGTCAAATAGCGCCAACCTGGGTTTCAACCTGATCTCCAAGTACGACAAGGCCGACTACATTTGCCTCGACGAACCCGAGGCCCGATTAGCCGTCCGCGACCGATTTAGCGCCATCGAGAGCGTCATCACCGAAGAACTGCCGAAGCTCGTTGTCAACGGCAACTTAAATTTCCCCATAATCGGCAACTTAAAATTCCCCGGTTTTGG
>Ga0066187_1000329_pt1 | contig 17164 bp, 15 predicted proteins | sample WorMetexBAHAMAS1_FD_58706 | JGI IMG/M metagenome (GOLD analysis project Ga0066187, IMG submission 58706) | Marine gutless worms symbiont microbial communities from Max Planck institute for Marine Microbiology, Germany - Inanidrilus exumae... | ecosystem: Host-associated > Annelida > Digestive...
ACCGGAATACACCTTAGAAAAGCCGTCAGACCGTCCAAACAAGTGGGACCACCTCATCCATTAGAATCAAAACAGTATAATGTCCCAGCTTCCTCCAGTTTCGGTCATCGTTCCAGTCCACAACCAAGAGCGCTATATCGGCAGTTGCTTGCGTTCGATTATCAGCCAGTCACTTGAGCGGGAATCCTACGAGATTATAGTCATTAACGACGGCTGCACGGACAAGTCACTGGAAGCACTGAAGCCTTATCAAGATGAAATCCGGCTGTTTTCCCACGAACGTTGCCTCGGTCTACCAGCCGCCCTCAATCACGGCATCCGCAGAGCCCATGGGCAATTCATTGTTCGCGTGGACTCTGATGACTACGTTCACGCGGAGTACTTAAAGATTCTACTTATGCATCTACGCATGAATCCGGATTTTGATGCGGTTGCCTGCGACTATCTTTTAATCGATGATCATACTGTACTTTCGCACGAAAATTGCGAATCGAGACCAATCGGCTGTGGCATCATGTTCCGCATTGAGCAACTGATTGACATTGGACTATATGACGAAAACTTTCTTTCACATGAAGACAAGGATTTGCGTATCCGCTTCCTGAAACATTACAAGATAAACCGTGTGGCGCTTCCGCTGTACCGCTATCGACGCCACGATGCCAACATGACGAATGATATCGAGGCAATGGACGCGTTTGACGAGGCAATACGAGGTAAGCATTCAGATTCTTGATGCAATAGTGAGCATGGGCCAGCCGCACCCTAGAACACCGACTTGAAAATCATGAGCACGCACACTTTTAATGGACGGACTTACACCAGAGGTACTAGGCCCTACGTGATCGCGGAGATCGGCGTCAATCACGAAGGGTCCATGGATCGCGCGAAGGCGATGATCCTTGACGCCCACAGCAATGGCGCTGATGCCGTTAAATTCCAATCCTATAAAGCGGAAACGCTGGCTGCCAAAGAAAGTCCTGCCTATTGGGATACACGCAAGGAACCCACGACCAGCCAATTCCAGTTGTTTAAGAAATACGATTCCTTCGGCGAGGCCGAGTTCGAAACCCTTGCCGGTTACTGCCAAGAAATTGGAATTGATTTCCTCTCTACACCATTTGATGAGCACGCCGTTGAGTTTCTCGATCCCTTGATGCCATTCTATAAAGTGGCGTCAGCGGACCTAACTAACACGCCAATGCTGCGTCATATCGCCAGCAAGAAGAAACCCGTGGCGTTGTCGACAGGGGCTTCCACCATTGAAGAAATACGTGAGGCCTGCAACACTCTATATGCACACGGCGCTAGGGAGATTGCCCTGCTGCATTGCATTTTGAATTATCCCTGTGATTATATAAACGCCAACCTCAATATGATCGACGGTCTTACCGCGGCCTTCCCAGATCAAATCATCGGATATTCCGACCATACGCCCCCGGACGAATCCATGGCAGTTCTAACTGCGGCCTGGCTCAAGGGCGCAGCGGTCATCGAAAAGCATTTCACATACGACAAGAACCTGCCTGGAAATGACCACTACCACGCCATGGATCCCCGTGATCTGGCGCGGTTTACATGCAACATAGATATTCTGTGCTCCACTGCCGGAGCGACGGAAAAGGCTCCTCTTGAAAGTGAGGAAATTTCACGCCTGAACGCCCGGCGCAGCATTGTCACCAAACGAGCGGTCCGGGCCGGCGAAACTCTGACCACAGAAACAATGACTTACAAACGACCGGGCACCGGTATCAGTCCACTACATTGGGATGAGGTGCTTGGCAAAACTGCGGCGCGTGATCTCGACGGCGACCATGTCCTTCAGTGGGGCGATCTCGCCTAAGCTGCCTGACGGACGCAACAAAATTTTTGGATTAATCGGTTAACCTCCAATGCCTAATAACATCCAAACTCCCCGCAGCCTGACGATTGGCGAGGAAATGCACGCGCTTATGGGCCGGCTTTTTCCGATTTGCCGCAGCATCACCGGAAATGGCGTACGCGAAACCCTGAAGATCATCAGCGAATTGATCCCCCTGACAGTACACGAGGTGCCGAGCGGCACGGAGTGCTTCGATTGGATAGTGCCCGATGAATGGAATATCGATGATGCCTATATTCTCACCCCGGATGGTAAGAAGATTGCAAACTTCAAGGAAAACAACCTTCATGTCGTCGGTTACAGCGCGCCATTTGATGGCGAGATGAATCTCGACGAGCTGTCTGATCACATCCATACGGCGCCCGATATCCCTGAAGCCATCCCCTACGTGACTTCCTATTACCAGCGACGGTGGGGGTTTTGCCTCTCGCACAAGCAATTTCAATCCCTGAAGCAGGGAACCTACCGAGCAGTAATCGATGCCAGCCTTGAACCCGGCTCTCTGACTTATGGCGATCTACTCTTGCCAGGCGACAGTAACGAGGAAATCCTACTGTCATGTAATACCTGCCATCCGTCTTTGGCAAACAATGAACTTTCCGGGCCTGTGCTGCTCACTTATCTGGCGCGTTGGCTCTTGAGCCTACCCGAGCGCCGGTATTCCTATCGCATCGTCTTCATGCCGGAGACAATCGGCTCGCTCGTCTACCTAAGTCAGCATTTGGACGATCTAAAAAACAACGTCATCGCCGGCTACCATCTGACCTGCATTGGCGGCCCGGCGGACTTCATCTTTATCAAGCCCCGCGCCAAAGGGACTCTGAGCGAGAAGGCTATGCACCATACCCTTGCCCATTGCAGCATCGGCTTTTCCATCGAGGATTACACCCGCCGGGCAAGCGACGAGCGACAGTTCTGCGCGCCTGGCATCGACTTGCCCGTGGGCGTGCTAACGAAATCAAAATTCGCAGCTTATCGCGAGTATCACTCGTCCCTCGATGACCTAGAATTCGTTAAACCATCGTATCTTGAGGCGTCGTTTTCAGTATTCCAGTCCTGTCTTGAGGCGATTGAGATGAACTGGCGCTTTTCCGTCACCCAATTGGGTGAGCCCAACCTTGGACGACGCGGCCTTTACCCGACCATCGGCGGACAGGCTTATCGCATGCAGAGTATCAACGACCAGAAAGCCGTACTCGCCTTCAGCGACGGCGAGCACGACCTGATCGACATCGCCGACAAGCACGGTCGTCCGGTGAAGGATATCGCTACTGCAGCTGAAACTCTCGTGAAAGCCGACCTGCTTAGTCGATTACTTTGAACGCCTGCATACAAGCCGAACATGCCACCCAGCCAAAACTGTGGCTCGGACGCATCGATGAAACTTTCGACTCCCGCACCGATGAGGCCGCTGGTCCGTGGTGTTTTCTTAACGCCGAAGACCTTTTTCCCGAATGGTGCGAGCGCGACTTCGATACTCCTCTGGATGATTCTGAGCGCATGACCAGGGCCGCTCGGGATTGCCAAAAGCTGATCACGCAATTGCTGCCAGAGTTAGCGGCTCAGTTCGATGCCCGGCACGGCACCAAGTACGGTCCCAACTTTTGGCGCTATCTTCTAGCACCATGGCTGGTTTTCACTATTTCCGGCGTGACCAGCCGCTATGAGCAGCTGCGTCAGTTGGTCAGGCGCCATGCGGACAAGCCGTTTCAAGTCCAGGTTTCCATTGAGGACCCGACATGGCGACCGCTGGATACGCTTGATGTCTGGAGCCGGTTTTTAAACGCTCGCGACTTTGACACTTGGCTTTGTTCACGCATCATAGAGCGCATCGCACCGGCTTGCTGGACATTGAATCCAACAGTCTCCATAGCAGCGCCCCCTACCACAACAGGTCGACATAAAGGTTCGCTCCGCAATCGTGTTGGGGCTTTTCTTGATGGCCTTCGGTGCCGCCGCGTCGCCGGCATGGGACCGATCAGTTCCATCGCTTTCTCAGCTTATCTGGCCATGCTGCCATGCAAACGCCACCTGTCTCCAATGCGGGAATCCAATACCGTTTCAAACGGACAGACGTTTGACCCGGTTTTTCTCGAGATACTGCACTTGGTTATACATGCGCTCGTTCCGTCGACATTTACCGACAGGTTCCAGCAACTTAACGCCGCACCGTCTCGGGCCACCTATAGGAAAGGCAAGATCAACCTTGTCGGTCCGGTCTTGTTTCTGAATGAGGCGGAACAGTTTAAGCTGGCACATGCGGCACGCAGTGGTGAATGGATCGTATGCACCCAACATGGCGGCCAGGGGTACCAACGCATTCCCCTTCCTCTCGCGGAAACGGACTACCGCCAGGATGCCTTTTTCACATGGGGCTGGAAGCGCCAGGGAGATCTTCGGGGTCGGTTCGTGCCCTTACCCTCGCCGATGCTCGGCTCCATCAGAAACAAGCACCGGGAACGGGATGAAAATCTGGTGCTCGTCGGCACGGGTGGACGAATTTCCTCCCTGCGCCTACAAACAACCGAGTTTCATGGTCGATACTCCATAGAGTCCCGCTTCCACAAACAAGCCTTCATCGAGAGCGTGACGCCCCGCATTTTCGAACGGCTTTTGTACAGGCCTTATCCTAAAACCGTCGGCGTCATTAATGACGCAGCCTACTTCCGCGCCAATTATCCTAACCTCATGATTATTGGTGACGAACTATCAGAATCTCAACTCGTGCGTTTGTTGTTACGTGTGCGGATGGTTGTCGTCGACCATCCAGTTACCACCTTCACCCAATGTCTCGCGGGAAACATCCCAACCATCGGCTACTGGAACCCGGATGCTTGGCCAATGACTGAAGAAGCGGCCCCTGTATTCGAGGCATTGGAGGAAGCAGGCATCGTCTATCGCACCGGCGTCGCAGCAGCAGCAGCCGTGAACGATAAATGGCATGAAACGCAAGACTGGTGGCTTTCCGAGCCGGTCCAAACCGCACGCAACCTGTTTTGCCACCGATATGCTCGGACATCCCACTTTTGGTGGTGGTCCTGGGCATCGACCCTGAAAAACCTATAAGCGTTATATAGATCATGAAGGACCCACGGATTTGACTTCCTATCTTGATGCACCGGTTTTCATTTGCGGCCATCGCAAGGGCGGTACCACAGTGACCGTGAGCCTATTCGATGGGCATCCAGAACTGCTTACCCTTCCGATCGATTCCGGCTTTTTCTATGCCGTGTTTCCCGAAAAGATTGCGCTTGGCAAAGATCAAACGATAGAAGCGATCGTCGAGAAAACTCTTGAAGGCAACCTTCGCGAGGAATTGACCAAGATTGATGCCGCCGATCACATCGACACCTCTGCTATCGCCCGGCGTTACACCGAATTAGCTTCAGCCGGCGAACACAGACCAGCATTGCACCTAAAAGCGCTGATGCGGGCCTATGGCGAAAATTGCGGGCAGGTGCCGGACAACTGGGGCCATTGGGTCGAGAAAACCACCTCAACCGAAATCTACGCCATGGAAATCGCAGAGTGGTTTCCGAAGGCACAGTTTCTCCATATTGTTCGAGACCCACGGGACAATTGGGCATCATTGCGCAGCGGCTGGGAGAAAAGGTACCAACACCAAGAAAGTGCCATTGGCGATCTTATCCAAACCTTACTGGCGCGCGCCGGACTTGGCTTACGTATTTCCCAACTTAACGTCCAAGCACTCGGCCAAGACAAATACCGTGTCGAGCGCTTCGAGGACATGACTAGACACCCCCGCGAAAGCTTCGAGGACATTTGCCGATTTTTGCGAATTGATTATCACCCAGCACTTGAACGCCCGACCATTGCCGGCAAGTTGTGGCCGGGTAACAACTTCGAGGGGCTGGCATTTTCATCTCTCGACGACACGAATACCGGTCGTTGGTCGGAACGAGTCCCAGAAAATGAAGCCGCACTGATTGAGGCCCACCTGGGCGATATCATGGAGACCCTGGGATACAACCCAACCTTCTCACCACGCGAACGGGCGCTTGCCGCTAGCGATCATTACAAATGGATAAACGCCAACCGGCACTTCTAATTGAACAAACCCCGACCTCACCCTAAAAATGACAAAAGCGCTGAAATTGAACACTGCTAATTCATCTGATCGTCCTGCCGTTCTCGTTACGGGCGGCGCTGGCTATATCGGCAGTCACAGCGTTATGGCTCTGACCGATCATGGCTGGCCGACAATCGTAATCGACGATCTTTCTACCGGATTCCAGGAGCATATTCCCGATGGCTGTCCGTTAATCGTCGGCGATGTCGGAGATAGGGCATTGGTCTCCAGAGTCCTCCGTGAGCACCAATGCGGTGCGGTGATGCATTTCGCCGGATCCATTGTGGTCCCAGAATCAATCACCGACCCGCTTAAGTACTATTCCAACAACACAATCAAAAGCGTCGCCCTGATTGAGGCATGCATCGAAGCCGGAGTCGATACGTTTGTTTTTTCCTCCACCGCTGCTGTCTACGGCAATCCTGACCGGATGCCCGTGGACGAGACCTTTCCTCTACTCCCCATCAATCCCTACGGCACATCGAAAGTAATGACCGAATGGGTGTTGCGTGATACCGCCGCCGCCTCCGACCTACGCTACGCGGCGCTCAGGTATTTCAACGTCGCCGGCGCCGACGCCGCTGGCCGTGCCGGGCAGCGTGGGCCGGAATCGACCCATCTCATCAAGGTTGCTTGCGAAACCGCGGTCGGCAAGCGCGACCACCTGAAAATCTTCGGCGACGACTATGATACTGTGGACGGCACCTGCGTCCGCGACTTCATCCACGTCAGCGATCTTGCCGATGCGCATGTCCTCGCCCTTGAGCACTTGCTGAGCGAGCGCCAGAACCTGATCCTGAATTGTGGCTACGGACACGGATTCTCCGTGCGTCAGGTAATCGATAGCCTCAACCGGATCGTCGACCAACCGATTACCACAATCGTCGACGAACGCCGGCAGGGCGATCCGAGCGAACTCGTCGCCGACACCGGCCGCATTCGCCAGCTCATTGGCTGGCACCCGAGACGCGATGATTTGGAAGAGATCCTGAAAAGCGCCCTGGCCTGGGAGCATCGGCTGCTGGGCGCCAACGCGTGACCGACGGGAGCCCGACATGACAAAATTCATCGACGTGACGCTGCCCTTCTCCGCCGATCTGCCGTGCTGGCCGGGCGACCCGGTTGCCGAGATTGAGCTGATTTCCAGCACCGCCGACGGCGGCTCGTGCAACGTCACCAAGATTTCCACGCACGTCCATTACGGCACTCGCGTCGACGCCCCGGTGCATTTCGTCCCCGGCGGCAAGGGCGCCGACCAACTGACCCTCGAGACCCTGATCGGCCCCGCCGAGGTCGCCTGCTTCGAGACCGAGGACAAGATCACGGCGGCGGACCTGGACGGCCTGGCACTGCCCGCCGGTACCAAGCGGTTGTTGCTGAAGACCCGGAACTCCGCGCTTTGGGACCTGCCAACGCACCCCTTCGAGCGCGACTACGTGGCGTTCACCCCCGACGCGTCCGAATGGGTCGTCGCCAACGGCATCGACCTCGTCGGCATCGATTACCTTTCTATCGAGCGCTTCGATGAACCCGGACACGCCACCCATCACATCCTGCTCGGGAAGGAAGTGGTGGTGATCGAGGGCCTGGACCTGCGCCAGGTCGAGGCCGGCAGCTATCACCTGATCTGCCTGCCGATGAAATTGAAGGATGCCGACGGCGCCTTCGCGCGGGTCGTATTGCAAAGAGAATAAACAGGAACGCACGAGATATGAAGATTGTCGGAGTGATTCCGGCCCGCATGGGCTCGTCGCGCTTTCCCGGAAAGCCGCTGGTTCCGATCCTGGGCTTGCCCATGATCGAACACGTCTACAAACGCTGCGCACTATCGCAGCGCCTGGACGAGGTGATCGTCGCCACCTGCGACGATGAAATCCGCGTCGCCACCGAGGCGTTCGGCGGCCGCGCGGTGATGACCGCAGACACCCATGAGCGCGCCAGCGACCGGGTCGCGGAAATGGCCGAGACCGTCGATGCGGACATCTACGTGCTGATCCAGGGCGACGAGCCGCTGACCACGCCGGAGATGATCGACGCCGCCGTCGGCCCGCTCTGCAACGGCGAGGACGTCGCCTGCGTCAACCTGTCGAAGCGGATCACCAGCGTCGAGGACTTCGAAAACATCGACACCATCAAGGTCGTCACCGACCTCGCCGGCAATGCCCTGTTCATGTCGCGCCATCCGATCCCGTCGCACGAGAAGGTGCCGTTCTCGGGCATCGCCGCCTACAAGCAAGTCTGCATCATTCCGTTCACCAAGGAATCGCTGGCGCTATACGGCCGTCTCGCGCCGACGCCGCTGGAACTAGCCGAATCGGTCGACATGATGCGCTTCATCGAGCACGGCTACAAAGTCCGCATGGTTGAAACCGATTACGACTCTCACGCCGTCGACCGGCCCGAGGACGTTCGACGGGTCGAACGGCTGCTCGCCGATGACCCGCTGTTGAAAACCTACGCCCAATAATCATTCGAGGTTCGGACCCCCAACCATGCCCAAATGGAACATCCTGATCACCGCCCCCTACATGCTTCCGATCATCGAATCGTACCGTGATTGGTTCGACCGCCACGACGCCGCCTTCTTCCCCGCCGACGTCGAGGAGCGCTTCGAGGAGAGTGACCTGTTGCCGATCATCGCCGACTATGACGGCGTGATCGCCGGCGACGACCGTTTCACCCGCAAGGTGTTCGAGGCCGCGACCCGGCTCAAGGTATTGGCCAAGTGGGGCACCGGTATCGATTCTTTCGATGCTGAGGCCGCGGCCGATCATGGCGTCGCGATCTGTCGCACGATAGATGCGTTCACCGAACCGGTAACCGATTCGGTGTTGGGTTACATCCTCAACTTCGCCCGCAACCTGACGGCTATGGATCGGCAGATGAAAGAGGGTATCTGGGACAAGATCCCCGGCCGCGCCTTGAACGAGTCAACCATCGGCGCCATCGGCGTCGGCGCCACCGGCAGCGGCATTTTGCGGCGCGCTCGCGGTTTCGGCAGCCGGTTGCTCGGCACCGACATTCGCGACGTCCATCCGGGCCACGTCAAGGCGCTGGGGGTGGAGATGGTGTCGCTGGAAGAGCTTTTGGCAGAATCGGATTTCGTCACCGTCAACACCGACCTCAACGAGACCTCCCACCACCTGATCAACACCGAACGCCTGCGGCAGATGAAGTCTAGCGCCTACCTGGTAAACTGCGCGCGCGGCCCGGTGGTCGATGAAAAGGCCCTGGTTGCGGGCCTACAGGCTGGCGAGATCGCAGGTGCCGCCATGGACGTGTTCGAAGATGAGCCGCTGCCGGCTGATTCTCCACTGCGATCCATGGACAACGTTTTTCTCGCCCCGCATAATTCGAATTCCAGTCCGAAAGCCTGGGAACGCATCCACGTTAGTACGTTGACGCAGCTTTTCGACTTGCTTGAGGCCCATCGTTGACTGTCGAAACCTCCATCATCATCCGCACCTACAACGAGGAGCGCCATCTGCCGGCGCTGTTCGACGGCTTGGCGGAACAGACGTATCGCGATTTCGAGGCGATCGTCGTTGATTCCGGTTCCATCGATCGTACCCGTGATATCGCCGCGGCCCGCGGCGCGAAGCTGTTCCGAATCGAAAAGCACGATTTCACCTTCGGCTACTCGCTCAACGTCGGCATCGAAAATTCCAGCGGAAAATTCATCGTCATGGTGTCCGCCCACACCAAACCGGCCTCTCCGGACTGGTTGGAAAACCTGATCAAGCCTTTGCGCGCCAACGACGTCGCCATGACCTACGGCCGGCAACTGGGCGTCGCCCAATCGAAGTTCAGCGAAGCCGAGGATTTCCGGCGAATCTTCGGCACCCGCTCTTTCGACGTTCAACCGCCGAACTTCTTTGCCAATAACGCCAATTCGGCGGTGCAGCGTTCGCTGTGGGAACGTTACAAGTTCGACGAAAAGCTCACTGGCCTCGAAGACATCGATTTCGCCAAGTATTGGATCGAAAACGGGATGCGCGTCCGCTACGTGGCGGATGCGCCGATCTACCATATTCACGAAGAGACCTGGCCGCAGGTCCGCGGTCGATACTATCGCGAAGCCGTTGCCGCACGGCACATCGGCATGCTAAACCGGCGCCATTGTCCGAAGGAAATCGCCCGCGAGCTGCAGCATGGCATCGCCGATCTTGTCCGCAGCCTGGTGCCGGGCGACAACCCAGTGCGCCACCGGCTGTCGATCCTGCAACGCTGGCACGAAATCGTCAGTTTCCGGTTCCTCAAGGCCGCTGGCACCGTCCAGGGCCTGCTGATGGAGCATCCGCTGGAAACCCGAGAGGAGCAGGAACACTACTTTTTCGACCGCGGCGCACGCGCCGTCTCCATCAAAAGTGCCGGCGAAGCAGAACTGATCACCACCGACATTCCCGACATCCTGCCCGGCGAAGCCCTGATCCGCGTCGCCTATACGGCGGTCTGCGCCACGGACCTGGAAATCTTCAACGGCAATCTCGGTTACTTCAAGGACGGCCTGGCGTCCTATCCCATCGTTCCGGGCCATGAGTTCAGCGGCCACGTCGTCAACGTCGGCCAGAACGTCAAGGACCTGGTGCAGGGCGCGCCGGTTGTCGTCGAGTGCATTCAGAGCTGCGGTAACTGCTGGGCCTGCAAAAAGGGGAATATTATTGGCTGCGAAGAGCGGAGCGAAGTCGGCGTGTTCCGCCGCGACGGCGCCTACGCCGACTATATCGTGACCCCGGCGCAATTCGTCCACACGCTCCCCGACGACCTCGACACCCAACGCGCCGCGCTGGCCGAACCGACCGCGGTGATCCTAAAAGGCCTGCGCATGGTTGATGCTGCCCTCAGAAAGGCCACACGAGACAATGATCTGGTCGGCGTCGTAGGGGCCGGGCCGCTCGGCCACCTTTGCGCCAAGGTTCTTAGCGCGCGTGGAATGAAGGTCCGTGCCTTCGACAAAGAGCCCGCACGCCTGGGCTTCCTCGACGAAACCCCGATCGAGGATTCCTCTGACCTCGTCAGACTGCACGACTGCCAAGTGGTCGTCGAGTTGACGGGTAATCCCGACGCCCTTGACCAAACTATCCGGTACAGCCCGGCCGGGGCGACCATCTTGCTGCTCGGGTTCCCTTACGGCGAACGCCAGTTCTCGTTCGAGCGTATCGTCGCTTACGACAAATCGGTGATTGGCTCGGTCGGAAGCACCCGGGCTGACTTCGATGCGGCGCTGAAACTTTTGCCGTCGCTCGATCTGCAACCGTTCTTCAATTCTATTTTCGCGCTTGAGGACTTTTCCGACGCTTGGGCGGCAAGCCTCAAGCCGAACACGCTTAAGGCGTTCTTGAAGGTCAACGAGCAGCTTTGAGGCGTTCGTCGGCCCAGACGCTGGAAACGAAAAATACAATGACCGCCACCACCGAAACCCGAGCCACCGCTTCAAGCCAGTTTGAGGCGTATTGGCAGCATCTGGAAACCTTGCCATGGGTTGCCATGGCCTTGTGTTCTATGCGTTCCGGCTCCGATGCCTTTCATAGCCATCTCGACGGCCACCCGGAGATCCTTTCCTTCAACGGACCGTTTTTCGTCTACGATTTCTGGAGGCAATCGTGGTGTGCAAACGCCGAGGGAGAACTCGACGCCGGAGACTTGGCAGCCGAATTCACCGGCCGGTTCGTGCACAAGCTGAAGTCACGTTATGACCTGGTCGAACGCAAGCACCAGCTAGGTGACGACCAGAACCAATCCATCGACATCGACCTGGCCGCCTTCCAGATGAAACTCACCGCAATGATGCGCCAACGGCCGATCACTTGCCGAAACTTCCTGTTCTCCGTCTACGCCGCCTATGCTCTCTGCCTCGGCGAGGATATCTTCGGCAAAAGGGTGATTTTCCATCACGCGCACAAGCTCGATCGATTACTGATGTTCCTGGCCGACTTCCCAGACGCCAAAATCGTCGGCATGGTCCGCGATCCGCGCGCCGCGATCGTTTCCGGAGTCGAGAACTGGCGCCGGTTCCGCCCTTCCACGGATCACCCGACGCAGGCGCTATCTGTCATCCAGCGCGTCGCCGAAGGCGCCGACCCATTACGCGGACGAAAAAACGATTTCTCCCTGCTGCGGCTGGAAGATATCGGCGAGGATGCGGTGATGCGTTCGATATGTGCCTGGATGGACGTATCATACCATGAATGCCTGAGAGTCTCGACCTGGAGCGGACAGCGCTGGTGGGGCGATCGGTTGTCGAAGGTAAAACAAGAAGGCTCTCTAAGCCCCGAGGACTTCAGCAAGCAAATCCGCAACAACAAATGGCGTGAAAAACTGACATGGTGGGACACCTTCGTGCTGACCTTCCTGTTCCGCCAGCGGTTGATCAAACTCGGGTACGAGAAGTCCGTCGCCGACAATCCGCTTGCCGCCGCGGCCGTCCTGGGCTGCATTCTGCTGCCAACGGCATTCGAGCTGCGCTATTTCTCTCCCGGTTATCTGGTTTCCGCGCTCAGGCGTGGCAAAATCCTGCGCCCCGTCAGCGTTGTCTTTTTTTACGGGCTTCGGGTTCTCAAATACCTGAAGCTGTTTGCAGTCAGTTACCGGGCACCCTTGACCGACCCCCCGCGTTTTCGACCTTTGGACAGCGCCGAAACGCCAGCCCCCCGTGAAACCGCCTGAACCGGTGGGTTTGCCAATGACATCCGATTTGCCAACTTCCCCGGAAACCCTGGCGCAACGCGAGCACTACCATCGTTCCCTAACGGAAATTCCGGCGGTGTTGCACAGGTCGCTGGCCTCGCGAATTTGTCGCCGGTTGACCCGGCGCCTAGTCTGGCCGTTGCTAGCGCCGCTCCTATCAGCGGCATCGAAACGCTTCGCAGTTCAAGCGGCCGAGTTCAACCGCTACTTTTTCGACGAACTCGGCGTCTCGCGCGACGAGGTCGAGCGTGCCTACGCGGCCGCCTGCGCGGAGCTGAATCTTCACCAGCGTCCGCATGAAAGCATTCACCGGAAATGCTTCGTCGCGCTGTCACTGGCCGGGTTCTCACCGAGGAACATTCTCGAAATCGGCACCGAATCGGCCGACGTCACGCGCTTGTTAGTGCATCTGTTTCCGGAAGCCACCGTGCATACCGTGGAACTCGGCGCCGACGACCCCTTCTACGCCTTTTTCCACTGGCAGGGGGCGGAGGCTTACGAGCGGGAACTGGCGGCCAAACTCGATCATCCACGCATCCGTTCCCTGCGCGCCAATACCCTTTGGCTGATGGCCAGGGATCTCCCGGACTTCGATCTCATCTGGCTCGACGGCGGCCACGAGTACCCGGAAGTGGCCTGGGATCATTTTTATTGCCTCCATAAACTGGCCCCCGGCGGCTGGTTGTTTTCCGACGACGTCATCGCCCCCGCCAGTCACCACCGCCAATGCGATCCCAATGCCGGCGACGTCTGGAACACCATCCGCTACATCAATGCCCGCATCGACGATGAATTTAAGCTTCTGTTGAAGCGCGAACGGGCAATCGATCTCGTCCGAGATCGTAAATTCGTCGCCTTCATGCGCAAATCCAAAACCTGCGCGTCACTATCGGCGCGTGGCCGTACCCCATAAAATGAACATCGCCTTTTTTCTTTATCACCACAACGACCTGGACCAGAACACGCCGATCATGTGGCGGCTGATGCGCGATGGTCACCGCATCAGCGCCATCCTGCTTGACGATGCCGCCTTCGACATCGAGAGGGACGAACGGCTGGTCTTCCTCAAGGGCTTTGAAGCGTTTTCCCTGACTACAGTCTCCGACCTGATCGACCTTCCCGGTAGCGAATGGCTGTTCAAGCAGCACGCGGGCAAGACCTCCGGTTTTGCCCGGCGTGGCATTCGCAAGTTACTGCGCGAGAGCGGCATATCGGTTCGCGCCGCCGAACGCGCGCTTCAGTCCCTGGACGTCGAGAGTTGTGTTTTCGAGTGGGGCGGAATCGGCGCGCGCAACCGATCCGAATTCCTGCTCGCCGCCAAACGCCTCGGCCTGCGAACCATCTGCGTGCCACACGGACAGCACGTCCTGCTCGACGCTGCAGTTAACCCGATCGTCGCCAAGGCGCTGAAGGACGGCACCAAGCTACGCGCGGGCTATAACGTCTATGATCGGTACGTATTTCAAGCTCCGCTCCATCGCGACAGCCAGATTAAACTGGGTATGGATCCGGCGATGTGCATGGTCATCGGCAGCGCCCGCTATTGCCCGGAATGGCTTCGCGTCAACAGCGACCTTTATCCGCCCTACGCCCCCGGCTTCGCCGCGAACGATCGCCTTAACGTGGTGTTCATGGTGCACCACTGGGGCTACAACGTTGACCGTGATACCGTACTGGAAAACATTGCGGCGATAATTGACCAGGACTGGATCAACCTGGTGATCAAGGAGCATCCGCGCGCGACTAACGCCAGGATGCCACAGCATATTCGCGACAAGGCCGCGTCCGTTGATCGGGTCAGGCTTGTCGACACAGAGGCCTCCTCCACCTCGCTGATGCGGTGGGCCGATGCGGTAATCAATTACGGTTCAAGCATCGCCATGGAGGCCGTGGTCAATAAGACGCCGGTGGTCAACCCGGTGTTTTTTCAATCCAACAGGACGATCTTCGAGGAAACAGGCGCCTGCTTGGAGGCGCATTCGCCGGACGAACTCATCGGTCGGCTGAAAGACCTGCATACGAAGGAAGCCTCCGCCATCGACGACGCCCGCCGTCAGGCGTTCATGAAAGAGGCCGTCTATGGAGGCCACGAACCCTTCGACGTGCTCGCGGCTTATGCCGCCGTGATCACCGGTGGAGATTTGGGGCCAATGCTTGCGGATGAACTTCACTAAGCCTTGGCATGCGTGATCGGTCAATGCGACGCGTATCCATTTTCTTGGTTGCGTTAGGCATCTTCCTGGCGCTGATTTGGATGGTGAGCAATTCGGCACCGTCAAGCAATCCCTTCGCCTCAGCACCGTTCGAAAAACCGTTCGCGCTCGGCAAAATCAGCACCGGTTCGCAACTGAAGCTGAAAATGGATTTCGCACGCACGGTACCGGCTTTTGACATTGGAGTCTTCGGCAACAGCCGGTCGCTGCCGGTCACCAAGGGCGCCCTCGATCTCGGGAATTGCCGGTTGTTCAATTTTTCCATCGGCGGCGAATCGATCCGCAATACGGTAGCGATGCTACGTCTGCTTGCACGTGCCGGTAAACTCCCGGGACTCTCGGTCATCAATGTCGACCATTTCGAATTGCAAATGTATTCGAACCCCTTCGGTCTGAGTTTTACAGACCGCATGCGGTTCATGCTCGTCGACCTGTGGGCCGGCCTCTCCGACGATCGGATTACGCTGCATCAATGGGCGAAGATGGTTTGGCGGCACCTCTGGTCTGAAGCCAACATCTTCAAACGGAGTTTCGAGCTGCAGTTTTTTCTCGATGGCGCAAAGCGATGGCTCGGGCTGGTCGGCGGTGTGCGCTATATGAAACAGGCGGAAGGGAATTACCGTTCGGACGGTAGCCGCACGATGCGCGCATTCGAGGCCACCGAAGCGGCGCAAGGCGTCTACCGGTCGGCGGGTGCACAAATCCTCATGGGCTACCTGGCGAGGGACCTGGAAACCGTGGCCGGATTGCAGGCGGATGGCGCCAAGGTCGTACTGTATGAATCATTGCTCAATCCGGAAAGTGAAGATTGGTATCGGCGCCATCCCACACCATATGCGCGTGCCTCACGACACGCTTTCAAAGACGCCTGTAGCCGCCTCAAACTGGATTGCCGGCTCCCCGACCTGAGTACCGACGAAAAACGCCTGCCCTGGCCCAATCACACACATGCGCCCGCGCCGGTAATCAACGACATTGTCAATCGGATCGTCCAATCCGTGCAGCCGGACTGCCTGGGATGATTTTCAATCAGTTCGGGTTCCTTTTTGTTTTCCTGCCGGTAGTGTTCACCTTGTTCTGCATTCCGGGGCTGCGCCCGTTCCGCCCCTACCTGCTGATCGCTGCGTCGCTGACGTTCTACGGGCTCTCCGGCGTCCATCATGCCCTGGTCCTGATCGCCGACATTATCTGGGTCTATTGGCTGACCCGGTCGGATCGTTACATCGGCAACAGGACGCTGCTCGTCTTGGCGATACTGCCACCTTTCCTGGGCCTGTTCTATTTCAAGTACCTGGGGTTCGTCCTTTCTGATGTACTCATGGTTGCCAATTCGCACGATAGTGAAACCTTTGAACTGTTTTCCAACATCATACTGCCGGCAGGGATTTCCTTCTTCACCTTCCAGGTTGTGAGCTTCGCTATCGACCGCTACCGCGGCGAGGTGCCGGAAACCGTCGCGTTCAAGAAATTCGCCGTCTACATTTCCTTTTTCCCGCAACTGGTGGCGGGGCCGATCCTGCGCTATCGCGAAGCCAAACCGGCGCTCGACGCCTTGACCCGGTTCCGGCCGACCGCCGATGATCTCGCCGCGGCACTTGGCTACATCGGTATTGGGTTAGCGCTCAAGGTATTGCTTGCGGATACCCTCGGCATGCACTTGGAAAACTACAAAACGGCGCCCGGGTCGGCCGGGCTGGTCGCTGGCGTCTACGTGGTTCTTGCCTACAGCTTCCAGATCTATTTCGACTTCTACGGCTATTCGCTCATCGCCATCGGGCTCGGACGGCTATTCGGATTCAAGTTTCCGGACAACTTCCGCCAGCCCTATCTGGCGGCCAATCCACGGGAGTTTTGGCGGCGGTGGCATATCACACTTTCCAATTGGATCCGCGACTACCTATACATCTCGCTTGGCGGCAACAAGGCCTACGCGCGGAACATCCTGTTGGTGTTTCTGATCATGGGTTTGTGGCATGGCGCCGGCTGGAGCTTCATCGTTTGGGGCGCCTTTCACGGGTTGTTTGTCATCACTTATCATTACACCAGGGATTGGTGGGACCGGATGGCGCCCGCGGTGCAAATCGCGCTCAATTTTTTCTTGGTTTCGCTGGCGTGGCTGTTCTTCCTGTTCGATTTTGCCGAGCTTTCACAATTTCTGTCCGGCGTCGGCGACGGCGGCAGGCTATTGGCCAATCTTCCGAACGCCGACCAAATGCTGATCCTTGCTGTGGCCGCCCTAGAGCAGATTCGATTTAATCGAGGTCATATCCTGCTGCGGCAAAGTAGTTGATG
>Ga0066187_1000330_pt1 | contig 17160 bp, 17 predicted proteins | sample WorMetexBAHAMAS1_FD_58706 | JGI IMG/M metagenome (GOLD analysis project Ga0066187, IMG submission 58706) | Marine gutless worms symbiont microbial communities from Max Planck institute for Marine Microbiology, Germany - Inanidrilus exumae... | ecosystem: Host-associated > Annelida > Digestive...
AGAGGTCAGGGAATCAGAAAACCGTTAATTTTGATTCAGCGTTCCTCAAATGCGCTCTAGCGCCCTTCCCGCCACCAACAACCCATCAACGTCATCAACGTCAAAACCAGTAGGACCCAGGGCGAAAACAGGGACGCCTGATTGACGCCCGTCACCACGTAGGCCTGATTGTCATATAGCCCGATCCAGCCCTTGCCGCTGCTGTCGCGCCCGGGGCGGGTTCGGCGAATATCGGGCACGCCGTCGCCGAGCCAGAAGACGTCTCCGCCCGTCGCGTCCGCGACTGGCGCCAAAATCTCGCCAGTGGCCCGAAGGTCGGAAAACTCCAACGGATTCAAGGCGCCCGACGCCGCCTGGGTCGATTGCAACCCATCGCTAATCCTGTAGAGCCCGGGCTCCTCGACCGTCATCTCAAACGTCGCGGCGCCGTCATCGGATGCTTCCGGGCTGAACGTCTCCTGGCGCCCGGACGGCGTTGTGACGGTGATTTCGGGCACCGTGTCCGATAGACTGCGTCGCTCGATGTGCAGTTTCCCCGATCGCACCGTGGCGCGCAGGCTTTCCTCTTCCAGGTCCGGTTCCTTCATCAGCCAATGGGCGAGGCGGCGCAACAATTCGGCCTGCGGGCCGCCGCCTTCGAAACCACGCCCCCAAAGCCAGATGTGGTCACTGAGCATCTGGGCGACGCGCCCCTTCTCGACACGGTCCAGAACGAGCAGCGGTTTCTCTCCCGGCCCCTCAAGAACGACCGCGCCAGTGCGGACCTGGGCCTCGATCTGACGGAACCAGCGGCCCCACCGCGGAGAGCCGTCTTTCGACGGCACCGGCGACAAAGACGCGGTGACCGGATGGCGCCGCCCGGCCGTTGACAGAAGAGGCTTGAATCCGACCTCGACCACGTGGCCGGTTGGCGACGCCGGGAGTACATCGCCGAGCGGCGTCTGGAAGAGACTTCGGTTCCCGGAAAACTCGGGTCCGACGGAAAGCAGAAGCGCCCCGCCGTCGCGAACGTATTGGTCGATATTTCGCAGATAGGACGGTGGCAGGACATCGCGGACGACATATCGGTCGAAGACGATCAGGTCGAACTCCTTGAGCTTGACCTCAAAAAGCTCACGAACCGGGAAGGCGATCAGCGCCAGCTCATTGAGGGGCGTGAAGTCGTCTTTTTCGGGTGGTCGCAGAATCGTAAAATGCACGAGGTCGACCGATGGATCCGACTTCAGTAAATTCCGCCAAGTCCGCTCTCCGGCGTGCGGCTGCCCGGAAACCAGTAACACGCGCAACCGGTCACGGACGCCATTGATGCCGATCAAGGCCTTGTTGTTGAGAACCGACAACTCCCCTTCAACCGGTTCGACTTCCAGTTCGTAGATGCTGGGCCCGGCGTTCTCCAGGGTGAATCCGACCTCGTTGCTTTTTCCGATACTTACCGTGCTCCGCGAAATCACCTCGTCGCCACGGCGAAGCACGATGCGGGCCGAGCTCCCCTGCACCTTGCTGTCCGTTCCCCGGCTTTCGACACGGTAGGCGATGACCACCCGGTTGCCGACAATACCGTAGGCCGGCGACTTCTCAACGACCAACCGCCTGTCGGATTCGTTTGGCGCGCCGGTCAACAGGACATGAACGGGAGCGCCCAGGCCTTCCGCCGGATTAGTCTCGGGAACATCGTGGGCTTGACCGTCGGTGATCACGATGGCGCCGGCGAAACGGCCCTTCGGAATGTCGGCGACGGCCCGGCGTAACCGCGCCATCGTTCGCGTGCCATCGACGCTCCCACCCCCCTGCTCTGCCAAGCCGCCGTCACCCACCTCGACTTCGCGGACTTCAAGCCCCTGCAAGCGTTTCCAGTCCTGGCTAAGGGAACGGAGGGCTTCGTCGACCCGTTGCCGGCGTCCCTCGACATTTTGACTTGCCGACCTGTCGACCAGAGCGACAGCGATATCCGATTGCGGTTGCCGCCGTTCGCGAACGAACTGAGGATTGATGAGCGCGGTGATCAGGACGGCGAAGGCCAACGCACGAAGCCACGAACCCGAAGCCCCCTTAACCAGTCCAACGGCGATCAATAGACCGCCGAGAACGGCGATCGCCGCGATAAAGGCCGGCGGCAGAAGGGGTGTCAAAACGATCTCGCTGCCACTCATTGGCCGAGCCTCTTCAAAATAGCCGGCAGATGAACCTGGTCGGCCTTGTAGTTTCCCGTGAGCGTGTACATGACCAGATTGACACCGAAACGGAAGGCCATTTCCCGCTGCCGTTCCCCGCCCGGGACAACGGGAAACATCGGGCGTCCGGCCTCGTCCATGGCCCAGGCGGCAGCCCAGTCGTGCCCGCCGGCAATAATCGGTGACACACCATCGTTGATCCGTTCGCCGGCCCGTTCGACCCATAAGGTGCCGCCACTCCAACGCCCGGGAAACTCATCGAGCAGATAGAAGGCCCGGGTCAGAACGTGATCCGCCGGTACTGGCACCAGGACCGGCAGGTCGAGTTCACCGGCCAGCCGGCGTAACGCTCGTGTCTCCGCGGCGCCCGATTGATCGCGGGTGTCGAACAGGATGACCCCGCCGTTCCGGAGGTACTTGTTGATACGAACCGCCGACAAATCACCGGGCAACTCATAGCCCGGAACGATCGGCCAATAGATCAAAGGGAAAAACGACAATTCGTCCCGCCCCGGATTCACACCCTGCGGCGGCCCCAACTCGGCCGCCGTGCGTCGTTTCAGTATAAAGTTCAGTCCGCTGAGGCCGGCTTGGCTGGTTTCATCGATTTCTCTGTCACCGGTGATGACGTAGGCGAGCCGCGTTTCCAGACTGCTGGCCAGTGCGAAACCGTCGTCCTCGGCGTGACCCGGTCCGGAAGAGAACACGACTGCGGCCCCGGCAACCAGCGCGGCGGCGCGGACGAAGGGCAAAATGCCGCGCATGGCGAGAGAGGCGATGGTATCGACCACGAAAAGGACGGACGCCGCAAGGAGCAGCCAGCTCTTCAGGTCGAATTCACGGCTGTCCTCGTAGTTGCGCACGGCGACTCCTTCCGGCACGCCTGTGATCATTCGAAACGAATCGAGTTGGCTCGAGAAGTTGAGCGCGCGGCGGTGAATGTCGGTACCGTAAAATCCGGGTGGATTTTCCGGGGATACCCGGGTCTCCGCAAAGGCACCGGCGGGGATCGCCTGGACCCCCACGTTTGGCTCGTCCGGCACGGCATAGGCGTCGAGAACCGACAGCGGCCGCAAGGGCGGACCATCGGCGGAACTGACAACGCCCTGGCTCATTTCGACGACCCGGCGCAGCATGTCAACGAAGAGGCCCGAAAGGGGCAGATCGGACCACTCCGCATTGGCTGTCGTGTGGACAAGGATGAGCCAGCCGCGACCGCGTTGTTCAGCGGTCACCAGCGGCGTCCCATCGCGCAGGCGGGCCCATGTTTTCTCGGCCAGGTCAAGGGATGGCCGAGCCAGAACTTGGCGACGGATCTCCACATCGCGGCTTACAGGCAAACCGAAGAACGGGCTGCTCGCTTCGAACGGCGCCAAAGTCTCCGGCTTCGTCCAAGACATGGCGCCGCCGATGATGCGATCGCCGCGGCGAATCTCGACTGGTAACAAATTATCGTCCTTGCCGGCGTCGGATTCGGCCAATCGCCGGCCGGCGAACCTCAGGACCACGCCGCCGCGATCGATCCAATCGACAATTTGCGACTCCTCGCTGGCCCCCAGGTTGCCGGGGTCGATCAGGACCAGGACGGCGAGTTCGCGCTTCAATAGGCTGCCGGCGGTGCCGACGCGGACCTCCGCAAAAGGGCCGAGCGCTCTTCCCAGGTAGTGGGTGTCGCTCAGCAACGGTTGGTCCTGCTCGCTGCCGCCGCCGGAAACCAGGCCGATCGGGCGGTGGCGCCAGCGTTCGTCCAACAGCACCGTCGCGGCGACCGTCCGGCTCTCCTCGATTTCCAGCCTGGCCAAACGGTTCATGAATTCCAAGGGCAGGTCGATATCGGCGACCGCTCGTTTCTCACCCTCGTCGACAACCAGGACGCTGCGTGTCAGCAAGCGCCCTTCTCCGGAGACTGCCCTGATTCCGAGCTCGACCCGCTGGGACGGTGCCGGTCGCTCGACGCTGACGGAAAGGCGTTCGCCATCGTGTTCCGGCGTTCGCAAGATCCAGGGCATCGCTTGGGCGCCATCGGTTATGAGGACGGTCGAACCCCGACGCTGCAGGGCCCTCAAATGGGCGCGGAGTTTTTTCCCGTCGGCGGCGGCGCCGTCCGCATCGAGTGTCGTTTCCTCGATGCCGTTGGAGACCCAGAAAACGTCACCCGGTCTTTCCGTTTCCAGTTTCTCGAAAGCCTCGAGCGCTTCCATCGCGGCGTCCCGGTCGGTCGCCCAAGGCTTCGGTTGCAGGCTCTCGATCCGCTGGCGGACGGCTGCCGGCGTCAGCAGTTCAAGGCTGTCGTTTTTGACGCCCGCTTGTGGCGGCGCGGTGGGAACGAGAACCATCGACCGGCCTTCACGATCCGCCTGATCGGCCAAACCCAGCATCATCGCCCGGCGTGACGGCCAATCCCTGGCGGCCGCCCAGTCGTCATCGACGATTAGATAGATCGGTCCCTTTCCCTTGAGATCGGTGACGGCGTTGAGCAGCGGGTCGGCAGCGGCAAGGATAACCAGCGAGGTGATCGCCAAGCGCAGGAGCAATAGCCACCAGGGTGTTCGAGCCGGTGTCTCGCGGCGGCGGGCCAAGCGGCGCAGGATCCGCACCGGCGGGTAAGAGACCTGCCGGGGCGCCGGCGGATAAAGCCGCAGCAACCACCAGATCGCTGCCAGAACGACGAAGCCGAGAAGCGCCCAAGGCGCGGCAAACGACAACGGGCCGAGACTCAGCAATGCCTATCCTCCGACCGACTCGGAAAGGTTAAGGTACAGCGCCAGAAGAACGTTCTCAGGCGAATGGTCGGTCCGGTGGGTCATGAAACTCCAGCCAAGGGATCGCGCCAGGGCCTGAAGAGCGGATTTGTGGTTTTCGATCTCGCGTCGGAATTCGTCACGTACGGAACCGACGTGCGTCACGAGAATATTTCCGTCTTCGTCTTCCGGGCCCTGGAACAGAACCCGGCCCTCATAGGGCAGAAGCTCTTCGGCGGGGTCGAGGATTTGCACGATGTGGCCGCGAATGCCTTGATCCGTATAGGCATTCAACACCGTCCTCACGTCATCGAGCGGCGAAAGAAAATCGCCGAACCAGACGACCCGCCCGTAGCGCGGTAGCAGTTCGACACTCGGCAAACTACCGGTCGGCAGTCGCTTGCCCTCAATGATCGACCACATGCGCGTCAATACGGCGCGGCTTGCCCCTGGCGTCATGCCGGTTTCCTGCAACGCCGTGCGCTCGCCGCCGCGCACCAGCAAAGAGGCCAACGCCAATGCCAAGAGATCGGCCCGTTCCTCCTTGGTCGGAATATCCGGTACCGAACGGAACTCCATGGACGCGGAGCCGTCGCGCCACAACCAGACCGTTTGCGCCGCCTCCCACTCGGTCTCGCGGATGTAAACTGGTTGCGACTTCGCGGATTGGCGCCAATCGATCAGTTGTGTGGCATCGCCGAATTGATAGCGCCGGAACTGCCAGAACGTTTCCCCCTGGCCGACCCGTCGACGCCCATGGACGCCTTGCGACACGGTTGAAGCGACGCGTTCGGCAGCGACCATCAGGGGCGGGAATTCGGCGGCAAGCGTCTCGGCTTGATGGTGGGTTCCCGCCTTGTTTCTTGGCTGTGCGCGGTCCGCCGGCATCTCGCGGCTCCTGCGGTTAGGCGACGCGTTGGCAGAGTTTGTCGATGATCATTTCGAGCGACACGCCCTCGGCCCGGGCGGCGAAGGTCAAGGCCATGCGGTGGCGTAGGATCGGATGGGCGAGCGCCAAGACGTCGTCGATGCTCGGCGACAAACGGCCCTCGATCACGGCCCGCGAACGCACGCCCAACATCAATGCCTGGCTGGCCCGAGGTCCCGGCCCCCAGGAAACGTGCTTGCGGACATCCTCGATGTCGGTGCTTTCCGGACGTCCGGCGCGAACCAATTCGAGGATGGCGTCGGCGACACTTTCGCCGACCGGCACGTGACGAACCAGTTTCTGTCCGGCGATCAAAGCGCTGGCGTCCATGACCCGCTCGGGCTGTCCCTGCTCAGCGCCGGTGGTGTTTATCAAAATCTCCCGCTCCGCATCGGAGTCCGGATAATCGACATCGACCTGCATGAAGAAACGATCGAGTTGCGCTTCGGGCAGCGGATAGGTTCCTTCCTGCTCCAGTGGGTTTTGGGTTGCTAGCACGTGAAACGGCGTCGGCAACACATGATATTCGCCGGCCACAGAAACGCGGTGTTCCTGCATGGCCTGCAGCAGTGCCGACTGAGTGCGCGGGCTGGCCCGGTTGATTTCATCGGCCATCAGCAACTGACAAAACACCGGACCGCGAATGAAACGGAACGAACGCCGACCGCTCTCCGATTCCTCGAGCACTTCCGAGCCCAGGATATCGGCGGGCATCAAATCCGGCGTGAACTGTACGCGCCGCGTGTCCAGGCCGAAAACGGCGCCAACCGTCTCGACAAGCCGCGTCTTGCCGAGGCCGGGCACACCGACCAGCAACAGGTGCCCACCGGCCAATAGGGTAACCAGCGTCTCTTCAATGACCCGGTCCTGTCCGTAGATGAAGGCGCCGATCCCGGCACGGCCGGCAGCCATGTCCCGGCCCAAGCGGTCAACGGCATCGATCAGATCGTCGGAATTGGTTGCGCTGGAAATGTCCTGGGATTGCACGGTCACACTCACGTCGTTGTCTCCACTTTTTCTGGCGGCCAGGTTCATCCTAATATGGTTGTGATTATGAATGAAAGCGAGCCGGTCCTCAGTAAATTATCGCGGAACGCCCGGAAAAGGAGTCTTCCGCGTGACACCCTAGTGCCGCCTCCCGGATTGTGCGTGCTGGAGAACGTCGATCTGCGGATCGATCGTTCCGGCGACTGGCACTACAACGGTTCTCCAATCCGCCGACCTGAATTGGTCAAGTTGTTCGCCAGCGTCCTTCGGCGCGACGACAGCGGCGGCTACTGGCTCGTCACGCCAGCCGAAGCTTGCCGAGTCCGGGTCGAAGACGCGCCGTTTTTGGCGGTTGCCATGGAATGCCGCAATCCGGGCCGCGACCAGAAAATCATTTTCCGCACCAATCTGGACGTTTTCGTGACGGTCGACGCGGACCACCCGATTCGGGTAGACATCAATCGGGAAACGGGCGAGCCTGCCCCATATGCTGTGCTCGATGGGAACCTCGAAGCGAAAATTACACGTTCCGTATTCTATGATCTTGTCGATTTAGCCGTCGAGCGCGGGCGTAATGACATTACCGTGATTGGTCTCTGGTCCAAGGGCGCCTTTTTCGAAATCGGAGAGTTGAACGACACCAACGAATAACAAGAACGCGGTCATGGATTTAAACGTCATCATCGAGAAGATCAGGCGCCACGTTCCGGATGCGGACAGCGGACGCGGCGATCACGATCTCAACCCGGATATGGGTGTCGCCACAGAACTGACACCTGCCGCCGTCCTCGTGCCATTGGCATTACGCGACCACGGGATCACCGTTTTGTTTACGCAGCGCACGGCACACCTTGAACACCATCCGGGCCAGGTCAGCTTTCCGGGCGGCCACGTCGACCCGGGCGACCGCACAGCCGACGAGACGGCGTTGCGAGAAACCGAGGAGGAAGTCGGCCTCGACCGCCGCCACATAGAGATCATCGGCCACCTGGACGTCTATCGGACTCGTACCGGTTTCTCCGTAACCCCGGTCGTCGGTCTGGTGACACCGCCGTTCGAGATCGATCCCGACATTCATGAGGTCGAAGAAGTGTTCGAGGTCCCGCTGCCCTTTCTCCTGAACGCCAGCAACCATGAGCGCCACACCCGCGAGATCCGTGGTGTCGAGCGTGAGTTCTATGCAATGCCCTACAACGGTCACTATATTTGGGGTGCGACGGCCGGCATGGTGGTCAATTTGTACGATATTCTAACGGGGAACTGACGCGAAGATGGCACGGATCATCATTCAATACCTGTTGCCCCTCATTCTGCCGACGCTTGTCTACCTCGGCTGGATGTGGGTGGTCCGCCACCGGTCCAAGGCACGCGGCGATGAATTGCCTGAGATTCAAAGTGCCGCGCTCTTTTGGTCATTGACCGCGGGCGTTGTGATGATGCTCATCGTGCTTGTTTTCTTCGCCGCAACCGGCGGCGAGCCTCCCGGCGAGGGAACTTATCAATCGCCCCGGCTAGAAGATGGTAAGATCGTGCCGCCGAAGTTCGAATAAACCGCCGGGAGGCCGGCCGTGCCCCTGATCCCCGACGCCTCTCACCCGACGGGCAAACTGCCCCCCGATGCGTGGCTTCGCGAGCCGGACACGTTGGCCGTGGTTGCCGCGCTCACCGCAGAGGGCGCAGACGTTCGGTTCGTCGGCGGTTGCGTGCGCGATTCGCTGGCCCGGCGCGGCGTCCGCGATATCGACATCGCAACGCCGGATCGGCCGGACAAGGTCATCGAGCTGTTGAACGCATCCGCCATACGCGCAGTTCCGACCGGTATTGATCATGGAACCGTTACCGCCGTCACCGACACGCGCACGTTTGAAATCACGACTCTGCGTCGCGATGTCGAAACCGATGGCCGCCATGCGACAGTCGCGTTCACCGACGATTGGGTCGAGGACGCCAAACGCCGGGACTTCACCATCAATACCCTGTCGGCCACCCCGGACGGAGACGTTTATGACCCCTTCGAGGGCATCGGCGATCTGGCGCACGGACGCATCCGCTTCGTCGGACTGGCCCGCGAGCGGGTCGAGGAGGATTACCTGCGGATTCTGCGGTTTTTCCGGTTTTACGGCAGTTTCGGTCGCCCGCCCATCGACACGGACGCGCTTGCCGCCTGTCGGGCCGGCGCCGATCGGTTGAAGGATCTTTCGGGCGAGCGGATTCGGGAAGAATTCTTCAAGATCCTCGTCGTCCCCGAACCGGCGGACATCGTCATCCGCATGCGCGGTGAAGGCGTCCTCGAACAGATCCTTCCCGAAGCCGGTGAAGTCAACGTCCTTCGATTGGTCAATTGGCTGGAAACTCGGGCCACGAAGCTAAGCTCAATCACCCCGGATGCGATCCGCCATCTTGCCGCCCTTTTGGTCGCGGGTGACTTGGATATCGATACCTTGGCGGCGCGTCTCAAACTGTCGAACCGGGAAAAAACACGCCTGTCCGGTCTCCGCGCGCAGCACAACACTGTTTCTCCCGACATGGGTACACTCGCCGAAAGGAAGATGCTACGGCGCGGGGGTGCCGACCTCTTTCGCGATCTCGTCTTGCTCGGATGGGCCCGCGAAATGGCGGCTGAACCACGCCTGCCCAGGGATCGAAAGGAAAGTTGGCTTCGTATGCTGGAGGATGCCGAAACGTGGCAGCCACCGGATTTCCCGTTGACCGGGAGGGATGTCCGGGCGCTTGGCATTGCGGAAGGGCCGCTCGTCGGAGAACTCTTGACCCGGGTCGAGGAGTGGTGGGAAAACGGGGACTATAAAGCCGGACGGCAAGCCTGCCTTGACCGGCTTCTCGCGGAAACCGAGGGGTCCGAACCATGACCGTGTTGAGGATATGCTTCGTCGGCGACAGCCTGACGCTGGGAACGAATGACGATGAATATCTGGGCTGGCCGGGCCGTATCGCCAAACGCGAACGCGCCGCCGGACACGATGCGACGGTCTATAATTTGGGGGTACGGGCCGACACGTCGGAAATGATCGCCCAGCGTTGGCGTGCCGAATGCGAAGCGCGACTTCCCGATATCCACCCCGGCGCCCTGGTCTTCTCCTTCGGAATCAACGATTCGGCCATCGAAAACGGAACCCAGCGGGTCGAACACGACCGCTCGCTCGAAGTCGCCCGGTCCATGATCACGGAGGCCAAGGCCTGGAAGCCGACCATTTGGATCGGCCCGCCGCCGGTCGACGACGAGCGTCAGCCGTTGCGGCCGGGAGGCGGCATCGAGTATTCCTTTGCCTCCGTCCGCGCCGCCCGGCTGAGTGATGCCTACGCCGACTTGGCGAAGGAGTTGGACGTCCCCTACCTGGACTTGTTTACTGCACTCGCCGGTGGGGGCAACTGGGATAGTGCCTTCGAGGGCGACGACGGTGTTCACCCGAAAGATACCGGTTATGCTGAGATCGCCGAGCGGGTCGCCGGCTGGGAAGGTTGGCGCAACTGGTTCGACTGACGCGGGCCGGGAAACGGGAACGCCGTCAATGAAGACGCGATCAACAGGGACTTATGAGATCGCCGACCGGGAAATTGTCGCCAGCGGCTCCGACATGCGGGTGCAAATACTGGGACTGTCCGACGGCCAGTCTGTTCCCTGGCATCATCATTCCGAAATCACTGACAGTTTCGTCGGACTCGACGGGGTGACCGTGATCGAGACTCGCGCACCCGACGACGTGATCAGTATCGGACCCGGTCAGCGCCACTCTGTCGCCCCCGGTATCACCCATACAGTTCACGGCGCAGATGGGGGACCCTGCCGTTTTCTCGTGATCCAGGGTGTCGGTGTCTACGACTTCATTCCGGACTCTGTCTAGTTCGGTCTGCCGCTTCGGCCGCCGCTTCTCGAGCCAGCTTGTCAGCCCTTTCGTTGTCGGGATCTCCGGCATGGCCTTTGACCCAACGCCATTCGACATCATGGGGAGCCAGTGCCGAATCCAGTTGCCGCCACAGGTCTTCGTTCTTGACCGGTTTCTTGGCCGCCGTTTTCCACCCGTTTTTCTTCCAGCCATGGATCCAGCGGGTGATGCCGTCCTTGACGTAGGTGCTGTCGGTATGGACGACGACGCGGGCCGGGCGTTTCACGGCTTCCAGGGCGCGGATCGCCGCCGATAGTTCCATTCGGTTATTGGTCGTATCGGCCTCGAATCCGGACAGTTCACGCTCATGGCCCCGCCATCTCATCAGCGCCCCCCAACCGCCTGGACCCGGGTTTCCGGAGCATGCACCGTCGGTATAGATGTGGATTTCGTCGTCCTGACTGGTCATGGCCCCTACACTACTCACTACAACAACCCATAGGCTTCCGGACCGGTTACCGATCTGTGGAACCTTAACTTCTCGAGGTACTCAAGCGGGTCCTTGGGCGTCACGAAGGCGTTCTCCGGCGTGTTTAGCCAATCGAACAGGCGGGTTAAAAGGAACCTGAGGGCACTGCCACGTGCCAACACCGGAAGGTTTGCCATTTCGTCTCGCGGGATATCGCGGACCTGACGGTATCCGGCGAGAAGACGATTTGCCTTGGTGATATTGAAGCTGCGGTCCGTCTCAAAGCACCAGGCGTTCAGGCAAACGGCGAGGTCGTAGGCGAACATATCGGTGCAGGCGAAGTAGAAGTCGATGATGCCCGACAGACGGCCCTCGCGGAAAAAAACGTTGTCGGGAAACAGGTCGGCGTGAATGACGCCGGTTTCCAGATCGTTCGGCCAGGCCGCTTCAAGGGCGTCAACTTCGCGGTTCAACTCGTCCAGCAGCCCGGGCCGGACGATATCGGCGCGGGCCGCGCTTTTCACCAATAAGGGCCGCCAACCACCGATCGAGAGATCGTTCTTGCGCACCATTTCGAAGTCGGCGCCGGCTTGGTGGAGGTCGGCCAATGCGCGGCCAACCTGGGTGCAATGCTCGGGCATCGGTTTGCGGACCCACATGCCGGCCAGGAAACTGACGATGGCGGCTGGCCGGCCGGAAAGGTGGCGCAACCTCGTGCCGTCGCGCGCAGCGACGGGCCGCGGTGACGGGACGCCGCGAGTTGCCAGATGGTCCATCAGGTTGAGGAAGAAGGGGAGATCGTCCGGGCGAACCCGTTTTTCATAGAGCGTCAGAATGTAGGGGCCGGTCGATGTCGTCAGCAGGAAGTTGGAGTTCTCGACTCCTTCGGCGATTCCCTTGCAGGATAGCACATCGCCGATGTCGTATTCCGCAACGAACCGCAACAGGTCCGCATCGTCGACTTCCGTATAGACTGCCATCAATCCGCCCCGATCTCGCGTTAGCTGTTTAAGTGAGTGCGGTATCGGAAGCAAGGTCTGCTCGTCGGTACCAATCGTGGCTTGTGTCCGAATTCAACGCGTCGCAGAATCGATCCATGCAATCGCTACTCCCGCGGACCGTTCAATGTTTGCCCGCCGGCATGTTCCTTTTGGTAACAGCCAGTTTTGTGATCGTTTCGATCGTGGCACCCTCCGTGGCACCCGCCATCGAGATCGCGGCGAAGCCGGATGGCCTGGACCCCCCAAAAAAGGCGCCGCAAAAACCGGCCAAGCGAAAATCCGGTAACGCCGTAATCCGGGTCCAGAAGGCGCTGTCCGAAATGGGCCTTTACCTGGGTCCCATCGACGGCCACCTGAACGAAGAGACGGAAGCCGCCATCCGGATCTATCAAAAAAACGCCGGTATTCGCGTCGACGGCAAGGTCAGCCGCCAGCTCTGGGGCCTTCTCAACAACGCGGTCCAAGTCCGTTCGCTGCTCAAGCGCCTGGATGAAGCGCGCCGGTCATCGAAGGACAAAGCGCGCCGGGCTCTGCTCGCTCATCCGGCAACGCGGGACCTGGTCAGCGAAGACAACCGCGAACGGGCGGATCCTACTCGCGACCCATCAGCCTGTTTCGCCGAACCGACGGTACGCTGCCTGCTCGACGAGGCGTCGGAAAGCGTGAAGGCCGTATTTCGTCCGGAACTCAGGGATTGGGCTTTGGGTGAGGTTCTTGTCGCCCAGGCGCGCGCCGGTCTGGGCCAGGAGGCGATGGCCACGGCGGCGCGGATACGCGACCCGCGCCTGATCATGGTTGCCCTTCGCGACATCGCGGAAGCACGGGCCGCCGCTGGTCACGCCGAGGAAGCCATGAAGGCCGCCGAGATTATCCCGGATCACGAAAAACGCGCCGACGCCATCGCCGCCATCGCCGCCATCCAGGCAAAACGCGGAGACCGAGAAGCCGCCCGCCTTACCGTCGCGCGACTGATCGAGGAAACCGGCGAAATGAAAGACTCGATCAAGCGCATTTCCTACCGCACACGAGGTGCCACCATCTTGGCCGCTGCCGGAGACCGGGAAGGCGCCGAGGCGGAAATCGCCGAAGCCGAGGCCATCGCCCGGGTTCAGGAAGCGGAATCGGACCGGAGCACGGCGCTCCGTTACGTTGCTGCCGCCCTGGCCGACATGCAGCGTCCGGGCCTCGCTTTGGGGTTCCTCGACGATATCGCCAGTTCATCGGAGCGGGTCTCCGTATTGATGTCGGCGGCGACCGCACAAGCACGGGCCGGTGACGCGGCAGCCGCATTGGCGACGGCCGATACCATCGAGGCCGTGCGCTATCGCGCCGTTGTCCTCGGCCGTATCGCCATCGCCCAAGCCAAACAGGGCGCCCGCGCGGCTTCCGAAGCGACCCTGGAATTGGCTTTGGCTGCGGTCGAGGAGATCGACCTTCCCTATGCCCGCTCCTACGCCGTCAGCCGCATCGCGCTCTCAATGGCTCGGGTTGGGTTGTTGGCGACGAAAAAGGCCGATACCGCCAAGATGGCCTTCGATCGTGCCGCCAGGATTGCTGAGAAGGTCGACGATGATCGGTTACGGGCCCATACGTTATGGACCATCGCGGCGGACCAGAGGCGAGCCGGCAATGACGACGGTGCCAAAGCGACGGAAGCGCTCGCGGATACCGCAACAAGTGAAATCAAGAGCAAGCTCACCCGAGTCTGGATGTTTGCCGAGATCGCCATTGATCATGCACGCAAGGGCGAATCCGAAATCGGTTGGGATGCTTTCCGCCGGGGCCTCGGTGTCGGCGAAAAGATCGCCAACGCCTGGGGCCGTGCCCGCGCATTGGCGAAGCTGGCCCACACGCTCGTCGAATTGGTTAATCCCGGGCAAGGGCTTTCCGAAGAGAAATAGCGACGATCGAATGGCAACACTCTCTCGATGAGAATTTTGCAATTTGTAATTGCACAACCCCAGGATGTTATGCATACTTTTTCCTGAGAGAACCTGGGAACCCCTTTTCGAACTCATGCTCAGCGACGCGACGTCTCGTCAAAAACCGTTTCGCGTCGGTGCGGTCTGTGACGGGCTCGATGGTCCCGGGTGTCAACGACGGCAGGATCGCCACATGCCTTTGGCACAGGAATCGCAGGATATGAAGCCCCGTCGAGTGCCCGAAGCAACGCTATATGGCGTGAAGACACTTGACGATCAGCATTATCGTCTCTTCGATTTGATCGAGAAGATCGCCAGCCTGGCCAACACCGATGACTTGCCGGCGATCGAGACGCTTTTCGGCGAGGTTCTCGGTCTGATGGCTAAACACTTTTCCGACGAAGAGCAGCTAATGATCGAAACCCAATACTCGAACGCCCGCGAACACAGCGCGCAACACCGCTCCCTATTGGCTGAGATCGACCGGATTCGCAAAGGGATGTCGGATAACAAATCCGTATCGAAACGGGATTCCCATGATGCCGTTGACAGGATCATACGCCACATGCTGCTCGTCGATGGCCCTTTCAAAACGCACCTGAAGCGCATCGGTTACCGAGCGGGCACCGTCAAGGTATCCAATCGGTCGGCCCATACGGACAGCGTCGCCTCTCGATACTGACCCTCTGTGTGGCCAACCGGAAACCGGAGCCATAATCCGACTCGCCTTACGCTACATTTTCAGCGAATTTAGTTCCGGCACGAAATAGGAGCGGCGTACAAGGGCGTCCGCGGCCTCGATATCGGGAGAAGACAAGTGAGCGAAGCGGGTACCTTGGCGTCGGCCCTCAAGGCCGGGAAATTTGCCGTTACAGCGGAAACCTCACCACCGGACTCTGCGGACCCGTCGGCAGTGACGGACCGCGTCCGTTGTCTCGAGGGTCACGTCGACGCCGTCAACGTGACCGACGGCGCCGGGGCCCGGCCCCACATGTCGGCCCTTGCCTGCGCCGCCATTATGGCGGATGCGGGAATTGAACCTGTCCTTCAAATGACGACACGTGATCGCAACCGGCTGGCGCTCCAAGGCGATCTGATCGGCGCCGCGGCCCTCGGCGTGCCCAATATCCTCTGCCTATACGGCGATGCCGTGGAATCCGGCGATCAACCGGAGGCAAAACCGGTCCACGACATTGACAGCCGCCAACTGATGACGACCGCTAGGTGTATGAGGGACGAAGGCACCTTCCCCACAGGGCGCCCGATCGAACCCAGACCGTATCTGTTTATCGGTGGCGCGGATACGCCCGTCGACCCGGGACCTGATTTTAAACCGGATGGGTTGCGGGCCAAGATCGAAGCCGGAGCCGATTTTTTCCAAAGCCAGTTCGTCTTCGACGTTTCCGCCATGGGACGCTACATGGCCCGGCTCAGCGACGAGGGCATTACCGAAAGAGCCCACTATATCGCTGGCCTGGGGCCGATCATGTCGGCAAAGAGCGCGCGGTGGATGAACGAAAATCTGTTTGGTGTCCACGTTCCCGATGGCATTATCTCACGCCTCGAGGGTGCCGAAGACCAAAGAAGCGAGGGGATGGCCATTTGTGTCGAACTCCTGGAACAACTTCGGGAAATCGACGGCATTAGCGGCGTTCATCTGATGGGTCCGAAACAGGAAGAAACCATCGCCGAAATCCTTTCCAATTGCCGAATTCGGTCCGACGGATAATCTCATCCACCCCAACCGAGGGTTAAATTACTTGACGCACTGCTTGCATAGAAATGTGTGAGAATGGAAAATCGGCCGAGGGGAGACCAGAACATATGACCACTCCGGTCGACGGAATCGTTAGGCGGGACCAATGTCCGCGCGGCGCAATCGTGGAGTCGAGATTCTCGGCGCCGAAGGCGGAAACACTGCCGCCTGATCCCGCCTGGATCTTTCGCTATTGGGAAGAAAAACGAAACGACCAGGTTGGTCCGGCCTGGGGTGATTTCCGGCTGATCGATCTTCCAGCCGGTTTGATACCGTGGTCCGCCGTTGTCGATGTCGAGACGGAGCCACTCGATTTTGTCTTCCGGTTTTTTGGAACCGCGCGCACCGTGCTGCACGGCAAGGATTGTACCGGTCAATCGGTTCTGGAAGTCCAGCCCGTATCGGTGACCGACAAAGTCTTCCAGGAGTATCGGTGGGTCTACGAAAACCGAGCACCGCTATATGTTTTCAACGAAGGATATTCCCAGGAAGACGGTGATTTTCGGTATGAGTTCCTGCGACTGCCATTGAGTTCAGACGGCAAGACCGTGGACAAGGTCTATGCCGTTGGTTTCTGCGGCGATCAGCCCGAAGCGGAAGTCGATTATTGGCGTGAATAAGTTCGATCGTTCGATTCGTCCGCGACGGGAGTCTTCAAAATTCGATATCCGGAGACGTGATCTCCTCCATCGCCTCGATGGTTACGGTGTTTTCCCTGGGCACACCGACCATATTCCGTGAAATCAAGTCGCCGAACACATTCGTCTCCTCACCAAAAAAATTGGCCCTGTTGAACAGGCGCGGAAGGTGCCAGTAGAGACGGTAGTCGAGGCCGAACAGACGCTCGATCAACTGTTTCGAGCGCTCACGCCGGTCGTTTTCCACGTAGAGAAATGGGCGGCAACGGCCGATCGTAGCGGCGGCTCCGGCGATGACGGCATTCTCCATGCCTTCGACATCGACCTTGATCAAATGGCAGACCCTAAGTTCGAGCGAGTCGATCGGCTCGACAGCGACGGTTTCGCCTTCCGTATGATTGCCCAGTTCGACCCCGCCGATATTGCCGCCAGCACCGTATTCGATATTGGGAACGACAATCTTGCCCGCGTCCGTACCAGCCGCCGCGTGCAGGGCTTTGACGTTGGTTATGGCATTCAGCGCCAGGTTGGCGCATAGCATTTGGTGAACGACCCGTTGCGGCTCAAAAGCGAAGACGGCACCTCCCGGTGATACCTTTTGGGCCATGAAGACCGTATGGCAGCCGATGTTGGCGCCGACGTCGACGCTGTCAACGGCAACTTAAATTTCCCCATAATCGGCAACTTAAAATTCCCCGGTTTTGG
>Ga0066187_1000331_pt1 | contig 17147 bp, 14 predicted proteins | sample WorMetexBAHAMAS1_FD_58706 | JGI IMG/M metagenome (GOLD analysis project Ga0066187, IMG submission 58706) | Marine gutless worms symbiont microbial communities from Max Planck institute for Marine Microbiology, Germany - Inanidrilus exumae... | ecosystem: Host-associated > Annelida > Digestive...
GGCCGCCGGCGGCCCCGTAGGGCGCGACCTTGCGGTGGTTCGACAGGATGGCGACCTCCATGTCCTCCAGGAACCGCAAACGCCGGCGGGTGCCGTCGCCGCCATTGTGCCGCCCGCGCCCACCCGATCCGTAACGGATCTGGAAGCTTTCCAGCAGGACGGGGAACCGCCACTCCAACACCTCCGGGTCCGTAAGCCGGGAGTTGGTCATGTGGGTATGGACGGCGCTGGTGCCGTCGAAGTCGGGACCGGCGCCGGAGCCGCCGCATACGGTCTCGTAATATTGATAGCGGGCATTGCCGAAGGTCACGTTGTTCATCGTGCCCTGGGCCGCTGCCAGCACGCCCAGGGCGCCGTAAAGCGTGTCGGTGACGACCTGACTTGTTTCCACGTTCCCGGCAACCACGGCGCCTGGATAGACCGGACTGAGCATCGATTTCTCGGGAATGATGATCTCAATCGGTTTCAGGCAACCCTCGTTCATCGGAATATCGTCTTCCACCAGGGTCCGGAACACGTACAGCACCGCCGCCCGGCACACGGCCGAGGGCGCATTGAAGTTTGAAGCGAGCTGGGGGCTGGTCCCGGTGAAATCGGCCTTGGCTGTCCGGTTTTCGCGGTCGATGGTTATCTTCACTTTCACCGCCGCGCCCGAGTCCAATGGATAGGTGAATTCGCCGTCGGTCAACACGCCGAGGACACGGCGCACCTGCTCTTCTGCATTGTCCTGGACGTACCGCATATAGGCGAGAACGGTATCCAGGCCGAAATGGTCGACCATCCGGCGCAGCTCGCGGACGCCCTTTTCATTGGCCGCGATCTGGGCCTTCAGGTCGGCAACGTTCTGCACGGGATTTCGCGCCGGATAGGGACCCGCGGCCAGGTGATCGACCAGCGCCTGTTCGCGAAATGTGCCGCGGTCGACCAGCTTGAAATTGTCGAAAAGGACCCCCTCTTCGTCGATGGATTGGGAATCCGGCGGCATCGAGCCCGGGGTGATCCCACCGATGTCGGCATGGTGTCCGCGACTGCCGACGTAGAACAGAATGGTATCTCCATCATCGTCAAATACCGGCGTAATTACCGTTATGTCTGGCAGATGAGTACCCCCGTTATAAGGAGCGTTGACCGCATAGACATCTCCGGGCTCCAGATTGTCGCGATTCTCCCGGATCACGGTTTGGACGCTTTCACTCATGGACCCCAGATGCACGGGCATGTGCGGCGCGTTCGCGATCAGGTGGCCGTTGGTGTCGAACACGGCGCAGGAGAAATCCACTCTTTCCTTGATGTTCACCGAATAGGCGGTGTTCTGGAGGGTGAAGCCCATCTGTTCGGCGATTGACATGAATAGATTGTTGAACACCTCCAGCATCACCGGGTCGCAGTCGGTGCCGACCGCAGCGACCTGTGCCTTGGCTTCGACCCGGCGCAGGACGAGATGCGACTTGGCCGTCAATTCAGCCTGCCAGCCGGGTTCCACCACTGTGGTGGCCACGGATTCGCGGATGATCGCGGGCCCTTTGATCCGGTCGCCGGGCAGCAGCGTGTCCCGGTCGAACAGCGGCGTGTCCCGATGCGAGCCTTCCATGTAAGCCTGCATGGTCGCCAGCGGTTCGGGCGTCCCCGAGCTGCGACGCGTGTCGTTTGTCGGTTCTTCGACGTCATGGGTGGTGCCGATCGCCTCGGCGCCGGCGCTTTCGACGACCAGGCCCTTGTCCGGCATGATGAAACCGTAACGTTGCCGGTAGGCCTCGGCGAAGGCGGCCCGCATGGTATCGCCGGGCGCGAACCGGATGGGAATCGCGGTGTCGGTCCCGTCGTAGCGCAGATGCAGGCGCCGGACGATCTCGATCCGGTCGTCGTCGATGCCCTGGTCCAGAACCTCCTGGCGCGCCTCCTTGGCCAGCGCGTCCAGGATCGTCTCCAGCTTCGGCTCCACGTCGTCCACCAGGTGCAATTCGACGGTCCGGTTCCGCAACGCCCGGACATCCGCAAGGCCCATACCGTAGGCCGACAGCACGCCGGCGAAAGGATGAATCAGAACGGTGCTCATGCCGAGCGCATCGGCCACAAGGCAGGCGTGTTGCCCACCGGCGCCGCCGAAGGTGGTCAGCGTGTATTCGGTGACGTCGTAACCGCGCTGAACCGAAATTTTCTTGATGGCGTTGGCCATGTTCTCGACCGCAATCCGCAGGAAACCGTCGGCGACCTCTACCGGCGAACGGCGATCGCCCGTCTCCTTGCGGATCCGTGCGGCGAGATCCTCGAATGCCTGACGCACGGCCTCGGCATCCAGCGGCTCGTCCTGCCCGGCGCCAAAGACTTTGGGGAAGTAGCCAGGCTGCAGCTTGCCCAGCATGACATTGCAGTCGGTGACGCAGAGCGGGCCGCCCCGGCGGTAGCTGGCCGGCCCCGGATTGGCGCCGGCGCTTTGCGGCCCGACCCTGTACTTGGCGCCGTCGAACACGCACATGGACCCGCCGCCGGCCGCGACCGTATGGATCTGCATCATCGGCGCCCTCATCCGCACGCCGGCGACGACGGTTTCCATGGTCCGTTCGTAGGACCCGTCGAAATGGGCCACATCCGTCGACGTGCCGCCCATGTCGAATGTGATGACCTTTTCGAAGCCGGCCTGCTGCGATGTCTTGACGGCGCCGACGATGCCGCCGGCCGGCCCGGACAGGATGGCATCGCGCCCCTGGAACAGATGCGCGTCCGTCAAGCCGCCGCTGGACTGCATGAATTGCAGCTTGGTGTCGCCAAGGTCTGCCGCCACCGTATCCACGTAACGCCGCAGGATCGGCGAGAGATAGGCGTCGACCACGGTCGTGTCGCCGCGCCCGACGATCTTCATCAGCGGGCTCGTCTCGTGGCTGGTCGAGACCTGCTCGAACCCGACGTCCCTGGCGATCGCCGCCGCACGGATCTCATGTTCGGGATAGCGGTAGCCGTGCATGAAGGCGATGGCGACCGACCGGACGCCGGTCTCGTGGACCTTTTGCAGATCGGCGCGAAGCCGGTCTTCGTCGAGCGGCGTGAGGACCTCGCCGCGCGCCATGACCCGCTCGTCCGCCTCCACGATCTGTTCGTACAGCTGTTCCGGCAGGATGATGTGTCGGTCGAACAGCCGAGGCCGAGCCTGATAGCCGATCCTGAGCGCGTCTCCGAAGCCGCTGGTAATGACCAGGGCCGTTCGCTCGCCCTTGCGTTCCAGCAGGGCGTTGGTCGCTACCGTCGTACCCATTTTGACGGCTTCGATCCGGTCCGTCGGGATCGGCGCCCCGCCATCGACGCCCAACACGTCGCGGATGCCCTGAACCGCCGCATCCTCGTAATGCTCCGGATTGTCCGACAGCAGTTTGTGAGTGATCACACGCCCGTCCGGGGCACGCCCCACCACGTCGGTGAACGTCCCGCCACGGTCGATCCAGAATTGCCAGTCTTCCGTTGCAGCCCCGGTTCCGGTACCAGCCTGATCAGCCATTGTCTCCGCACCTCTGTATTGGCGAGACGCATAGAGACAAATTATCGATAAAATGTCAACGTATCTGCATCGACCGGCGCAGGGGCCATGGCCGACGGCGCCGACTGGACGGGATCGAGTTTAATGCTGATTGTGCTTGAGCTGTTTGGCCGTGCCGGGTTTGACGACCAGCACGTTGCACGGAGCCTGCTCAACGACCTTGGTGCTGAGGGCCCCCATCAGCATCCCTTCGATGGCGCCGAGCCCGCGGCTGCCGATTACGATGACCGTGCAGTTATTGCGTTCTGCGGCGTGGCAGATCTTCTGAACCGCCCCGCCGAACTCGTTCAGCAACCGCACGTCCTTGACGCCAAGCTCCTTCAGGCGAGTCTCGGCCTTTTCAAGGATCACCTGGGCCGCGTTTTTCATGCTGTCCATCAGCGAATCGCGCGCCGGCCCGACACTGAAGCCGGGAATGATCACTTCGCGAAGATCCGGTGAAACATGAATGACGTGGGTCACCGCATCGAAGGTTGCGCCGAGATCGCCGGCATACTCTACCGCCTCGTCGGAGGTCTCCGACCCGTCAACCGCGACTAGTAGATGGTATTGTTGCATCGATGCGCTCTCCGTCTGGTCGTCAGTCACGTTTCATATTCCCATATCAGACCTTGAACAGATTTGCCTTGATGAACCGCAAATGGAACGCGGGCGCAAGTGAATCATTCCGTCCAGGCTTCATTCGGGCAGATCCCGTCACCAAAACAGCTTTATTCGACGGGTCTGCCGAACATCCGGATCACGTCGCGGGGTCGGTGAGACGATACACGCCGATCGTTTCCGACAAGCCGCGCAGAGGCTTTGGCCCTAGGTCGACGAAACCCGCTTCGCCGGCCGCCGCAATCGTCGCGTCGCTTGCCAGAACGATCCAGTTTTCATCCGGCTTCAGGAAGTCACGTCCGAGCTCCTGCAACCGCGCCGCGGTGTTCACCGAATCCCCAATGATCGTGTAGTTGATGCGGCTTTCCGCGCCGATGTTGCCGACCACGACCGTCCCGGTATGCAGGCCGATCCTGATCGCGATCGGCTGAATGCCGAGCTCGATTCGCTCGAGATTGGCGCGATCCAGGGCTTGCACCATCGCCTTGACGGCGCGCACCGCCCGCGCCGCATGATCGGGCTGGTCCTCCGGCGCTCCCCAGAAGGCCATGATCCCGTCGCCCATGAACTTGTCCACGGTCCCGCCTTCGGATTCGATCGCTCGGGTCATCCGGTCGAAGTGGTTGTTCAACAACGCCGCGACGTCTTCGGCCGCCATCCTTTCCGACAGGCCGGAAAAATCCCTGATATCCGTGAACAGAATTGTTACTTCACGTTCATCGGAAGCCAGATACTGGCCTTCGCTGCTGCGCATCAACTTGGCGACGAGCGATTTGGGAACATAGGCCTCGAACCAGGTCAACCCGGACACCATGCGATCGAAGGCGCCGGCCACCATGGACAGTTCGCGTATGCGGCTGTCCTCGATCTTCGGGACGTCATGAAAATCCAGGCGGCTCAGCGCGTCGGCCGCCTTGGCCACTTGGCCGATCCGGCGCGCCATCCTGCGACCAATCCAAAAGGCCGCGATCACCGAACCGACTAGCACAACGATGCCAAATACCGACGTCAGGATCAGCCGCAGGAATTCCTCGCCGACCTCCCGCGCCGGAAAATGGATGACGGTCATCCAGAGCGCCGGGCCGTAGCCCAGGATCTCACGGATCTGAAAATACTGGCCGTGGTTTCCGATCCGCACAACTTCCGAATAGAGATCCAGATCCCCCCAGACCCGTTCCTCCTCCAGCGCCTCCAGAAGAAGTCCGCCCTCCCACATCTGGGCGATGACCGGATCGTCGACCTCGTCAATTCTCGGCAATGGCGGCAGACGGCTGCCGTCGGAAAAATCGAACGTCAGCCGGGTTAGGTTGCGGTGCGCCACCACATAGTCGCGGCCCAGCAACACGGCCGCCTCGATGTCCTCGCCCTCGGCAAGTTCTTCCAGGAACTGCGACAAATCGGCCAGCGATATCGCGATCACGATCGAGCCACGGTAGACACCGTCCAGGTTGACCGGACTGCGATAGGTCAGGATCGTGCCCTCGACATCTCCGCTCCAGGCCGGTTCCGCCCAAAAGGGCTCATCGGTCTGGACCATGGCCTGCATCGCCGCATGGATCGGCGTGCCCGGCGGGATGGTCTCGGTCCGCTCTTGCAATGGCCCTTCGGCGCGGCTGATCCGGACCGCCTGGTAGTCGTCGCGGATGAAGCCGATGCCGGTGACCTGGGGCGTTGCCGCCAGCGCGCCGCGCAGGGTGTCGTTGATCTGCACCATATCGGCCGGATCGAGGGTCCGGTCTTCGAACAGGTCCAGGATGTACGCCGCCTGCAATTCCGCCGGTTCGAACTGCTGCCGGATCCGCGTTTCCAGGCTTTCCTGGACCAGGGTTGCCTTGTCGGCCAAAAGGCTCAGCGTGTTTCGTCCGGCGCCATAAATGCCGGTGTAAAGCACGACCGCCACTGACATCAGTGTGAGGGATCCGAACCCGACCGCCAGGATGGTGGCGATCGGCAGTTTCATCCGTTTCAGCAAAGTCCTGTCCAGCCCGTCCGGCCACGCATTCGATCCCCCCATCTTGGGGACGAAACGCATCAATTCCAAGTGATCTGGGGTCCCGTACCGGCAAAGGACGGCCCCGACACATTGTCGCAACCTTGTGGGCGCACTATCCTTAATCCATGCTGCGCTGGATCTTCAGAATAGCCATTCTCCTGCTGGTGCTCCTCGCCGGGCCGGCAGCGATGTTCGTAGGAGGCGAAGTCTTGGGTAAGGAATGGTGGCAGGCCAGCCGCGAACCCGCCGGGCTCGCGCCCGATCCCGCGGAAACGCATGAACCCGTCGTCCAGGTCTATGCTGCACGGGCCTACGGTTGGCGGGGCGCCTTCGGGGTGCATACCTGGATCGCCGTCAAGCCGACCGGTGCACCGCATTATACGGTCTATCACGTCCTTGGTTGGCGTGCGTACCGCGGCGGCAGCGCGCTCGCGATCGGCATCGACGTGCCGGACCGCCATTGGTACGGCAACCCGCCCGAGGTGCTATCGGAAATGCGTGGCGAAGGTGTCGACAAAATCATCGAGCGTATCGACGACGCGGCCCGCCGCTATCCCTTCGCCGATCGATATACGCTGTTCCCGGGGCCCAACAGCAACACCTTTACCGCCTGGGTCGGCCGCCAGGTGCCGGAATTGCGGCTCGACCTGCCGCCGACGGCCATCGGCAAGGACTTCCTGGGGCCCGCCACTTTTGCGGCGGCGACGCCCAGTGGCACCGGTTACCAGTTCTCCCTGTTCGGTCTGCTGGGCCTGACGGCCGCGACCGAGGAAGGGCTGGAGATCAACATCATTGGTCTCACCTTCGGGATCGACCCCAAGGACATCGGCCTCAAGCTGCCCGGCGTCGGCCGGGTCGGACCGACACCCGACCCGAAGCGAGACCCCAAGAGCCCCGACTTCTACTAGTTGGTACTCAGGCGGCCGCGTGCCCGGCCAAGCACCGGTCCTCTTTTTCGGAGCGACGTTAGACACCAGAGAGCCCAGATCGTGATCTCCAGCGCGGTGCACCAGACGCCGCCATAGTTGGGGTTCCAATGACTGAACGGACCGTCGATCCGCAGCGTCGTTTCTAGCGGCCACAGCACCAGCGGGCCGTCGCCCACATGCGAAAGGATATCGGCAAGCGCATGGGTCAGCGCGCCTGCCAGAAACGCGAATACCCTCTCGCGCCAGCGTCGCGCCCGGACCAGGAGGACCGCCGCCAACGCGGCCAGCAATGCCAGACTGGTTGGCGAGTGCAGAAGGTTGTGAAGGCTCGACACCCAGCCGTTCGAAAAGTAGATCGGGTCGAATGCCGCCTGAATCGCCGGCTGGCTGAACTGCCCTTCCCGCAGCGTGACCGCGGCGGCCACCCAAGTCCAGGCGATAGCCAGCGGGAGATCAGGTGCCACGGCGCCGACGATCACGAGCCTGGCGGAACCGGGATGCCATCGAAACAACCGCACGCAGGCATGGCCGATGAGGGCGTGGGTCGGCGTTTTCATGGTCTGCGCTCCTTGCCTCGTTCCGCCGTTATTTTGTCAGGTTACTTGACAATATGGTCGTGTTCCGGCAATTGTGTCAAGTTACTTGACGATTTGGGATCGACGGCGACTCGCCTAAAATGAAGCCATGACCAACGACGATACGGAGCGCCGCCGGCACGTTCAGTCGCGGCAGATCGAACATGTCGGCGTCTCGATGTGGACCGCGACGGAGGCGTTCGTGCGCGCAATGTTCGAGCGCGTCCAGGACAAGGGGTTCGACGACATCTCCGAGGGGGACGCCGACCTGCTGCCGCATCTCGATATCGACGGCACAAGCCTCTCCGCTCTTGCGGCCCGGCGCGGCGTCACCCGGCAGGCCGCCCACCAGTCGGTCCACAGCCTGATCCGGCGCGGCTATCTGCGCATGGACCCCGACCCCGAGGATGGCCGCAGCAAGATCGTGCGTTTCACGGAGAAGGGCCTGGATTTCATCGAGGCCCTGCAGGAAATCAAGGCCGATCTCCACGGCGAGATTCGGCGGACGCTTGGGGCCAGGGATCTTCTCAGGCTGGAGGAGCTGCTCCGACGGGTCTCAAAACACCTGGACGCATCGTCCCTGCACGAGGATAACTCTTGACTTATTTCCATATTTCCACAATATTGGAAATATGGAAAAGGAAACCGCCGTTCAGGCACTGACAGCGCTGGCACAGGAAACCCGCCTGGACGTCTACCGCTTTCTGGTCCAGGTCGGCCGTAACGGCGTTTCGGCCGGCGATATCGGCCGGCTCTTCGATCTGCCGCCGGCCACCCTGTCCTTTCATCTCAAGGAACTGCGGAACGCCGGCCTGGTTTCGTGCCGGCGCGAAGGCCGGATGCTGTTCTATACGGCGGACTTTGGCGGCATGGATGCGCTGATGCAGTACCTGCACGCCAATTGCTGCACCGGTCCGGACAATGCCTGCGCCGGTGAGGCGGCCATGGAAAAAGAAGGAGCCTAGGCAATGACCCGTTTGCATGTTCACGTTGGCGTCGAAGACCTGAGCCAATCGATTCGCTTCTACTCCGCCCTGTTCGGCCAGGCGCCGGCGGTGGAAAAAACCGACTACGCCAAGTGGATGCTGGACGACCCGCAGGTCAACTTCGCGATCTCGACCCAGGCGGCACAGACGGGCGTGGATCACCTCGGCTTCCAGGTTGAAACCGACGCCGAGTTGAAGGATGTCGCGCAGCGCTTGACCCAGGCCGGACTGGCAACCCGGGACGAACCCGGTGCCCGATGCTGCTATGCACGGTCCGACAAGGCCTGGACGGCCGACCCGCAAGACGTCGCTTGGGAGATCTTCCACACGACGGGCCAGATCCAGGTCTATCGGGAACCGGCCGATCCGTGCTGCGGCAGCACCGAAAGCCAAACGAAAAGCGATTGCTGCGGCACCGCGGCCGCCTGAGCGGGCGCCGCCGCCTGGAAACCGGCCGGGATATCCGCTACTAAAGGACACAACCTCCAGCGAGACCGGCCTTTCCGAAAAAGCTGTCATGAGCATCTGGGGCAAGATAGTGGGCGGCGCCGCCGGCTTCGCGCTGGGCGGACCGCTGGGAGCGCTCATCGGCACGGTCGGCGGCCACGTCATCGATACCCTGCGGAAGGCGCGCGGCAGCGGCGAGGACGCGACCAAGTCGATCGCCTTCACGATCGGCGTCATCGCGCTCGGCGCAAAGATGGCCAAGGCCGACGGCGTCGTAACCAAAGACGAGATCGCCGCCTTCAAGGAGGTTTTTCAGGTTCCGGCCGACGAGGCCCGCAACGTTGCGCGGGTGTTCGACCAGGCCCGCAAGGATGCGCGGGGGTTCGAACCCTATGCCAATCAGATCGCCGGCATGTTCAAGGACAACCCGGCGGTGCTCGAAGAGCTGCTGTGGTGTCTCTCCTACATTGCCAAAGCCGACGGCAGCATCCATCCGGCCGAGCTGGCTTTTCTGCACCAGGTATCGGACATCTTCGGTCTCGACCAGGCCGCCTTCGAGCGCGTCACCGCGCTGCAGATGGCCGGCGATCACGCCGACCCCTACCGGGTGCTGGGCGTGCCAAGGGAAACGCCGCTGCCGGACATCAAGGCGGCTCATCTCAAGCTGGTGCGCGAGAACCATCCCGACACCCTGATCGCGCAAGGCATGCCGGAGGAGATGATCACGGTGGCCAATGAAAAGCTGGCCGCGATCAACGCCGCCTATGACCGGATTCGTGCCGAGCGCGGCGGCTGACGCGCACGCTGACCGGATCATTCATGTCAACACGGGACGTCGCGCTCGCGGTCTTCATCATGCTCATCTGGGGCGGCAATTTCGTCGTCGCCAAACAGGGATTGCTGGAAATCCCGCCGATGCTGTTCATGACCATGCGTTTCGTTTTGGTCGCAGCATGCCTGTTACCGTTCGTCTCGGTTCCCCGCGACAAGCTGGTGCCGCTGGCGTTGTATGGGCTGGTCCTGGGCGGGCTGCATTTTTCGTTGATGTTCACCGCTCTGGTCCAGCTCGACGCCGCAACAGCCGCGGTGCTGTCCCAACTGGCCGTTCCCTTCGCCACCCTTCTGGCGGCGATGTATCTGAGAGACCGCCCCGGCTGGCGACGGTTGCTCGGCATGGCGCTGGCGTTTGCCGGCGCGGTGCTGATCGCCGGCGAGCCCAGGTTCGAAGGCGGCCTGCTGCCGGTCCTGCTGGTGGTCGGCGCCGCGCTGGCCTGGGGCGTCGGCGCGGTCCAGGTCAAGGCGATGGGACCGGTCGACCCCAGCACCCTGAACGGTTATATGGCCTTGTTTGCCATTCCGCCGCTCCTGGTGCTGTCGCTGATCTTGGAGGAAGGCCAGATCGAAACGCTGCTGGATGCCAGCTGGGTCGGCTGGGGCGCCATAGCCTACCAGTCATTTGCCGTCGTCATCGTCGGCTACGGCGTTTGGTACGGCCTGCTGCGGCGCAATTCCATCAGCGTTGCCATGCCCTTCATGCTGCTGGTGCCGTTTATCGGTGTCGGCGCGGGTGTCGTCTTCCTGGACGAGGCGCTTACCTGGCAGCTCGTCGTCGGCGGGCTGATCACGGTGACCGGGGTCGGAATCATCATCGTCCGCCGGCCCGAAACGGCCGGGAGCGCGCAGCGATGACTCTAACCGTTCAGGAGCACAGATCGCCAAACCAGGGACCGCGGCCCGAAGCCATCGCGATTGACATGCTGGTGCTCCACTACACAGGCATGGAATCAACGGCGGCCGCGCTCGAACGGATGTGCGATCCGGAAGCCGCGGTCAGTGCCCACTACCTGATCGACGAAGATGGCGCGGTAACACGCCTGGTCGAAGAGACTGAACGAGCCTGGCATGCCGGCAAAAGCTACTGGCGCGGCGATACCAATATCAACGACCGCTCGATCGGAATCGAACTGGCCAATCCCGGCCACGAATTCGGCTACCGCCCCTTCCCCGATGCCCAGTTGGCCGCGTTGACGGACCTGGCACTGGCCGTTCTCAGTCGGCATGCGATCCCCGCGCGCAATGTGGTGGGTCATTCGGATATCGCTCCCGACCGAAAGCAGGATCCCGGCGAGCTTTTCGACTGGCGACGGCTGGCGGATGCCGGCGTCGGGATTTGGCCCCAGCCGAAGCCGGCGCCCGGCGAAGCGTTGATGGGTCTGCTGCAGGAAATCGGATACGACCCGGCGGCGGACCGGTCGGTCGCGGCGTTTCAGCGGCATTTTCGCCCCGACCGGGTCGACAACCGGCCCGACGGGGAAACGGCATCACTGGCGGCGGGCTTGCGCGCGGCGATCACCACCAAGGGCTGACAGCGCCTCCGCTTGCAGCGCCCTTTTCAGACCACTAGATATAAGGTCGGTCAGACGGCCGGATGGCTGCCTCCCGGCAATGGGGAAACCCGTCGGGGGGAGGAAAGTCCGGGCTCCACGGGAACGCGGTGCCGGGTAATGCCCGGCGGGGGCGACCCCAGGGAAAGTGCCACAGAAAGCAAACCGCCCGGCCGCCTCGGCGGACGGGTAAGGGTGAAAGGGTGCGGTAAGAGCGCACCGCGGCCCCGGCGACGGGGCTGGCACGGCAAACCCCACCGGGAGCAAGACCGAGTAGGGACGAACAGCCGGTTCGGCCGGCCGGCGGGTTTCCGCGCTTTTCGTCCGGGTAGGTCGCGCGAGGCGCCCGGCAACGGGCGTCCCAGATGAATGGCCATCGGTCGCGCTTCGGCGCGGCACACAGAACCCGGCTTACAGGCCGTCTGACCAGATTTTCCCCTCCATCGCCGGTCGTCCGCCGGTCGTCCGGTCCCCATCGTCCGCAAAAAGAGAACAAAACATGAAAATAGAACATAAATGGTACAAAAGAATTTGCCCCTTGATCTGGGGGGATTACTGACAACCAGCCACAACATCTTCCGTGTTGGCGAATGTTGGCGATCCGAGACTTCGCCGGCCGGCCAATTCGCGTCGGTGAATACTTCAATCACCCGCGATATCCCATTGACCTGATATGATTTCCCATGTAAACCCATAGCAACCCATACATCTCCAAATAGCACGGTTCTGTCTGCTGGTGGACCTTGGTGGAGATGGCGGGTTTGGCCGGGGGGAAACCGGCCTTGGGGAAACGGCCTTGGGGAATTGCCGATATGGCGCTGTTCACGGGCACATACGTGAACAAGGTGGACAAGAAGGGACGGGTCTCGCTGCCCGCGGACTTCCGCGCCGAGTTGCCCGACGACGGCCAGCGCACCGTCTATCTCTACCGGTCGCCGAAAGAGACCGCGCTGGAAGCCTGTGACAAAGAATTCATGCAACGCATCGCCGACAGCGTTGAAGAGTTTGATCTCTATTCCGATGACGAAGGCGACCTGGGTTCGGCGATTGTCGCCGACGCCAAACGCCTTCAGATCGATGAAACTGGTCGCATCAGCCTCCCTCCAAACTTCGCGGCCTACGCGAGGATCGTCTCTCAGGCGACCTTCGTAGGCCGCGGCTCTCGTTTTCAGATTTGGAATCCGGAGGCCTTCGAAGATCACGCTCGCGTCGCCCGCGAACGTTCGCGCACCCGCACGCTGCGCCTGACGCGTCCGAAGGGAAGTGCTTGATGGCCGCGTCGGACATCCGAAGCGGCGGCGGCCACGAGCCGGTCATGCTGCAGCAGGTTCTCCACGCCCTGGCGCCCCGCGCCGGAGGTGCCTACGTCGACGGCACCTTCGGCGCCGGGGGATACGCAAGGGCGATCCTGGAGGCGGCCGACTGCCGGCTATGGGCGATCGACCGCGACGCCGAGGCGATCGCCCGCGGCGCCGATATGGTACGCCTATACAGTGGCCGGTTCTCGTTGCTGGCCGGGCGGTTTAGCGACCTGGACAGACTGGTTCAGGCCGTCGGAACTGACAGCGTCGATGGTGTGGTTTTCGATCTCGGCGTCTCTTCGCCGCAACTCGACACGCCCGACCGCGGCTTTTCATTCCGGCACGACGGCCCGCTGGACATGCGCATGGATCGCGAGGGCGAAACCGCGGCCGAGGTGGTCAACCGCCTGGACGTGTCCGAACTTACGACCATCATCCGGACGCTGGGCGAAGAGCGTCATGCAGGGCGGGTTGCGCGCGCCATTGCCGCGGCCCGTCAGGAATCGCCCATTACCCGAACCGGCCAGCTGGCCGACATAGTGCGCGGCGTCGTGCGCCCGTCCAGGGACGGGATCGACCCTGCGACCCGAACTTTTCAGGCCCTCAGGATTTATGTGAACGACGAGCTCGGCGAGCTCGACCGCGGACTGTGCGCGGCCGAGCGTTTGCTGGCGCCCGGCGGCCGGCTGGTCGTCGTGGCCTTTCACTCGCTGGAAGACCGGCGTGTGAAGTCGTTCATGCGAGTTCGAAGCGGCGGTGCTCCCCGAGCCTCCCGCCATACCCCTCAAGCCCCCGGTCCCGGGCGGGCGCCGTCGCTTCGACTCCTCTCGCGCCGTGCAGTAAAGCCTACGCGGGAGGAGACCAATCGGAATCCCCGCGCGCGGTCCGCTCGACTGCGCGCGGCGGAGCGCACCAACGCAGACGCCTGGCCGTGCGACGAGGCCGCCTGAGGAGTTACGCCGATGCGGATCCTCGCTGTGTTCGTTTGGCTGTTCCTGGCTACGGCAACCGGCTATGCGCTGTTTCACGTCACCTTCCAGGTTGAGGCACTCGAATCCCGGCTTACGGAACTGAACAAGCAGATCCTGAAGGAACAGGAAGCTGTTCATGTGCTGAAAGCGGAATGGAGTTACCTGAACCGCCCTGCCCGCGTCGCCCGCCTGGTTGATGATCTGATGCCTAGCATGGACGAATTGCGGGCGGCGCAGATCGTGCGCTGGACTGAGATCCCCGAACGCCTGGAGCCCGGGATGATGCCCGGGACGGTACGCGCCTCCGCGGAGGCACAGTAATGAACGATCTTGTCGCCCACGAACGCGACCCGATCAGCGGCGCCGCGCGTGGCACCCCGCGCAAACGCAAGCCCAAACCGAAGATCAAGATCAAGGCGAAGGCCCTTCGGGAGAAGCAGCCGGAGGGCGCGCGCCCGCCCGTCAGCTGTCCGCCGGCGCGGGCGGATGGAATCTTCCGCACCGCCATCGAGACCGGCCGGACCCGGCTCCTGATCACCGGTGTGGTCCTGGCGCTGGCCTTCGTCGTTGTGGGCGCCCGGCTGGTTGACCTGACGCTGCTCAGGACCCCCTCTGAACCCTATTTCGCCAAACGGTCGCGCGGCGGCACCATCGAGACCGAACGGTCCGATATCGTTGACCGGAACGGCGTCCTGCTGGCCACGTCGCTGCAGACCGTCTCTCTGTCGGCAAATCCCCGCAGAGTCATTGACCCATATGAGGCCGCCGATCAGATCGTCCGTGTCTTTCCCGGATTGAATGCGGAGGAGGTCGCTGCAGACCTGTCGTCCGATCGCGGATTCATCTGGATCAAGCGCCGGTTGACGCCGCAGCAGCAATGGGAAATCAACCGGCTGGGCGTCCCCGGGCTGGAATTCCATCGCGAAGAGACTCGCGTCTACCCGCACGGCCCGTTGCTCGCCCATATCCTGGGATACACCGATATCGACAATCGCGGCATTGCCGGCATCGAAAAGACGCTGGACGAGCGTTTACGCAGCGACACCAAACCCTTGCGGCTCTCCCTGGACCTGCGGGTCCAGAATGTCCTGCACGACGAACTGCAGAGCGCCATGCGGACGTTCCGGGCGGTGGGCGCGGCGGGCGTCGTCCTGGATGCGCGCTCGGGCGAAGTCATATCGATGGTGTCCCTGCCGGACTTCGATCCCAACCACCCGAATGCCGCCCTGCCCGACGCACGGTTCAACCGCGCCACGCTGGGCGTCTACGAACTCGGATCCACCTTCAAGATCTTCACCACCGCCATGGCCCTGGATGCCGGCGTCGTCGACCTGGACGGCGGTTACGACGCCTCCACTCCGCTGCGGGTCGCGCGTCACACGATCCGCGACTATCATGCGAAGAATCGTTGGCTTTCGGTGCCCGAGATCTTTATGTACTCGTCGAACATCGGCGCCGCGAAGATGGCCATCGATGTTGGCGGGCCTACACAGAAGGCTTTCCTGGCAAGCTTAGGATTCCTTAAACCATCCGCGGTTGAATTGCCCGAAATCGGCCGCCCCATGGTGCCCGAACCCTGGCGACCCATAAACACGATGACAATTGCCTTTGGTCATGGGCTGTCGATCAGCCCGCTACACCTCACAGCCGGCGTCGCCGCCATGGTCAATGGCGGCGAGATGTTCGACCCGACTCTGGTTCGGCGGCAGCCCGGCCATGCTCGGCACGGCACCCGCGTGATCTCCGAAAGCACCTCGGCGACCATGCGCCGCCTGTTGAGGCTTGTTGTCGAGCAGGGAACCGGCCGCAATGCCGATGCAAAGGGCTATCTCGTGGGTGGAAAGACTGGTACGGCTGAGAAACTCGGCTCTCGCGGCCGCTACGACCGCAAGACCCTGATATCGAGTTTTGTCGGGGCGTTTCCCATGACCCGCCCGCGTTACGTCATCTACGCCGTGCTCGACGAGCCGCAAGGCAACAAGGAGACACACGGCTATGCGACGGGCGGCTGGGTCGCCGCCCCGGTCATCAAAGGTATCGTGGAACGCATGGCGCCGATCGTCGGACTGGCGCCGATGGAAGCCAACGCGCCAGCGATTCGCCAAGAGCTTGCCATCGAATTGCCACGGGAGGGCCGCAGGTTGGCGTCCTATCAATAGGGATGCCAAAGGAGACTGGTTTGAGTGTGAGAGATCTGGTGCCCGGGGGTCGCATCGTCGGTTTGACGTCGGATAGCCGCAAGGTTCAGCCCGGGTATCTTTTTGCGGCCATTCCCGGCACCAAACGTGACGGACGCGACTTCATTCCCCAGGCGATCGCCGCCGGGGCCGTCGCCGTGCTCGCGCCGGCCGACACGGACCCCGACCTGATCGGTCCAGGCGTTAGCCTGATCACCGATTCCAATCCGCGCCGTCGCTTGGCGCGCCTGGCGGCCGAATTTCATCAGCGCCAGCCCGATACCATGGCCGGCGTCACCGGAACGAACGGCAAGACATCAGTGGCGAGCTTTACGCGGCAGCTCTGGGAGGAGCTCGGCTTCAGCGCGGCCAGCATTGGCACACTGGGTCTAGTCGGTCCGGGCGTGGGAACCGGCCCCAGCCTGACCACGCCGGATCCCGTGGAGCTGCATGCCCGGCTTGCCGAGCTTGCCGACAAGCGCATCGATCACGTCGTGATGGAAGCATCCAGTCACGGGCTTGAGCAGTGCCGGCTGGACGGCGTCCGTTTCGCAGTGGCCGCCTTCACCAACCTGACCCGCGATCATCTGGACTACCACCAGTCCATGGAGCGTTACCTGGCGGCCAAGTTGCGGCTGTTCCGTGACCTGCTCAGCGACGGCGGCAGCGCGGTAGCAGGCGTCGACGATCCGGAATTCACCTCGATCCAGGCGGTCGCCCAAGAGCGCGGCCTCGCCTTGCTGAGCTATGGTTTCGCACCCAGCGACATCCGCTGCGTCAATGCACGGACGGAAGGCGGCGGATTCGTGCTCGACCTGAAGGTGCTGGGAGCCGCCTACAAAATTGAATTTCCCCTGCCCGGCCGGTTTCAGATTTCCAACGCGCTGTGCGCCATGGGCATCGCCATTGCCGCCGGCGCCTCCCCGGATCGCGTGGTTCCGCTGCTCAGCCGCCTGCACGGCGTGCCCGGCCGGCTGCAGCGCGCCAGCACGCTGGCCTCGGGCGCCGGAATCTATGTGGACTACGCCCATACGCCCGACGCGCTCAATGCCGTCCTGGACGCCATGCGTCCGCATGTGGCCGGACGACTGCACGTGGTGTTCGGCTGCGGCGGCGACCGCGACAAGGGCAAACGATCGCAGATGGGAGCCATCGCCAAGGAACTGGCCGACGTTGCCGTGGTTACCGACGACAACCCGCGCAGCGAGGACCCCGCTTCGATCCGGGCGCAGATCATGACAGCCTGTCGCGGCGC
>Ga0066187_1000332_pt1 | contig 17137 bp, 10 predicted proteins | sample WorMetexBAHAMAS1_FD_58706 | JGI IMG/M metagenome (GOLD analysis project Ga0066187, IMG submission 58706) | Marine gutless worms symbiont microbial communities from Max Planck institute for Marine Microbiology, Germany - Inanidrilus exumae... | ecosystem: Host-associated > Annelida > Digestive...
AGCTTAGTTGTCCACCTCACCTAACTAATGTGTCTACACTACCTTGTAAAACGTATCACATCAGTTTTGTCGCCGTACATCACATACTTTTCCATACAGGTTGTGGACTTTAATTTGGCATCAAATTTTCACTAATTGTTGAAACCACTAACTGTTGAAACAACACTTTTCAACAGTCAACAACTGCTTCCGTCGTGTTCACTGATATACATTATATATTCTTAACCAGTGATGACGTCACTGTGACAGCATGATGGAGCGTATCACTTCTTTTAGCCTTAGCCATTTCGGAGATGATTGCGGGCATCGAAAGTGAAAATAGGTCATATGTCCTGGTACCTGCGCCCTTAGGGGTGATTTGTCATCCATATGCTAGAATTTGATACCTGTATGCAAAATTTGACAATTCTGGCTTCAGTCATTACAGAGATATCATTTGGGCCCAGAATTTATAATGGGACACGTAACGCTGACCACGCCTCTTTTGTTGTCCTTATGATGGGAGTTGACATGGCCTATCTGTGTACAAAATTTGACCACCAGCTTCAGCCGTTTCTGAAATATGGCTGGTGCCCACCAAATTTTATACGGTTCATGTGACCTGACCATGTCCTTTCAGGGATGATTTGTCATCCGAGGGCTGGTACTTGCTACGATCAACCTGACTACCAAATTTGAAGTCTCCACTCACTACGATGATGTGAAAGGCAATACCAAATGTCGAAATTGGGGTTGTTAGGGGTTACTCAAGGTCACTGAAAATAGCACCATTCGACAGAATGCATACGAGTTACTGTCAGCCTTCCATAGTAACTATGTGCCTAGCGAGATATTGGTCGAAAATCGCCGATTTTAATCTACCCCACCTCTATTTGGCACCCCCATAGGGGTGACCAGTTGGAATTTTGTCACAGTGTTTGGCACCAGAAAACTAAGAGTCCCAAGGCTATCCTACGGTGTTCTTTTCGTGATCCTGTGTTTAGCCATTTTGATACAGTGCCGTCTTGTGACGGACAGATGGACAGACACATGACGACAGCAAATTCCGCTTGCATAGTGTCGCGCGGTAAAAATAAGTAAGGTTTTGGGTTTTTTAAGTGGTTATTACCTGCACATTTGGCAGGGGTATTGTTTTCACCACTGTTTCTCTTGTCTGTTTGATAGCGGGATAAGTAAAAAAAAGTACCGTAATGGGGGAACTTTCATGAAATTTCGGGACCATGTAGATTATAGACCAGGGGGAAGAGTTGATCAAATGTTATAAGTGATCCTGATCATATTCTGTATATATTATGTTTATAGATAGGTCAGTAGTCGATTAATTGAGGTGAAGTTGGGAAACCAGTTACGGCGCAGTGCAGGAAAATTTAAACCGATGTATCTGCGGGTCAGTGTCAGTGAAACTGTGTCAATTCTCTGTGGTGTGATGGACGTCTATGCCCTACTGAGTGCTTTCTAGTATGTCAGCTCAGCTGCAGTGAGCATGCTGTCAGCAAGTACTAGAATATCAGGCTTCTGCTGATGTCCTTAGTTAACTATAAGAAAGTTTGATCTTAAGCCGGAGTTAAAGGTCAAACAGTTACTGTGTAGTAACGGATGTGCCTTAGTCACAATGCTCAATACTTGGTTAGCTGTCCGTTGTTGTTACTCTCAGTTTTTCTGCAGTGCTAGCATCTTGTATGTCATGCAGACACAGAAGCTGACAGAGCACATTGCCAAAGTCCGGACGGTGCTGAGTAACCGTGACACCGAAACAGCTGAATCCATTAGGACGGCAACAACAGAGCTGCAGCAAGCGTCACTCAAGCTCTTTGAAATGGCCTACAAAAAGGTACTTTTAAACATTTCGTGATTTGGTAAACTAAATGGAAGGCTTCTTTGTCGTGAATATTCAGTATTCGCTACTATGTACTACACATGCGTCTCCAGCTCTGTGGAGACATTGTACCTTTTTCAGTTTATATTGTCTCAAAAACGTCCCCTTTTCTGAATAACTGTGTCAAAAATTTACCAATTTTAACTGATCTCCTTAATTAATGGGGGAAAGCATTCAGCTGCACATGCTATAATGCAATGTCGATTATGTCGGTGCTAAATTTATGTAGCTTCCACACAATCATTGGGAATTTTGATTTTCTGCAGTTGCCAGCTCCCTCATCATATGAATATTGCAGAGAAAACGGATCGGATGCATAAACTTTGCAGTCTTTATTTCGCAGCTTAACTGCTTGGTTAAAACATTTGCTTACAATATTAAACTCAAAACGAAAACTGGTTCGGCATTTCACAGTGTATGACATTTCTTAGTTGTGGTGGGACAGAATACAGAACCGCATTGCCACATTTCTGCAGGATTCCACGGACCAAAGCACAATTTCAGCGTCGTATGTTGTCATCTGCAGATGGCTGCTGAGCGTGAAAGTTCCAGTTCGTCGGGAACCAGCGATAGCAGCGAGGCAAAAAGTTCGACAGATGATGACACCAAGAAGAAAGAAGAAAGCAGTTAAATTATGACTGCAACAGAACTGCTTAGAGTTCACTTTTGACTGCACCTTGCAGCAGATGTTCATTGCTCAGAATTCTAAATCAATTCTGATCAAGTGTATTTGACCATCTGTTACAAGAAGTCCACTGGTTCCACACAATGTAGTTGGAACTGAGAGAACTACGTTAGGTTGACTGTAACGTCAGCAAAAAGCCACAAGTGCATATTTGTCTTGACAGTTTGGTAAACAAACAAATGTGAATATGCTATTCAAAAATGATAGTAAACTCGATAAACTAATCAAACTAAATGTTGTCAATTGTATGCTGCATCAGGTGTTTCAAATAGTGTCGATTGTATGTTTTTTGTTGATCGCACAAGTCATTTAGACTTTTAAAATGTGTGGAATAGTTACATTACCATATCCTTTTAAGTCGAAACACCTAGTCACAAAAGCACCTTGTTGTTGCCAGTCACAACTTGGTACGTGAACCGTTTTTTTTCCTGGCCTACAGTCTTGCTACTATATATTAGATATGCAAAGTTCTGGTCTGTAAACTGTCCTGTGAAGATGTACCGATCAGTTGAGAAAGAAAATCAAGGTGGGGGCAGCTAGCTAACCCTAATTGGATGGTCGGTCGGTTGGGAGATTAATGTCCCCTTTCAGGACAAAAATGATATATCGATTATTGGAAACAGCATGGCCAATGATACAGTAACCTCCCGACCTCATTGCCTTTTTGTTCAGCGACGAACCAAAATGTGGAAGGATAGGGGAGGCTCATTTAGATTGTTACACTAGTGCCTACAAAAGGATGATGGAAACTAACCAACCACCACAAGGCCTATTTATCAGTGTGATATCTTGTAATTGCTGTTCATCAGTGCCTAACGACTCTCGTTGTATAGTATCTTTTCCGTGTCGGTCTGGCTTTGGAATGCTGCTGTTAGGTGAAACCCAAAAGAAGCACCAGGGAGACCTCCCGTCCACGGACCACGGTACTGGACCTGCCCTATCTACCCCAGCTGGCTAACCCTGGAAATGGCTTTTTAAACAGTGCGTGTTGTGTGTGTCACCATCAGGTGACAGGCTATTTCACAAACAGGAAGTGATAACAACACTATTCAGGATGTTTAGCTGTGTTTATTACTGAAAGCACTGTAGATGTGGAGGTTGCCACAAGAATGTTACTAGACATGCTCAATGACGCCAGATCTCTATTACAATACAGTTGGGTGAATGACAACTATACACTTACACTATTATTTAATAACTCGAATGCGATGTACATGAAAAATAACCGCACATATATTACAAGTAGAATGATAAAGCATTTGCATAAAACAAATTTCCTTCATTTGCAGCGCTTTAAACTGACTCGTTTTTACAGAACGCTCAATAACAAATTTTCATAAAAATGGTTTGCATGCACCTAGCCACAGGCTGCACGTACCATATATTCCAACAGCAACACACTGTGCAGTTGTAATATATTATAATTTGTTCTGAAGTCATTCTTTGGTAAAACCTTAAGCACACATCATGTCTAAACTTATCATAACCCATACAGTAACACAACTGTTTTAACTTACAGCCAAACACAAGTGTGGTCACATGCAGAAAGGTCATCCGTAACCATTATTATTCCGAGAATTCTGCCAGCTGGCATACAAATACCTGTGTTGCTGTGAACAATGCTGTTATATGGTCATACAAATGCAAAATTCTGAAATGAAAAGAAAATGTATTGAACAGTTACAATACTATCATTACCAGTTCATAATGTGGCTATACAGTTGTATATCGGTTAAAGTGTAATCAGTTGAAACCAGATATGCATTTGTAATTTCACACTTTAAAACGTTACACATTAAAACAATCATTCCGCAGTCTGCTGATCAGGCAGGAAGTAATAAATACTATTAGGTCTCGGACTGGTGTCAATTGTCCACAACTGGTCAATTTACCCTTCTCTGATGACAGCTTCTAGAAATGATTCAGAAAGAGAAGGGAGACACTTTACAGAAAGGTAAAGTGAGCAGGGTCTCACCCACTCCAAACATAACGAATCATTTTGGAGCCGAGTCTTTCCAGGCAATCCATTGCACTGCTACTGACAAGTTACAAGTGGCAAATGAAATTATGCAAGCCACATACAAAACAATTCTAGAACTGCACATGGATAGTTTTATAAGGATAAAAAATGAAGTACAGCATAGAAAGTACAATAGTATGCAGAAACACACATCATTTGGCTGGCAGTCTGCATACATTGCCACACCCAGTGCTCGAAGTGGGACGGTATGACATACCTGCACTTGCCTGGAAACCGGCACTTGCCTGGATGGGTAAAAAACTGCATGAAATTTGGTTAAGTTGATTCTCGGGAAAATCATTAATATTGTTGCCACCAGATGTCATACTTTAAAGCTAAAATGCACGAAATTCGATTTCGGCTGGGGATCCGCCCTAAACTCAGCTGGGGGAGCTTACAGTGCTGCCCCAGACCCCCCTAGCTGGATTTAAGAGGGCTTAATTGTAAGGGAAGGGAGAGGGGAGGGGACAACCATATCGGCACTTTTTCCTCCACTTCAAGCCCTGGCAACACCAGCACGATGAAAGACTAGTACAATGTTCATACACACACTGCTTTACTAGTATGGCTAATGCCTTACAAATACACCTCACTATCAACAGAAAACAACCGCGACAAGATACACAAATGTTCAGTCACTGCATGAAACAACATCAACACCTGAGTACTCGAAACTGACAACGTCTCCTTCGTCGACCGTGTATACAGCCACTGAAGCATGTGGCCAAGAATCTTGTAGGGAGCTGTTTGATGGCGGACGTGGTTAGCATGCCGAGATTAAGCGTGGCTGGTGCGAGTGTTCATATGTCAGGGTCATGAATCTACGTTTCGACCACCGCATCACTGAGCACGTTGCTGATCGGAGCTGGAGTTGTAGGGGCAGGATCAGTATAGGGCCCCTATATAATCGTAGAACGCGGGTATCTCAGGGGTAGATGCAGAGGTGTAGAGAGGTGATATATCCAATTATAACTCTACTGGCTGTTCTGGCGTTGTACCGTAGAGAAGAAATATACAAACTTACAGCAAGTTATATGAACACTCGCACTAGCCACACTTAAGTAGCACGCTAACCACACCCGGCATCAGAGCTCCCGACAAATCTGCTTTTCTAATATGGCATACAGCACCGATATGATGCCAGTGTGAAACAACCTCTCTCTCCGTCTTTCTAACTTCTTGTTACCTCTGCCACTTTGGCAGTGTGGTGTGGAATTGATTTTTTGTCTGTTTGTTAGTAGGATAACTCAAAAAGTTACGGGTGGATTTTCACGAATTTTGGTGAGTATGTACATTTATGGGTCAGAGAAGAGTTGTAAGTGATGCGGGAGACATTCTAGATATTTTCTCACAGCACACTAGCTAATATGTGAAAATGCTACAAGAACCAGTTACAGCACGGGAAAATTTAGGTCGATGTACCTGCCGTTCGCTGGTAATGACACTGCTGATTTCAATGAGTGTGGCAGAAGTATGCACTTTACCGAGTGCTGTCTAGTTTACTTGGCCTGTTTCTCTGGAGTTGCACCAGGGTAGGCCAGAAGCCAAAAGGTCCGCTAGAGGGAACCTTTGGATAATTACGTAGCAGATATTTTTTCGCAGGCTCAATGCCCGTCCTGTCAGCAAACGTACTGAAGCAGTTACAACTCAATGTCGCTACTACGCCTAAAATGCACTGCGTTTTCACCAAACGTGGACTTAACAACAGCAGCTACAGACAAAACGTGACGAGCCGGAGTTGTTGTCATCCACGTGTGTGGAGGACCCGCTTGGTGACGTTGTCGGCTAACAGTAATAGACATCACCACATTTTCTAACACGCTACGGCAACTCCAATTCAGTTCGAGTTTGGCATTCGCTCCTCCTGCCAAGACGATGACGATACTCCAATATACTCAACCAGATCACAGTCATCGGCTCCACCTGCTATTGATGCTTCACTGCATCACTACATGTTCCTAAACTAATGTGGAACAGCTTGACACACGCGTATGCGAAACATACAAAGATAGGCAAAGAGTAAACTATATACACCGAACAGTACTCTTATTTACATCATCTAGACAACAGGCAGTGTATACACATGCAAACTAACTTCTGCTAACTACTTTTTACATCACAGACTGCTGTCAAGAGACAAGACGTTAAAACGTGTACACGTTAGGTAGTAAAAACTTTCTGGACGTGAGTGACAAACCAAGTCTATTGCAACTGCGTTGCTCAAATGTACGCAGGCAAATGTGACCTTTAAGACAGAATTTCAAACCACAACAGAAACGAAATTATGTGCACAAGATACGTGACACATGGCATTGTTGTGTCGTAAAATGTAAGTTCAAAGTAAAATACGACAAAATGACACAACAGTAATAAAAAAACAATGTACAGCCACACAATGTTGGTTGGTTGGTTGGGAGATTAGCGTCCCCTTTCAGCACAAAATTAGGCTATATCTTGGGTGAAGATTTAGTTCCGCCAGTTTAAGGATGGCCAACAATACAGTAACTTCCCAATCTCATTGCATTTTTGTTCAGCAATGACCTAAAATGGGACAGGATAGGGGAGGGTCATTTAAGTTATTATGCTAGCACCTACAACAGGGTGGAAACTAACCAACTTCCACAAGACCTATTTATCAGTTCAAAGTGATAACTTGTGTACAGGTAATTGCTGTTCTTCAGTTGCTATAACATATCAGTGCCTGATGACTCTTGTTGTATAATATCTTTTCTGGAATGCTTCTCTTAGGTAAAACTCAGAAGAAGCATGCATCCGCCTCCACCCCCATAAAATGTAACTTCAAAGTAAAATATGACAAAATAACACAACAGTAATGAAAAACAATGTACAGCCACACAATGTATTAACTTCCTAACATCAATATGTTATCACAACAACAGATGTCATACTCCATAATATTGCACTAACAATTTTCCATGATTTAGTCTGGCCACGATATTTGCCTTTTCTATCCGAAAAAAATTTTTTTTGTTGTTTTGTGTGCATCCGCCATACTTTAGACATGACACACTTGCAACAATAATGCAGCTAAGAATTCTAACTGAATGTAAAATGCAGCATAACTGAAGCTGCTACGGAAAACAATGCAAAATAAAAACCTGGCACTGGTTGACTGTGTTGTTTAAATTCTTCTGCTGTTGCACAGAATCAAACTACAAATGCAACATTTTAAGCTGCTCCAATTTTGCACTGACTTTGGCTTTCAAGTGATACAATTTTTTACTTTCTGCCACGACTACCTCGACGTCTCAAAATACTGAATCTGCAAAAAAATACCAGTGATGACCAAATGCAGCACCTATCAACGGCACAGAATATTGTGGCAGTGTTAAAACCAATATCAGACTCCCTGTAGATGCTGTAACCACAAACCTGAAAAGCTGAGAAAATCAGCTGAGTAAAAAAGCGAGACTAAAAGAACACTCTCAACCAAAATGGTTGCTTAAATTTTACTCTAAAATGTACAGCTATGTGCACATCATAACCGTTAAAATGTAGTACATAAAATACAACAGTAAAACGAAAAGTAGTATCTGGAAAAACTGTTTAAAAGGCTGCAACAATTAAGCCAGCCGACAAATGCATATGAACTTTCTGAGGAAAGTGTAACACTGTTAAATGTTAGGTATGAGCTGTATGTCGAATGGAAACATGGTCTGAACACATGGTATAAGGAACATCTACAGAGAAGTTCAATGTAATAACAGTCATATATAGAGAAGTTATCAGTTTTACAGATGATTGCCCCAGAAATATACCAAACAAAAGACGCATCGATTCCATTCCACAAACAAAACAGCAAAAATTAAAAAGGTGAACAGAGAATTTAGCATTGTGCTTCTAAGTAATACAACTTTATACAAGCCATCACGCCGCTCTGCCCATCCTTGTAAGCCACGCCCCTGGCGTGACATCCCGATTTCGGCTTGCCCGCCGCCGCCCGAGCCATCTGTTCCGGCCCGCAGCCGGTCTGCGCTCGCCGCCTGCCGCCCGTGCCTGTTTCCCGACCCTCGCCCGTCCGTCCACATAAGCCATGCGCGTGACATCTTCACAATCCGATCATTATATATAGATCACTCTTTTGATTTTTGCTGTTTTAGCAGCGAGATGCAGCCAATGTTAAACATTCCTTATACACCATTTTAAACTGTTAATTTTATGTACACTGATAAATTTTAAACATCAAATCCAACAGATGAGAACATGCACAGGATAAACTTATAGAGAAATAAAATGTGACTGATGCATGGACGTCTTAAAAATGACTACTGACTGCTGTGTGGCTGGTACCACCATATGCCATCAAGACATGGCAAATGATATGTCACTTCCTGAAGTACAATTGAACTAATTATCAAAATATGGCAAGGCTGAGCATCGTGCTCATGGCAGCAATAATACTGCTGTACTTCAAACATCAACACTGTTAAAGAAAACAGAAAGCTGAACAGAAAATGGTGGAACACGCTTCAACGCTTGTGTCTGATTTCTGACGGTTGGTTGGAGTATAACGGCGCTTTCAACAGGTCATGGTGGAACAAGCTAGTGTCTGGGGTTAATTAAAACGATGTTAAAACAATATTAATAACTGTGACAGCAACAATACTGCACAGCCATTGGCATCACAGTGACAGTACAATATCAAACTGGTGAAATGACAATCATATGGCAATGTAGAATAATCTGCCATTACTGAACAAATCAATGGCAAAATAAACAGCTTCGATATAACTCTACTTTTCTTATCCATTATTTCACAGTCTTGCTCAGCATTACACTCTCAAAATATCATTTCAAGTGGTTTCTAAAAATGCCACAATTTTTTGCACTCATTTCAGTGTGGGCTTACACTGAAAATTCAGATACTCCTTAAAACTGGCGATATAACTGTGGTACACATTAGTGTTCTCGCGGTAAACTGTCAGTGGCTGGCAAGGCAGTTTAAAGACGGTATAAAAATATCAAACCAAGCATGTTACTCAAAGTACCGTTACAATGTACAATTAAGATAAATACAGAAAAAATATTCTTTGCTGCATCTCTTTTTCTTTTGGAAACAAAATGACATTCTAGGTCAACGCATTACTGGTAAATTATAATGTGATAATTTTGCAAAAACAAAGTGCCATGATTCTCTGAAAGGTTTTGATTGGACTCACTAAATACGGTACGGCACCATCCACTTCTCACCAATGCATTCGCTTTCATAATTACTCTGAGTACATGACCACGTGCACGGATAATGAAATAAGAAGAGCTATCAGCAACATGTAATAAGTGGCAAAAACACGCGACACTGGCGTGCATGCTGTTCACTGTGACAGAGGAAGAATAACATTCTGCAATGAATTACAGACGACGAAAGAGTCATGAATACGGCACACAATACACCACACGGCACTAGACCGTGAATACTACATACATGGTGGCACGAAAAAACCCTCGGCCAACATAAATCAAAAAAGTGTCAACACATTCCTGCCCATAATTTTTCAAAATGTTAACCGATTTTAAACATTCTTTCAGATAACGACTGGGCGGTAAATTCATGACAAATCACCACTAAAGATCTCGGCTCGGCACGCATTAAACATGTCGCTACTCTACCTCGTCAATTTCTGCACCTTTTTCATTCACAGTTGCCAACAGCTCGGATTTTCTGTCACCCTGCATGTATGTCTGTGTATCAACATGCACATCAAAAACCAGCAACATGAGACCCAGCAACGTTAGCTGAGCTTGGAAACAGTTTCAACTGCCAAGAAGACTTGTTACCTGAATTACGTTCTGTGCATCAAGCACGAAATATCTAAAAGAAAGAATGATCCGTGCAACAACAATCAATTACATAGATCACACACACAAACACGAAAACAATAATAAATGAATCCTCGTCACAAGCACTGGGTCAAAAAGTTCACACACACACACACACACATTTCAATAAGATTCCAGACAGCCTACACATTAACAACAGGCAGCGTCTTCATCAGATTAGTCGTGCAAGGGAAACATTAGAAGTTTTTTTTCTATACCACTTGAACTCTTCCATTTTACTAAAAAGCTTCTGCCTCCATCACAAGTATGCGTTGATGGTTTCAGTTAATTTTACGGCACAAAATTATGCCAAAAACGACGATGGTGAGATTACAGAAATATCAACAGCAAAAGGATTTGCCAAAACGAATTTCATTTCCAATTTTCTGCAAAATGCAGGCAAATAAATATGTCAGTTAGTAAAAGATATAAAAAACTTCAATGAAGTGCAACTGCTATGCATATGTCATGGTGCGGATTACATTTCATTTAGCAATCCGACTACGCTGCAAATCTAGACGCTTTCTCTCACATGAGATGGAACATCATACTCCATAAAAACTGTACGAGGACAGTTTCATAAGTAAATACAAACGCAGCCATAAATATTAAACGTTAACATGCACCAGCAGATCCAACAAAAGCATCAATCACCATCAAACAACTAGCCACACGCTTCTAGTGCATCTCGATCTGCTCAATGTCAATCTCACCGTCCAGGTCTCCGGCAAATACTTCCGGCTCTTCCTCTTCAATGCCGTCCTCACCGTCATGGAAACGCAATGGCAATGTGGCAATGTCTAGTGGCTTATCACTGACATCACAGACACTGTTGGAGGCAGCCTGCCGACACTCAAAACTGGGATCTTCGTCTTCCGACGTTGAATTGACACAGCGAGAAGAATACTCAGAACCGTGGTCACGAGTTCCACCTTCATCAGTCGCCGAAAATGAAAGTTGTTGTGTAAACCGGAATGAATCTCTGAGTGGTAACTCTATGTCCTACATATGCAACACATACACATAAACACTGACCTATCATTGTGAAACGATAATTGATATGGTTTTCATTCCCTGTCATGCACTCGACCTGCAGCTGACAGGTAACCACTTATGTAAGTAAACTGTCTGCTACAGGTCAGCCAACTAGGCCAACTCAGCCTTCCATCCTTTTGAGGTCGATAAATTGAGCAGTAAGCTGTAATCGGATGTTTGCTTCCTCGCATGGGTGGCGGCGTCTGGTGAATGCTTACAAGGTGAAGGCTTGGTGTGATTAATTGGAGCGATGGTGTTTGCTAGCTGCATAATGTAGGTCCAATTGTACGTTAATGCGTGCAATCGGACGGCCACAATGTGTGCTGCAGCACCATTGGCTCTTGCCAATCAACTGCCACTTCTGATATTGTAAAGCGCACTGGTCCGGTCATCGCGCATAAGAATCCGAACCTGCTTGCCTGGTTGGATGGATACAGGTTAATGGCACTTTCAACAAAACTTTGGTTGCAATGCACTCTTCAGCTTATGCTAGTTATATCGAATAAAATCGATCAATGCCTGTTAAGTAAAAAATTGCCAGTAAGGAGTCTTTATGGTGCACACTTTTGTGCTGCGGGTGGTATCTAAGTAACTACAGAGACAAATCACAATTATTACCATCATCATCATATAATGTACATTCAATCAGTATGAAAGATGTACAGTTAATATTCCTTCCACAAGTTCACTAAATTAATAAGATGTGGAATTTTGTGCAGTGCCTTAGTAGTGCCTTAGTATGCTTTTTGGCGAGATATTGGAATGAAGTTAAATAATAAGATGGTATAACTTCAACTGAACTAAATTTTTGAACCGATTAAACTTTTTAATGATTAATCTATTACAACAACACTCTCTTCCAAGGCGACGTGGGTAAACTGGCACCAGAAAGGTAAACCATTCTAGATCTTAATGAAGAGACGACGGAGTGACCATGGCATCAGCTGGACCAAACGTAAATCATTTGCACCTTGCTCCAGTCAGATAACCACACCAGCATCTCATGACTCAAGTTTTTTACAGGCCGGATGCTCTTCCAGATGCCGAACCAACAGTGTCAAAGCACTGAAGGCAAATAATGATTAATCTGTTAATTAATCCATTAACTGATCCTTAACTAGAAGATGGACTTTGATGACGTGGATGCCTCTGCCACCACATACTTAGGCCTGCTGTGACCTTGACCTTTGACCTCCAACATCTACCAGGTTATCAGTAATGGCTAGTAATTATTCCTTGTTAGGTTTCATCGAGATTTCTCAAGAGATATGGTGTCCACAAGATTTGACCTCGATGGCCTGCTCTGCCCTTGACCTTTGAACTCTAGAATCTAATCAGGTCATCAGCAGGGGCTAGTGAATATTCCCAGTCAGTTTTATCAAAATTGTTTGAGCCGTTCATGAGACATCATGGTAACAATATCTGACCGGATAAATGGAATAATGGGACAGCCTTAAACATAACGCCTCTGCCAACACTGTTGGATGATAGCATTATACACACAGGGACAGTTCACCACATCACAAAAATACAATGTCAAGTTACATTTGTTAGTGTCGTTGCATCGGCAGCAAACTGCACATGATGACTGTTACGAATCCTTGGGCGATTCACTCTGTCATACGCCGTCTAGAAAACAAACAACAACTACAGAATTAACCAGGCAATCAATGCACATAATTGAAACAATTTACATATAATCACTTCATAGCCAACATAGATAACAGCTGCCTCTTAAAACAAATAACACATCGTCTTCATTAACAACAAAATAAAATACTGCTGTTAGCATAAAGCACAGCAGCAGCAGAAAAAAAATAATTCATTTTACATTCACTGTAAAGAATAGAGGCATTTTTATCACCGTATGCCCTGCTGTATTTATATTTTATAGTTATCAGTAAACCTGCTGTCCTCAGATCAGGTACAAAGGCATCATGCTGTAAATGGTATATTAGCCGCAACTTAAGGTAACGTGCAACAAACTTGCTAAAAACATACACCGTGAAGCAGCCATGTCAGAAATTCACCAAATCACATCACTAGCAAGAAGCTCAGATGTCGCAGAAAGACTGCATGACACGCTATGTACGTTGAAACATTGTCAACTGCTGCACATCTGTACAAAAAATCGCAGCTGAAAAGGCTTGCAATGACCTTGAAGATCACTCACGGTCATCAGGATTGCCGCCATTCGATAGGCTGTCATTTCTTATTAGTGGTCAGTAGAACAGCATCTCTATCTTCCACATTTTCCAAAGTATTACTTGCGAAAGACAAACAGACATAGCATATCGACGCTAGTATTGCGTTGTGCAGTAAAAACCGAAAGCACACAAAAGAAAACTCTAAAGTCCTACCTCTGTCATCTTCAGAAAGTCGAGTCTTGGTCTTTCATCTTCGTGCATCGACCGTCGATGTTTCTTCCACGAAGCCCGTGACCTGTCCCGCCGATTCTTGGCCAGCACGGTTGGCTGAGACCTACAGCGCACCGGCGGCACGCCCTGAGAACTGAACGGAGAACTCGGCGGTGTCTGCGTACTCACCTCGGAAATCATCGGCATCGATCCACTGGACGCCGTCGACACACCAGACAGATATCCAGCGCCGGATGCCGTCGTGGCTTCCTCGGAAAGATGGTCGTGTAACGGAAAATGGCAGGAGAACGCCGTCGTCAGTGCCGTTGGAATTCCGTCGATAATCGCACAATTGAGGGATCCCTGCGAGCTGTCAAAGAAGCCGCTTGAAGCCGAAGCCGGCCGTGGAGACGGTGATTCCGATGGTGTGGATCGCTCACTAGCGAAGGAGTACCGAGCCAGGCCAGGCGACAGCTGTGGCAGATGCTGCTGCTGCTGAGACGACGTACAAGATGAAGTCAGTATTCGGTGATAAAGAGGCTTCGAAGTTGACTTTGGTCCAACCGGTCGCCACACGCTGGTTCCTCGAATCGATGGTCTCCATTCGGCAGTGGTACCAACAGTGTCCGACAACGACCCCACGTTTTCGTGATCTACGCTGGCAGCAGCTGGCAGACTGTGTCGGTGACGCTTTTTCGGAGGCAGGTCGGAGCCAGTGAGGGCGGGACACGAAGGCCGACAGAGGATGCAGCAGGCATGCTGGCAGTGACTGTTCTCATCATCTCCACTGGATCGTCGTCGAGAAGTCTCGCACCCTGCCGCGCAGACTCTGTCTTGACACAACGCTGCAACCACAACATCATCAACGAATCACCGCCCGTTTTAACTTTCATTAGCCATTCATTACACGTGCCGGAACCCATCATCCTTCCGCAAAAGAACCTCAGCAGTTAAGTGGCACAGGTTTTTTACAGGCTAAATGCCATTGCAGTCACTCAGCCAAAACAGGGTCAAAGCACTGAACGAAATTCAGAACAATAACCCAACCATTGGCCCAGCCTTATTTTTATTCTCCATCCACCCGAGGATAGGGTCATTAGTACCTTTATGCCAACTCCGATGCCACTACCGTTACCACAATCAAGTTCAACAAGAACAAACTCATACAACGCCCAAGTCACTTCTCAGCAGTAATTAACAAGATGCAGTCGGAAAAGGCAGACTTCGCCCCAGTGCCGCCACCTGGCGAACTGGACGAAATATAAGCGTCGTCACTGATTCTGGCCTATTCCCTGCATCATATAAAAACATGACGTCATCCATACAACGGGACGTACAGAACGTACTGCGCCGCCGTCACAGGAGGTCACGGCCACAAGTAACATGTACATAACATTTCGTGAAATTTCGACATGTGGTTTTTGAGATACACAGCAGACAGACAGACAAACAAACATGCACCACAACTGAGGGGGGCAAAGTAAAATGGTTGCATATAACTGTTCTCCAGATATGCAGTCAAAGGGCCAGTATTAAAAGGGTTTCTTATTTCACCTGCTACAAGTGTCAACGATCATAACTCACTTAATCAACGAGACTACCTTTAAGGACCCTTGATCAGTGTGGGAATTACCGGAGGGTTGGGGGCGTCCGACCCCCTAGTTCATGTATTCAACCCCTATTTTGTCATCTATGTTGACTTTGGGGGGCAGCGGACCCCCCTAGTTCGTTTAGCTTAGTTTCCACACTGCCCTTGACATTTTTCACCAAACCAATGCTATCCAAAACAGGTATGTATTAGTAACAGTATCATAAAACGAATCAGAGGCACTTTTTCTTTTTGTTCATTTCTGTTTGGTTGCCTGCAAAGAGTAAGTCAGCAATCGGAACAATACCCATTTCCTCAGAAGTAAAGAGGATGATGAAGAAAGAAGAGGACACTAGTTGAGGTCGGTGCCTGGAGTTTCCTTCAGTGCTCTGACAGGGTCACAGGAAAGACATCCCATGAAAATCTCCATCCTTTATCCACAAGCAGAGGAAGGAACCGCGGGGGAAAAAGCTAACCCAAGTTCAACTAGAAAATGGCGGTTAAATGGCAGTGTTTGTGGTGGTGGAGTCATTTAGCATGAAAATATCTGTTCATTGCGACATAATTATAACAGCGTGTACCATACACGTCAAAACCGTCGGGGAGGGCCGGGGGCTCGAGGTCCCCCTCCCACTTTCTTAAAACGGAGGCTTGGCCCCCTCACTTTTAAATTACTTACTGCATTGCCAACATTGTAACAGAAAATTTCATTCTCAGATACTGACACTTACACATTAGTAATATTGTGTATAAATCTACAAGTGAGCCACCTCTGAAGAGACCCACGTAGAAATTGCTTCCGACGCCACTGGCATAAAAAACATGTATATTGTGCTGGTGGTGGCGCTTACAACATGCCCCCTATAAAACTATAAATAAGAAATTAATAAATTCACATTCAAAAGTCGCGCTTAGGGACCAGGAATGAGTGAGCTGCGACATATGTATTTTGTAAGGAAGGGGCTGGCCCCCTTTCTCAAATTGTAAATATGGTACTGAGTACTGACAATCGAGCTGATTATCAGTTGCTACAAAGATCCACCACAAGCATAGACTAAACTGAGCTGGCGTAGCTACCAGTAATAACAATGTTCAATTACACTGGAATGCCGCAGCAAAACCACTTCCATATGCCGCCGCCGCCACTGAACACGTATTTTTTACTTGGCAGGTGGTCCAACATGAGACCGGAGACCCGTGGGTGTGTGCCGGCCACCACCCACCCTGCCAACACCTCCACCGATGACAAATCTGCATGTCTGCTTATGGGACATGTTTATTCATGCTGGCGGCGCCGGCCAGCTGTCAGAAGCAATTACGGCCGCTGAAAAGACGGCCAGTTAAGTGTTTATGAGGCACCCAGATGGAATGGGCGCAGGCAGCCCATGCACTCGGCCAGGCGCTGACAGACCAATGGGTCAAGCCACAGCTGGCTGTCGGCGCCGCTGTCGTCAGTATTCTCGCAAAATTGGTGCTAACGGCGTCCTTAGTACAAACTCTCACACTGTTTTTGCACCTTTCTGACTCCAGCACAGGCCTCCGCTAAATTACAAAAATCAAAAATTAGCCCCGTGCGGGACTGACGTCGACTCTTCACAATGACGTTTCTGCCAAGTTCAAAGTCAGTCACGTGACGCAACAACTAGGAAAAATATCAAAAATCCGGCCCAATCAAATTTCGATATTGTGACCTAGTTTAAGAATCTGTGGTCAGTTGCCAGCTCCCATTGTGAATGGC
>Ga0066187_1000333_pt1 | contig 17112 bp, 19 predicted proteins | sample WorMetexBAHAMAS1_FD_58706 | JGI IMG/M metagenome (GOLD analysis project Ga0066187, IMG submission 58706) | Marine gutless worms symbiont microbial communities from Max Planck institute for Marine Microbiology, Germany - Inanidrilus exumae... | ecosystem: Host-associated > Annelida > Digestive...
GCATCAACTACTTTGCCGCAGCAGGATATGACCTCGATTAAATCGAATCTGCTCTAGCCGTTCTATTCTTAGTGTTCTCACTGATCTACGGCTACGCGTCCTATACCTATCCATTGCTGCCGTTCGAGCGCAACATGTCGTTCCTGCCGAACACCATGCCCATGGTGTTGGCGGCCCTGGGCGTGTTGCTGGCGCTGGTCATCATCTTCACGCCGAAGCCGGCGGAAGATGGCGAGGGCGATGTCCTCGGCTCCATCGATCTGTCGCATTTCAAGGAATACAAGATCGGTCAGGCGCTGTCCCTGATCGGCGCCATGATCCTCTATGCCGTGGCGCTGAGGCCCATCGGTTTCATTGCGGCGACGACGCTTTTCCTGTTCGGCGCGGGCTGGATCCTGGGCGAACGCCGACCGGTATTCATGATCTCGATCGCGCTATTCAGTGCCGGTGTCATCTGGCTCTTGGTACAGGAGGTGCTCGGCATCTTCCTGCGCCCGCTGCCCTGGTTCCTGGGCCAGTAACAGGAGACGATCATGCTCGAGGGAATCCTGCTCGGTCTGCAGACCGCCTTATCCCTGCAAAACCTGCTGCTCGTCGTCGCCGGCTGCATCATCGGAACGCTGATCGGCATGCTGCCCGGCCTCGGGCCGATGTCGATCATCGCCATCATGATTCCGGTCGCCATCACCATCGGCGACCCATCGGCGGCGCTCATTCTATTGGCCGGCGTCTACTACGGCGCAATCTTCGGCGGTTCAACCTCGTCGATCCTGATCAACGCGCCGGGCGTTGCCGGCACCGTGGCCACGTCCTTCGACGGCTATCCCATGGCGCGCCAAGGCAAGGCCGGTAAGGCGCTGACCGTCGCCGCTGTCGGCTCGTTCATGGGCGGTACCATCGGCGCCATCCTGCTGATGGGTTTTGCGCCGGGCCTGGCGACCGTCGCTCTTCTGTTCCATTCGGCCGAGTACTTCGCCCTGATGGTCGTCGGCCTGTCGGCGATCGCCGCCTTTGCCGGCACCGGCAAGGTGGCCAAGGCGCTGATGATGACGATCATTGGCCTGATCCTGGCGACGGTCGGCGAATCGGCGTTGTTCAACGCCCCCCGCTTCACCATGGGCCTGCAGGACCTGCAATCGGGGTTCAGCTTCGTGACCCTGGCCATGGCGCTCTTTGCGCTGCCGGAGGCCCTCTACCTGGTACTCGACCCGAAACGCGGTCAAACCGGCGGCGAGGGCGGTGCCATCAAGGATCTGCGTATCACCAAGGACGAAGCCAAGAAGATCGCGCCGGTCATCGGCCGCCAGTCGATCCAGGGTTTCCTGATCGGCGTCATGCCCGGTGCCGGCGCCACCATCGCGTCGTTCCTTGGCTATGCGGTCGAGCGCAACATCGCCAAGGGCGAGGAACAGGACGAGTTCGGCAAGGGGTCCATCAAGGGCCTGGCCGCTCCCGAGACGGCCAATAACGCGGCCTGCACCGGTTCTTTCGTGCCGCTCTTGACCCTCGGCATTCCGGGGTCCGGGACCACGGCCATCCTATTGGGAGCCCTCATCGCGCTCAACGTCAATCCGGGCCCCCGGCTGATGGTCGACAACCCGTCCGTCTTCTGGGCCGTCATCATCTCCATGTATATCGGCAACGTGGTGCTCCTCATCCTCAACCTGCCGCTGATCCCCTATATCGCCAAGTTGCTGACGGTGCCCCGCAACTACCTGATCCCGTTCATTCTGTTCTTCACCATGGTCGGCGCCTACATCGGCCAGAACAATGCTACCGAGCTGCTCATTCTGGTCGGCCTCGGTGTCTTCGCCACCGTGCTGCGTTTCGCCGACTACCCGCTGGCGCCGCTGCTCATCGGCTTCATTTTGGGCGGCATGATGGAGAACAACTTCGCCCGCGCCGTCAACCTCACCGACGGGGTCGAGTTCATGTACCAGCGTCCGATGACCTTGGGCCCGCTGCTCATCGGCTTTTTATTGATCTTCCTTCCGGCCTACCGACGGCGCCGGGCCAAGGCGCTGAAGGACGGGGTGGCGCAGGGGGATTGAGGTGCCGGCGGCGAAAAACCTGGCACGGGGTCGCCAGGCACCGCCTTTTGGCGGCGGATCTGGCTCGCGTTGCAGAGGTGATGATCGGCCACGCAGGCGGGTCGTCCCGTTTCGGTGTTACTTTCCCGACGTGAACATTTCGGCGAAGAAGTCGACCATCTGGGAGACCATTTGATCTCCGCGTCCCTGCGTCATGGCGATGGCGAGCGCTTGCTTCGTGCCCTGCGACATCAGACTCGGCGCGCCGGCGTCGTCGGCCATGGTGGCGTAGTAACCGACATCCTTGCGGGCGTTCTTGATGGCGAAGGCGAGGTCCTCTGGTTTGCCGTCAACCGCATAGCCCTTGACCAGATCCATCATGGTCGAATGCAGGGGGCCGGCCGCCATCACGTCATAGAGCGCCTTGCGGTCGACGGATGCGAGGTCGGCCATGGCGAAGGCTTCGGCCATGGAAGTCGCCAGAGTCATGCCGAAAAAGTTGTTGATCAGCTTGGCGGTATGCCCGGCGCCGAGCGGGCCCATGTGGTAAACGTTCTCGCCGAGATCGTCGAGTACGGGCTTGGCCCGGTCGAACACCGCCCTGTCGCCGGCGCCCATGATGTTGAGCAGGCCATCGACGGCATGCTGGGGCGTACGACCGAGCGGCGCATCCATGTAACCGGCGCCGACGGCGGCGACCTCTTCGCCCAGGGCGCGGGTGGAAGCGGGCAGGGAGGTGCCGAAATCGATCACCGTCTTACCGGCCGACAACCCGGCGATGACACCGTCGACGCCGTGCATCCGCTGTTCGACCGACGCCGAGGAATCCATGCAAAGCATGACGATGTCGCTGGCCTCGGCCAATTCGCGGGCCGTCTTGAATTCGGTCGCGCCGCGTTCGATGGCGGCGTCCACGTTGATGCGGCTGCGGTTGGCAATCACGTTGAGTGCGTAATCGAGCGACTGCAAACGCCGCACCATAGCCTCGCCCATCAGGCCGAGGCCGATAAATCCGATCGTGGGTTTGCTCATCCTGTTGTCTTCACTTCCTCATCACCGGCAGTTCTCGTGCGCCTCGAGTCCGTTGCTATATGGTGATCCGTTTCGGGCCAGTCGACGGGCCATGGGAGGATGGGCCTAAGGTTCCTCGGGCGACGGCCCCTTGATATCGACCTCGCGGGACGCCTTGCGCAATTCGGAGATGGCGTGGTCGAAGAAGGCGTCGAGGCGGTCCTTCATGTCGTCGGACAGCCTGAGCAGTTTGGAGCGCGCGTCCATGGGGTTGTCGTCTTCGATCAGGAGACCGTATTCGAGCGCCACCTCGACGTATTTGCCGGCCGTGTGCGGGCTCTTGATGCCGGTCATGAAGCCGAGCGCGTCGGTCTTGCGGACGGGGCCGCCGCTCCGCCAAATGCGGGTCAAAAGATCCCAATAGGCAGCCGAATAAAACTCCGTATTGCCCTCGAAGACCTCGATCCAATTGACGCCGACCTTGTCGGTGAAGGCCATGTAGACCTGATGTTGGGCATTGTTGTAGATGAGGGCCACGGTCCGGCTGTCTCCCCGTCGGGTTTCCCGTCAGTCTAAAGGTTCTTTTCAGAATCGTAACAAAAACATGCGTAAGTGCAATTAAAAATACCGACAAATCCTTAATCCTCGGCAAAATCGCCAAAAGTCGGTTGTGCTGGCTAGCAAATAACACTTTGGAATCAAGTTCGGTTTCAATCCAATCGCGTAATTGCATGTAAAAATGAATTAAAAAATTGACTTAAATTTTATATGCAGTTATTAATATTAAATCGATATGCGTGATCGGACATAGACTTGTCGAACCGATTGGAGGAACAAGCAATGAGATCAAAACAGACCGGGATCGGGGGTAGGTTGAAGGCCGCGTCGGTGATTCTCCTGGTCGGCGCGCTGGCGACCGGATGCGTCACCCAGAACGGCGGCAACAAGGAACTGGCGGGCAGCCTGCTCGGCGCCGGGCTCGGCGGCTGGGCCGGGTCCAAGGTCGGCAGCGGCAAAGGTCAATTGGCGGCCGTCGCCGTCGGCGCGCTGGCCGGCGGCCTCCTGGGCCAGAACATCGGCCAATCCCTGGACCGGGCTGACCGCATGCATCTCGGCCGCGCCCAGTCGAGGGCCGAGGCGGCTCCCCTGGGTGAAACCATCGCCTGGAGCAATCCGGAGTCCGGCAATTACGGCAACGTCACGCCGACCCGCGACGGCTACGACCGCGCCTCCGGCGCCTATTGCCGGGAATACCATACGGAAGTCTATATCGGCGGCGAACGCCAGGACGCCTGGGGCACCAGCTGCCGCCAGCCGGACGGCTCGTGGCGCATCGTCAGCGCTGACTGACGAAGCCCGCACCGCAACGACGGCCCCGTGGGTTCCCCGGGGCCGTTTTCCTTTGTGTCTGTTGAAGATCGGTTTTGATCGGACCGGCCCCCGGTGGTATCGCTGCGTGCCGGACCGGCTTTCCATCAGGGATATCCATGAACCTCATTTTCGACCTCGACGGTACGCTCACCGACCCGGAGGAGGGGATCGTCGCCTGTATCCGTTTTGCCCTCGAAAGGCTCGGCCGCCCGGACAGCGGAGAAGGCGATCTCACCTGGTGCATCGGCCCGCCGATCCGTGATTCCTTCGCCAGGCTCCTCGACAGCGACGATCCGGCGCTCGTCGAGCAGGCCGTCACCCTCTACCGCGAGCGTTTCGCCGCCAAGGGCCTTTACGAAAACCGCGTCTATGACGGCACCCCCGAACTGCTGGCCGAGATGCGCGAAGCGGGGCACGTACTGTTCCTGGCCACCTCGAAGGTTCGCCTCTATGCCGTCGAGATCCTGCGCCATTTCAAGCTCGACGCCCGGTTCCGTGGTGTTTACGGAGCCGAGATGGACGGCCGGCTCGGTGAAAAGCCGGAACTTCTCGCCCACCTCCTCGAAACGGAGGCATTGCGACCCGCCGAGAGCATCATGATCGGCGATCGTCGCCACGACATGGCCGGCGCCCGGGCCAACGAAATCAAGGCCATCGGTGTCCTCTACGGGTTCGGCGACGAACAGGAACTGACGAACAGCGGCGCCGACCATCTGTGCCGCACACCCGCCGACATCGCGGCCGCCGTCGCCGCCCTTTCCTGATGGGCGCCTTTTGATAGACTGGCCGCGGATTCCCCCTGAGAGGACGACGATGGACGAACCCGCATCCGGCACCGTCAGCGCGGCGCTGTTGATCATCGGCAATGAGGTGCTGTCGGGGCGCACCCGCGACGCCAACCTGCAGTTCTTGGGCAGCGAGCTCAACGAACTCGGCATTCGCCTTCTCGAGGCCCGCGTCATCCCCGACGTCGAGGACGAGATCATCGCCGCCGTCAACCGGCTCCGAGCGAGGTACGATTATGTCTTCACCACGGGCGGCATCGGCCCGACCCACGACGACATCACGTCGGCCTCGGTGGCCAAGGCCTTCGGTCTCGACCTGGTGCGCGACCCGAGGGCCGTCACCCTGCTGGAGAGCCACTACAAGCCGGAAGACATCACCGAGGCGCGCCTCACCATGGCCGATGTCCCCGAAGGCTGCGCGCTCCTCGACAACCCGGTCAGCAAGGCGCCCGGGTTCCGGGTCGACAACGTCTATGTGTTGCCCGGCGTGCCCAGGATCATGCAGGCCATCTTCGAGGGGTTCCGCCACACGCTCGCCGGCGGTCGGCCGATGGTTTCGGAAACCGTCGTCGCCCACGTCCAGGAAGGTCAGGTCGGCGGCCCCCTGGGCGGTATCCAGGCCGACAATCCGGATGTCGAGATCGGCAGTTACCCCTTCGTCCGCGACGGCAGGCTCGGCGTTAGCCTGGTCGTTCGCGGACAGGACACCGAACGTGTCGCCGCCGTCGCCGAGGCCGTGCGCGGTCTGATCCGGGAACTGGGCGCCGAACCGCTTTCCGATCACTCTGGGGTGGACCCCCTGAAATGACGGCCCCTCACTGGTGGCGATCGACCCGGCGCTGGCTGGCTGGTGAAAAGCTGCACCGCCACGAACGGGACACCATCCGTTTCCTGATCAAGCACCTGGCCGGCGGGTTGACCGGCGCCGCTCTTCTCCTCGTCGCCATCCTGGTTTTCGATGTGGGCGGCATCGGCTCCCTGGTCGCAGGCTCGGAGACGCCGGTGCTCGGCGTTTTCCTGATGGGCTTCGGCCTGGCCGTGACCTTCGGGTCCGTGGCCATGGGCATCGGCATCATGAGCCTCGGCCAGGAGCGGGATTCGGATCCGTAAGATCTTGGGACCGGTTTACCGCTCGATGACGAATTCTGAGATGTCGAGCCGGTCCTGCCAGCCGGCGCGGACCAGTTCCGGCACGTCCTGGTCTTCCTCCGGGTAGCCGACGCAGAGGTAGGCGACGAGCTTCCAGCCAGCCGGCACGTCGAGGGCCTGGTTGACCCGGTCCGGTTCCAGGATCGACACCCAGCCGACGCCGATGCCCTCGGCGCGGGCCGCCAGCCACAGGTGGTTGATGGCGGCGACGACGGAGTAGTTAAGCGTTTCCGGCATGGTCTTCTGGCCGAGGCCGCGGCCGACGTCGGTATCGGCGTCGACGAAGACGGCGAGTTGCACCGGCGCCTTGTCCAGCCCTTCCAGTTTGAGCTGAGCGTAAAGCTTGGCCCGTTCCCCGTGATAGTCGGCGAGGGCGTCGGCGTTGCAGGCCTCGAAGCTCGCCCTGATGGCGGCGCGGCGGTCCGCGTCGTTGACCTTGACGAAACGCCAGGGCTGGCTGTTGCCGACCGAAGGCGCCAGCGCCGCCAATCCCAGTAGGCGGTCGATGACGGCGCCGTCGATGGCATCGGTGCGGAAGCGCCGGACGTCGCGGCGCCAGCGGAACAGCGCGCCGAGTTGATCGCGGAACTGGGCGTCGAATTCGGGGGGGCGGGACGCATCGGTGGAGCTCATGGCGTCGGACTCTATGACGTCGGCAGGGCAATAGGAAGGCCGTATCAAGGTTGGATCCAGTGGCTGGTCAACAGATGGTGACTCGATGAGCCATGAAACGGTGCTATCTTCGGTCCGTCTCTGTTGGAGAGCGCTGTTCGGAGGAAACGCCATGGCCGGCATCCGTCTCTCAACCGGGCTTCTCGCGGTGGTTCTCCTGACCGCGGTCGACGCCAGCCGCCTCGCCGCCGCGGACGGCATCGTTTCTCTCGACACCCGGCCCGGCGTCACCCAGCGTTTCCTGGTCCTCGAGCCGAAAAGGGCGGTGAACGGTGCGGTGATCATGTTCCCGCCGGAGGAAGGCCTGGTCCAGTTCAAGAAGAACAAGAAGGGCCGGTTCAAGGTCAAACGCGGCGGTTGGATCGGCCAGACCATCGACATGTACCGCGAGCGGGGTATTGCCGTCGCCGTCGTCGAGCCGCCTTCCGACCGTTTGGGCCACGGCATGGATACGGATTTTCGCAAAAGCGACGAGCATGCCGAGGATCTCGGCCATGTCATCGCCCATATGACCGACAGGACCGGCTTCAAGCCGTTTCTGGTCGCCACCTGCCGGGCCACCCATTCGGCGTCCAGCGTCGCCACCAAGGTCGAGCGGGAGACGATCTCCGGTGTCGTCCTCGCCTCCAGCCGGTCGCGCGGCAAACGCGGTTCGATCCTCGACGCCATCATCCCGGGCCGCCTGCAATCGCGGGTTCTGTTCGTCCATCACGTCGATGACGACTGCGCCGGCGCGCCCTATTCCGGCGTTACCAAACTGGTCGCCGCCTTCGATGCCGCCGACGTGAAGGTGGTTTCAGTCAGCGGCGGCTGGCGCACCGCCGAACGCAAGCAGAAACGCGGCTGCGGAGCCAACGGATCGCACAAATTCTACGGTTCGCAGGAAATCACCGTGCGGGCGATCACCGACTGGATGGCCGGCCGCGCGGTGGCGGACCGTCTCGACGCAGGCGAGTAAGGACGCGAACCTGCGTTCTAGAAGCGGTAGCCCAAGCGGATGCCGAGCGTGTCCATGCCCTCGTTGGGATCGGCGAGCCAGGCGTTCGATACGTGATCGAAGAAGGCGGAGATGCTGTACTGGTTGTCGAAGCGGTAGCCGAGCTCGATGGGGAAATAGAAAAGCAGCCGCGAGCCCAGCGCCTTTTGGTCGTTGTCGACGAGGTCGAGCTCGCCGGAGTGGACGGCGCCGCCGATGCCGAGGGCGAAAAACAGGCCGTCCGTCGGCTCGATCTCCCAGCGCGCCGCCAGATAGCCCTTGGAGGTGTCGCCTTCAGAGTTGAACGACCCGCCCAAGGCCGGCCGCACCGTGCCGCCGAGCGCCTCCAACTGCGGCGTGAAGATGAACTCCAGGTTGGCGTCGCCGCCGGACTCCCGGTTGAAGCCGCTCCACAGGCCGTCGGTATCGTGATCGAGAACTCCGGCCCGCACCTCGTAGACGATGCCGCCACCCGGGTCCTGGTCGGCGGCAAGCGCCAGTGTCGGAACGGCCAGCCACGCGGCGGCCAGGGCGGCGGTCAAATAGGAAAGGCGTCGGTTCACGGTTGAATCCTCTGGGCGAAAACGGTCCGACCATTTTGCACCCGCAAGGTTTAAGAAATCCCTTCGAAACGGTCCGGTCGGCGCTCCGCCGCGCTTGCCGACGGCCGGGCGCCGGGCTAGGTTTCCCGCGTCACCGGGGCGGCCCCGACCTGCCCCGGGTGGCCGGGAGCGGGCGTGGTGAAATTGGTAAACACAAGGGACTTAAAATCCCTCGGCCTCGCGGCCTTGTCGGTTCAAGTCCGACCGCCCGCACCAACCTTTTTCCCGGCTCTTCACCAGCCTTTCCCCTGGACGCGATCTGGTCTTGCAAAATAGGGTAGTCAGCGTCGCCGGTGCGGCCCGGGGGGACCGGATAAGGGGGAGAACTCATGAGCATCAAACGTGTGCCGGGATCGGCAAAAGGGCGGGTTCGAGCGGTCAATCATGCCGGCACGGTCTTCGCCGTGGCGACGGCCGGCAGTTCGTCGACATCGGTTGCTGAACAGACACGCCTCACGCTCGCGGCGTTGGACAAGAACCTGGACGACGCCGGCAGCGACAAGACACGCATCGTGCAAGCGACCGTCTACCTGGCCGACATGGCGAGCAAGCCGGAGATGGATGCGGTCTGGTGCGAATGGATCGGGCCCGAGCAGAACTGGCCGCAGCGGGCCTGTGTCGGGGTCGATCTGGCCGGTGATGATCTGGTCGAGATCGTCGTCCAGGCCGTCGCCAAGTAGCGGGCGGCCGTCGACCGAGAGGGCGTCAGCGCCTGTGACGGTGCGAGTTCGCGGTTGTCCCACGTGCGTTCGTCGGATACGACTTCGCTGAAATCGAACCACCGGAACGACACGATGCCCACCATCCACTTGATCTGCGGTCCCGTCGGGGCCGGTAAGACGACCTATGCGGTGAAGCTTGCGGCTGAAATCGGCGCCGTTCGGTTTTCCATCGACGACTGGATCTCGGAGCTGTTCTTTCCCGACAGGCCGATGCCGTTGACCTACGACTGGGCGGTCGAGCGGGCCCAGCGTTGCGAGGCGCGGATCATGGCGGTTTCCCGGGACGTATTGGCCATTGGAACCGATGTCGTCTGGGACATGGGTTTCATGGAGCGCGCCCAGCGCCGGCGCATCCTGGACGACGTCGGGAACTGGCCCTATGCGGTGCGTCTGCATGCCCTCGAGGCGCCGGTCGAAGTCCGGCGCGAGCGGGTGCGCCGGCGCAACAGCGAACGCACCGATGGCTACGTCATTGAAGTCACCGACGAGATCTTCGAGTTCATGGAGGGGCGTTCCGATCCGGTCGCCGACACCGAGGCCGACGATCTGATCCGGATCGACAACAGTTAATGCACATTGAAACTATTCCATTTGAATGAAAATTCCGCTATCGTTCCGTTCTTGAACCGGATATTCGGGAATGAACGGTCAAACTACCCGAAAACCGCGCGGAAGACGGGAACGACATCGCGACTGTTTCTTAAGGTAAGGGGTTGCCTTGACCTTTCGCTTGCGACACGTCCTGACGATTGCCTTCGTCCTCATCTCGACGGTTCCCGTCCTGCTGCTCGGGGCCTGGGTCGAACGCTCCGTCATGGACCGAGAACTGGCTGCGGTCTCCGAAAAACACCTGCTGTTGGCGCAAAACCTGACGCGCGGCCTCGATCGTTACGTGGAAGACAGCAAGGCCGTCTTCACCTTCCTTTCGGCGACGGCTGGGGCCGGAGCGCCGGTCGACGCCGTGGTTGAATTGGCCCGCCGGATCGGGTTCCGGCACTTCTGTTTCCTTGAACCCGACGGCCGCGTTTACGTCAACTGGAAGATAACGGACGACGGCCGTAAACAACTGTCGCCCGAAATCAAGAGCAAGCTGTTGGCGGCCGCTATCGGCGAACCGGTGATCAGCGACGTCATGGCCGATGCCACCGGCCGGCCGACCCTGTTCCTGACCCAGCGGTTGGCATCGGGCCGGACCGCCGTCGCCGCCCTCAGCCTCGACTACATCCGCCAGTCGCAGAAATCGATCGCCTTCGGGCGCAAGGGCCACTCGGCGATCGTCGATCGCCGTGGCAACGTCATCGCCCATCCTCGAAAGGACTGGGAAAACCAGATCAAGAACATCGCCAAGGTCGAACCCGTCGCCCGGATGATGCAGGGCCAATCGGGCGTCACCACCTTCTTCGCGCCGGCCGTCAACATGGGCATGGTCACCGGCTACACCACGGTCCCGAGTACCGGCTGGGGGGTAATGGTGCCGCAGCCAGTGGCGGAACTGGAGGACGTGGCCGAGCAGGTCCACCGCATGGCCCTCGGCGTCGTCATCGTCGGCTTCATCGCGGCGGCCCTGATCAGCTGGTTGCTGGCCGGCCTTTTGACCGGCCCTGTCCGGGCGGCGATCGCCGCCGCCCAGGATATCGCCAAGGGTAATCTCGACACGCAGTTCCCGGCCGTTGCCAGCGGCGCGCCGGCGGAGTTCCAGGAGCTGGGAGACGCTTTCAACAGGATGGCGCAGGACGTCGCGGCGGCCAGCCGGCAGCGTGACCAAGCCGAACAGGAGTACGCGCACGCGCTTTTCAGTGCCGACCGTGCCAGCCGGGCGAAGTCGGCCTTCCTGGCCAACATGAGCCACGAGCTGCGTTCACCGCTGAACTCGATCATCGGTTTCTCGGACATGATGAACCGCAAGACCTGGGGACCGCTCGGCGACGATCGCTACGCCGAATACGTGGCCGGTATCGAGCGCTCCGGCCAGCACCTGCTGGCGATCATCAACGACATCCTCGATCTCTCGAAGATCGAAGCCGGCGAAACCGCCGTCGAGGAGGACGAGATCGATATCGCCAAGATCGTCGGTGAATGCCTGGCCATGCTGTCGGGCAGCGCGCAGGACGGTGATATCCGGCTGCAGGCCGTCGTTCCGGACCGCTTTCCCAGGCTTCGCGCCGATCAGCGTCACGTCGCGCAGGTCATTCTCAACCTGGTTTCGAACGCCATCAAGTTCACGCCTGCGGGCGGCCGTGTCACGGTCGGCGCCTATACCCGCCCGGGCTCGGGTATCCAGATCGCCGTCACCGACACGGGCGTCGGGATCGCGAATGAAGACATATCGCGGATCCTGCTTCCCTTCTCCCAGGTCGCCGTCAACAAGGTCCGCGGCAAGCGCGACGGTACCGGTTTGGGGCTGCCGATCTGCAAATCCCTGATGGAGTTGCACGGCGGCAGTTTGTCCATCGACAGCAAGGACGGTCTCGGAACGGCGGTCGTTGTCACTTTCCCGGCGGAGAGGACAATCGCGCCGGAATAAGGTCCCGCGTCACCGCATTGGGACGGCTCGCCAGAGAAAGGCCGCTCCCGGCCTTTCCCGTCACGTTGCGAGGGGTCAGACCTGGGTCAGGCCATGGGTTTCCAGAATCTCGATCAGCATGCGTCCGGTCTTTTCCCGGTGCGCACTATGCAGGCGCTGGGCAGCGCCTGCGTCGCCGCGTTCGATGGCCTCGAGGACAGCCCGGTGGTCGGCGATCGACGTCGTCGGCTTGGGACGCAGGCGCAGTGTTAATATACGAACGCGGTGTGATTGGTCGATGAACGTATCGGTCAGGGCGACCAGTCGCTCATTGTCGCTGTACTCGACGAGCAGGCGATGGAACGTTTCGTCGGCCGCCGCCCAGGCGGTCAGATCGTCCTCTTCGAGGGCGGTTTGCATGTCGGCAATGGTCTGGCGGAGACGCTCGATCTGGTCGGCATCCAAGTCGCGGCGGGCGGTCAGCGCCGCGGCCGCCGATTCCAACGCGGTCAGGATCTCGTATATCTCGCGCATGTCCCGGATCGAGATCGGCTTGATGCGCATGCCGTGGCGCGGCCAGATTTCCACCAGGCCCTCGTTGGCGAGGCGCAACAGGGCCTCGCGCGTCGGCGTCCGGCTCATGTCCAGGAACTCGGCGATTTCCTTTTCCATGTAGTGCTGGCCGACAGCGAGTTCGTTGTCGAGAATGCGTTTTTTTAGTTCACGGTAGGCCCGTTCCGCGTAGGATTCGCGGCCCTTGTTTTGCATGGGTTGAATAGCTTGCTCAGCCATCGCCGTATCCGCCGCCGTTCCTTCGCCGTTCCTTCGCCGTTTCCATTGATCTTCCCCGATATGTCGGGTCTATGGTCCCGGGGCCGTTAGGTCAACCCTGGAGCCGGTTTCCGACGATTCGTAAACCGCTTCCTTGATCCGCAGATTGGTCAGGTATTGTGCCGCCGTGTTGACGACCGGCGCGCCGCTTCGCAGGTGTTCGACGATGTGCCGGTTGGTCAGGTAGACGCAATCGCCGGCATAATCGATATCATTCCAGTCGTAGGGAATTTCGTCCGCCGAAGAGCCGCCGAACGGGCGCAGCCGTATGGTCCCATATCCGTCGAGCGTCAGCGTGCCGTCCGAACCCTCAATACGCATCTCGCCCATGGTCAGGCGAGGATTGTCGGCGGCGTGGTCGGCCAGCCGGTTGCCGTCGAACACACCGCGCCGGCCGTTCTCGAAATTGAAGACGATGATGGCGGCGTCTTCGCCGGCGATGACCGGGTTAAGGCGTTTCAAATCGGCGTAGACGGAGGTCACTTCGCCAAACATATAACGGAAGGTATCGATCAGGTGGATCGCCGTTTCGAAGACCAGGAACCGGGGCATCTTCTGGAAGTAGGGTTGCCGATCCAGATAGGCTTCCGGACCCTGCCCGTCACCGGGACGGAGCCAGAATTGGATCTCGTATGGGTCGCCGACGGCGCCCTCGTCGATCAGCGACCTGAGTTTCGGATACCAGGGCTGAAAGCGAAAATCCTCATGGATGAACACGCGGCCGCCGCCGGCCGTGATGTCGGCGACCAGGCTTTCCGCTTCTTTGAGGCTGGGCGTGAAGGGTTTCTGGCAGATCGCTGCGACGCTACGTTGGACGGCGGCGCGGATTTTTGCCGAATGGGATTCCGGGGGCGTGATGACGTCGACCAGGTCGACATCGACAGAATCGAGCATCAGTTCGAAATCCTCGAAGACCTCGGGAATACCATAAGTCTCCGCGAACTCTTCGGCCTTGGCGCGGGTTCGATTGCAGATGGCAACCAGTTCGATCTCCCCGGCTTCGGCCATGCGTTTCCAACCGTTGTAGTGAAATTGGCTGAAATAGCCGCATCCGGCGGTGGCCACCCGTAATCTACCGCGCATTCTCGGTTCCTTATATTGTTAAGCCGGAACAGCCACGGACGGTGTTGGCGCCGCACCGAGCGCTGCCGCAACCTTGGCCGCTATCCGTTCGAGGCCGGCATCGCCCCCCAACTCAGTCGGCACCAGATCGCCGCTTGCAAAGGCGTGATCGACAGCCCTCCTAATCATTTCGCCGGCCTTGACGCATTTCGGATTTTCATGTGTCTCACCGAGCCATTCTAGCATCATGGCGGCGGACAGGAACATGGCGGTCGGATTGGCCTTGCCGCTGCCGACGATATCCGGCGCGCTGCCGTGGCAGGGCTGGAAGACGGCGTGGTTGTCGCCGATGTCGGCCGAGGGCGCCATGCCCATGCCGCCCATCAACGAGGCGCCGAGGTCGGAGAGGATGTCGCCGAACATGTTCTCGGTGACCAGGACGTCGTATCCCCAGGGTTGGCGAACCAGGTTCAAGGCCATGGCATCGACGTAGCTGCAATCGGCCTCGATGTCCTCATAATATGCCGCGCGTTCCCCGAAGACCTTGCGGAAAAAGGCGAAGGAGGTGAACACGTTGGCCTTGTCGACACAGGTGACGCGCCCCGGCCGGCCCTTTTTCTTGCGCCGGCGGGCCAGGCCAAAAGCGAAATCGAAAAGCCGTTCCGAGGCCTTGCGGGTGATGACCATGGTGTCGGTGGCGATACTGTCGTCTTCGACCTTGCCCTTGCCGTGAGAGGCGAACAATCCCTCCGTCGATTCGCGGACCAGGACCAAATCGATGTCCTTGGCCCTGGGGTCCGCCAACGGCAGGTCGAGGCCCGGGATCAGCCGGACCGGACGGATACCGGCGTAAAGGTCGAGGTCGACGCGCAGGTCCAGTTGCGGCGAGATTTCGGTGCCGTCGGGATAGCGGACGTCGGGCTGCCCCATGGCGGCCAGCAGGATCGCGTCGGCGGCACGGGTTTGCGCCTTCGAGGTTTCGGGAAAGGCCGTGCCGCTGTCGCGGTAAAGGCCGGCGCCGGCCGGCACGTCGTCAAAACGCAGGGAGAAACCGCCAACGCGGTTCTCGACTTCGCGGAGCAGGCCGAGCGTGGGTGCCATGATCTCCGGTCCGATGCCGTCGCCGGCCAGCACGGCAATGGTGAAACGATTTTGAGCGTTCATCGATTCGACCTTTCCTGTTGCGCCAAGCCGCGTCGGGGTCCCGGGAACCGCCAGTGGGGCGGCGGAAAGCCGGCGCGGGGGCAGGGGAATGCGTAGATTCGATCGTCGAGAAGGCAACCCAGGTAAGCCGTCCTGAGCGCCGCACCGCCAAAGGCGAGGCTCGAGATGTTGCGGAGCCTCTTGCTTTTGACGTCGTCGAGGTGAGGGCGGCCCATGGTTCCTTCCTGGAACGCGGCCTCGACCCAGCCGATATGGTCGTTGTCACAATCCTCGACGACGATGCCTTGCGTCCCGTCACGGGCGACCCGCAATACGCGGTTGCTGACGATGCTAGTGATCCACATGTCGCCGTCGGCGTCGAAGGCGAGACCGTCGGGAAACGTGCCGGCACCGTATTCGGTGACCGTCGTCTTGCGCTTGAGGTCGCCGTTATCGGCAATGTCGAAGGCCGTGGTTCGCCGCGAGAAGGTCTCGTTGACGAACAGGCGCTGTCCGTCGGGATGCACAATGCACTCGTTGGTGTATCCGAGCCCGTCGGCAACGATCCGTGCGCCGTCGCTGTCGACGAGAACGATAAATCCGTCGGCGTTATCATGACTGTACCCTCTGGCGCGCGGTACCAGGCGCGTGCTGACGGTGATCCAGACACGGTCCTGGCGGTCGAGGTGGGCGTAGTTGGTCGGCGGCAGGGCGACGCCGTCGGCTTCCGTCAAGAACGGCTCCAGCGTGCCGTCTTCATGGAGGCGGAAGACACCGCCGTCTTCGTCACCGAGATGGCATAGCAGGATCGAACCGTCCGCCATCAGGGTGATGCCGTTGGGTTTGACCTGGAAACCGGGCGCGCGGGTCAGCAGGCTCCATTGGCTGCCGTCGGCCTCGAGAATCATCGCGCCGCCCCTCCAGTCGGCCGCATAGACCCGTCCGTTTTCCGTCGCCAGCACGCATTCGGGCCGTGCCAGGTCGCGACCGAGGGTAACGATTTCGTCAAGATCAATCATGGCGGTCAATCTTAAGCGGCACCAAGTCTTTTAAATACAAGGTTTTTTTCTCGAAGTGCAGCAACACAGCAGGGCCGGCTGCATAAGGATACTTTAACGAAGAAATTTAAGTATTGCAAAACAAATCCATTAACGTATACAATAAGGATCTCGCAACACGCTCCCCCGCTCCGCCCGTCGGGGCGGAAACAACAGCGGTCAACAAAGATCAAAACAAATCGGGAGTTGACGTTGCGGACCCTTGGCGGCGGTGCTGGTCGGTTTTGCGGGGTCGTCGTTGAGAACGAAACCTTGCGATTGGAGGCACTATCATGAAGAAACTCGTCAGTATCGTGTTGGCTGGTCTATTCGCCGCGACAGGGGCAATGGCCGCCGACAAATACCCGGCCCGCGACATCACCGACGCGGTGGTGTGGGGAGCCGGCGGCGGAACCGACGTCTGTAACCGGACGATCATGGGCGAGATGGCCAAACATCTCGGCGTCAACGTCAACGTCATCAACAAGACGGGCGGCGTTGCCGGTTCCATCGGCATGAACTACGTCAAGAAACAACCGGCCGACGGTTACACCCTGGTCGGTCTTTCCGAATCGAATGTCACCTCGGCCGTTCAGGGCGGTTTCACCGACCGCTTCACGGACGTCTGGCATCCGTTCATCGTCGGCGGCTCGCCGGATGTCATCTCGGTCATTCCGAGCACCGGCATCAAATCCTTCAAGGAATTGGTCGAAAAGGCCAAGGCCGAACCCGGCAAGATCAAAGCCTGCGCCAGCGGCGCCGGTTCGATCCACCACCTGAACCTGCTGGCCGTCGAGGACGGCACCGGCGCCAAGTTCCATTTCGTTCCCTATAAGGGCTCCGCGCCGTGTCAAAACGCTGCGCTGACGGGCGAAATGAGCGTCGTCGTCACCTCCGTCGCCGAACAGCAACAGCTGATCAAGGGCAAGAAGTTCGTTCCCTTGGCGGTTCTGGTTCCCGACGCCTTCACGGTCGACGGCCACGGCACCATCCCGTCGGCCTTCGGTGACTATCCGAAGTTGAGCAACTTCCTGCCGATCATGCAGGCCATCGGTTTCGCCATCCGCAACGATGCGCCGGCGGAAGCGAAGAAGGTTCTGGGCGCGGCGTTCGAAAAAGCCATGGCCGGCGATGCCATGAAGAAGTTTGCCGAGTCCAAGTACTAGAGCGCATTTGAGGAACGTTGAATCAAAATTAACGGTTTTCTGATTCCCTGAC
>Ga0066187_1000334_pt1 | contig 17093 bp, 19 predicted proteins | sample WorMetexBAHAMAS1_FD_58706 | JGI IMG/M metagenome (GOLD analysis project Ga0066187, IMG submission 58706) | Marine gutless worms symbiont microbial communities from Max Planck institute for Marine Microbiology, Germany - Inanidrilus exumae... | ecosystem: Host-associated > Annelida > Digestive...
TGGTAGAACGTCAGCTTCCCAAGCTGAATGTCGTGGGTTCGATCCCCATCGCCCGCTCCAATTCCTCCCTCTGACGCTCGGCCCGTCAAAGAAACTCGCGGCCTGTCTGTGCATGTCGCCGTTCATGAAAGCGGCGATGCCGGTTATCGTCGCGAGCGCGGTTGGCACGCAAATAACAGGGAAAGACGTCCATGGGATCCTTCGAACACGACAGCATCGAACTCCTCGCCGAGGCCCTGGAGAGTCTCGAAGGGGGATTTGCCAATCTGCCGCCGCATTCGACGGCCTTCGACGAAAGCGCGGCGCGCGAGGCGTTGCAGGAGGCCGCCCGGCGCCTGCATGACAACTATCCCTACCAGCATCCGCTGTATGTGGGACAGATGCTGAAGCCGCCGCATCCGGTGGCCCGGGCCGCCTATGCGTTGGCCATGTGGCTGAACCCCAACAATCACGCGCTCGACGGCGGCCGGGCGAGTTCCCGGATGGAAAAAGAGGCGGTGGCCAGGATCGCCGAGATGTTCGGTTGGAGCGACTTTCTGGGTCACCTTTGCGGCGGCGGCACCATGGCGAATTTCGAAGCGCTCTGGGTCGGTCGGGAACTCAGTCCGGGCAAGGCGGTCGCCGCCTCCACCCAGGCCCACTACACCCATTCCAGATTGTCCGCCGTCCTCGGCGTGCCTTTCAGATCGATTGGCGTCGATGAACGCGGCCGCATGGATATGCAGCAGCTGGAGCAAGCGCTGCAGACCGGCGAGATCGGCACCGTGGTGGCGACACTGGGAACGACGGCCGGGGGAACCGTCGACCCGCTGCCTGAAATTCTGAAGCTGCGGCAGGACTTCGACTTCAGGATCCACGTGGATACGGCTTATGGCGGCTATTTCATCCTGGCCGACAATCTGGGTGCGGAAGAGGCCGAGGCCTTTCGGCATATTCGGGAGGCCGACTCGATCGTCGTCGACCCGCACAAACACGGCCTGCAGCCCTACGGATGCGGCTGCGTTCTGTTCAAAGACCCCGCCGTCGGCCGGTTCTACCAGCACGACTCGCCCTACACCTATTTCAGCTCCGACGAGCTGCATCTGGGTGAGATTACGCTGGAATGTTCCCGGGCGGGCGCGTCGGCCGTCGCGCTGTGGACGACGCTGCAGATGCTTCCGCTGACGTCCGATGGTGCGTTTGCGGCTTCGATGTCAACCTGTCGCGACGCCGCCCTGGCGATGAACAAGGCCCTGGAGTCCCATCCACGCTTTGTGCCGCTCTTTCCGCCACAGCTCGACATCGTCGTTTGGGCCGTAAGGGCAAAAAGCAGCAGCGAGTCATCCGCCCTGGCGGAACGTATCTTCGAGCGCGCGGCTTCCCACGACCTGCACCTGGCCGTCGCGAGTTTTCCGGTCGAGATGTGCGCCGCCGCCAACGCGGTGGAGACGTGGGACAGCGATCACCTGCGGTGTCTCCGCGCCTGCGTGATGAAGCCGGAACATCTGGAATGGATGCCACAGATCATCGAACGACTCGATGCCGCCGCCGCCGTTGTCTTGGCGGATTGAGCGGGCCGACGCAGGCTCTGCCGCTGCCTACATCTCCATCATTTCCGCAACTTCGATGGTGCCGATGGCGAGGAACGGGCATGCCTTCGCCATCTCAATGGCGGCGTCCAGGCTCTCGGCCCTGACGACCGAAAACCCCATCAGAGGGTTCGGTCCGCCCCCGTCCATAACGCCGTTGGCGCTCACGGTCTTGGAGTCCTTCAGGGGCGTGCCGGGATTGACGATGGCGTCGCCCAGGCCCGTGGCCCAGGCCTCCCACTTGTCGCGGTCGCCGGCGCTCTGGTCCGCCTGGGGGTCAGGGTGATAGGCGAGAATGTAGTTCGGCATGGGGTTCCCTCCTGTGTCTCCCGTGCAACGGCGCCCCATTATGGCTTTCACGCATTCTCCAGCAACATCAGACCCGCACCGGTGTTGGAGATCGGGATGTGGTAGTTGCTGTGCAGCTTGGTGACCTTGCCCGTCAGCGCGCCGCGCATGGTCAGCCATTGCACCAGCTCCGTGCCCTGGGCGCCAGCGTCGCGGACCAGGTCGAGCACCGAGAAGGCTGCCAGCTCGTCCGGCCGGTCGACGATCTTGTCCATGCACATCAGGTCGAAGTCCTTGTTGATAAAGCCGGCCCGCTCGCCGTCCAGCTGATGGGACAACCCGCCGGTGCCCAGCACCACGACCTTGATGTCCTCGGGCCAGCTTTCGATCGCGGCGCCGATGGACTGGCCCAGACGGTGACAGCGCGACGGCGATGCCATCGGGTGCTGGACCGTATTAATATGCACCGGCACGGCAGCCGGCATGGTGTCCCGGTCCGGCCACAACAGCTGCATGGGCACGCAGAAGCCGTGATCGACCGCCATCTGCTGGCACGAGGTGATGTCGAACTCGTCCGCCACGGCCTGCTCGATGATGTGCCACGACAGCTCCGGTTTGCCCTTGAAGGGCGGAATGGTGGGAATGCCCCAGCCCTCGTCCTCGTTGCGATATTCCGTCGCCGCGCCAATGGCGAAGGTCGGCATGGCGTCGAGGAAGAAGTTCAGCCCGTGGTCGTTGTAGATCACGATGGCCACATCCGGTCTGACCTCGGCCAGCCAGTCGCGCACCGGCGGATAGCCGTCGAAGAAGGGTTTCCAGTACGGATCCTGAAACATCTCCCGGGCGATGGCGTTGCCGACCGCGGGAATGTGGGAGGTGGTGATGCCGCCGACGATCTTGCCCATGGCCTAGTCTCCCCGCCTGACCAGCATTTCCTTGAACGCCTCGACCGTCATGCCGGTCTGCTGAGCGCCCACGTCCTGGACGCCGAGGCCGAAAACGCCGGCGAGTTTCGCCAGGTAATAAATGTTGCCGCCGGCCTCGATCATGGCGAGCACGTTGCGCAGGCGGACGGCCTCCTTCTGCTCCTCGGTGAGGCCGAATTCTTCCATGAAGCCCTCTTCATCGCGCCTGAAGGCCTCGCGGTTGTCGGCGCTGTTGAAGGCGTAGCACATCTTGTTAAGCGCATAGCCCTTCATCGCCTGTGTTCCGTCGAACACGGTCGTGCCCGGTATGGTCTGTCGGTCACTTGCCACTGACATGGCGATCCTCCCGTCTATCGAGGGCGATTGCCCAAAAGACCCGTATCGAATTGCCCTTCGGCCTACCTTGAGGCAGCTCAACCGCCGAAAACCCCCGCCCAGATGAGGCGAAGCGAGATCAGAACCAGAATGACGTCGAGCGCCCGCCGGAAGTTCAGATCGGTCATGCGGCCCAGCAGCAGGCGCCCGGCCAGCGTGCCCACCGCACCGCTCAGGATCATTCCGGCGATGACCGCAAGCCAGGGACCGAAAGCGAAGCCGAGAATGCCGAAAACGGTCACCTTGATGAGGTGCTGCACGGTCATCAGGGTCGCGTGGGTCGCCACATGCTGGTGACGCTCGAGCTCGAGGGACTTCACGTATCCAGCCACGAACAGACCGGTGGCGCCGAAGAACATGGTCAGGAAGCTCGACAGCCCGCCGGTCACCAACGGCCAGCGGCGCAGCCATTCGGGCGGCTTGGCGAATACGGTCCAGATGATGAAGACCCCGATGCCGGCTTGCACGAACCGGGGCGGCAGGTCGACGACAATGACGCCGCCGAGCGCGCAGCCCGCGAGCGAGCCGGCAACAAACAAAGGGGTGGCCGGCCAGCTGATGAACTGCCGCAGCAGCGCCATGCGGGTGGCGTTCGAACCCAGCTGCACGACGCCGTGCACGGGGATCAGGGCGGCCGGCGGCATCAGCGCCGCGAGCACCGCCAGCAGCAACGCCCCGCCGCCGATGCCGAAGGCGACGGTGATGAAGGACGAGACGAAGCTGGCACCGATCAAACCCAGGAACAACGGCAGGCCGATCTCCGGTGGCAGAAGGGTCAGCTCCCAGTTCATGGCCGGCGTCTGTCCTTCGATGACAGCCGGACCGCATCGTGACAGGATCGCCGCAGCGACCCAGGACCCGGAGAGAGGCAACCGTGAAACCGACCTGCGATCTTTACGACGACTTCCTGGACGCCGTCGGCGTGCTGCCGGCGGGGCTTCAACATTTCGGCGGCCGGCCGGCCTTTCACGGGCCGGCAACGCCCGTTAAGTGTTTCGAGGACAATTCCCGGATCAAGGAACTGTCCGGCCAACCCGGCGGCGGCCGGGTGATGGTCGTGGATGCGGGCGGGTCGACGCGTTGCGCGGTGCTGGGCGACATGATCGCGGCCGACGCGGCGTCCAACGGCTGGGCCGGCATCATCATCTGGGGCGCGGTGCGGGACCGGCTGGCGCTGGCGGATCTCGATCTTGGCGTCATGGCGCTGGCGACGACGCCACGCAAATCCACCCGCCGGGACGAGGGACAGGCCGAAATCGAGATCCGGATCGGCGGGACGGCGGTCGCACCGGGCGACACGATCGTCGCCGATGCCGATGGAGTCCTGGTCTTTCCCAAGGACGGCCCGTCTCCGTCCGACGATTAGCCCCGGAGTCGAAATCGGCATGACGGCGGCCGCTCAGGCCGGCCAGTAGAGCCGCATGGGATTGGCGACCAGAAGCGCGCGCTCGGCCGCTTCCGTCGGGGCAATCTTGGGGATTACGTCGACAAGGACGCCCTCGTCCGGCACGTGCGATTTCATGTTCGGATGCGGCCAGTCGGTGCCCCACAACACCCGGTCCGGGAAAGCCGCCACCAGCGCGGCCGCGAACGGCACCACGTCGTCATAGGGCGGCCCGTCGAGGGTGAGCCGTTCCGGACAGCTTACCTTGGTCCAGATGTTGGGATTGTCAGCCAGCAGCGACACGAAGCGCCGGAAGTCCGGATGGTCGACGCCCTTGGAGATGTCGGGCCGGCCCATATGGTCGACGACGATGGTCGTCGGCAATTGCTTCAGGAACGGCGTCAACTCCTCCAGATCCGGCGCTTCGAAATATACGACGATGTGCCAGCCGAGCCGGGCGATCCGGTCGGCGATACCAAGGAAAACCTCCTTGGGCGTGGCGTCCACCAGGCGTTTGACAAAGTTGAAGCGGACCGCCCGCACGCCGGCCGCATCCATGACCTTTAGTTCCTCGTCGCCGATGTCGGGCGAAACGACAGCGACACCCCGGGCCAGATCGCCAGCGGTTTCCAGCGCATCGACCAGGGCTGCATTGTCCTTGCCGTGGCAGCTTGCCTGGACGATCACATTGCGGTCGAAACCCAGGTAATCGCGCAGGGCGAACAGTTTTTCCTTGGGCGCGTCGCAGGGTGTGTATTTGCGTTCCGGCGCGTAGGGAAACCGGTCGGCCGGCCCGAACACGTGGCAATGGGCATCCACAGCGCCCGGCGGCGGGTTGTAGGCGGGTTTCGTCGGGTTCGGGTGAAACGGCAGATAGTCGGGATCCATCGGGCCTCCGCTGGCATTAGCTTGGGAAGACCGTTCCGTCGAACAGCTTCCGCGTGGTTCTTAGGATGGCTGCGCGGCCGACCGAGCCGTCGGGTTCCGTTTCCAGGATCACGGTGACTTCGCCGATCGGGTGTTCGATGGACAGGGATTTGCGGGCACCGTCCGGGACCTGGGCCAGCTCGGCCGCCGGCGAGCCGGGTTGGAGGCAGGCCGTCGCCACGGACACGGCCCCCAACACGCCGATCGAGGCGTGGCAGCGGTGGGGAATAAAGGTGCGGGTGCCGATCGTGCCGCCCTGCCGGGCCTGCGACACCATGGTCATTTTCGGCACCGACTTCTCGGCCACGTCGCCGAGGTTCATCAACGGACCAGCCTTCAGCCGGATCGGCTCCAGCCGCGCCTTGAGCGCCGTGTCGGCTTCCAAGTCGTCGCGGCTTTCGGATCCGGTAATACCCATGTCGGCTGCGCGCAGGACGACCGTCGGCATGCCGTTGTCAATCAGTGTCGCTTCGACCCCGTCGATCATGTCGACCGAATTGCCCGTCGGCAGGAGGGCGCCGCAACTGGAGCCCGCCGTGTCCTGAAACGCGATCGGGACAGGCGCGTGATGTCCCGGAACTCCGTCGATATGGGCGTCGCCCGAATAGTCGGGCTGGCCGCCCGGCGTGCGGATTGTGGCGACCGCTACCTGGCCGGTGTTCTCCATGAAGATTGCCACATCGGTTTCGCCGTCGGCGGCCTGCACCAGCCCACGCTCGATCGCAAAAGGTCCTACACCCGCCAGCATGTTGCCGCAGTTCTGAGCGTCTGTGACGATCGCCTGGTCGACAAAAACCTGCAGGAATAGGTAGTCGACGTCGGTCCCGGGGCGGTCGGATCGTTTGACCACGGCGACCTTCGAGGTCAGCGGATCGGCGCCGCCCATGCCGTCGATCTGGCGTGGATCGGGCGAGCCCATGATGCCCAGCAGCAGGGCGTCGCGGGCGACGGGGTCCGCCGGCAGATCGTCGGCCAGGAAAAACCCGCCCTTGGAGGTGCCGCCGCGCATCCACATGCAGCGGACGCCGCCGTGGGCGGTGTCAGACATATTTTAGGCCTTTCTCGGCCAGCCGCTCGCGCATGCCGTACATGTCCAGGCCAAGCTCGCCAGCCTTGAGGCGCGTACGCTTCTCCGCTTCGCCGGCCTCCCGGGCCCGCGCCTTTTGCAGGACATCGGCCGCGTCGGCGCGACGGACCACGCAGACGCCGTCGTCGTCGGCAACGATCACGTCGCCAGGATCGACCGACGCGCCGGCACAGACGATGGGAATGTTCACCGATCCCAGGGTTTCCTTGACCGTGCCCTGGGCGGAGACCGCCCGGGACCAGACGGGAAAGCCCATCTCGGTTAGATCGCGCACGTCACGGACGCCGGCGTCGATCACCAGCCCTACCGCGCCCCGTGCCATGGCTGAGCTGGCCAGCAGGTCGCCAAAATACCCGTCCGTGCAGGGCGAGGTGGGAGCGAGCACCAAGATGTCGCCCGCCTGCAGCTGTTCGATTGCCACATGCAGCATCCAGTTGTCCCCCGGCGGGGCGGAAATGGTCACGGCCGAGGCCGCCAGCCGGGCGCCGGCATAAATCGGCCGCATGTAGGCGGCCATGAGCCCGGTGCGGCCCTGGGCTTCGTGCACGGTGGCCACGCCTGCGTCGGCGAGGCCGTCGATCAATGTCCTATCCGCGCGTTCGATGTTCTGAACTACCACGCCTGCCACAGGGTCCTCCCATGCTCTTCTCGTATATCGGGCAATTATCGGCGCGCGTCTCCTTGGGCGCCATTTCAAACTGGGATTTCTGCGATAATATTCTGCTATAGCGCGTGCAGAACCGAAAACGGCGCCGGACATGTCGCAGATCCAAATACCCAATCTCCGCCACCTCCGGGCGTTCCGGGAGGTCGCCCGTTTCGGCGGTATCAGCGCAGCCTCCGAGCATGTACCCATGTCGCAACCCGCGATCACCCAGGCCATTGCAAAACTTGAAGAGGCGCTGGGTTTAGCGCTGTTCGACCGGCGCGCCGACGGCATGTATGTCACCGAACCGGGCACCCTGTTTCTGAACCGCGTCGAACGGGCTCTCAAGCATCTCCAGACCGGTGCCCGTGAGGCCTCGCGCATCGGTCGACGTCAGCGCTCCAAGGGTTTTGGCCGGTTCGACCGGCTTATGACGGCGATCCAGCTGCGCGCGTTGTCCGCGGTGGCAGATGCCGGGAACTTCAGCCTGGCGGCACGGACCGTAGGCGTGTCGCAGCCATCCCTGCATCGGGCGGCGCGCGACCTCGAGCGGCTGTCGGGCGTCGACCTCTTTACGCGATCCAGGGAGGGAATCGAGTTGACCCGCGCGGCGCAGGGCCTGGCCAAAAGCGTAAAGCTGTCGATTGCCGAACTGTCCCAGGGTTATTCCGAGCTCGCGGAATGGCGGGGCCTGGACTCCGGCCGCATCGTGGTGGGGACCATGCCCTTGGCCCGTACCTATGTGCTGCCCACGGCGATCAACCGGCTGGTCCAGGAATTACCGGGCGTTCAGATCGGCGTGATCGACGGACCCTACGACGATCTGCTGTATGGCCTGCGCCATGGCGAAACCGACCTGTTGATCGGGGCCTTGCGGGATCCGCTGCCCGTCGACGATGTGTTCCAGGAACGTTTATTCGATGACCCGCTGGCCATCGTGGCGCGCACCGGCCACCCGCTGTTCAGGAAGAAGAAGCTCACAATCCGCGAACTGGCGACCTATCCCTGGGTCACCCCGCGGGAAGGCACGCCGACGCGCAGCCATTTCGAACGTCTGTTCCGGGAGGCCGGCTGTCCTGCGCCCGCCGGGCTCATTGAAGCCAGTTCGCTGGTCCTGATCCGCGAACTCCTGAAAGGCAGCGATCGCCTGACGATCATATCCGCCCACCAGATCCGCCATGAAGAACAGTTGAATATCCTTGCCCCCCTGCCGCTGGCGCTGCCCAAGACCGGCCGTCCGATCGGTCTCACCGTCCGCAAGGACTGGCAGCCTACAGCCACGCAACGCCGCTTCATCGAGCTTGTGCGCGACGCCGGGCGCGAGGCACAAGCGGTTCAACGCTCGCCGGTTGCGTAGGACTATTCAAGAATTGAATGAGCAGGGGAGGCAATGAATTGGCGGTAATGGCGGGACGGATGATATCAAACGCTCCAACAAACGAGGCAAGCGCCGGGACGTCGGCTGGGATGAGATGACGACCACTTCGGTATCAGACGCGGGAGCACTCTCGATCGCTTTCATCGGGTTCGGCGAGGCCGGCTCGACGATCGCCGGCGCAGTCGCGAACACTGCCGGCATCCGCGCGTACGATATCAAGACCGACCATGCGGATCGCGCCGTTCGGGACGGCAAATGGTCAGACTACGATCGCGCCGGGATCACCGGATGCCGGTCCGTCGGTGAGGCGCTTTCACGTGCCAGTCTGGTGTTTTCGACGGTGACCGCCGATCAGGCCGCGACAGCCGCACAGAGCGCGCTCAAGCATCTCTCTGCCGGGGAGCTCTACCTGGATTGCAACTCCTGTGCGCCGGACACCAAGCGGGCCGCGGCGGCCCTGATCGAGGCGGCGGGCGCCCGCTACGTGGATGCCGCCGTCATGGCGCCGGTGCGCCCGGGGATGAAGGAAACCCCGTTCCTGCTGAGCGGTCCGCACGCCGACGTTGCAGCAACGGTTCTCAAAGGGCTGGGTCTCTCCGCCAGCGTGATGGAGGGGCCGGTCGGCGCGTCGTCGTCGGTAAAGATGATTCGCAGCGTCGTGATGAAGGGGCTCGAGGCGCTGGTTCTCGAATGTGTGCTGGCCGGGCGGAAGGCCGGGGTCGACGAGGCCGTTCTGGACTCGCTGGACGCCAGCTATCCGGGCTTCGACTGGAAAGGCCGCTCTGCCTATCTGATGGAACGGGCGATGACTCATGGGCTCCGCCGGGCGGCGGAAATGCGCGAGTCAGCGGTTACGGTGAGCGACCTGGGTCTCGGCGGCAAGATGGCGGCGGCGACGGCGGACTGGGAGCAGAGGATCGGCGATTTGGGTTTGGACGCCGGCGCCATCGGCGAGGCCGACTATCGCCGGTTGGCGGACGCGATTCTCGCGGCGATGAACGAAACACCAGACAGGGAGACGGCGTCGATGACGGAACAGAAGCCCTACGACGACATTCCCGGGACCTACGTCTTTGATGCGGAACGGTCACGCAAGGGATATCACCTCAACATGTTCTGCATGTCGCTCCGGCATGCGGACAATCGGGCCGCTTTCCTCGCCAATGAGGAGGCCTACCTGGACAGGTTTCCCATGACCGCCGAACAGCGCGCGGCGGTCTTGAGGCGGGACTGGAACGGGATGCTGAGCCTGGGAGGGAATATCTATTACACCTCCAAGCTCGGCGCGGCAGATGGGCTGAGCTTCCAGGACCTGGCCGGCCAAATGACCGGCATGACCCGGGACGCCTACCGCAAGATGATGGTCGATGGTGGCCGCCCGATTGAAGGCAACCGCAGCAAGAGGGAGTGGGCCGATGGCTGAAATCGTTGCCGGCGTTACCACGTCGCACGTTCCCGCAATCGGCGTCGCCGTCGACCAGGGCAACACCGGCGATGAATACTGGCAGCCCCTGTTCAAGGGATTCGAAAAATCCAAACAGTGGATCAAGGAACTGGATCCGGACGTCGCGATCATCGTCTACAACGATCACGCGACCGTTTTTTCGCTGGAGATCATTCCCACCTTCGCCATCGGTTGCGCCGCGGAGTTCCCGCCGGCCGACGAGGGGTGGGGCGCCAGGCCGGTGCCAACGGTAAAGGGCCATCCCGAACTTGCCTGGCACATCGCCCAGTCGACCATCCTGGACGAGTTCGACATGACCATCGTCAATCAAATGGAAGTCGATCACGGGCTGACCGTGCCGATGTCACTTCTGTTCGGCGAACCGGAAAACGAGTGGCCATGTCCCGTCGTGCCGATCTGCGTCAATGTCGTCCAGTATCCGCCGCCGACCGGCCACCGCTGTTTCAGTCTCGGCAAGGCGATTCGTCGTGCGGTCCAGTCCTTTGACAAGGACCTCAAGGTAGTGATCTTCGGGACGGGCGGCATGTCGCACCAGCTGCAGGCCGAACGGGCCGGGCTGATCAACTCGGATTTCGACAACAAATTCCTAGACGATCTGATCGCCAACCCGGAGGCGGTCGCGGCGATTCCCCATCTGGAGTATCTTCGCGAGGCCGGGTCCGAGGGGATCGAGCTTGTTATGTGGCTGGTGATGCGCGGCGCGCTGGACGACGCGGTCAACCTCGTTCACCGGCACTATCACGTACCGGCGTCCAACACGGCAGTCGGACACCTGATACTGGAAAACACCGGGACCTGACGTTCCGACAAGAAACTGGAGGCATTTCCATGAGAGTTTGCGTTGCCGGCGCTGCCGGCGCCTTCGGCACCAAACATCTTGAGGCGCTCGCTGCCATCGACGGCGTCGAAGTCACCTCCGTCGTCGGCCGCAAGCCCGAGGCGATCAAAGCCTTCGCTGCGGAACGCGGTATCCCGCATGCCACAGACGATCTCGCCGAGAGTCTGGCGCGGGACGACGTGGACGCCGTCATCCTGTCGACGCCGACGCAGGTTCACGCCCAGCAGACCATTCAATGCCTGCAGGCGGGCAAGCACGTGCTGGTGGAAATCCCGATGGCCGACTCGCTCGCCGATTCCGAGGAGCTGGTTCAGGTCCAGAGGAAAACCGGCCTCGTCGCCATGGCGGGGCACGTGCGGCGTTTCAATCCGAGCCACCAATGGATCCACAACAAGGTCAAGGCCGGCGAGCTGACCATCCAGCAGATGGACGTGCAGACTTATTTTCTCCGGCGCAGCAACACGAACGCCAAGGGCGAGCCCCGATCCTGGACGGATCACCTGCTGTGGCACCACGCCTGCCACACGGTCGACCTGTTCCAGTATCAGACCGGAGAGGTCGCCGCGGAGACGTTCGGATTGCAAGGGCCGCCGCATCCCGATCTGGGAATTGCGATGGACATGGCGATCGGCATGAAGACGGCGTCCGGGGCCATCTGCACGCTTTCTCTCTCGTTCAACAACGAAGGCCCGTTCGGCACCTTCTTCCGCTACATCTGCGACAACGGCACCTATCTTGCCCGGTACGACGATCTGTTCGACGGGAATGAAAACCCGATCGACCTGACGGGTGTCGCCGTGTCCAGCAACGGCATCGAGCTGATCGACCGGGAGTTCGTCTCCGCGATCCGGGAGGAGAGGGAACCCAACAGCTCGGTGGCGCAGTGCCTGCCGGCGATGCAGACGCTGGACCGGATCGAACGCAGCTTCCCGTCCTAGGTCTCAACAGAACTCCCTGAGGTACGATGCAAGAACGTCCACTCGGCCCCTTTTCGGTCTCGCGGATCGGACTGGGCTGCATGAATCTGTCCCATGCCTACGACGTGCCGCCGGACGAACAGGCCGGCAGCGATTTGCTGCTCAAGGCGCTCGACCTCGGCTACACGCATTTCGATACCGCGGCGCTGTACGGCTTCGGCGCCAACGAAACGCTGCTGGGCAAGGCGCTGAGCGCGCGACGGGACGAATTCGTGCTGGCCAGCAAGTGCGGCACCTTCAAAAACGACGAAGGCAAGCGCGAGATCAACGGACGGCCGGATGTGCTGAAGAGGACCTGCGAGGACGCGCTGGTCCGCCTGCAGACCGACGTCATCGATCTCTACTACCTTCATCGCTGGGACAAGAGCATCCCGATCGAAGAAAGCGTCGGCGCGCTGTCGGAGCTCGTCGCCGAGGGCAAGGTGAAATCGCTGGGCCTGTCGGAGGTCTCCGCAGCCACCCTGCGCCGCGCCCATGCGGTGCATCCGATCGCTGCCGTGCAAACCGAATACTCGCTGTGGACCCGGAACGCCGAGATCGCCGTGCTCGACGCCTGCCGGGCCATCGGCGCGGCGTTCGTCGCCTTCAGCCCCCTGGCCAGGGGGTACCTGACCGGGACGCTGCTGGACGTGTCGACCCTGGTGAAGGGAGATTTCCGGCTCAACATGCCGCGATTTCAGCCGGATGCCTATGCCGCCAACCTCGTCCTGCTGAACGACCTGGCAGCCGTTGCAAACGACGCCGGCTGCAGTCTGGCCCAGCTGGCGCTGGCCTGGGTTCTGGCCCAGGGCGGTCATGTGCATGTGATCCCCGGCACGCGCAACCCGGCGCACCTGGCGGAGAATGCTGATGCCGACAGGATCGAATTGACTGCGGATCAGATCGCGCGGGCCGGCGCCATCGTCAACCACGACACCGTTCACGGACCGCGTTACGGGCCGGCGACCCAGCTGGAAATCGATACCGAAGAATTCGCCTGATCGCCGGCCCCCACCCGCAACGCCGATATCGCCTTCCACATTCCGCATGGCGTAGGCTGCCCTGCCAACGCAAAGCGGGGAGGGTTTTTGCATGACCTATCAGGCGCTCGACTACGACGTTCAGGACGGCATTGCCCGAATCACGCTCAACCGGCCGGACCGGTTCAATGCCATGGACCGCCAAATGGGCGAGGAACTCTACGACGTCGCGAACCGCTGCAGTTCCGACAAGAGCGTCCGGGCGGCGATTTTGACCGGGTCCGGCGAGCAGGCGTTCTGCGCCGGCGGCGATATCGCCAGCTTCGTCGACAACGCCGACGACATCGAACGGCTGCTCAAAGAAATGACGACGGTGCTGCATGCGGCGATTTCCCGCTTTGCCTGGATGGATGCGCCGCTGATCGCCGCGGTCAATGGTGTGGCCGCCGGGGCCGGTCTCAGTCTGATGTCGTTTTGCGATTTGGCCATTGCTGCCGACACGGCCACGTTTACCAGCGCCTACACGCGGATCGGCCTGACACCCGACGGAAGTTCGACCTATTTTCTCTCCCGTATCCTGGGAACGCGCCGAGCGATGGAGCTCTATCTCACCAATCGTACGCTGAGCGCCGGCGAGGCGCTCGACTGGGGCCTGGTCAACCGGGTGGTTCCGGCAGCCGAACTCGGCCAGGCCGCCGACTCATTGGCCGGGGAGATCGCCGCCGGCCCGACGCGCGCCTATGGGGGCATCAAGAAGCTGATGCTGATGGCGACCAACGACAGCCTGGAGTCCCAGATGGAACGGGAGACACGCCTGATCGTCGAGATGGGAGCAAGCCGCGACGGTCGCGAGGGTGCGCGGGCCTTTGTGGAGAAGCGCAAACCCCGGTTCACCGGCGAGTGAGAGTTTCGATCAAGGTTTAGCCTTGGCCGTCACGCCGAAAACTGCTCTTAATAGAAGTCAGGGAGCGACGACCGGTTCGGGAGAGACCGGCGTCAGGGAGGCGAAATGGCTGTTCTTCAGCTGGATGGAATCGCCAAACATTTTGGCGCCATCGAGGCGCTAAAAGGGGTCGATCTCAAGCTCGAGGCCGGCCAGGTCCTCGGCCTGATGGGCGACAACGGCGCCGGCAAATCGACCCTGGTCAAGATCATCGCGGGTAATTTCCCGCCGTCCGAAGGCGAGATCCGGATCAACGACGACGTTCAGCATTTTCACAAGCCGGTGGATGCCCGCGAGAAGGGCATCGAGGTCGTCTATCAGGACCTTGCCCTGTGCGACAACCTGACGGCGGCGGAGAACGTCTTTCTCGGGCGCGAGCTCAAGAGATATGTCGGTTTCTTCAAGGTGCTGGATTTCCAGTCCATGTATTCGCGCTCGGCCGAGCTTTTCGCCGAGCTGAAATCGGAAACCCGGCCGCGTGATCTCGTCAAACAGATGTCCGGCGGTCAACGCCAGGCCGTGGCGATTGCGCGTACCCGCCTGTCGGAAGCCAGCTTCGTGCTGATGGACGAGCCCACCGCCGCCATCAGTGTGCGTCAGGTCGCTGAGGTGCTGGAGCTGATCCGGCGGCTGAGGGACTCGGGGATTGGCGTGATCCTGATCAGCCATCGCATGCCCGACGTGTTTGCCGTCTGCGATCGGGTCATGGTGCTCAGGCGTGGGACCAAGGTTGCCGACAAGCTGATCGATCAGAGTTCGCCGGAAGAGGTCACGGGCCTCATCACCGGCGCCATCAAGGCCGCGTAACGGGGATCGGACGGGGAATGCAGGACAGCAGCGCACCAGCCAGTACAGCGTCGGAGTCGGGTGTCGCCATCGAGGACGTCACGGCGCTAAAGGAACGGACACTGCTTCAGCGGGTCCTTTCGGCGCAGCCGTTCTGGGTGCTTGTCGCCCTGCTCATTATCTGCAGCGTCATGGCTTTTATCGAGCCAAACGCATTTCCAACCGCGGACAACTTCTTCAACATCACCCGGAATTTCGCTTTCATCGGGATCATCGCGCTGGGCATGACGGCGGTGATCATCACCGGCGGCATCGACCTGTCGGTCGGATCCATCATGGGGTTTGTTGGCATCGTGACGGGACTTTGCCTGCAAGCGGAATACTCATGGTGGATTTCGATCTGCGCGGGCCTCTTGGCGGGCATCGCCTGCGGTGCGGTCAACGGCATGCTCATCGCTTATCTGAAGTTGGCGCCTTTTGTCGTCACCTTGGGCATGTTGTCGATTGCCCGGTCGCTCGCCATCGTGCTGTCCGAAAACAAAATGATCTACGAGTTCGGACCGGATGCTGAAATCATCTACGAGATCGGCGGCGGAGAGATGTTTGGGATGGCCAACGCCGTCTGGCTGCTGTTCGTCCTGGCGCTTGTATTCGGCTTCGTTTTCAACTTCACGTCCTGGGGCCGGTGGGTCTTCGCCATCGGGGGCAACGAGGACGCCGCGCGCCTGACGGGCGTGCCGGTCGACCGGATCAAGGTTCAGGTCTACATGGTCTCCGCCTTGATGGCGGCGATCTCGGGCGTGATGGTGGTGGGCTGGCAGGGGTCGGCAATCAACGCCCTGGGCGTCGGTTACGAACTGCGCGTGATTGCATCCACGGTCATCGGCGGCGCCAACCTGATGGGCGGGGAGGGCGGCGCCTTCGGGGCCGTCATCGGCGCTGCCCTCATTGAAGTGATTCGCAACAGCCTGTTGATGGCGGGCGTGGATGCCAACTGGCAGGGCGCCTTCGTTGGGCTGTTCATCATTCTCGCGGTTCTGCTCGAGAAGATCCGCGGGCGTCGGGGTGGCTGACTAAAGGCGCATCCTCAAATCTGAGAAGCAAGAAAGGGAGGAGATACAATGAGAAAAGTACTGCTGGCAGCGGTGGCCGTGGCCATCGCCGGCTGGGCGGCCCCGGGGTCGGCTCAGACCTATACCTTCGCGCTTGTGCCGAAGAACATGAACAACCCGTTCTTCGACCAGGCGCGCGACGGCTGCCGCAAGGCCGAGAAGGAACTCGGCGGTTCGGTCAAGTGCGAATATATCGGCCCGCCCGAACATGGTGGCGGCGAAGAACAGGTCCAGATCGTCAACGATCTGATCGCCCGTAAGGTCGACGGCATCGCCGTTGCGCCGTCGAACGCGGCCGCCATGGCGCGGGCGCTCGAAGGCGCGCGCAAGGCGGGTATCCCGGTCATAACCTGGGACAGCGACGTGCTGGCAAAGGACACCGGGGTTCGGGTCGCCTACGTTGGCACCAAGAACTACGACATCGGCACGAACCTCGCCAAGATCGTCCAGAAGATCAAACCCAGTGGCGGGACGATCTGCATCCAATCCGGTGGTGCGGCCGCGGCCAACCACAATGAGCGGATGCAGGGCATTCGTGACGTGCTGTCCGGCGCCTCCGGTACGGAGCCCCCGGGCGAGCGTCTGACCGGCCAGAATGGCTGGACCGAAGCCGATGGCTGCCCGCTCTACACGAACGACGACTTCCCGCTGTCGGTACAGCAGATGGAAGACATCCTGGCGAAGTATCCGGACCTGGATGCGTTCGTGCCCACGGGCGGATTCCCGCAGTTCATCCCGCAGGCCTACCGGCGTGTGGCGACCAAGTACAAGGACCGGATCGACAGCGGTTCGCTGGCGCTCGTCGTTGCCGACACCCTGCCGGTCCAGATGGATATCCTGAAGGACGGTCTGTCGCTCGGCCAGGTCGGCCAGCGGCCGTTCGAGATGGGCTATAAGGCCATGTTTTTCCTGAAAGATATCAAGGAAGGCAAGACGGTTGCGGATCCCAGCTATACGGGTCTCGACGTCTGCACGCCGGACAACGCCGACAGCTGCATCGGCGGCTAATCCGGTCCGCGTAAACGCTTGAAACGCCCCCGGGGCTCTGGCCCCGGGGGTTTTTCTTTGGCGTGCGGCCACGTTGTCCCCACACCTGTTATTGATTTGTGTTAAGATGTCCGAAACGGTCGTCGGCAACACTCCTGCCCGCGCGGGCTCGAAATGGCCGACGGCACGCCGTGCCGCTCAGCGAAGAGCAACGCATTATTCCGGTCGTGCGGGGAGCAAATCATGACATTTCGATCCATCGGCAAGCTTGCGATCGCAGCCGCGTTTCTGATGGGCACGGGACTGCTGTTGCTGGGACAGGCTCAAGCCGTGGGCAAAAAGCATGAGGCTTTGGACCAAACCAAGACCTCGATCGACGCCCAGCGGTACGTCCCGCGCGACTGACCACTGAACCAAACCCACCCCACCGACGGCCGGGCGCCCGGC
>Ga0066187_1000335_pt1 | contig 17078 bp, 13 predicted proteins | sample WorMetexBAHAMAS1_FD_58706 | JGI IMG/M metagenome (GOLD analysis project Ga0066187, IMG submission 58706) | Marine gutless worms symbiont microbial communities from Max Planck institute for Marine Microbiology, Germany - Inanidrilus exumae... | ecosystem: Host-associated > Annelida > Digestive...
GGTCAGGGAATCAGAAAACCGTTAATTTTGATTCAACGTTCCTCAAATGCGCTCTAGCTGGTCGCAGGGTTCAACACGCGAGGCGAAAGCCGTTCAACGCGTGCCCACAGCGACGCTGGGCTTATGACCTCGGTGCCAAATGCGTGGGCGCTAGGATTTGCCGGCTTTTTCGGCGCCGACCATGAGAAAGGCGGGAACATGGCTGCCGAGACCGCGGACCGGTTCATCCGTTTCCGGTTCGTCGTCCGGTAGTGTTTCCGCTCGTTTCCGGGGGCGACGGTCGGATTTCCTCGGCTTTTCGGACTCGGACGAGCGCGAACGTTTTTCTCCGCCGCGCGACGACTTGCGTCCGCGCCGGCGGGGACGGTCCTCGACCGGGTCCAATTCGGCCGCTTCCGTATCCTCAAGTTCGATCCGCGGGATCTTCAATCCGGTCAAATCTTCTATGGCTGAGAGGTACTTTCCGTCTTCGGGAACGGCGATGGTGAAGGCATGGCCCTCGCGTCCCGCCCGGCCGGTCCGCCCGATCCGGTGAACATAGTCCTCGGCGTGGGTCGGCACATCGAAATTGAAGACGTGGCTCATGGCCGGGATGTCGAGGCCGCGCGCGGCGACGTCGGAACAGACCAAGTAGCGGACGTCATCGGTTTTGAACCGCTCCAGGGTCTCCATGCGGATCGGCTGGCTCATGTCCCCATGCAGGCGTGCCGCATCAAATCCATGGCGGTTCAAGGACCGCCAGACGACATCGACATCACGTTTGCGGTTGCAGAAGATCAAGGCGTTTTTTGGGTCTTCGCGTTGGATTAACTGGCGGAGCGCCGCGCGTTTTTCCTTCTGCCCGCCGCCCGGCCGCCGGCCGTCGCCGTGTTTGACGATGAGCAGGCCCTGGGTGATCAGTTCCGCCGTCGATGCCGGCGGCGCAACCGTAATTTCCTTTGGATTGATCAGGAACTTGTCGGCCAGACGCCGGATCTCCGGCGGCATCGTCGCCGAGAAGAAGAGCGTCGTGCGGATCGGCGACAGCAGCGACACGATACGCTCCACGTCAGGGATGAAACCCATGTCCAGCATGCGGTCCGCCTCGTCGATGACCAGGGTCTTAACGTCCGTCATCAGGAGATGCCCGCGCTCGAAGACGTCGAGGAGCCGGCCGGGCGTCGCGATCAGGACATCGACTCCGCGGTCCAGGATCTTGATCTGTTCGCCCATGCTCTCGCCGCCGATCAGCAAGGCCTTGGACAGCTTGTGGTATTTCCCGTAGGTCTCGAAATTGTCGGCAACCTGGGCGGCCAACTCGCGGGTCGGCTCCAGGATCAACGACCGCGGCATGCGCGCCTTGGCCCGCCCCGACGCCAGGATGTCGATCATCGGCAAGGTGAAGGACGCCGTCTTGCCGGTGCCGGTCTGGGCGCAGCCGAGCACGTCGCGGCCCATGAGGACGACGGGAATGGCACCTGCTTGGATGGGGGTCGGTTCGGAGTAACCGGCGTCCGCGACCGCCTTCAGCAATGTCTCACTGAGACCGAGATCGGAAAAATCCATAAATTTGCTTTGCGCCTTTGCGCTCTTGGGCCGTTTCCGTCAACGGCCATCCACGTTCGCGGTCTGTTGCGCGAACGAGGGGGATATTAGGCTCCCGGCCCCACAAGTCAATGGCCGAGGGCCTTGATTTTCTTGGCCTTGTGCAATCAATACGATAGGTTCCGACCGCTTCCCGGAGGAGAACCACCCGATGTTGATCTGTGCTGACCAGAGTGTCCTAATCGTCGTCGATCTTCAGGAACGACTGGTTCCCGCCGTCGAGGCGCCGGATACGACTGTTCGCAATGCCGGAATCCTCATTCAGGCGGCCAAACGGCTCGATGTTCCGGTGGTTGTCTCCGAGCAGTATCCCAAAGGGCTGGGGCCGACGGTCCCGGAATTGAGGAACCTGACGGACGGCTGCCAAGTCTTTGATAAGACGGATTTTTCCTGTGCCGACGACGCGGCGATCGAAAAGGCGATCAACGACATCGGCCGGCGGCAGATGATCATTGCCGGTACAGAAGCCCATGTCTGTGTCCTGCAGACAGCAGGGCGCTTGCTGGAGCGAGGCTTCGAGGTTTTCGTCGTCGCTGACGCCGCGTCATCGCGAGCCGCCGCCGACCGCGACCTCGCTTTCCAGCGGCTTTCGGCGGCCGGCGCGGCACTGGTCAGCACCGAAATGGTGGTCTTCGAGTGGCTGGGTCGTGCCGGTACGCCGGAGTTCAAGGACCTCCAGGCCCTGATAAAATGAGCCCCGCCATGGCCGAGAAACCCGCCCTCGTATTTCTACCCGGACTGCTTTGCGACGCCGCCCTGTGGCGCCATCAGACGGACGCACTTGCCGACGTCGGCGATTGCCGGGTCATCGACATGACCCGCGACGATGACATGGCGGCGATGGCGGCGCGGGTCTTGTCCGAGGCCCCGGACCGCTTCTCCCTTTGCGGCCTTTCCATGGGCGGCTATTGCGCCCTTGAGGTCATGCGCCAGGCACCGGACAGGATCGACCGGTTGGCCCTGCTCGATACGTCGGCGCGTCTGGACGCACCCGAGCAGACGGCGCGTCGCCACGCTTTCATCGACATGGTCGAGAAGGGGGATTTCGAGGCGATGACGGAAGAACTGGTGCCCAATTTCGTGCACCCCGATCATTGGGCCGACGAGCACATCGCCGCGCTCATCCGCGGGTCCGCCAGGGCCGTCGGCAAGGAGGCCTTTCTGCGCCAGCAACGCGCCATCATGTCGCGGCCCGACAGCCGCCCCGGCCTGGGCACGATCGATTGCCCGACACTGGTGCTCTGCGGCCGCCAGGATGCCTTGACACCGCTTGAGTGCCATGAGGAGATGGCCGCCGCCATACCCGGCTCCGAACTGGTCGTCATTGAGGATTGCGGGCACCTGGCGCCCATGGAGAAGCCCGAGGAGACGACGGCCGCCCTTCGCCGGTGGTTATCGGCTTGAGAAGAGAGACGATCGTGACTGGCAACATCCTTTCCCACGACGGTAAGACCCCGGATATCGCAACCGACGCCTTCATCGCCCATGACGCCGTCATCATCGGCGACGTTGTCATCGGCAGCGGGAGCAGCATTTGGTACGGATGTGTGCTACGCGGCGACCTAAACGAACTCAGGGTTGGCTGCGATACCAATATCCAGGACGGCACTGTCGTCCACGTCGACAGCAAGACCTATGGCACCTACATCGGCGATCGGGTGACCATCGGCCATATGGCCTTGATCCACGCCTGTACGCTCGAAGACGCGTGCATGGTCGGCATGCGGGCGACGGTGATGGACGGCGCCGTGGTCGAGAAAGGCGCCATCGTTGCCGCCGGTGCCCTGGTGGCGCCGGGAAAACGCGTCGGCACCGGCGAACTCTGGGCCGGTGTGCCGGCCCGTCGTGTTCGAGAGACAGCCGACAGCGACAGGACGATGATCGATTACATCTGGCCCAACTACCGCAAACTGGGTGCCGCTTACGCCGAGGCCGGTTACGATCTCCGCTCCATGCCGGAAGATGACGAATGACCGCCGCCGCCAAAACCGAGGATCTGGTCGAGGGCGTTCTCGACGGGCGCCCGCGTGCGGTGGCGCGGATGATCTCGATCGCCGAATCGCGGCGCGCCGATCAACGCGGCTACCTGGCCGAGATCTACACCCATGCCGGCCGCGCCCACGTGGTCGGCATCACGGGCGTGCCCGGCAGCGGCAAGTCGACTCTGGTTCGGGCCCTGGCCAAGGCGTTCCGGAGCAGGGGAAAGACCGTCGGCATCGTCGCCGTCGACCCGTCGAGCCCGTTCTCCGGCGGCGCCATCCTGGGAGACCGCGTGCGCATGGGGGACCTGGCCACCGACGACGGTGTATTCATCCGGTCCCTGGCGACCCGCGGCGCCCTGGGTGGGTTGGCCCGCGCCTGTCTCGACACGGTCGACATCCTCGACGCGGCCGGGTTCGACATTGTCCTGATCGAAACGGTCGGTGTCGGCCAGGACGAGGTCGACATCGCCGAGGCGGCACACAGCGTTGTCGTCGTTTCGGCCCCCGGCCTCGGTGACGGCGTCCAGGCGATCAAGGCTGGCGTTCTCGAGATCGCCGACATCCACGTCGTCTCGAAATGCGACAAACCGGAATCCAGTGAAACCGTCGCAGACCTGAAGGCCATGCTCAACCTCGGCCTGAAAGGAAGGGAGCGCTTCGGCTGGGACGTTCCGGTCCTGGCCACGAGCGCCGAGACCGGCAGCGGCATCGAAGACCTTGCCGATCACGTTGCCGCCCACCGGGAACACCTGGACCAATCGGGAGAATTGGAACACCGGCACCGCAAGATCACCGAAATGCGAATACTTAAGACTGCCGAGGACCTGGTTCGCGAAAGCCTGGAAGGCCAACGCGACGGTCAATTGAAGGCGCTCCTCGACCGCGCCGTCGAGCGTGACGTCGACCCCGGATCCGCGGCGCGCGAGTTAATTCGATCCTTGAAGATCGATGGCTAATCGACTCGCCGGACTCGCCTTTTCTTCTCGCAAATCAACGTCGTCCGTCGATCAGGCGTCCACGAACGCCGCCACCTCGACGCGGGTATCGTTGTAGCACGCCCCTTCGCCGATATCGGCCTTCTCGACGGGAATGAGCGCCGCCGTCGTCTGACCCGTCGAACTGGTTCTCAACCAGGTTCCCTTGGGCGAATAGACGACGCCCGGCCGCACCGCTTCGCTGACCTTCAAGGCCAAGGCGACCTCGCCGAGATCATTCCAGGCGCGGACCGTCATGCCGTCTTCGAGACCGCGCCGGGCGGCGTCGTCGGGGTGCATTTCGAGGATTTCCATGCCGTCGGATTGGCTGGTGCCGCCGAAGGTCGCGTTGGTCCGCTTGTCCGATGACGGCGTCACGATGATCAGGGGCGGGCCCTCTGCAAGCGGTTGGTAGTCCGGTAGGCCCTGCTCGTACTTGTCCTCCAGGGTTTGCGAATAGAGCTCGATTTTGCCGCTCGGTGTCGTCGGAAAGACGTTGACAAGGGGGTCGCGTCCTCGCCCGCGAACTCCATGCGCAGGGCCGTGTCCGTGGCGAGTTGGCTCGGCCGAACGTCCTTGACGCGCGGATCGTCGAGGTCGAGGGCGTCGTCCATGAGATCCGCATCGCTGGCAGTGAAAGCCGGGTCGTCGAAACCGAACCGTTTGGCCAGGCGCCGGAAGACCTCGGTGTTGGGCAGGGCCTCGCCGACCGGCGAAATCACCGCGTCGGCCCGTTGCAGGAACTGTTGGCCGTAGGCGGCATAGAGGTCAGCGTATTCGAAATGGCTGGCCGCGGGCAGGACCACGTCCGCATAGAGCATGCTGTCGGTCATGGCGACGTCGCAGCCGGCGATGAACACGTCTTCCCGGGCGAGCGCACGCTTCATGCGGTTCTGGTCGGGGTGAACGCCGATCGGGTTGTGGTTGTAGATCATCAGGGCCTTGATCGGCGGGTCGAGATTGTCATCGAGAATGTGTTTGGCCATGTCGATGATGTTGAGGGTCCGCGTGTCGCCCTCCAGCAGGTCCGGCCGCTGCAGGCGCGCCGTCGTCTTCGGGAAGGCGTATCCGGCCTTGGCGATGATCCCGCCGCCCTTGGTTCCGAATTGGCCGGTAATCGCGGCCAGGGCCATCGCGGCCCGCATGCAGGCGCCGCCGTTGCGGTTCCGTTCCATGCCGTTGCCGATGGCAATGGCGGCCGGCGACAGTTCCGCGTACATCCCGGCCAATGCCTGGATGTCTTCGGCGGCGATGCCGCATATTTCAGCGGCTTGGTCGACGGTCATCCGCCGGGCGCGTTCCATGAAGGCATCGAAGCCCAAAACCCACTTGTCGACGAAGGCATGATCGACGGCACCGAGGCGCTCCAACTCGGCGGCAATGGCCCAGGCCAGCACGACGTCGGTGCCCGGTTTGAGCTGGATGACGAGGTCGGCCTGCTCGGCGATCTTGATCCGTTTCGGATCGACGACCACCAGTTTGGCACCCTGGCGCCGGGCGTCCTTGATGATCGAGCTCATGTGCAGGTTGGAGACGGTGACGTTGTTGCCCCAAACGACGATCAGCTTGGAGTGACGGGCCTGCTCCATGGGTGTGCCCGGCATGGTGCCGAAGAGGCTTTCGTAGGCGATGCTCTTGACGCCGCCGCACAGCGGGCCCCGGTCGAGGCGCGTGGCGCCGAGTTTGTTGAAAAACCGGTAGTCGATCGATCCGCCGGCGAGGAACCCATGCGGGCCAGCGTAGTTGAACGGCACCACCGATTGCGAACCGAATTGGTCGATGACATCGGAAAAACCTTTGTAGATTCGGTCCAGCGCCTCGTTCCAGGAAATCCTGTCGAACGCCCCCGATCCTCGTGCGCCGGTCCGCGCAAGGGGGTGGGTCAGCCGATTATCGCCATGGACGAACTCCGGGAATGACCGCGCCACCTTATTGCAGATGGCGCCTTCGGTGATCGGATTGACGTGGGAGCCACGGACCTTGACGACGCGGTCGTCATCCACGGTCACGGTCAAACTGCAGGTATCGGGGCAATCCAGCGGGCAGACGCTGGGGAGTTCCATGGACATTTCGCGTGTCTCCGTCGAGGCGGCCCAAGCTGGCACCAGTGTTTCGATGGAGACAAGATATTCGCCAATTGGTATGTTAGGAAGTTCCGATTTAATAAAAATTATAGAGCCATTTAGGAGGTGGCATGATTAAACGGGCCCAAAAATCACCGTTGATCGCCTTGGCGCTCGACCGGAGCCTGGATACGCCTTTGCAGACCCAAGCCTTCGACCAGATCCGTGACGCCATCCTCCGCGGCCGGTTGGCGCCCGGGGCCCGGCTGCCGTCGTCGCGCGTGCTCGCCGCCGAGCAGGGTATTTCCCGAAACACGGTTCTCGCCGCATATGACCGCCTATTCGGCGAAGGTTATGTCGAAGGCCGCACCGGTTCGGGGACCCGGGTATCGAGGGTTCTGCCCGAGGACCTGTTGACGGCAAGGAACAATCCCGCGCGAGCGGCAGGCCGATCGGACCCGGCGGGAAAGATTTCCGGATTGAACCGCCGTCTCGGCGGCCTCGGTTCCCGCCGTACGGCGCTGCCGGCCCGCGCCTTCCGCCCCGGTGTCCCCGACCTCGACAACTTTCCGTTCGCGCATTGGAGCCGCTTGACCGCCAAATTCTGGCGGCGCCCACCCGCCGACCTGCTGGTTTCCGGCGATCTGGCCGGATACCGACCGTTGCGTGACGCGATCGCCGCCTACCTGGGGGCGGTGCGCGGTGTCCATTGTTCCGGTGATCAGGTGATGGTCACGTCGGGAGCCCAGCAGGGACTGGACTTGATCGCCAGGGTCCTGATCGATCCGGGCGACCGGGTCTGGGTCGAAGACCCCGGTTACGCCGGTCTGCGCGGTGCATTTCTGGCCGCCGGAGCGGAACTGGTCGACGTATCGGTCGACGGCGAAGGACTATCCGTAGAGGGCGGAAGGGGTTTGGACCCGAATGCCGTGCTCGCCGCAGTTACGCCGTCTCATCAGTATCCGACCGGCGTGACCATGACCTTGGCGCGGCGCCTGGAGCTCCTCAACTGGGCGGCCGATGCCGGCGCCTGGATCCTCGAAGACGACCACGACAGTGAATTCCGATACGGCGGCAGGCCTCTTTCGGCGTTGCAGGGGCTGGATGGTGGCTCTCGGGTGATCTACGCCGGGACGTTTTCAAAGGTCCTGTTTCCGGCCCTTAGGCTCGGCTACTTGGTCCTTCCTGAGGCGTTGGTCGATCCATTTCTCAAGGTTCGGGCTGCCCTCGACGATCAACCGTCGATCGCCGTGCAACCAGTCCTTGCCCAATTCATAGAAGATGGACAGTTTGCCGCCCATATCCGCCGGATGCGCGCGCTTTACGAAGAGCGCCAGGAATCCCTGATCCGGGTGATCCGCGCCGAAGCCGACGGCCTGCTTAACGCCAAGGCCAGCGGGGCCGGGATGCATCTCGTGGCTTCGATGGGGCCGCGGTACCGGGCCGACGACAAGGCGGCCTCGCGGCAGTTGGCGGATGCCGGGATCATCGCGCCGGCCTTGTCCGGGTATTATGCGGGGACGGCGTCCGGCCAAGGCCTGGTCCTTGGGTATGCCGGCCTGACGGAAAGGGACATGGCCGCCGCAATGCGAAAAGCGGCCAAGGTCCTCGTCAATCTAATGTCTTGAGAACGTATTCGCCGGGTGCGTCACCTAGGGCCTTCAAGCCGCCATCACCCGGCACTCGGGCCGGGACCTTGGCCTTGGAGCCGCGTTTCTTGAGCCACTCGTCCCAATCGGGCCACCAGGAACCGACGTGTTCCTTGGCGCCGTCGAGCCATTTATCCGGCGTCGCCGCTTTTCTTGCGTTGGTCCAGTAACCGTATTTCTGTGCGGCCGGTGGGTTGACGACACCAGCAATGTGACCGGAGCCGGACAACACGAAGCGGATCGGCCCGCCATATAGCTTGGTCGCGGCGAAAGTCGATTTCCACGGCGCGATGTGGTCTTCGCGGGTGGCGACAATGTATGTCGGCACCTTGATCTGGCCGAGATCCAGAGGCACGCCGGCGGCAACCATGCCGCCTGGGTCCTTGAGTTTGTTTTCCAGATACATGGTCCGCAAATAGTAGGTGTGCATGGCCCGCGGCATCCGGGTCGAATCCGAGTTCCAGTAGAGCAGGTCGAAGGGAAATGGATCCTTGCCCAACAGGTAGTTGTTGACCACGAACGACCAGATCAAGTCATTGGCGCGCATCATGTTGAATGTGCTCGCCATCTCGCCGCCCTCGAGATAACCGCCGCGTTTTTCCATGACCTTGTCGAGCTTGTTGATCTGGCTCTCGTCGACGAAGACGGAGAGCTCTCCAGCCTCCTCGAAATCGATCATCGTGGTGAAGTAGGTCGCCGAATTGACGCGGTCATCGCCTTTGGCGGCCATATAGGCCAGGGAACAGGCGAGAAGGGTACCGCCGATGCAGTATCCCGCCGCATTGACCTTCTCCGCGCCGGTCGCCTCCTGGATGGCATCGATGGCCGCTAACGGGCCTTCCGCCATGTAGTCGTCGAAGGTCTTTTCGGCCAGTTTCTCGTCCGGATTGACCCATGAGACCATGAACACCGTGTGACCCTGATCGACGGCCCATTTGACCAGCGAGTTCTTTTCGCGGAGATCGAGGATGTAATATTTGTTGATCCACGCCGGAACGATCATCATCGGCGTCTTCTGCACTTCATCCGTCGACGGGTTGAACTGGATGAGCTCCATCAGGTCGTTGCGGTAGACCACCTTGCCTTTGGTCGTGGCGATGTTTTCGCCGATGGTAAAGGCTTCCGAATCGGTCATGCTGATCTTGAGCTGCCCGTCGCCGCGCTCCAGATCGCCGAGAAGGTTCTCCAACCCGCGGACCAGGTTCTCGCCGCCTGAATCGAGTGTCTCCCTGAGAACCTGAGGGTTGGTCATCACGAAATTGCTCGGCGACAGGGCATCGATGAATTGTCGGGTATAGAAATCGACCTTCTTGGCAGTCTCGTCGTCGAGACCTTCGACGTCGTTGACCGTCGTCTGCATCCATTTGGCGGTCAGCAGGTACGACTGTTTAATGAAATCAAAGACCCCGTTGTCGTTCCACGCTTCGTCCTTGAAACGCCGGTCGTCACGGGCCGGGGCAACGATTGGATCTGGTTCTTGGCCAATCATGCGACTTGCCGTGCTCTGCCACAAACTTACGTAGTCCTGCCACAAGGACAGACTGGCGCCGACAACCTGCGCCGGATTGGTCATCATCTTGGCGGTCATTTCCATGAACGCACCGCCGACATTCAGCGGATCGGCGCTTGGAATCTCGCCGGAAGCGGTTTGTTTGGCGACAAACTCCGCGACCAGTCGTTGGGATCGTTCGGCGATACCCGCGAGCGACTTCGAAAGCTCAGCCGGATCAGGGAGTTGCGGGGACGTGTTTTGTTGATCGGTCATGGCCCAATCCTCTATGATCGTCTCGTCGGAGAGAGAACGTCTCCAGGTTTGGCGAATAAATTCCGTACGGCCCGGCCAGATCACGTTCACCGGTACCTTTTTCGCAATTGCGAAAAGTCTTTGTAAAAGGTTAACTATTTTAAGCCACGGTGCAAATCAAGCAGGAAACTGCGTGTTACGAGGGATTCTGAGGGAGCGGCATAGAAATGGCGAAGAAAGAGACAAGTAGAAGTTTGAAAGCTATGGCCGGACGCCTGTCCAGGCACGGCGCCTTTTTCGTGACCGCGATCGTCGTTGCCGGTTGTTCCCAGGTGCCGGATGCCGTGAACCCGGTTGAATGGTACAACAGCACCGTCGAGTTTTTCTCGGGCGAGGAAGACGCATCGTCCGCGAAGTCGGATGAAAAAGGCAGCGCCCTCGTGGCCGAACGCGGTGCGCCCCCGCCAGGCAAGGAGGGTGATTTTCCGAAACTCTCGAGCGTCGACCAACAGCAACAACAATATCAGTCCCGGGCGCAAGGTTTGGTCGCCGATGTTGAAGGACGCAAATACGCGCCGGCTGTTCCCCGCCAGGGCGAGGCGCTGAACGTCCTCGGTCAACCGCCGAAAAAACCGCCGGCACCGGCGATGGCTGCAGCCCCGGTTCAACCGGCGCCGCCGGCAATGCCGACGACCCCGGTAACGACGGAGCAGCCGCAGCAGGTCGCCTCGGCGCCGGCAACGGCGTCGCCGGAAACCGTGTTTTCCACGGCCGACCAGGAGAATTTCCAGGAACGGTTCGCCCGACGGCTTTCCGAGATTAGGGCGCGGGCCAGCGAAGGCGGGCCGACGTTGCCGGTTGTCGCGACGCAACCGATCGGTTCCGGAAGCTTCGATACCGTCGTCGTTTCGGCCGACGGCATTCAAGCCGGTTTCGGGAGCGCGGCACCGGTGACCTCGGCGGCGCCGGCCCAATCCGGTACGGCGCCCGAGTTCGGGCAACGGCCGGCACCGGCCATGGCGCAAGGTTCGGTCAAGGTGGCGACCATCCATTTCGGCAACGGATCATCGAACTTGAGTTCCCGCGACCGCCGCATCTTGAGGGATGTCCTGCGCCTGCAGAAGGAACGGGGCGGGCGAATCCATGTTATCGGCCATGCCAGCAGTCGGACCCGGAATACGGATCCGGTCCGCCACAAGATGATCAATTTCCAGGTTTCCGCGGCACGGGCCGATGCGGTGGCGCGGGAATTGGTGCGTCTCGGGGCGCCCAAGACGGACATTCAGATCGATGCCGTTTCGGATAGCCAGCCGCGGTTCTACGAGTTCATGCCTTCGGGCGAGGCCGGAAACCGGCGTGCGGAGATCTATTTGGAGAGCTGACGAAGCAGGCCCAACCATCAACCTGAGGGATCGGGCCATTTTGCCTTGAGATGGCCACGGTCATCTGGCATGTGAACACGATGGATCAGGAATTTCATAAAATCCGGCGACTGCCGCCGTATGTATTTGCCGAAGTCAACGCCATGAAAGCGCGCGCGCGGGCCGCCGGCGAGGACATCATCGACCTCGGCATGGGCAATCCGGATCAACCGCCGGCGCCTCATATCATCGAGAAACTGCGCGAAACGGCTCTCGATCCGAAGGTTCACCGTTATTCCAACTCGCGCGGCATCCCCGGTTTGCGAAAGGCGCTCGCCGCCTACTACGAACGGCGGTTCGGTGTGGAAGTCGACCCCGAACGGGAAACGGTGGTCACGCTCGGCTCGAAAGAAGGGCTGGCCAATCTCTCGTCGGCGATCACCACGCCGGGTGACGTTATCCTGGTCCCAAACCCGAGCTACCCCATCCATCAGTTCGGGTTCATTATCGCCGGCGCTGCGGTCAGGAACATCCCTGTAGCGCCGGACGGCGATATCCTTGCGGCTCTCGAGCGTGCCGTTCAACACAGCGTTCCGAAACCGACGGCGATCGTCCTGAACTTTCCGAACAATCCGACGGCCATATGCGCCGATCTCGATTTTTATGGGCAGGTCATCGATTTCTGCGCTTTTCACGGCATTTACGTGCTCTCCGACCTGGCCTATGCCGAGGTCTATTTCGAGGGCGAACCGCCGCCATCCATTCTGCAGATCAGGCGGGCTTGGGATATCGCCGTCGAGTTTACTTCGATGAGCAAGACCTATTCCATGCCCGGTTGGCGGATCGGCTTTGCCACCGGCAACGCACGCTTGATCGAGGCCTTGGCGCGGGTCAAGTCCTACCTGGATTACGGGGCCTTCACGCCCATTCAAGTGGCGGCGGCGGCGGCTTTGAACGGGCCGCAGGACTGTATCGATGATATGCGTGCGCTATATAAAGAGCGACGCGATGTTCTGATCGACGGTTTGGCTGCCGCTGGATGGAACATCCCGTCACCGCCCGCGACCATGTTCGCTTGGGCGCCCATACCCGAGGAATTCGCCGAGCTCGGATCCCTCGAGTTCTCAAAGCTCCTTCTCGACCAAGCCAAGGTCGCGGTCGCTCCGGGAATCGGGTTCGGTGAACACGGGGACGGCCACGTCCGCATCGGGTTGGTCGAGAACCTGCATCGTACGCGTCAGGCGATCCGCAACATCAAGTCGTTTCTTCAAAACACCCGTGGCGAAAGCCGTAAACCGGTGAAGAAGAAGAAAGCCTCCGCCGCATGACCCAACCCTTGAGAATTGGCATCGCCGGCCTCGGTACGGTGGGCGCCGGCGTGTTGGCGATGCTTGATACGCATCGCGGTGCGATCGCGGCCCGGGCCAGCCGGGACATTCGTGTTTCCGCCGTTTCCGCCCGCGACCGCTCGAAGGATCGCGGTGTGCCGCTCGATGCAATGGCGTGGTACGACAATGCCATCGACCTGGCTGACGACGGTGAGGTCGACGTCGTGGTCGAATTGATCGGCGGAGAGGACGGGGTCGCCAAAGAACTCGTCGAGCGCTGCTTGTCCGCGGGTAAACATGTGGTTACGGCGAACAAGGCGTTGATCGCCCATCACGGCCAGGCCCTGGCCTTGGCCGCGGAGGAATCCGGCGTCGTACTCGCGTTCGAGGCTGCTGTCGCCGGCGGCATTCCTGTCGTCAAGGCACTGCGTGAGGGCCTGGTCGGAAACCGCATCGACAAGCTGTTCGGTATCCTCAACGGGACCTGCAACTACATTCTCACGGATATGTCCCTATCGGGCCGCGCCTTCGACGAGGTGCTTCGCGAAGCCATGGACCTGGGGTACGCGGAAGCGGACCCCAGTTTCGACGTCGACGGTATCGATACGGCCCACAAATTGGCCATTCTGGCCAGTGTCGCCTTCGCCACGGAGGTCGATTTCGACTCTGTTTATGTCGAGGGAATCCGCCACGTTTCGCCGGTCGATATCGAATTCGCCAGACGTCTGGGTTATGGCATCAAGCTTTTGGGCGTGGCCAACCGAGCCGGCGACGGGATCGAACAACGGGTGCACCCCTGCATGGTACCGGAAACCGCACCGATCAACCACGTCTCCGGCGTTTTCAACGGGATTGTCGTGGAGGGCGACTTCGTCGACGATACCATCTACGAGGGCCGGGGCGCCGGCGCTGGGCCGACCGCATCAGCGGTCGTAGCCGACATCGTCGACATCGCGCGCGGACAACGGGTTCCCACCTTTGGAACACCGGCCAAAGCCCTGAGCAAACCGGCGACTTTGCCGATGGGCCGTCACATCGGGGCCTACTACGTGCGGCTGATGGTTGTCGACAAACCCGGTGTCTTCGCCGACATCGCAACGAGTTTGAAAAACAATTCTGTGTCGATGGAACAGGTCTTGCAGCAGGCCCGGGACCCGGGCGAGCCGGTGCCGGTCGTGATGACCGTTCACGATACGGAGGAACACGCCATGATGCGGACGGTCGAGGAGATCGCGGCGCTCGATGCCGTCGTCGAGCACCCGGTATTGATCCGCATCGAAAACTTCCAAAAATGAACGACACCGGGAAAGGGTTGGCAAGCGCACCGGTTCCAGTCCACAGTAGCGCCATGACGGAACAAACCGCCGCAGACCGGAACCTCGCCATGGAGGCGGTGCGCGTAACCGAATCGGCAGCAATTGCGGCCGTTCGTTTCATGGGCCAGGGGGATGAAAAAACGGCGGATCAAGCCGCCGTCAAGGCCGCCCACATGGCGCTCCACAACATGATGATCGATGGCACCATCGTCATCGGCGAGGGTGCCCAGGGCGAAGCCAGCCGCCTGTTCGTCGGCGAAAAGGTCGGCACCGGCGACGGGCTCAGGGCACAGGTCGCCGTCGTTCCCCTGGAAGGCAAGAGTATCGTTGCCCGTGGCGGGCCGAACGCGCTTTCCGTCATCGCCATGGCCGAGGACGGCGGGTTTCTTTCCGTCCCCAATATCTACATGGAAAAGATCGCCGTCGGTCCCGGCCTGCCAGACAATGTCGTCGATCTCGACCGTGAACCCGATGAAAACCTGGCGAGCCTGGGCGAGGCTAAGGGTGTCGCGATTTCGGATCTTGTCGTCTGCCTGCTCGACCGGCCGCGTCACGGCCAATTGATTGCTAAGATTCGAGAAGCCGGGGCCAGGATCCGGCTGATCCAGGATGGTGACGTCAGCGGTGTCATTCAGGTCACGGAGAAGAACACCATCGTCGATGCCTACATGGGGATCGGCGGTGCGCCGCAGGGGGTCCTCGCCGCGGCCGCCTTGCGTGGTGTCGGCGGGCAAATGCAAAGCCGGCTCGTGATCCGAAACAATGACGAAGCCGCCGCCGCCAAGGCCGCCGGCATCGAAGACGTAAAAAGGAAATACGCGACGGAGGAAATGGCCTCCGGAAACGTCACTTTCGCGGCGACCGGCGTCACCTATGGCGCCATCTTAAACGGGGTCCGCACGACGCTTGATGGCGCGGTCACCCACTCCCTCGTCATGCGTTCGGCGACCCGCACGCTTCGCTTGATCGAAGGCCACCATGACTTTCTCCGGCGAGACCAAGGGGATTAGCGCGGCCAGGTTCAGCGGTACCGTGGAGCCCTTTTTGGGGATTGAGCGTTCGCTTGCCGGAAAACGATGGGTTGGCCGGGACGCCGACGAACGGCGCGCGTTGACCCTGTCGCAAAAACTGAATCTGCCCGAAATCGTCGGACGCATATTGTCGTCGCGCGGGATCGACGCCGATGCGGCGCCGTCCTTTCTCGAACCCCGGTTGCGGGATTTGTTGCCGGAACCGGAAGCGTTGACGGACATGGATGTGGCCGCCGAACGGATCGCCAGCGCCGTCATGCAGGACGAACGAATCGCCGTATTCGGTGACTACGACGTCGACGGCGCCACGTCGTCTGCCTTGCTCGCCCGGTTCCTGAAGGTTGCCGGCGGGCGCTGTCGCGTCTACATCCCGGATCGCATCCGCGAGGGCTACGGCCCCAACGGACCAGCGCTTCTCGAACTCAAGGCCGAAGGCGCCTCGGTGATCGTGACGGTCGATTGCGGAACCGTGGCCCATGATCCCCTGGCCGTGGCCGAGGAGGCGGGTCTCGACGTCATCGTCGTCGACCATCACGTGGCGGAACCCAGCCTTCCGTCCGCCACCGCCATCGTCAACCCCAACCGCATCGATGACGACAGCGGACAGGGGCAACTCGCCGCCGTCGGCGTCGCCTTCCTGCTCGTCGTTGCCGTCAACCGCGTTCTTCGTAACGCCGGTTGGTATCAGTCGCGGCCGGAACCCGACCTGACCCAATGGCTCGATATCGTCGCCCTCGGCACGGTCTGCGACGTGGTGCCGCTGACCGGCGTCAACCGGGCCTTCGTCACTCAGGGGTTGAAGGTTATGACCGGACGGCGAAATCCCGGCATCCGCGCGCTGTCCGATGTGGCCCGCATGGATGAGGCGCCCGGCGCCTACCATTTGGGGTTCGTCCTCGGGCCGCGCGTCAACGCCGGCGGGCGTGTCGGTGCGCCGGACCTGGGTACCCGCCTGCTGTCGACCGACGACGCCGGCGAAGCTGCGGAGATCGCCGAACGGCTCGACAAGTTCAACCGGGAACGCCAGGCGATCGAGGAAAAGGTACTGGCCCAATCGATTGAAACTGTTGAAACAGGTGGCGATCCGGGCCCACTGATCTTTGCTGTCGGCGAAGGATGGCATCCCGGTGTCATTGGAATTGTGGCCAGCCGCTTGAAGGACCGCTACAACCGTCCCGCCTGCGTTGTCTCCTTCGACGGCGAAACCGGTGCGGCGTCGGGACGTTCGGTCACCGGCGTCGATCTCGGCGCCGCCGTCATCGCGGCGCGCCAATCGGGCCTGCTCGTCAAGGGCGGGGGCCACCAGATGGCGGCCGGTTTCACCGTCGAAAGGCCGATGCTCGGGAGCCTGAAGAGCTTTCTCGACGACAGGATTGGAACCGCGATCACCGAGGGCGGCATCGTACCGACCTTGCGCCTCGACGGAGTCGTCGCACCCGGGGCCGTCAACTTGGATTTAATTCGAGAACTAGCCCGCGTCGGTCCGTTCGGGTCGGGCAACCCGGAGCCCCGGTTCGCCCTGCCCAACGTCTATCTCGACCATGCCGCCGTTGCCGGTTCGGATCATGTTCGAGTCAGCGTCGCCAACCAAGGAGGGCGCCAGTTGAAGGGCATCGCGTTCCGTTGCCTGGACCGCCCTTTGGGCAAATTCCTGCTCGACACCACTGGACGGCCCTTGCATCTGGCTGGCCGGTTGCGGGTTAATCGCTGGCAGGGCAGCGAATCGCCGCAGATTCTGATCGACGATGCGGCGCCGGCATGGTGATAATTGACTAGGAGGTGTCGACGCGATGGACAAATGGGACCGCAGGTTCTTCGACCTTGCCGCATTTATCGCCGATTGGTCGAAGGACCCGTCGACCAAGGTCGGCGCCGTCATTGTTCATCCGCAAACGAAACGGATTGTCTCGACGGGCTTCAACGGGTTTCCTTCCGGCGTCGAGGACGCGGAAGAGCGCCTGATGGACCGTGCCGTCAAATATGAGATGGTGGTGCACGCCGAACAGAATGCGCTGGTTTTTGCGGGGCCGCAGGCCGAGGGCGGCA
>Ga0066187_1000336_pt1 | contig 17022 bp, 17 predicted proteins | sample WorMetexBAHAMAS1_FD_58706 | JGI IMG/M metagenome (GOLD analysis project Ga0066187, IMG submission 58706) | Marine gutless worms symbiont microbial communities from Max Planck institute for Marine Microbiology, Germany - Inanidrilus exumae... | ecosystem: Host-associated > Annelida > Digestive...
GTCAGGGAATCAGAAAACCGTTAATTTTGATTCAACGTTCCTCAAATGCGCTCTAGCGCCTCGAGGACGAGCAGCTGATCGTTGGCCCGCTCTTTCTGGTCGGCGACGGCTGCCGTCGCGGCGATGATCTCGGCGCCCCGATCACGAAAGTACCCATTTCCGAGCCAACGATGATCCTGTCCGCCGGTGTTGATGACCCATTTTACGGGCTGTCGGGTGACCGCATCGATTTGCGCCGCGATGGCGGCCGCACCCTTGGCGCTTCCGCCCGGGTCGACCAGAACGACGCCCGCCTCGGTCACGATGAAGCCGAAAGTCGCGTTGTTGCCCAGGTTGGTGCGGTCGCGCTGGGTGAGCGGCCCGACCAGCGCATAGATGTTGTCGGCGACCTGTATCCTCACCAAGTCCGAGCTGTCGGCCCGAACCGCAAATGACGCCACGCCGATGCACAAGAACATCAGGAACGAACAGGTAGCGAGGGTGCGTGGGGGCATGTCGGCAAAGTCTCCCGCTTAAACGAAATGGATGCCGTCAGGGATAAACCGGACACGGCCCGGGAGGCAAGTCATAGGGCTTGCATTGCGCCGTGCCGGGCGGTATCTAAGGCGCGATTTCGCACGCGGGACTGCGGCGTCGGCGCAAATTCGCCGAACTAGTCGCTCCGGTGCCGGGTATCCGGCCACTCCCGCGGAGGCTCAACCGGAGAAGGAATAGATCCATGGCATTGCCTGCCTTCAGCATGCGCCAGCTTCTTGAAGCCGGCGTTCATTTCGGACACAACACGCGGCGCTGGAACCCCAAGATGGGGCCTTTCCTGTTCGGTTCGCGCAACGACATTCACATCATCGACCTGCAACAGACCGTGCCACTCTTGCACCAGGCCATGTTGGCCGTGCGCAAGACGGTCGCCAGCGGCGGTCGCGTGCTGTTCGTCGGGACCAAGCGGCAAGCCTCCGAAAGGGTTGCCGACGCAGCGCGCAAGTGCGGTCAGTATTTCGTCAACCACCGCTGGCTCGGCGGCATGTTGACCAACTGGCGCACCATTTCGAATTCGATCAAGCGTCTGCGCGACCTGGATGAGCAGTTGGCCGGCGAGGTTGTCGGATTGACCAAACGCGAACTGCTCGGTCTGACCCGCGAACGCGACAAGCTCGAACGCGCCCTGGGCGGCATCAAGGAAATGGGCGGTCTGCCGGATATCCTCGTGGTCATCGATACCAACAAGGAATCGATCGCCGTCGCCGAGGCGCGAAAGCTGGGCATCCCGGTGGTCGCCGTCATCGATTCGAACAGCGACCCGGAAGGCATCGACTATCCGGTTCCCGGCAACGACGACGCCATCCGCGCCATCAACCTCTATTGCGACCTGATCGCCGGCGCCGTGCTCGACGGCATCCAAGAGGAGCTCGCCCATTCCGGCGGTGACCTCGGTGAAGCGGAAGAGGTTCCGGCGGAGGAACTGCCGGCCGAGGACGGTGGTGAAACCACAAGCGACAATCCGGAGGAAGCGGCGGCCGAAGGCACCGAAGCAACAGCGGAAGCGGCGACGGAAACCGATACGGATGCGGCCCCGGAAGAGGCCGCGTCCGATGATGCCGGCACAGAGGAACAGAAAACGGCCGAGGCGTAACACCCGCGGCCAGCCCATTTGGAGGACGGTCTCCAGGCCGCGCCTCCGACATGTTTTGATGTCTTAGATCCCGAGAGGTGGAAGATGGCTGAGATAACGGCTGCACTGGTCAAGGAACTGCGCGACAAGACCGGTGCCGGAATGATGGACTGCAAGAAGGCGTTGGCCGAGAACGACGGCGATGTCGAGGCTTCGGTTGACTGGTTGCGTACAAAAGGCTTGGCGGCGGCCGCCAAGAAAGCCGGCCGCGTCGCGGCCGAGGGCCTCGTCGGTGTCGCCACCGATGGATCCCGGGGCGCCGTCGTCGAGGTCAACGCCGAGACCGATTTCGTGGCCCGCAACGAGACGTTCCAGGATTTCGTGCGGACCATCGCCGGCTTGGCGTTGGAGACCGGTGAAGATCTGGACGCTCTCAAAGCGGCGTCCTATCCCGGCGAGGAACGGACGGTCGAGGAACAGTTGACCCATTTGATCGCCACGATCGGCGAGAACATGGCTTTGCGCCGTGCTACGTCGTTGAGCGCCGCGAGCGGCGTTCTGGCATCTTACGTACACAACTCGCTTTCCGGCGGGTTGGGCAAGATCGCCGTGATCGTCGCTCTCGAAACCGAAGGTGATGCGGAAGCTGCCGCCGGTTTCGGCAAACAACTGGCCATGCACGTCGCGGCCAGTAAACCCCTGGCCGTTTCCCGTGATGACCTCGACGCTACCGAGGTCGAGCGCGAGCGCGCCGTTCTCTCCGAGCAGGCCCGTGAGTCCGGAAAACCCGAGGAAATCATCGAGAAGATGGTCGATGGGCGGATGCGCAAATTCTATGAAGAGGTTTGCCTGGTCGATCAGACGTTCGTTATCGACGGGGAGTCGAAGGTATCCGACGCCATCGCGGAAGCCGGCAAGGCCGCCGGCGGCGACATCTCCGTCAGCGGATTTCGGATGTTCGTCCTCGGCGAGGGCATCGAGAAGGAAGAAGAGGATTTCGCCGCGGAAGTCGCGGCCGTCGCCGGCACCTGAGGCGGCTGCTTCTCGAAAGAAACACCAAGACCGGACCGCGGCGGCCCGCTATATTGGCCGCGGTCCGCCGCTCCCGGGTTCTGTGCCCGGGACGCGGACCCGAATAAAAACAAGGGCGATGGCCCGACGAAACAGGGGCTCTCATGGCCGACGAAGCGAAATACCGACGCGTCCTTCTCAAACTTTCCGGTGAAGGCCTGATGGGTGAGCGGGAGTTCGGACTCGACCAGAATACCATGGAGAGGATCTGCACGGACGTAAAGGCGGTCCATGACTTGGGCGTGCAAGTCAGTCTGGTCATTGGTGCCGGCAACATCTTCCGTGGCGTATCAGGCGCCGCGGAGGGCATCGAACGGACCAGCGCCGACTATATGGGGATGCTGGCGACCGTCATCAACGCATTGGCCGTGCAAAGCGTCCTCGAACGGATGGATGTGCAAACCCGTGTTCTGTCGGCAATCCCGATGGCGACCGTTTGTGAGCCCTACATCAGGCGCCGAGCCGTCCGCCACATGGAAAAGGGACGGGTCGTGATCTTTGCCGCAGGAACGGGAAATCCCTTTTTCACCACGGATACGGCGGCGGCGCTCAGGGCCGTGGAAATGGGATGCGACGCCTTGCTCAAGGGAACCCAGGTCGACGGTGTGTATGATTCGGATCCGAAAACCAACCCCGCAGCCGAGCGTTTCGACCACTTGAGTTATCAGGAGGTGATCGCTCGGGATTTGAAAGTGATGGACACGTCCGCGATCGCGCTATCGCGCGAAAACAAGGTTCCCATCCTGGTCTTTTCCATTCACAATCCCGGGGGGTTTGCAGACGTCGTCAGCGGTTCCGGTAAGTACACCATCATATCCGAATAACTTGATAGGGAGACGGAATAATGGTTGACGCCAGTAACATTGACGAACTGAAAAAGGACGTCCGGCGACGAATGGAAGGCGCCGTCGATGTCCTACACCAGGAGTTCGGCGGGTTGCGGACGGGGAGGGCGGCGACGAGCTTGCTGGAACCAATCATGGTTTCTGCCTATGGGTCGGAAATGCCCATGAACCAAGTCGGTACGATCAGTGTACCGGAGCCCCGTATGCTCGCCGTCCAGGTTTGGGACAAGGGGCTGGTGTCGTCCGTCGAGAAGGCAATCATGGAGTCGGGATTGGGCCTCAATCCCCAGACTGACGGACAATTGGTGCGTGTACCGATCCCGGCCCTGACCGAGGAACGGCGCCAGGAATTGACCAAGGTCGCCGCCAAATACGCCGAAGATGCCCGCGTCGCCGTGCGCAATGTGCGGCGCCATGCCATGGACGACCTCAAATCCGCGGAAAAGGCGAGTGACATTTCCCAAGACCAGCACCACGAGTTCGCGGACGAAGTGCAAAGTCTCACCGACGAATACGTGGGTAAGATTGACGATGCGTTGAAACACAAGGACCAAGAGATCATGCAGGTCTGAGGCAATGAAAGCCGTCTCACTCGACACCGGATCTACCTCGACCACTGTACCCGCCCATGTCGCGATCATCATGGACGGTAATGGCCGGTGGGCGAAGTCGAGAGGCCTGCCGAGGACGGCGGGACACCAGCGCGGGGCCGAGGCTGTTCGCCGAAGTGTTGAATATGCCATCAAAGGCGGGGTTTCCTACCTGACATTGTTCGGGTTCTCGTCGGAGAACTGGAAGCGCCCGGCGACCGAGGTAAAAGACCTGATGGGTCTCCTTCGCCTGTATCTACGCAAAGAAATCGATGCGTTGGACAAGGAGGGGGTCCGCTTCCAGGTCATTGGTGAACGCTCCCGCCTGGCTCCCGACATCGTCGAATTGATCGAGACTTCGGAACGTCAGACGGCCGGGAACTCGAAGCTCGTATTGACCATTGCGTTGAGCTACGGAGGACGCGCGGAAATCGTCGAGGCGACGCGTCGCATTGCGGTTGAAGCCGCCACCGGTGCCATCGATCCGGCGGCGATTGACGAACACCTGTTCGACAGATGCTTGTTCACGGCCGGGATTCCCGACCCGGATCTACTGATCCGGACGAGCGGAGAGCAGCGGATCAGCAACTTTCTTCTTTGGCAACTCGCCTACACGGAGCTCGTGTTTATCGATACTCTTTGGCCCGATTTCGCGGAGCCGGATTTCGACAGGGCGATTGAGGATTATCGGAACCGTGAACGGCGTTACGGGTCGACAGGAGCCTAAACCCGGAAGCAGCGGTCTGTTTCTGCGCCTGCTCTCGGCGGTGGTCATGATTCCGCCGGTATTGGCCGTCGTCTATTTCGGGGCGCCCTGGTTCGATGCCATGGTTATCGTCGGAGCCATGATATTGGCGTGGGAGTGGTTCGGTCTTTGTGGAAAACGGGTCGGTTGGCTCGCTTTCGGCGCGGTTTATGTTGTGGCATCGGTCTGGGCTCTCATTCACCTCCGGAACGACCCGGAACTAGGTGCGTATACGGTGTTCTGGCTTTTTGCCATGGTCTGGGCCGTGGATACCGGGGCATACGCCGCCGGCCGTGCGATCGGTGGGCCCAAGCTGGCGCCTCGGATTTCGCCCAACAAGACCTGGGCCGGTTTGGGCGGTGGTGTATTGTTCGCCGCACTGGTGGGGGCCGTTACGGCGCTTGTGTTGGAACGGCAAAGTGTGATTCCATTGGCGTTGGTAAGCGGCGCTCTGGGAATCGTGTCGCAAGGAGGCGATTTGCTGGAATCCTGGGTCAAAAGGCGGTTCGACAAAAAGGACTCGGGAACCATCATTCCCGGCCATGGCGGACTGTTCGACCGGGTCGACGGGTTGTTGGCGGCCGCACTCGTCGCGGCGATGATTACTGAAGCGTCGGGAAAAGGGAGCTTGTTGGCATGGGTGTGAGTCCGACGAGTGTCCAACCCGTCGCTGATCCGAAGTCGGTGACCATCCTCGGTTCGACCGGGTCGATCGGATGCAATACGGTCGATCTGCTGGAGCGAAATCCGGAAAATTATAAAGTCGAAGCGTTGACGGCCAACAGCAATGTCGAACTCCTCGCCGCTCAAGCCCGGAACCTTTCGGCGAAATTCGCCGTCGTCGCCGACCCTGGGCGGTATGGTGCCCTCAAGGATCTGCTTTCCGGGTCGGGCGTCGAAGCCGCCGCCGGCCCGGCCGCCGTGGCTGAGGCGGCGGACCGCCCGGCCGAATGGGTGATGGCTTCCATCGTCGGCGCCGCCGGATTGGCCCCGACACTACAAGCCGTCCGCCGCGGCGCCACGATCGGGCTCGCCAACAAGGAATGTCTGGTTTCGGCCGGTGATGTTTTCGTCAAGGAGTTGCGCGGCAATGGTGCGTCGCTGGTGCCGGTCGACTCCGAACACAGCGCGATCTTCCAGGTTTTCGATTTCGAACAGGCGGACAAGGTCCGCACCGTCACCTTGACAGCGTCCGGCGGCCCCTTCCGCGAGAGGTCTCTCGAAGACATGGCCGAGGTGACCCCGGCCGAGGCCGTCGCCCATCCGAACTGGGATATGGGCGCCAAGATTTCCATTGATTCGGCGACCATGATGAACAAGGGCCTCGAACTGATCGAGGCCTTTCATCTTTTTCCAGTTGTCGAAGACCAGATCGACATTCTCGTCCATCCGCAATCGGTGGTTCACAGCATGGTCGAATACGTAGATGGGTCGGTCCTCGCGCAAATGGGAACGCCCGACATGCGAACGCCGATCGCCTACGCGCTGGCCTGGCCCGACCGCATGGAGGCGCCGTCGCCCAGGCTCGACCTACGAGAGGTCGCGACGCTAACCTTTGAGGACCCGGATCAAAAGCGGTTTCCGGCCCTTCGATTGGCCCGCGAAGCGTTGCAAAGAGGCCGTGGCGCACCTACCTTGTTGAATGCGGCCAACGAGGTTGCGGTTGACCTGTTTCTGCGTGAAAAGATCGGCTTTCTCGATATCATGCGGATCGTGGAAGATACAATGGACAGGGTACCGGTGCGTAACCTCAACTCCTTGGAAGATGTCATCGAGGCGGACACGGAAGCTCGACGCCATGCGGCAATGGTCTGTTGACGGGGCATTTGGGCGCGCGAACCCGGCTGGCTTAACCTCCTGATAATAAAGGCATTATCTCTTAGTCCATGGGCATTCTCGATTTCACTTGGTATTACATCGTCGTTTTCCTGGTCCTACTGACCATTCTCGTCTTCGTGCACGAGCTCGGCCACTATTGGGTGGCGCGCCGGAACAACGTTCGGGTCGAGGTGTTTTCGGTGGGTTTTGGCCCGGAGATCTACGGCTGGACCGACCGCCACGAAACCCGTTGGAAGATCAGCGCCATTCCGCTCGGTGGTTACGTCAAGATGCTTGGTCAGGAGGATATTCCCGAAGACGGCGAGGAACCGCGCGAGTTGACGGAACAGGAAAAGGCCGTTTCCTTCGAATACAAGACAGTCGGCCAGCGCGCCGCGATCGTTTTCGCCGGACCGGCGATCAACTTCATTTTCGGCATTCTCGTGTTTGCCCTCCTGGCCGGGATTATTGGCACCGCCGTCCCGCTCGCCAGCATCGGTAAAGTATTGAAAGGCAGCGCTGCCGAACAAGCCGGGTTCGTGACCGGTGATCGGGTCATTAGCATCGACGGCGAGCCCATCACCTATTTCGAGGAACTGCGCACGACCGTCGGCAAAAACCCTGAAGTCGAGTTGACTTTCGGTGTCCAGCGCAACGATGAGCAATTGGTCATCCGGGCCGTTCCAAAAACGTCAATGCGGACGGGCGAGGACGGTGTCGCGACCCCGGTCGGTCTATTGGGTGTCGAGTGGGACCGCGAAAACGTCGAATACGAGCGGCAGAACCCTTTGGCCGCCCTTTGGTTCGGCATCGAACGGACTTATACGCTGACCGTCGCTATTCTCAAATATGTCGGCGACATGTTGACCGGTAGCCGTGGCACCGACGACCTCGGGGGACCGCTGCGCATCGCCCAGGTTGCTGGGCAAATGGCCCAGGAAGGAATGATCGAATATATTCACTTGATGGCCCTGCTGTCGGTCAACTTGGGCCTCATCAATCTCTTCCCCATCCCGATGCTTGATGGCGGACACCTGGTTTTCTATGGAATCGAGGCTTTGCGGGGCCGGCCGTTGGGGCCGAGAGCCCAAGAATACGGTTTTCGTTTCGGGCTGATTCTGGTATTGATGCTGGTCGTTTTCGTGACTTGGAACGATTTGGTACACTTAGAAGTAATTGAAGGCGTAATAGAGTTCGTAAAAGGACTCACAACGTAATAAATTTCTCGTTTGGGAGGATTACTTGGGGCGGGTATCACGTTTCCTGCTGTCTATTTTAATTCTCACGGTTTTGCTTCAGGCTTCGAATATCACCCGGGCGCAAAGCCGGTCGGGAGCCGTTTCGCTTGCCCAGACCGGCGGCACGATCGGTCAAATCCTGGTCGAGGGCGCACAACGGATCGAGCCGGGTACCGTAAAATCCTATTTGTTGATCCGGGAAGGCGATGCCTTCGATGCACATCGTCTCGACCGCTCCTTGAAGAGCCTGTTCGCGACGGGCCTCTTCGCCGATGTCAGCGCTCGCCGGCAAGGCAACACCCTGGTGATTTCGGTGGTCGAGAACCCGGTCATCAACCGGATCGCGTTCGAGGGCAACGACAAGGTCGAAAGCGAACAATTGCAGGCCGAGACGACCCTTCGTCCACGGGTCATTTACACGCGAACGAAGGTCCAGAACGATGTCAAACGTATCCTGACCCTCTATCGCCGCAACGGACGGTTCGCCGTTACCGTCGAGCCGAAGATTATCCAACTGGCGCAAAACCGCATCGACTTGGTGTTCGAGATCAACGAGGGCGATTTGTCGGAGGTCGAGAGCATCCGCTTTGTCGGTAACAAGGAATTCGGCGACCGCCGATTGCGGGAGGTCGTCCGCACCAAGGAAACGGCCTGGTGGCGCTTCTTGTCCAATGACGACAACTACGATCCGGACCGCTTGACCCTGGATCGGGAATTGCTTCGCCGCTTCTACCTGTCGGACGGTTACGCCGATTTTCGAGTGCTTTCTGCCGTCGCCGAACTGACACCGGATCGGCGGGACTTCTTCCTAACCTTCACGGTGGAGGAAGGGAACCGCTATGAGTTCGGCGAGATTACGGTCAAGGCCAACCTGCGCGACCTGAAGGCCGAACAAATCGAAGAAGTGATCGAGATCGAGGTCGGCGATTGGTATGACATCACGGCCGTTGACGACGCCATTCAATCGATTACCGACAGGGTCGGCGAGCTTGGTTTCGCATTCGTCGATGTGCGACCGCGCGTCAACCGCGATCGCGAGACGCAAAAGATCAACATTACCTTCGAAGTCAACGAAGGACCGCGGGTATTCGTCGAGAGGATCGACATCTCGGGTAACGTCCGGACCCTGGACAAGGTGATCCGGCGCGAGTTTCAGATCGTCGAAGGCGACGCCTTCAATTCGGCTAAACTGCGCCGGTCGCGCCAGCGGCTGCAGCGGTTGAACTTTTTCGAAAAGCTGAATATCGAACAGGTGCCGGGAAGCGCGCCTGACAAGGCGGTGATCAACGTTGCGGTGGAGGAAAAATCGACCGGCGCCATTTCGCTCGGTGCGGGTTATTCCTCGGCGGTCGGCGCTATCGGCGAGATCGAGATCACCGAAGCCAATTTTCTGGGTCGCGGACAACACGTCGCCTTGAAGTTCCAGTTGGCGGCGGAACGGAGCACGATCGACTTCTCGTTCACGGAACCCTATTTCCTCGATCGCGAGATTGCTGCCGGTTTCGACATCTTCCACGTCAGCCAAAACCTTCAAGATACCAGTTCCTATGATACCGAACGAACCGGTTTCGGATTGCGGGCCGGGTACCCGATCACTGATGATTTGAGCCAAGGTTGGGGGTATTCGTTCCGTCGGGCAAAAATCACCGACGCTGACGACAACGCTTCGACGCTGGTCCAGGCCCAGGAGGGGGCCGAGTATCTTTCGCAGGTATCGCACAACATCAGTTACGACAAGCGCGATAGTGCGCTGAAGCCGACTGAGGGGTATCAGGTCTCTCTCAAGACGGATGCGGCGGGGCTTGGCGGAACGTTGAAGCACCTGCGGAACACTGTGCGTGGTGCCACATACTATGAGGTCGCCGACGAATGGGTGGTCACCGTCGGCGGAAAGGCGGGTTACATAGTAGGACTTGGCGAAGACGTCGATATTCTCGAACGGTACTACATCGGTGGCGACGATGTGCGCGGTTTTGCGACCCGTGGAGTCGGCCCTCGGGACACTAGTACGGACGACGCCTTGGGCGGCGAGTGGATGTATACGGGGACGCTGCAGTTGGGTTTCCCCTTGGGGCTTCCCGCCGAGCTTGGTGTCACCGGTCGCGTATTCACGGATATGGGTAGTTCGGGCCAGTTGGAACCAACCAACGCGACGGTTGAGGATACGGGAAGCGTACGCGTCTCCACGGGGGTCGGCATCACATGGGTGTCACCGTTTGGCCCATTGGGTTTCGATGTCGGTTTTCCTCTGGTCAAAGAAGACTTCGACGAGGAAGAACTGTTCAGGGTGAACTTCGGTACCCGGTTTTAGGAGAGAATGTTGAAAAATCTAAGATATGCCATTTCTTTGTTTGTTCTTTGCGGTCTTCTCTCCGTCAGTGGACATGTTCTGGCACAAGAGACGAAAACGGCTCCGGCACCGTCTCAGGGCCTCAGGATCGCAATTCTCGATCTCGTCGCCATTCGCCGGCAGGCGGCCGCCGTGCAGGACGTCAACAAGCAGATGGGAGAATTCAACAAAGGCTTCCAAGATGAGGTCAAGAAGAAAGAGGACGCGCTCCGCGCCGCCAATCAGGAACTCGCGAAGAAACGGGCCATCCTGGCACCGGAAGCCTTTGCCCAGGAGCGGCGAACCTTCGAACAGAAAGTGGTCGACGTACAACGCAAGGTGCAGGAACACAAACGAGCGCTTGGCAAGTCCCGGGCGGACGCCATGGTCGTCGTTGAGAATGAACTCAACAAGATCATCGAAGGCATCGCAAAAGAGAACAATCTCCACCTGGTTCTGCGTCGCGACCTGACCATTCTCGTTTCGCGTCGCCTGGACATTACGGCCGAAGTCCTGAAACGCCTCAATGCGGCGCTGCCTAACGTGAAGGTCGCTGCCCCCGGGCAATAACGTATGGCCGACCCCAGGTTCCATTCGGTCGCCGGCCCGTTCTCCATGGAAGAACTCGCGGATTTGGCCGGAGCGGAGGTCGCCGGCGCCGAGGCTGGCGGCGAACCGTTTACGGACGTCATGCCGTTGTCCGATGCCGGCCCGCAGCACGTCAGCTTTCTCGACAACAAGCTATACGTCGACGCGTTTGAATCAAGCAATGCCGGGGTCTGCATCGTGAGGCCGGAAATGGCCGATCGTGCGCCGGAAGAAATGGCGTTGTTGTTGACGGATACGCCCTATCACGGGTATGCGCGGGTGGCCCAGGCATTTTATCCGTCGCCACCGAGGGATGGCGCCGTTGCCGAAACCGCACGCGTTGCGGCGGACGCGGCGGTCGGAAGTGGGGTCGTGATCGAGGCCGGCGCGGTCATTGGCACCAATGCTGAAATCGGCGACGGATGCCGGATCGCAGCCAATGCCGTCATCGGAGATGGGGTGGTGATCGGTGAAGGCGGTTATGTCGGCCCGGGCGCCTCCATAAGCCATTGCATTGCCGGCGATCGCGTTACCGTACACGCGGGCGTCCGTGTCGGACAGGACGGGTTCGGCTTCGCTCTTGGCCCCGACGGTCACGTCAAGGTGCCGCAACTGGGCCGCGTGATCATCGGCGACGACGTTGAGATCGGTGCCAACACGACGATCGACCGCGGAACCGGACCGGATACGGTCATCGGTAACGGCACCAAGATCGACAACTTGGTTCAGATCGCCCACAACGTGAAGATCGGACGGAATTGTGTCGTCGTCAGCCAAGTCGGCATATCGGGCAGCACGGAAATCGGAGATTTCGTCATGCTCGGCGGGCAAGCGGGATTGACTGGGCATCTGAATATCGGTTCCGGCGCCAGGATTGCGGCGCAAAGCGGAGTGATGCGCAATATCGAACCGGGTGCCACGGTGGGAGGCGCACCGGCAAAACCGATGCGGACCTGGTTGAAGGAGGTCGCTGCCCTGGAGCGTCTCGTTTCGAAGAAGGGGAAATGACGGATGGACAAGGAACACGAAGAGCAACGGGATACGGTGGAGATCGAGGAGATCATGGAGATGATCCCTCACCGCTACCCGTTCCTGCTGATTGACAAGGTCACCGACATGGTCCTTGGCGAAAGCGCTGTTGGGATCAAAAACGTGACCGTGAACGAACCGTTTTTCCAAGGGCACTTTCCGGGCCATCCGATCATGCCAGGTGTTCTGATCATCGAGGCCATGGCCCAGACCTCCGCTATCCTGGTCATTGAAACGACTGGCAAGAAGGCCGGCAACGTTGTCTATTTCATGACCGTCGATCAGGCTCGGTTTCGCAAACCCGTGCGCCCGGGCGACAGGATATTGCTCCATGTCGAGAAACAGCGGCACCGCGGAAACGTATGGAAATTCCGTGGTGAAGCCCGCGTAGACGGGCAGTTGATGGCCGAGGCCGTCTATTCGGCCATGATCGTGGAATCGTAAATGCCGAACATCCATTCAACAGCCGTCGTCGAGGACGGCGCGGAGATTGGCGGCAACGTAACCGTCGGCCCCTTTTGCACGGTCGGTGGATCGGTGACCCTGGATGATGGTGTCGTTCTCGTGTCCCACGTGACCGTCGCCGGTCGAACACGGGTCGGCGCCAATACGAAGATCTACCCCTTTTCGTCGATTGGTTATGAACCCCAGGACCTCAAGTATCACGGAGAGGAGTCGCGGCTCGAGATCGGGGCCAACAACGTTGTCCGCGAGCATGTGACCATGAATCCCGGCACCGAAGGCGGCGGTATGGTAACGACGATCGGCAACAACTGCCTGTTCATGGTTGGCGCGCATGTCGCCCATGACTGCACCGTTCACGACCATGCCATCCTGGTCAACAACGCGACGCTGGCAGGGCACGTCGAGATCGGCGAGTGGGCCATCGTCGGCGGGTTGTCGGCGGTGCATCAGTTCGTACGCATCGGCAAGCACGCCATGGTCGGCGGCATGTCCGGGGTCGAACACGACGTCATTCCTTATGGGTCCGTCATGGGCAACCGGGCACGTCTTTCCGGGCTCAACATCGTCGGTCTTAAACGCCGCGACTTCTCGCGCGACCAGATCCACGAACTGCGCAAGGCCTATCGCCTGATCTTCGCCGAGGAAGGCACCCTCAATGAACGGCTCGAAGACGTCGCCGAGGACTTCTCGACCAACGAGCCGGTCATGGAGATCGTCAATTTCGTCCGCGCCGACTCGTCGCGCCGCATCTGCCAACCCGGCATGGAAGATGCCGCCTAAGCTCGGCATCATCGCCGGCGGCGGCGAGCTTCCGGCGGCTGTCATCGCCTATTGTCAAAGCACCGGCAGGCCCTTCTGCGTCGTTGGCCTCAAGGATCAGGCCGACGCCGAAACCCTTGAAGGAACCCCCCACGAGTGGATTCGCCTGGGCGCCGCCGGCAAGGTCATCAAGGCGTTACGCCGCGAAAAGGTCGACGAGCTCGTCCTTGCCGGAAGCGTCCGGCGGCCGTCGCTCGCAGCGTTGCGGCCGGATTTGTGGACGGCGGCGTTTTTCGCCAAGACCGGGGCCCAGAAACTGGGTGACGATGGTCTCCTCAAGGCGCTGGTCACCGTCCTCGAACAGGACGAGGGGTTTATCGTCGTCGGCGCCGACGAACTGGTTCCGGGAATGGTGGCGAGGGCAGGTGTATATGGTGCCCATGAACCCTCCGACAAGGACCGGAACGACATCCGTGCGGCCTTTGCCGCGGCCCGCGAACTCGGGCGAAAGGACCTGGGACAGGCGGCCATCACCCGCCACGGCGAGGTTCTTGGGCTGGAGAAGAAAGCGGGAACCGATGATCTGCTGGCGCGCGTGGCATCCCTGAAATTGAATGGGCGGGGCGGTGTCCTGGTCAAGGCGCTGAAGCCGGGCCAGGAGCGCCGTGTCGATCTGCCGGCGGTCGGGCCGCATACCATGGACACGGCGGCCGAGGCCGGCCTCGCCGGGGTTGCCGTCGAGGCCGGGAACGCGTTCGTCCTCGATGAGGCAGAGACGGTTCGGCGCGCCGACCAGTTCGGCCTGTTCCTCGTCGGAATAACCCCGCCCGGGATCGAAAACGGCGCCGGTTGATGTCTGGAGTGAGCGCCGAACGCCTGATCTATGTCGTTGCCGGCGAACCCTCCGGCGATGCGCTGGGGGCCGGCTTGATGCGGGCCCTGAGAGAGGAAACGGACGGGGCCGTCGCCTTTGCCGGCGTTGGCGGCGACGGCATGGCGGGCGAGGGGCTGGTCAGCCTGTTTCCCATGGACGACCTAGCGGTCATGGGGCTGGCCGAGGTGGTGCCGCGCCTGCCGCTCCTCATCCGGCGCATCGGCGAAACGGTGAAAGACATCGAAATCAGGCGCCCCGACGCCGTCGTCACCATCGACTCGCCCGATTTCAGTTTCCGTGTCGCCAAGAAGCTGAAGGGCAGTGGAATTCCCCTGATCCACTACGTCGCCCCCAGCGTCTGGGCCTGGCGGCCGGGGCGGGCGGCGAAGATCGCGCGGTTCCTTGATCACCTGCTGGCCCTGCTGCCATTCGAGCCGCCCTATTTCGAGGCCGTCGGTCTCGGCTGCAGCTTCGTCGGTCATCCGGTCCTGGAGAGCGGCGCCGGTGAAGCGGATGGCGCGGCTTTCCGCGGGCGCCACGGAATCGCGCCAGAAGAGCGCCTGCTGCTGGTCCTGCCAGGAAGCCGGAGAGGTGAAATCGCCCGCCACCTGCCGGTGTTCGGGGAGGCCCAGGCGAGGATCATCGCCGAAGTGGGGCCGGTCCGCACGGCTATCGCAACCCTGCCGCACCTGCGTCCGGTGATCGCCGAGGGAACGGCGGGGTGGGCTCCGGCACCGTTGATTGTCGATGCCGCCGACGAAAAATACGGCGCCATGGCCGCCGCCGACGCGGCCCTTGCCGCCTCCGGCACGGTGTCCCTGGAACTAGCCATGACCGGGACGCCGGCCGTCATCGCCTATCGAATGAACCCGTTGACCGCCTGGCTCGCCAAACGCCTGGTCAAGGTGCCCTACGCCAGTATCGTCAATCTGATCCTCGAACGGGGCGCCATCCCGGAGAAACTGCTCACCGATTGTACGCCCGAGGCCCTGGCCGACGAGATGACGGCGCTTCTCGGGGATGCGCAGGAACGGGAAGGCCAGCGCCGCGCCTACGAGGAAGCGCTAGAAGCGCTCAGGCCGGCCGGCGGATCGCCCAGCCGCGCCGCGGCCCGCGCCGTGTTGTCCGCGATCGCCGGCAACGCACCGGGAAGCTCGAAGAGAGTTCATTCGGTCACCGGCCAAACCCGCTAAATAGGGGAACACTTGCCTCAATCGTGACGTGACCGACGGTTCCCACCATGGTTCCAGGTTCCCTGGAAAAGGCCGTTGCCCTCAACCGTTGGCCGCGAAGTGCTTGAGGAAGTCGACATAGCTGATCATGCCGACCAGCTTGCCGTCATCGACGACCGGCATGGCGCCGAAGCGTTTGAGGGACAGGAGATCGGCGACCTCGCGGGCCGGCGTAACCGAGGATACGCTCTCCGGGTCGGGGGTCATGCATTGGTCGACCCGGACCGCGTCGAGGACCGTTTCGCGTTTGAGGTCGGTGTCGGCCTGGACCAGGGGCGAGTTGACGGCCAGGCGCAGGTCCCGGTCGGTGATGATACCGACGAGCTTGCCGTCCGATACCACGGGCAGATGGCGAAACCCGGCCCGGTTCATGGTCGTCAAGGCGTCGTGGAGATGGGCGTCTGGAGAAACAACCTCGAGCCCATCGCTCATGAGATCCTTTACACACAGCATGGCCATCTCCTGTCCCGAATTCACACGCCCATGGTGCGAGAGTACCGATGGCAGGCCGGGCGATCCATGATTCAAGTCAGAGCAACGGATTTCCCGATCAACCGAATTCAACCGATGACGGGGATCTCCGCCGGCGCGCGGCGTGACAGGAGTTCCGGCTCTCCGTCGCGGATAACGATGTTCTCCTCGTGGACCATGAGCCTGCCCGGCTGGAAGGTCATGCCCGGTTCCAGGGTGATGACCATGCCGGCCTTGAGGACCGTGTCGTCCCCCGGCATCAGGGACGGCGGTTCGGTGAGCTGCATGCCGAGGCCGTGGCCCGAGCGCCCGACGTCGTTGCCCAAAGCGCCGCCCGCTTCGAGAGCACTCCACATGGCCTGCCAGACGGCTTCTGCCGTGGCGCCAGGAAGCGCCGCGGCGAGGCCCGCTTCCGTCGCCCGGTAGACGGCGTCGTGAGCGCGTTTGGCAGCGTCGTCGATATCACCGAAGGCGAAGTTGCGGTCGAAATCGCAGAAATAGCCGTCGAAAGTGGCACCGGTGTCGATGATCAGGAGGTCGCCCTGGCCGAGGACGCGGTCGGTCGGCCCCATGATGATATTGTCGTAGCCGCCCGGTCCCGAGGCGGCGATGAGGTAGGGAACGGCGTCGGCGCCGCGCTCGAGGAGATCGATCCTGAAGCGCCGGCAGATCTCCCGTTCGTTCATGCCGGTCCGCGCCCGTTCCGGCAAGGCTTCGAAAGCATGGGAGGCGACGCGGCAGGCGTGGCGGATCTTGTCGATCTCGCGGTTCGATTTGGTCATGCGCAGCCTGCGCACGAGCGGTCCGGCGTCCATGAAACCGGTGCCGGGAAGGCGGTCGTGCAGGCGCGTGTAGTCGCCGAGGGGCATGCGCAGATGTGTTTCCGCGCCCATGGGCACGCCGATGCGCCCGTGGCTGGGAGACAGGTCCTTGAGGGCGTCGGCGAGCAGACTGATACCGTCGTCCGCCGGCCTGGGCGCCGGCCAGGTGCGGATATCGTCGAGCCAGGTGTCACGGAGGCCGGCGGCGCCGATTTCCGGGACCACGGCGATCGGTTTGCCCTCGGCCGGGACGACCAAGAACCAGGGCCGCGTCGGGCTCTCCCAGAACTGCGAGAGGAAGCCGGAGAAGTAGCGGAACTCGGGCTCGGTGGTCAGCAGCAGGGCGTCGAGGCGGGCCTCGGCCATCCGGCGCTGGGCCCGGGTCGTGCGTTCCTCGAACTCGGATTCAGGAAAACCGCGCGGCGGCGGTTCCGGGTGAGTATCCATCCGATCCTCCCCGGCCACTATGACATTAGGGGATTAGAGCAGATTCGATTTAATCGAGGTCATATCCTGCTGCGGCAAAGTAGTTGATGCA
>Ga0066187_1000337_pt1 | contig 16994 bp, 17 predicted proteins | sample WorMetexBAHAMAS1_FD_58706 | JGI IMG/M metagenome (GOLD analysis project Ga0066187, IMG submission 58706) | Marine gutless worms symbiont microbial communities from Max Planck institute for Marine Microbiology, Germany - Inanidrilus exumae... | ecosystem: Host-associated > Annelida > Digestive...
ATTGCAAATACGGAGACATCGATCCTCAACGCCGCATAACAAGACGGTTGCTCATCCGGCGCCTCTGTTCGCAAATCGGTGCGAGTGGCAGCCCGATCCTTCGAGACGCGCCCTGGTGGGCGCTCCTCAGGATGAGGGTTGGCGCTGCCCCTCACCCTGAGGAGCGGCGCGCAGCGACGCGTCTCGAAGGGTATGGCTGCCTTGATGCTCGGTCCGGGCTGGCATGGTTAACGAACCATGACTCCGGCCAGGGCATCCCGGAGGGGTTGCTATCTTTCGGATGGGTCGTTCACCGTATGTGCACCCCGGTATGCAGAGAAAACCAAACTATATCAATAAATTGTGGGAATTCAGGTTCCGCACAGCGTAAACCAATCTCGCGCATTTACATAAGATTGTATTCATTATTGGCTGCTAGAAACGAACCTGTGGTTGCTGCGGATCGATTGCAGGGGCCGCATTCGGGGGGCGCATAAAAACAAAAAGGAACGTGCGCCATGAGGGAAGGCAAGACAGGGACGGCGAAAGCCGCCATTTCGAATATCCGCTCCATAGGCTCCATCCAGGCCAAGGCCTGGCGTGGCGGCCCTGAAAGGTCCGACCAGCCCAAGCCGGGCGAAACGGCCGAGATCGTGCGGCTGGACGGTTTTCGTCCGGTTCCGCCGCCGCCGCCGGCACGTCGTGCCAGCCGGTCGGAGGTGGAGAAGCTGCACATATCCATCACCGGCATGACCCGCAACCTGGAAAGCCAGAGCGAGGCCTGCCGGGAATTCAAGGCGCAGATCGCGGAGCTTCGAGCCGAGATCGAAGACATGGGCCGGAACATGGACCTGTACCGGGCCAAGCTGGCCGGCATCGATACCAGTCCGATCCGCCGCAAGGCCCTGCGCCTTGCCGAAATGATGGATCCCTGGACACGCCGCTAGGGCAGCAAGAACAGCCATTCAGGCCCCCGCGCGCCCATCGGGCGGGCGGGGGTTTTCTTTGGGCGTATGAGCGGTTGCAGCCACGCCCTTCGAGACGCGCCCTATCGGACGCTCCTCAGGGTGAGGGAAATGATGCTTTGGCGCCCTTGCTTCCCCCCATGCTGAGGAGCGGTGCGCAGCACCGCGTCTCGAAGCACGTGGCTGCCGCCTGCGCGGTGTATAGGGCTAACCCCCCGACCCCAACAGATCGTGCCGGCGCAGGTCGTTCCTGAGCTGGTGGTAGCTGAGGCCCAGATGGCGGGCCGTGGCGCGCTGGTTGAACCGGTTGGCCGCCAGGGCGCGGCCCAGCAGGTCCTTTTCGAAGTCGGCTACCGCCCCCCGGAAATCGAACGGCAGGCCTGCGTCGGGTCCTGGCCTGGGCGCCGCTTCCGTCGCGGGCGCGGCTGCCTTGTCGGCTTCGTGCCGTGCCTCGGGCGCGGGCCGATAGGGGGAGGCGAAGGGGTCCAGTTCGAACCGGTCGATCGCCGCCTCAGGATCAGGCCAGTGGGCGACGGCCCGTTCCACCACATTGCGCAGTTCGCGCACATTGCCGGGCCAGGCATGGTCCCGGAGGCGTTTCAGGGCCTGCTTGCTGAAACCCGGATAACCCGTCCAGCCCACCTCGTGCGCCATGGCCCGGCCGGCGTGATCGGCCAGAAGAAGCACGTCGCCATGCCGGACCCTCAGCGGCGGCAACGTCAACACGTCGAAGGAGAGCCGGTCCAGCAGATCGTGGCGAAAGCCGCCCGCATCGGCGGCGGCGGGCAGATCCACGTTGGTGGCGCCGATCACCCGCACGTCGACCCGGATGGTTTCGGCGCTGCCCAGCCGTTCGAACTCGCCGTATTCGATGACCCGGAGGATCTTCTCCTGCACGGCCAGCGAGGCGTTGGCGATCTCGTCCAGGAACAGGGTGCCGCCGTCGGCGCGCTCGAAACGGCCGGCGCGGCGCCGGACCGCGCCGGTGAAGGCGCCGGCCTCGTGCCCGAACAGTTCGGCCTCGATCAGGCTTTCGCTGACCGCCGCGCAGTTCAGCTTGACGAATGGCCCTTCCCACACCGACGACAGGAAATGCAGTCTGGCCGCGATCAGTTCCTTGCCCGTCCCCCGCTCGCCCACCACCAGCACCGGCCGGTCCAGCGGTGCGACCCGGCTGACATGTTCCAGCAGGGTCAGGAAGGCCGGCGACTGGCCGACGAGTTGAGGCGGTTCGCGGAGCATCCTGTGTATCGCGTGTTTGGTAAGTAGTTAGCAGATACTAAAAAGGATAAGCAAAAAAGGCTAATGATCCAAGACCTGAATTCTGCTGTTTCAACGGGAGAGAAAGTAGATAAATCAATGAGTTAGTTCCGCTCATCTCGCTTTGGCACGGAGATTGCGGTTAACGAATGGAAAACACAGTCGAGGCAACCCAAATGCGAGTGATCACCATGACCAGAGACGAGAGCACACGGTCATACCGGTTCGATCCGGACGACCATCCCAACTTTCACGACGACCTGCGCAGCTTCGGTAACCGCTGTTACCGCTATGTCAGGACGCGCACGGCCGAGCATTGGATGATTTTCCTGGCCGGGCTGATCGTCGGCCTGATGCTGTGACGCAAGCCGGATCAAACACGAACGCACGGAGGTGAAGGACCATGGGTATCTTTTCCCGTATGACCGACATCATCAATTCCAACATCAATGCGATCCTCGACAGGGCCGAGGAACCCGAAAAGATCATCCGCCTGATCATCCAGGAGATGGAGGACACGCTGGTCGAGGTGCGCACCGGCGCCGCCAAGATGATCGCGGAGAAGAAGGAGATCGGCCGCAAGCTGGACCGGATGCAGGACGCCCAGGCGGACTGGGAACGCCGCGCCGAGCTGGCGCTGGAAAAGGGCCGCGAGGACCTGGCGAAAGGCGCATTGCTTGAAAAGGCCAAGGTCGCCGACACGGCCCAGCTGCTGCAGGAGGAACTGCTGCAGGTGGAAGCGGCGCTGGAGCAGGGCGAGGCCGACATCACCAAGCTTCAGACCAAGCTGAAGGAGGCCAAGGTCAAGCAGAAGGCGCTGGCAACCCGGCATGAAAATGCCGGCAACCGGTTGAAAGTGCGCCGGACCCTGTATGATGGACGGGTCGAGGACGCGATGGCCCGCTTCGAGATGATGGAGAAGAAGCTGGACGAGGCCGAAGGCAAGGTCGAGGCCTACGATCTGGGCGGCTCGAAGACGCTGGCCGATGAGATCGCGGAACTGGAGGCGGAGAGCGCCATCGAAGCCGACCTGGCGGCGCTGAAGAAGAAGATCTCGAAAGGCGCGGCCAAAAAAGCCGCGAAATAACCGATGGACGTGATGGGCATATTGCAGGTGCCGTTGATCATCTTCCTGGCGGTCGTTGCGCCGCTGTGGATCATCGCGCACTACGTGACGTCCTGGAGACGCGCCAAGTCGATCTCCGCCAATGACGAAAGGCTCCTGGAAGAGCTTTACGAGAGCGCCGAGCGCATGGAGGCGCGGATCCAGACGCTGGAAAAGATCCTCGATGCCGAGGCGCCTGACTGGAGGACGAAGGAATGATGGGATGCGGCCCCAGACGGCGCCACAGGGACGAAAGCCAGGAATGGGGCTGGCGGATCCGGGACGACCTGCCGCTCAGGTCGCGCCTCTACCGCCGGCCCCGGCCGCAGCAGAAGATCGCGGGCGTGTGCGGCGGCATCGCCGACTATTTCGGGATCAGCGCCAAATGGGTGCGGCTGGTTTTCCTGATCGGGTTCTTCTTCGCGCCGGTTCCGGTTCTGATCTTCTACGTGATCCTGGGGTTCGTGTTGAGGGTGCGGCCCGACGACCTCTACGAATCGCCGCAGGAAGAAGCCTTCTGGCAATCGGTGCGCCGGGATCCGCCGCGCACCGTACACAGCCTGAAGGCCAAATTCCGGGACCTTGAACGGCGCCTGCGGACCGCCGAGGCGGCGGTCACGTCGCCCGGCTTCAAGATGGATCAGGAACTGAAACGCTGAACCGGCGAGATCCCCGGCCAGCCGGGAGATCTGCAGAAGGTTGGAGTGTGCGCCATGGCTGAAGCGACAAGCGTGATCCCGCAGGCCGGTCCAGCGGCGTCGCTGCCCGTCGAGGCGGGCACAGCTCATCGACCGGTTGACCCGTTGGCTGTGGCTTTTCAGTTCGAGGAGGCGGCCGGCCTACTGCTGGCCTTCTGGACAAGGGTGGTGGTGCTGGGGATCTCAGCCGTCTGGCTGTGGGTCTACATCACCGACATCCGCACCTTCACGATCGTTATGGCCTGTTTTGCGGGTTTCACCGGCAATGGGTGGGCGCTCTATCGCCTTGCAAAACGAGGGGATGCACGGACCTGGCGATCTTATGCCGTGGTCGGGTTCGACTTCTTGCTTCTCGCCTTTTCCATGTTCGGCCCTTTCCTGCTTGTGGAACATCCTTGGCCGCCGCAGATGTTCGTCCGCGAAACGGTCTTCGTGTATTTCTTTGTCGTGGCGACGACGATGGCGCTGACCTATTCGCCGGCGCTGATGGTGTGGGCCGGAATCGCCGGCGCGGCGGCCTGGTCGGCGGGAATGGCAGTTCTCATGTTTTTGCCGGATACGGTCTGGGGGCCGCCACCGGCGGGAACGGACATCACGGCCCATGTCCTGGTCCCCACCTATATCCATCTCCCAAACTGGGTCCAGAACATCCTCGGGCTGAACCTGATGACCGGCGTCCTGGCCGTCGTGGTCTGGCGGTCCCGTCGGCTGGTACGGCGGCAGATGCACGCCGCGGCCCAGCGCGCCAATCTGGCCCGGCACTTCGCGCCGACCATGGTCGAACGGCTGGCGTCAGGCGATGACAGCCTTGAAAAAGTCCAGGTCGAACCCGTTGCGGTGTTGTTCGTTGACATCGTCGGCTTTACCACCCTGGCCGAGAGCCTGGCGCCTGAGGAAGTCGTGGCGCTGTTGCGGTCGTTCCATGCCCGGATCGAGGCGGCGGTCTTCAACAATGGCGGAACCCTGGACAAGTTCCTGGGCGACGGTGCGATGGCCACCTTCGGCACACCTGTGCCTGGCCCGCGGGATGCCGTCAACGCCCTGGCGGCCGCGGCCGAGATCGTTGCGGCAATGGATGAACTCAATGCCGAGCGGGACGGTGCGCCGGTCAAGATCGGGATCGGGCTGCACTACGGGCCGTGCATCCTGGGCGACATCGGGTCCGAGCGGCGGCTGGAATTCGCGGTGCTGGGCGATGTGGTCAACGTGGCCAGCCGCCTGGAGGCACAGACCCGCATGAGCGGCCGCACGGTGATGGCGAGCGAGGCGCTGGTGGATGCGGCGCGGGCCCAGGATCAGGCAGCGGCCGAAACGCTGTTGGCCGGATACGAAGCCGGCCCTCCCCGGACCCTCAAGGGCCGGTCGGAACCGATTCTCGTCTGGGAGGGCGAGTCTGTCGGTTAGAGCTGGGCGCCGCAGCGCCGGGCGATCAGTTCGATCGGTGCGCCCCGGTCCAGCCAGCGGATCATGGTTTCCAGCTTGCGGGCTTCGCGCGCACTGTGGACCCGGGCCGAAACCGCCAGCCACAACAGCCGGCGCAGGCACACCAGGCGGGCCCGCCGTTCGGGCTCGAGGTCGTCCCGTGCCAGGAGGGCTGCCGTCAGCGCCAACCTTTCATCGAGAACAGAGGCAGGGGTCAGGGGAGCGTCTTTGCCCTGCGCGTAGAGATCCAAGGACGTCGTGTGGGCCATCGCGGCCTCCGTAACAAGAGTCCAATGCCAACCCCTGATCACGCCATTCTATGAGCAAGTTCTTTCTCAAGTCTTAATATGGTTAACGTCGGTAAATTCCCCGTAACCACTCGAAAGCCGGAAGAAACCGGCCCAGGAGATCGCCTGGCATTCGAGACCGCCGGACCGGGGGCGATCGACGTGATCAGGGCGCGGCCGCCACGTAGGCCTCGACCTCGGCGATCCGTCGGGCCTTGTCCGCGGCCGGCAGGAAGGACCCCTCGAAGGAATTGACTGCCAGTTGCCGCAGGTGCGCACGCGTCAGGCCGAGGGCCTGCGCGACGGCCAGGTAGTTCTCGTTGATATAACCGCCGAAATAGGCCGGGTCGTCGGAATTGACGGTGGGTTTGAGCCCGCGCTCCAGCATGGTCTTCAGCGGGTGCCGCGTCATGTCGTCGACGACGCAGAGTTTCAGGTTGCTGAGCGGGCAGACGGTGAGCGTCATGCCGTCCCGGGCCAGCCGCTGCACCAGGCGTTCGTCTTCCATCGCCCGGTTGCCGTGATCGATGCGATCCACCTTCAACGTGTCCAACGCCTCCCAGACATAGGCCGGCGGTCCTTCCTCTCCGGCGTGGGCGACGGCGGCGAAGCCCGCCGCCTTCGCCTTGGCAAAGACCCTTGCGAACTTGGACGGGGGATGCCCCGTCTCCGAGGAATCCAGGCCGACGCCGTGAATTCGGTCTCGGTGCCGCAGTGCGCTGTCCAACGTCCTGAAGGCGTCCTCTTCGGAGAGGTGGCGCAGGAAACACATGATCAGGCGGAAGGTGATGCCGTGCCTCGCTTCCGCGTCGCAAAGGGCGCCGTGAATACCGTCCAGCACCGTCTCGAAGGCCACGCCACGATCCGTGTGCGCCTGGGGATCGAAGAGGATCTCCACATGGCGCACGTTCTGGCGATGCACCTTTTCAAGGTAGGCGGCGGTCAGCGCGCGGAAGTCCTCCGCCTTCAACAGGGCGTTCATGCCCTGGTAGTAGATGTCGAGGAAATCCTGCAGCTCGGAAAAGGCATAGGCCTTTCGCAGGTCGTTCACGTTCGCATAGGGAAGGGGGACGCCGTTCCGGCCGGCGATCTCGAACAGCAGTTCCGGTTCGAAGCTGCCCTCGATATGCAGGTGCAATTCCGCCTTCGGCAGACCGGCGATGAAGCGCGCGATCTCCTCCATTCCACTCACCCTGGTTTTGGTGTCCTCGCAGGACCCAAATGTGAACCGGATGGATTGCCGGAATCAAGCCGCCAGGAGATCAGCCTTTGACCGCCCCCAGGGTCAGCCCGCGCACGATGTAGCGCTGGGCGAACAGGGCGATGATGACCGGCGGGATCATGGCGATCAGGGCGCGCACGGACATGAACCAGAACTGGACGCCGCGGGTGTCGACCGCGCCGGCCATGTGTACCGGGATGGTCTTGGCCTTCTGGCTGGTCAGCGTGATCGCGAACAGGAACTCGTTCCAGGCAAAGGCGAAGATGATCAGCCCCGCCGCCGCGACCGACGGCAGCGCCAGCGGCAGGGCGATCTTGTAGAAGGCCTGGAAAATCGTTGCCCCGTCGATGATCGCCGCTTCTTCCAGTTCGAACGGCAGGTCCAGGAAGGTTTGGCGCAGGATGACGACGACAAAGGGAAGGATGAATGTGGCATTCACCAGGATCAAGGCGATGTGAGTGTCCAACAGTCCCAGCACACGCATGACCAGGTAGAATGGGATCACCGTGGCGACCGGCGGTAACACGCGCTGCGACAGGAACCAGATGGTCAGGTCCTTGTTGGGAATGATGCGATAGCGGAAACGCGCCAGTGCGTAGGCGGCCGGCAGGCCGAGGACGAGCGCCAGGATCGTCGCGCCGAGCGCAACGATGGTGGAGTTGATCAGCGCGTTCTGGGACTCCGGCGTGGAAAGCTGGTCGATCCAGTTCTCCAGCGTGGGTTCGAAGTCCAGGAACGGTACGCCCAGGCCGCTGACGGTGGAGGTATCGATCGAGTTCCTGAGGCTTGTGGACAGTGCCCAATAGAACGGGAAGAAGAAGATCATCACCACCAGGATTGCGCCCAGGATAAAGAGCGATTCCCGCATCGTGTTGGTGTTGCGCACGGCGGCCATGGCTCAGCGCCTCACGCGTACTGCCGGCGCAGCCGGCGGAAGAACAGGGTGACGATGATCATTGTGACGATCAGCAGGCAGTAGGCCATCGCCGATGCGAAGCCCAGATCGAAGTATCTGAGCCCCGTCCTGAAGGCCAGGAAGGAATAGCTTTGCGTCGCAATGCCGGGGCCCCCGCCGGTCAAGGCGAAGGGGATGTCGAACAGCTTCAAGGCCTCGGCCAGGCGCAGCAACAGGATGATGATAATCACCGGCTGCATCATCGGCAAAAGAACGCGGGTGACGATCTGCCACTCCGACTGGGTTTCCAGCCGGGCCGCGTCCAGGATCTCCTCGTCGACACCCTGCAGCGATGCGAGAAAGACCAGGAAGGCGAAAGGGGTCCATTGCCAGATGTCGACGACGATGATCGATACCAGGGCCCAGTTCGGATTTGACAGGAACGGGATGCCTAAAAAGCTGAGCGGACCGCCTTCTTCGTAGAAGATCGTGAAGAACAAGTACCCGACCGCAATGGGGGTTGCGAAGATGGGCAACAGCATGGCTGCCCGCATCAGGCCCAAAGCGGGCAGTTTTCGGTTGAACAGCACCGCCAGCAGGAATCCCAGCACAAGCTGAACGCTGACACCGACAAGGACGAAGATCGTCGTGATCCTGACCGCGGTCCAGACCTGGTTGTCGCCGAACAGGCGGCCGTAATTCTTAAAGCCTTCGAAGCTCCAGGTAGAAACGTTGTTGCGTTCTACCTTGGTCCTGGTGCGCGGCTTGCCGGCCTTTGTCAGGACCGGATTCCCATCCTTGTCCAGCATGGGAATCTTTGTCCGGGTGACCTCGACCTTGCTTTCCACCTTCGAAAAACTGATGCCCAGCGAATAGCCGAGCGGAAACACCGTGAAGGCAAGGACCCAGATCACGGCAGGCAGCAGGAACAGATAGCGGGCAATGCTGCGTTTATAGGGCATGGTCGCGGACGCGTGTCCCGGCGCTCAGAATGCAGCGGGAATTGCGGCCGGACCTGTCATATCGGTCCGGCCGCGCTTCGCGGTTTCGATCAGCCGCCGTACCCGATGGCAGCCTGATAGAGCTTCAACTGGGCGTCCCGTCCCAGCCGATCGGTGATCGGGTCCCAGGACTCGGCGGTCGCGTCGAGTGCCTCCTTGGCGGACATCTGACCCGACATCGCCGCGGACAGGTTCTTGTCCAGGATGTCCCAATACTCAAACGTGCCCGGGATCCTGAGGTAGGTCAGCATCGTCGAGGCGTTGAGCGTTTCGTAGTACGCCGTCAGATAATCGGCGACATCGTTCTTGTTCCACCCCGCGGCCTCGTAGTCCTCGATCTTCGCTTCGCCCTGGGGCGCCAGGAACTGATAGCTGTATCCCGGGTCCACGCCGGTCCAGCCGTTGTTGGCGCTCCAGATCGATGCCGGCTTGATGGCCATCAGGGCCAGCAGCGAGTATGTCGCTTCTGGGTTCTCCGAATAGGCGGAGATGACGCCGTGCCAGGAACCGCCCGTGGTGTTGCCCACCTTGCGGCCTTCCTTGACGTCGACCCAGGCGCTGTCCTTGAAGTTCCAGTACTTGTCGGACGACGGCAGGATCGACGAGCCGACCTTGCCCTTGACCTTCGAGCGGGTCTCGTCCTGTACCAGCGACCCCACGTCGCCCCAACTGAAGACGAAGATCGCCTTGCCGCGCAGGAAATAGTCCCAGGCCTCGCCAAGGCTCCAGCCGACCTGCGCTTCCGGGCCGGTCTTGTGCAGATCCTGCAGGAACTCCAGGGCCGCGACGTGGCCGGGGCTGTTGATCAGCGGCGACATGTCGTCCGGGTCGAACCAGTAGACGTTCTCTGTCTTGGTGACCATGTCGCCCGGATTGATCACGAAAGAAGCCGACAGGGATTGGAAGTGATAGTGGCCCTGCTCGCCAACCTTCAGATGCAACACCACACCCGAATCCGGATCGGCGTCGCCGTCGTCCCAGTTCTTGCCGTTGAAGAAGTTGGAGATGTCCGGCACCTGTTGCCAGGTCTTCGGCGGCACCGGAATATCGTAGCCATATTCGGCCTTGAACTGGTTGTTCCAGTCCGGGTTCGTCAGGATGTCACGCCGATAGTACAGAACCTGGCCGTCGGCGTCGTTTAGCGTGCCCAGAACGTCGTCGCCCCAGACGTGCAACGCTTTCAGGGATGCCGGCATCGAATCAAGTGTCCATTGCGGATACTCGCCCGACTCCAACAATTCGTTGATCGGGAAGCCGTAATTTCCGGCCGCGATATCGCCGTACCAGAACGCACCGACCATGAAGGCGTCGTATTCGCCGGTGCCGTTACGCAGGTCCAGCATCATCTTCGTGTAGTGCTCGGCGAACGGCAGCTCGACGATGTTGAGCTTCGCGCCGGTGAGTTCCTCCCATGCGGGACGGAAGGAGTAGAGGGGACCGGAGATGCCGCCCTTCGGTCCACTGGCATTCACGGTGACCGTGATCTCGGCGCCTTCGAACGGCTTCTCGCCAGGCCCGAACAGCGAGCCCAACTCGCCCGGGCCCGCCTTGATCAGCGTCTCACTGTCCGGATGGATGAGTCTGATGTCCGCACTGCCGTCGGCGTTCCACTTGACGACCTCGCCATCCTGGGCTGATGCGGCGCTTGTTGCCGCAAGCAGGACAGCGCAAAACGAGACTGCGGTGAGTCTATTCATGGGCCTCCTCCCTATGGACCGAACCCGATGCCGACTTCTGTCACAGACCCCCTGGGACATTCGACGCCGGCCGGGGCGTAACGTCCTCTTTCTTGACGGCGGCATCTTAGCAAAAGGAATTCCACTGGCATAGCGTCGCGCGTCGAGACGGTGCGTTGCAGCGGTTTGTCTCCGCCGTCGTGCCGCACTATCTTGTCCGTCGAACCCTCCGACAACATACGTCAACGGCATGCCCGCTAGCCGCCATCGCCATTCATTCATCGTTCCGTTCGGCGATTGCGACCCGGCCGGACTGGTCTTCTATCCGAACTTCTATGTCTGGATGGACGAGGCGACCTGGACCCTGTTCCGATCAGTCGGGATCACGCGAACCGTGATCAATCAGACCTATCGTGCGATGGGGTTTCCGCTGGTGTCGTCTTCGCTGGAGCACCGAGCGCCAGTACACGATGGGGACACCCTGACGGTGGAATCCGCAGTGTGCCGGTGGGGCACCAGCAGCTTTGACGTCGCCCATAGTTTCACCTGCGACGGCCGGCCGATTGCAGAGGGACGGGAAACGCGGGTCTGGGCGGTGATGTCGGACGAAGACGGTGTGACGGTCAAGGCGGCCCCGGTTCCGGACGACGTCAAGGCGCTGTTGGTGGCGTCCTAACCCGACAGTTCGGCAATCTCGTCGCGCCCGATCCCGAGCTCACCGGCGGCTTCGACGATTTCCGCCCAGGCGCGGTCGGCCATGGGCACGCCGTCGCGGCTGCGTGCCGCGTGGGCCTGCCGTTCCGGATCTCCGGGCACCAGCACAGGTTCGGCGGGATCCCTGGATGGAGACGCGGTGACATGGTCCAGCAGCGCGTCGAGCGCGGGACCGAAGCTGCCGGATGTGCCGAACCGGTCGGGGTCCAGCACGATGGTCAGCATGTTGTTGATGATCCGGTTGCCAAGATGCAGGCCCGCTTCGATGGTCGGCCCGCCTCCCAGGGCGGCACCCAGGATTTCGCAGATAAGGGCCAAGCCATACCCCTTGTGTTCGGCAAGTGGCAGCAGTGCGCCGGTTCGTTCCGGCCACATCACGCCCGGGTCGGTGGTGGGGTGGCCGTCGCGGTCGATCAGCGTTCCCTCGGGCACCGGTTCGCCGCGGTCCATCGCGACACGGGTCTTGCCCATGGCGATCTTCGATGTGGCGAAGTCCAGCACGGTCGGCGCGCGTTCATCTGTGGCCGGCACGGCAATGCAGATCGGGTTGGTCGACAGCCGCGCGTCCTTGCCGCGATGCGGCGCAACCAGCGCCACGTGCCCGGAGACGTTGACGAAATGGATCGAGATCAGGCCCTGCGCGACGATCTGCTCGCCGTAGGTCCCGACCCGGCCGATGTGATGGGCATTGATCAGGTTCTGGGCGTGGACGCCGGTCTCCCTGACCCGTCCGATGGCCAGATCCATGGCCTCAGTCGCGACCACCTGACCGTAGCCCATGCCGCCGTCGACGACAGAGACGGCGCCGTCGTCGCGGACGACGCGCGCGTGGGCTGTGGGGTTCAGGTTGCCGGCCTGCAGATTGCGGACATAGATCGGCAACATGCCGACGCCATGGCTGTCGTGACCGGACAGATTGGCGTCGACCAGGTGATCGGCTACGACGGCTGCATCCGCGGGCGTTGCCCCGGTCGCTTCGATGATGCGGGTTGTGACCCGCAGAAGTCCCTGCTCGGAAATGTGCATTCCTGCGCTCCCTTCAGGCTTCGTTTACCATAACCGCCATCCGGGTCACGACCCGCGCGCTCGCGTAACCACGCACCGCACCTGAAGGCTGGATTGCGGTCGGAGGCGCCGGCGCCTAGTTCGAAAGGCCTAACAAGTTGAAATAAAGGGAAAAAATCCGCCCAAAAGTGGGCCTCACGAGGCCCTGATTTAACGAACCGGAAATGCATTGACGGCTATTCTTTAATAGAGAGTAACTCAGTGTGGGCGAGAGATCGGGATGCCGCGGCACGAAGGGCACGATGCCGCGCGATCCACCGGCAGGGAGTCGTAAGCCGAACCATGGACGCTGCTGTCCAGCACGATCCGCAGACGAATGCGTCCGGGGCGGTCCGAAAGGCCGGCCCCGCCGGCCAGGTGCGCTTTACCCGCACCTATCGGCATCTGGTCAAGGGCAAGAACATCAACGAAAAGACCCTGCTGGCCACGGATTATCTCAACCACTTCAACGAAGTGATCATGCTGATCGGCATGGTTCCCTCGATGCCGGAGTGCCTGGAAGACGCCAAAGCCTGGCAGCCCAAGAGCTATCAGCAGCACTTCCGGGACTCGGTCTTTTCCGACAAGGACCTGGCGATCGAGGCATACGAACACGCACCGCCCGAATACCGGGTGCCGTTCGATTCGGTGGTCGAACGGTTGAACGCTGCCGTCGGCGTCGGTGTCAGTGAGATCGAGCTTGCCCTGTCCGGAAACCAGATGGTGCTGGACGCCCTGTGCGCCAGCGTCAGCGCCGACCTGCAGGCGTTGGTGGATAAGGCCAGCGCCATCATCAATGGCTTTGGCGAAAGCCTTGACCAGACCGAAATCGACGAGTTGATGGACGAGCATCCGGACGAGACCGTTTTCGTCTGATCCGATGCCGGACCGGGCGCGGTCCACTGTGCGCGGTGCCGCCATTCTGCTAAGTAACCGGGATGTCCGGTACCCCCACAGCCACGCCCACTGCCTTTCATTGGGGCAGCTATCGGGCCTTGCACACAGACGGGGCGTTGTCAGACCTTCAGCCGTTGCCGTGGGACGACGACCCGTCGGCGATCGGCGCCGGGTTCGTCGAGGCGCGCACGGGGCCGACGCGGATCGCCGAGCCTGCCGTGCGCAGGAGCTTCCTGGAGGCCAAGGGGCCGTCTGATGGCGCGCGGCGCGGTACCGAACCGTTCGTGGCCGTCGATTGGGACACCGCCCTGTCGCTGGTTGCGCAGGAGCTGCAGCGCGTCATTCGAACCCATGGCAACCGTGCCATCTTCGCGGGGTCCTACGGCTGGGCCAGCGCAGGGCGATTCCACCATGCGCAGAGCCAGATCCACCGTTTTATGAACACGATCGGCGGCTACGTCCGCTCGGTCAATGCCTACAGCTATGCCGCCGCGGAGGTCATCCTGCCGCGGGTCGTCGGCAGCCTGCAGCAGGTGACGCGCCAGGCGACAAGCTGGCCGGTGATCGCGAAGCACAGCTGGCTTGTGGTGATGTTCGGCGGCTGGCCGCTAAAGAACGCGCAGGTCAACGCCGGCGGGGTGGGCGCGCACGGCACCCGCGGCTGGATGGAATGGTGTGCCAATGCCGGTGTCCGGTTCATCAATATCAGCCCGCTGCGCGGTGACGCCGAACCCTGCCTGGGCGCCGAATGGTGGCCGATCCGGCCCAACACCGATGTCGCGGTCATGCTGGGACTGGCCCATACCCTGGTGACGGAGGGCCTCCACGACGAGGCCTTTCTTCACCGCTATTGCGTGGGGTTCGAACGCTTCAAGCCCTACCTTCTGGGCGAGACCGACGGCCGGCCGAAGGATGCGGACTGGGCGGGTGCGGTCTCCGGCCTCGACGCCGACGGGATCCGAGCGCTTGCGCGCGACATGGCGGCCACGCGCAGCCTGGTGTCGGTCAGTTGGTCGGTCCAGCGTGCGGACCATGGCGAGCAGCCCTATTGGATGGCCGTGGTGCTGGCAGCGTTGCTGGGCCAGATCGGTCTGCCCGGTGGCGGGTTTGCGGTCGGCCTCAGCGCCATGCACGGCGTGGGCAATCCGGCCCCCCAGTTGAGCTGGGCGTCGCTGCCCCAGGGCATCAACCCGGTGAAGGCGTTCATCCCCGTGGCCCGGATCAGCGACATGCTGATGCATCCGGGCGCCTCCTTCGACTATGACGGCGGCAGCTACCGCTATCCGGAGATCCGCCTGGTCTATTGGTGCGGCGGGAATCCGTTCCACCACCATCAGGACCTCAACCGGCTGCGGCGGGCCTGGGCGCGTCCGGAAACGGTCATCTGCCACGATTGCTGGTGGAACCCGCTGGCGCGGCACGCCGACATCGTGCTGCCGGCCACCACCCCGGTCGAACGCAACGACCTGGCCTGCACGACCCTGGACGGGGCGGTGGTCGCCATGCATCAGGCGGCGCCCAAGTTTGCCGCGTCGCGGGATGATCACCAGATCTTTGCAGACCTGGCCGCGCGGCTGGGCGTTGAACAGGCCTTTACCGAAGGTCGCAGCGAAGGTGACTGGCTGCGCCATCTTTACAACGTCTCGCGCCAGCGGCATGCCAGATACGGGTACGAGCTGCCCGATTTCGACACGTTCTGGGACGAGGGCGCGCTGATGCTGGGCGATGCACTGGTCGAACGCGTCCTGTTGCAGGCCTTTCGACGCGACCCCGCCGCCAATCCGCTGGACACGCCATCGGGTCGGATCGAGATCTTTTCAGAGACGATCGCCGGGTTCGGTTACGACGATTGCCCAGGCCATCCGGTTTGGCTGGAACCGGCTGAATGGTTGGGCGGGCCGCTTGCCGACCGGTTCCCGTTGCACCTGATTTCCAACCAACCGTCGACACGGCTGCACAGTCAGCTGGACAACGGGCCGGTCAGTCGCGCGGCCAAGGTGGCGGGCCGCGAGCCGGTCCATCTCAACCCCCAGGACGCCGCCGACAGAGGCATCGCCGACGGCGACATCGTTCGTCTGTTCAACGAGCGGGGCGCCTGCCTGGCCGGTGCGTGCCTGGACCCCGGTGTCAGGCCCGGTGTGGTCAGGCTGGCCACAGGTGCCTGGTTCGATCCGCAGCCGATGGTCGGGGAAGGGGTCCTGGATGTCCACGGCAACCCCAATGTGCTGACCCTGGACAAGGGGACGTCGCGGCTGGCCCAGGGGCCCAGCGCCCAAACCTGCCTGGTCGAACTGGTGCGTTTCGAGCGCGGGGCGCCTGATGTCGGCGTTTTCGAACCGCCGGAGATCCAGCGTTAGCGGTGCGCGTGGTAAAGGGTTGAGGAGCGGGCGCCTCAGTCGACGTTGGCGAGCTGGGGCGCGGACTGTTCGATTTCCTCGATCTTCTGAAGTCCCTGGCGCATGTCGCTCATCAGGAATTCCGAGCGACGCATGATGGCCGCGCCGTCCTGCACCTCGCCGAAGCGTTCCTGCCAGGCGTTCATCTTCACATGCAGGCCGCACAGGACGCCACCGACCGTGCTGTGGTACGACTTGATCAGCTTGCGGACCTGCCTGAACCTTTCGGCGGTGATGTTTTCCCACAGGTTCGCCGAATGCTGGTCGAAGTCCTCGAAGCGCCCGGTGATCGAGGTGATGATGTTATTCAGCCGCGGCTCCATGATGTCGCAGGCCGTCATGAATTGCCTGTCATTGCGCAGCTGGTGGTTCTTGCGGAACAGCGGAATGTACTCCAGGAATTCCATCACGCGCGGGACGATCGTATCGAGCTGTTCTTTGAAATAGGCGAGCGACAGGAAGATGTCGGCGTAATCCTCAAGGAAGCGCGGCACCTCTTCCAGCTTGATGTCCAGCTTTTCCGCCAGAAGCCGAAGATTGCGCAGGGCGTCGTCCTTGTTCGGGGAATAGAACATGCCCACGAGCTGGTCGAAATCGTCCACGCGGTTCTCGGCGGAACCATAGACCTGCTTCATCAGCGGGGCGGTGAAATTGGTCATGTAGCCGCCCAGTTCCTTGTTCTTCTTGTCCGACAGCTTGAGCTGGTCCTCGTTGTCCACATTGATGCCGAGCTTCCGGAGCTCGACCCGCAATGAGTAGATGTCAAAACTGTTCAGGCCGGCGAGCTGGCGGATCGTCACGAGATCGGGATGGAGTGAGTTGTCCTCCCATCCGAAGTGCTCGGGAAGTTGGTCGGGATAGAGCTGGCCGCTGCCGGCGACCTCATCCTTGAAGAACTCCATGACGCCGGTCAGGTGCACGTTCTTGACCAGGCGGCCGCGCTGCAGGGAACGGGTCTCCAGCGGCACGATGCACAGCGGCAGCACCGTGAGCGAGTCGCGGTCTTCCGCCGACGCGATCAGCTTCTCTTCGGCCTTCACGGCGCGCAACGGCGCGCTGCTCTCCTCGGAGGCTGTCGCTTGCGCCTGCGGTTGCGCGCTCATGTCGTCAGACTGTGCGATTGCCACGTTTGCTGCCACGGCCCGTTCCCTGGTTTTCTGTTTCCGTTCTTATCGTTCGCAGCGCATAAGACCATAGCAGCTGAATTCCTTCGTATGTCTTAACTATCGCCCTGCGGATCAACTAACGGCCGAAAGGCCGCGCAAACCGGCCGGTCAGGCGGTTTTGCGCCCATGGTTAACGGATCGTGACTTGGGACCGATGCGACCGGTGCCGCCGAGACGGCGGTCTGCGCGCATGGTCACCAGCCCCGATTCTCCAGGCGGTGCATTTCGATTTGCTTAACTTCCGGGGGCAGCAACGCGCCCTTTTCC